>OBEQ010205768.1_pt1 | contig 13284 bp, 10 predicted proteins | sample 1670901 | NCBI WGS metagenome assembly OBEQ01 (sample SAMEA104232315, study PRJEB22302) | groundwater metagenome | biome: forest; feature: aquifer; material: groundwater | place: USA | collected 2011-08-07 | depth 5.4 m
GAATGGGGGTTCCGCCACACGAACTCCTTCACGACACCCTCGATCTCGACCCGCTTTCCGGCCTCGTAGGCCGCCGTGAACGAGTGATGCGCGAACAGCGGGACGGTTGCGGCGGTAAAGATGATTCCGGCGATCAGACGATTCATGTCACTTGCCTCCGAGGCTTCGATACGCGGCTTCGATGAACATGTCCGTGGTCCAGGCTCCGGTGTCTTTGCCGAAGCGCGGGTCGTAGTCGCGCGTGGGCCTCTCAGCCTTCACCTGCTGCAGGGTCAGACCACGTTTGATTCCGTCCTGGATCCGATCGCGAATGATCGCAACCATTTCACGGTAGTACGCGACGTCGGGCTGATCGGCCAGTCGTCCATGACCGGGGATCACCAGCGTGCCGGCTTCCGACTTCCTGTTGGGCACCGTGATGTCGAGCAGGTGGTTGAGGCCTTCCACGACCGCCTGGATGCTTCCTCCCGCATTGAGATCGATGAACGGGTAGCTCGTCAGGTCCACCAAGTCTCCGACGCTGACGACGTCGTCGGTGCGGAAGTGGACGATGCTGTTGCCGTCGGTGTTCGAGGGCTCGTGGATGATCAGCACGCCCTCGTCGTTGAAATAGAGCTTTTTCTGGGGCGTCGAGTACGTATCGTCCGGCCACGCGTCTTCCGCGCGCGGCGCCACCTTTCCGGTCGGCGCCGACATCCTCTGGAACACGGTGACATAGGAGATCACGCTTGCGCGATCCTTCGTCAGCGCGTCCGAGACACGCGGGTCGGTCGCGATACGGAACCGAATGGTGCTGCCCGCCGCGGCGAGCTTTTCATTGCCTCCGGTAAATTCCCCGCGCTCATCCGTGTTGACGACGTATCTGATCGGACCGCGGGAGATCGTCCGGATCGCGGCCAGCACCTTGTCGCTCATCGATGCGACGCCCGTGTCCACGATCAGCACGCCGTCGTCGCCTGCCTGCACGGTGATGTTGCCGCCGGCGCCGACCAGCATGTACACCCTGCCTCGGACCGGCAGGATGTGAACCTGGCCGTCATTGCCGGTCGGGATCGCCGGCTTCCAGGCCCAGGAGGGCCGGGCGGGACCGGCCTGAGCGCCCTGCGTGTGAACGCGCTCGACGGGTCCGGGCAGCGCCAGCAGCGCGGCCGCTGACATCCACGCAAGAATCAGCCGGCGATTCATTGTCCGCGCTCCGCGGCAGGTCCCGCCTTCACCCCTGGTCGCGGGAACGGTTGCATCTTCTTGATGTACTCGGGATACATCGTTTCGGGTCCGCCAAGCCTCGCCTCGTACGGCGTCCCGAATTGATCCGTTTCGTTCGGATCCTGAGCGGGCAGCCGGCTCTTGCCCGGGAGGTAATGCGGCACTGTGCCTCGATCGATGACGGTCTCCGTCGCCTCTTCACAGGGATACGGCGGCAGCACGAGGTTGGGATCGCGCACCCAGATCAGCGAGGTCCGGATATACGGTTCCGTCATGTAGACGGGGTCGTAGATGATCACGGTGGCGCGCAGGTAGTCGCCGATGCGCTTGTAGCGGATGCGCACCGTCGCCTGGTCGCTTCGCATCGGGCCCCAGCGCCGGATGTACGCCTCCTTGAGGTGGGTCGCGGTCTGGACGAGGACGTCGCCATCCCATTCGCCGGTTGAGAATCCGCTCCAGCTGTGGCGGGCGTAATCCGGAGGACGCGGCCGCCCGTCCAGGTAAATCGTCGTCTCCTGTTCCCGCATCGAGAGACGCCCGTTGATGGCGGTGATCTGCTGCGTCGGGTCATCGATGTCCGCGGTCAGACGCATCTGCGCTGCGCCCGCTTCCAGCGAGAAGTCCCACGCATGGGGCCGGCACACCCACTCGGGAACGTCGAAGTTCTCCGGCGCCCAGCTCTGCGCCCTCAATCGTCCCGCGGCGCTGAGCGGAAGACCGGCGTAGTCGCCGTCCAATCCGCTTCCGTCTTCGTTGCGGAACAGCGGACGCCACATGCCGGTCAGCATGTCCGTCTGGGCCAGCGCCGGGAAGCTCGATAGCGCGAGCAGCCCCAATAGCAAACCGATTCTTCTCACCGCGTACTCCCCAGGCCGACCTGAAGGTCGGCCTTCCTCCTAGAACGTGTACTTCAGCGCGAGCTGAATAATCCGCGGATCGCCCGCCAAGGTAATCAATCCGAAGTTCGGGTTGTTCAGCGCCGACACGGGATTGTTCAAGTTGACCCGGTTGAAGACGTTGAACGCCTCTGCCCGGAACTGGATCTGGCGCTCGCCCCCGACGCGGATCGACCGCACGAGTCCCATATCCACGTTGAAGCGGCCCGGGCCGATGAGACTGTAGTTGACGAGATCACCGAAGGCTCCTGCCGCGGGCGCCCGGAACGCCGCGGGATCCAGCCATCGATATCCCTGCTTCAGATACACGTTGTCGGACACTTTGTTCGGCCGCTGGTTGCCCTGGCCGTTGAGCGCGTTGTCGACGCCCGTCGTGGCGGAGAAGTGCGCCCCACTCCGCGCGCTGACGATGGCCGACACCTGCCAGTCGCTCGTGAGCATCCGAACGACGCCAGATGACGCACCGGGAACCTGGTACACCGTCGAAAGGTTCACGACGTGCCGCTGGTCCGTGACGCCGCAGCTTCCACGGTCGTACGCCGGATCCCCGGGCTTGACGAGCTCGATGCCTGCGACAGACGGCTCGTAGTTGATGATGTCCGAGATGCATGTCGACATGGTCCAGTTCCCTGACAGGAACAGACCATTCGCCGATCGGTGCTGAGCCGAGAGCAGCAGCCCCTTGTACTCAGATGTCCCGATCGGTTTGACCGCCGTGATGTTGCCGTAGAACTGACCCTGCTGCGGGTTCTCGACCGAGGTCACGCGACGCTGGTTCGTGGTCGCTGTCGTGGCGCCTGCGCTGAAGACTGCCGGATTCAATTGATCGCCGATCGGCAGGCGATGACCCCTGCTGGTCAGGTAATTTGCCGAGACCATCCAGGCTGCGCCCAGTTGTCGCTGGACGCTGACGTTCCACTGAGCGAAGTACGGCGGCTTCATGTCGAGCGGGAATGTGACGAAGCCTCCGTACAGCGGGAAGGTCATGTCCGGCCTTGCCACAATCGGGAACGGGTTGCCGCCTGGCGTGTTCACCCACGGGTCGTCGAACGTGCCGTTGTTCACGACGAGCTCGGTACCGAAGGGTGTGCCGCGATCGAATCCAAGGAAATTCCAGATGTGCGGCAGGTCGTAGAACGTCCCATAGGCGCCGCGTATCGTCATGCGCCCATCGCCACGCGGGTCCCACACGCCGGAGAGTCGCGGCGCAAAGTCGGCGAGGTATCTGTTGCTGACCGCGTGCCCTGGATATCCAGGGTCCCCCTCGAAGATCACGCCGGCGGGCGCATTCCGGTACACGGTGCTTCGCACGCCCGAGCGGAAGTTCTCCAGGCTGAAGTGGTTGAAATGGCGCTGATCGCTCGAATAGGGCAAGTACGGATCCCAGCGCAGGCCGACGTTCAACGTCACCTTTGACGACACCTTCCAGGCATCCTGCACGTACAGCCCGATGTAGGGCATCGCGCCGCCCGGTCCGTACACCTGTCCCTGCGTGAAGGTGGCGGGCCGTCCGAGCAGGAAGTCGGCGAGACCGAGCCCGGTATTCACGCCGGTGAACGCGAAGTTTCCGGCCGCGGAGCCGTACGACGTCGATGACAGCAGCGAACGGATATAGTTCGCGCCCAACCCGATCTGATGCGGCCCGCGAACGAGGCTGAGGTCGTCGACAAGCTGGAACGCCGTGGTCTTGATTGCGCTGGGCTTCGCACCGGTTGGACCGAGGGAGAACCCTCCCGACACGTTGAAGGCGGTGAAGCCCGGCAGCGGCGTCGCGATGTTCCGGACGCCGAGGCTCTTGGCATCGAAGTACGGCACGTAGCCTTTGTTGACCTGCGAGCTGTTGTACGTCGCGCGGAACGAATTGACCGTGTTCGATCCGAGCAGGTAGGTGTCTCCGACGACGAACGAGTGGATCGTGTCATCGATCGGTCCGTTGGCGTACGCGAGCACGTTGTTGGGATCGTTGTCCGGCTTTGACGTGAGGCGAGCCAGTTGATAGCGGCTGAAGAGCGTGTGGGTGTTGCTCCACTGATAATCGACGCGGCCGATCGCCATGTGCTCGCTGCTCCGCGTCCTGCGATCGAAGAAGGACTGGCCGCAATCGTTGCTTGGCTTGGGCAGCTTCGCCGCCAGGTTCAGCGCGGCCGGCGAGAACTGCGATGGCGAGACTGTCGTACCTGCAAACGGCGCGCGCAGCGCGATCGTCCGGCCTGAGTTACACGCGGGTGATGTGATGGTCGAGAAATCTCCCGCCAGCATGGCGGCCGTCGGAACGAACTGAAAGAAGCTCGTTGGCGTGACGTTGACCCGCGTACCTTGGTACCCGCCGAAGAAGAACAGCTTCCCAGGCACCACCGGCCCGCCGAGCGTGCCACCGAACTGGTCGCGGTGCAGTCCGTCGCTCCGTCGCTTGCCGTCGGGCCCGATCGCGGCGAACGCGTTGGTCGCATTCAGCGAGGCGTCACGCATGAACTCGAACACATCACCGTGCAGGACGTTGGTGCCGGACTTGGTGACCGCGTTGACGGCGGCCGCCGAGTGATGCCCGTACTGCGCGGGCAGGGCGCTCGTTTCGACCTTGAACTCCTGCATCGCGTCGGGAAACGGAAGCGGCAGGTTCAAGTTGTTGAACGGGTCGTTGTGCGTGCCGCCATCCAGCAGATAGGTCATGCCGTTCGAAAGGCCGCCGGCGACGACGATGGTCGTGTTCGGGTAGCTGCGCACGCCGCTGTTCAGCGCGTTCGCGCCGGGCGCGTCAAGCGTGCCCTTGCCGCCCGTCGCCAGGCCTGCCTGGAACACCAGCTCGGTGAGCTGCCGCCCGTTGAGGGGGAGCTCCACAACCTGCTGGTTCGTGATCACCTGCCCGATGCCTGGATTCCGCGTCTCGACCAGTGCCGCAGTCCCCTGCACGGTGATCGTTTCCGCGAGCTGACCGAGCTGGAGCGTCACGTTCAACGTCGGGTTCGCGTTCACCTGCAGGACGATCCCGGTCTGCACGTACTTGCGGAACCCCTGGAGCTCCGCCTCGAACCGGTACGGGCCGATCGGCAGGTTCTGCAGGACGTACGAGCCCGCGTCGTCAGTGATACCCGTGCGTGTCAGGCCGGTGTCGGTCTGCGTGACCGTGACGGTCACGCCGGGGAGCCCTGCGCTACTCTGGTCCTTGATCGTGCCGTTGATCTGGGCCGTGGAGGCGGCCTGTGCCCGGACAGTCGCGACCGAGAGCAGAAGAATCACCAGACTGCGAATTACCACTCGGACGATCCCGTAGCGCATGTGTCCTCCGTGATGTGACGAGTCGCGCCGCGAATGTCGTCCTTATAGCACAGCCCCAAGAGGGAGACCATACAGGCGCGAAAAGTGATATATGCTTCGGGATCCGGCGCTAATCGGCGAGATTTTCAAGCGTTTCGAGAGGAGTTTTCTCATGGACGGGATCGTACTCAGGCGGCTCGGCACGCTCGCAATCGCCGTGCTCGCCATGAGCGTCATCAGCGTTCCTGTTTTTGCCCAGATCGAGATCTCCGGATCGTACGTGCCGCTGATGTACGAGGACTACATCGAGCGCGGCCCTGGCTCGGACCTTGGCGATTTCACCGGGATGCCCCTCAATGACGATGCGCGCGCCAAGGCGCTGCTGTACACGTCGAACCTCCCGTCGACGATAGAGCGCCAGTGCCTCGCCCAGGCGCCCTGGGTCGGACTGTATCGTCCGTTGGGGCTGCGGATCTGGAGCGAAGTCGATCGCGACAACCGCACGATCGCGTGGAAGCTCGAAGGCGACTATCTGCGGGACACGATCACGATCTGGATGGATGGACGTCCTGAGCCGTCTGCCAACGTGTTGTATACCGCCGCCGGCTTCACGACGGGGAAGTGGGAAGGCGACACGCTGACGGCGCGCACCACTCACGTCAAGACCGCATGGATTCGAAGAGGGAACGGCATCCCCGGCAGCGATCAGTCGACCTATACCGTCCACATCACGCGGCATGACGACCTGCTGACCGTCGTCACGATCCAGGAAGATCCGGTGTATCTCACCGAGCCGCACGTCGTGAGCCGGGTGTGGCGGCTGGATCCACGCGGCAACCAGGGCGGCCGGGGCATTTGCAACACGGCCAACGAGATTCCGCGGCTCGAGGACACCGGCATTGTCCCGCACTACCTGCCGGGCGGCAATCCTGAAGCGGACTTCATGATCCGCACCTACAACCTGCCGAAGGAAGCGGCGATGGGGTATGCGGAGACGCTCTATCCGGAGTACCGCAAGAAGATCAAGGGCATCTACGAGCCCCCCGCGTCATGCGGCCGCTATTGCTGTGGGTGGATCGAGCGTCAGGGCTTGCCCGGGGCCGCTCCCGGCCTCACGTGCAACGACGGCGGCCTCGGCGACCTCGGCCCCAAGCGGCGCGACGCGAGCGAGAGCGAGGGCGCGAAGAAGAAATAGTTCAGCGCTCCAGCGTGCCGACGTAAATGCTGCTGCCGATGATGTGGCCGTCCATCGCCTTCCTGACCTGCACCTCAGTGGCGCCACCGGGGATGTCGAGCATCTGATCGAGCGCGAACAAGTTGAACATGTAGTGAAGCTGTCCCACGCCCGCCGGCGCGCACGGCCCCCGATAGCCCACGATCATTCGCCCCCCGGTTGCCTGGCGGCTGCCATCAGGCTGTTCCGGTCTGAGCTTCAAACCCTGCGGGATCTGCGTCGTCGTGGCCGGGATGTTCCAGAGCGCCCAGAACATCTCCATGTCAATCCCCTTGTTGGGATGATTATCCGTACCGTTCATCAAGAGCGCGAAGCTTGCGGTGCCCTTCGGCACGTTCGCCCACTGGAACGGCGGTGACAGCGTGTTGTCCGGTGGCGACTGGGCATTGCCGCCGTTGTTGTAACAGGTGAACGTCGGCGGCAGCCTTCCGCCGTCGGTGAAGGCGGGACTCGTCAGCTTCAGCCTGAGCGCCGGCGGTTCGGGTGCTCCTCTTTGCTGCGCCGCCGCGGTCGCAACGCTGCAGCCGCACAGAAGAACAACGCCTAGCCATCGCGCGCTCATGTGTTCCTCTCTCTCATTACGTAGAAGGTCGGCCTTCAGAATTCAGCGAGGCTGATCCGCCCGGCAGGGCGTGGGATCCCATCCCGACGCGTTATCGGGAACCTTCTTGAAGTGGTTGGTCGTTGCGTACGGTCCGGTCAGGTATTGCGGATCCGTGATGATCGACGTGACGACGAGCCACGAATCACCGTTGGGCTCCGTGAAGCGATCGAAGTATTCCTGCAGCGTCGCGTTTTCGCTGTACGGCACGCCGTTCTTACGGAGGTACCCGGGACGCATCCGCGTAGTCATCACGCCAAGATTGCCGGCGGGCCCCGGCGTCCTTCCGCCACGTCCCATTGCAGTGCCGGCCCAGTTCGCCACGGAGTAGCCCTGCCAGTCGGCCTGCGTCGCTGGCGCGGACGCAGGTGCAGCGCCGCCAGCGAAATGAAGGAGACGGGTCTGCGTGCCGGAGTCCGTCTCGATCTTCAGCGTGTTGTCATCCGCCCACGTGATGTGGAGGCGCCCCGGCACGCGCATGATCGCGGCCGCGCCATATGCCCGGCACTCGTTCCCGGCGTCCTGCGCCGGATTCCACGTGCCTGCAACCCGGCGCGCCTCGGCGTTTACGGGCAGCATCGAGAAGTCGTTCTTGGGCGGCATCTCCATGCGCAGATGCCAGTGCTCGGTCACCACCGCGACCCAGTACCCGGTGAGATCTTTCGGGGCAGCCGCGCGCGCGGTCGGTGGCGGTCCGCCGGCGCGGCCGCCGCCGGCGCCGCCGCGCCCCTGGGCGTATGCAACGCCGGACGCGGCAACACAGACCAGCAGCGCGATCGCCAGCAGCCGACTCCTCATACCTACTGAACTCGACCCTTCCACTCCCATCCATCGCTGGGCCGCTTCACGGTCTCAATGAGCACTCGAGGGGCCGCCGCATCGCGCGCGGGCTGGCCGGTCACGACGATGACGTCGCCCGGCTTGAGCGACGTTCTCGTGATCTGATACTGAGACAACTGGCTGACCGAACCCCACTCGAGGGCCCAGCTCTTCATCGTGCCGTCCTTGTCCTTGACGTCAATCTTCATGAATGAGTGCGGATTCCGCCACACGAACTGCGTCACGGCTCCAGTGAGCTCGACCTTCTGCGTGGAGTCGTACTCCGCAGAGAACGAGTGGTGCGCGAAGACCCGCCCGCTCCCCGCCAGTAGAACGACGCCGGCCGCCAGCGCCAGGATCCTACGTTTCATGACATTTCCTCCACCGGCCGACCTGAAGGTCGGCCTCTACTTCTTGAGGCTCTGATATGCCGCCTCTACGAACATATCGGTCGTCCAGGCGCCCGTCTGCCTGCCATAGCGCGCGTCGTAGTCGCGGGTCGGCCTTGCTGCCTTCACCTGGTCCAGCGTCATCCCTCGTTTGATCATGTCCTGGATGCGGTCGCGGATGATGCTGACCATATCGCGATAGTACGTCACGTCGGCGTGGTCGGAGATGCGGCCGTGCCCCGGCACCACGAGCGTGCCGCCCGCGGCGTTTGCGGCGGGAACGGTGGTGTCGATCACACGGTTCAGGCCGTCCACCATCGCCTGAATGCTCCCGCCGGCCTTGAGGTCGATGATCGGGTACTCGGTGAGATCGAACAAGCTGCCCGTGCTCACGACATCGGACTTCCGGAACAAGACGATGCTGTTGCCGTCGGTGTTCGCCGGCACATGCATGATCACCACGGGTTCATTGTTGAAATAGAGCCGTTTTTGAGGCGTCGAGTAGGTGTTGTCCGGCCAGTCGTCTTCCGATCGCGCCGGTGTCTGTCCGGTGGCGGCCGCCATCCGGTGAAACACGGTGAGAAACGAGATCACGGACGCCCGGTGTGTTTCGAGCGCGCCCTGTGGGCCGGCCGTGTAGTTGGGTTCGCGGAACGGCACAATTTCCCCGGTCGCCGCGATCTTGCCATTCCCGCCCGTGTAATCTGTCCGTTCGTTCGTGTTGACGATGTACCTGAGCGGCTTCCTGGAGATCGACGCGACGGCCGCGAGCACCTTGTCGCTCATCGACGCGATCCCGGTGTCCACCATCAGGATGCCCTGGTCACCCACCTGTACCGTGATGTTGCCGCCTGCTCCAGCCAGCATGTACACGTTGCCCTGGACCGGAAGGACCTCAATCTCGCCCGGAGCGGGCGCGCTCAACTTCGGAGGCCAGGCTGGCTGGGCGGCGCGGTTTTGATTGGCCTGCGTGTAGACGCGCTCGGCTCCAAGAAGGCAGAGACACGCCGCGGTCGCGATCCAGATCCGTTTCATGGCTGGTTCTCCCCGCCTCCGGAACCGACCTTGGCCGGCTTGGGCATGGCTTTCATCTTCACGATGTACTCGGGAAACATCGTTGCCGCTCCGCCGAGCCTCGGCTCATACGGGGTCCCGAAACGATCCGTCAGGTCCTTGTTCAATCCAGGCAGCGGGCTCTTTCCCGGCAGGAAGTGCGGCACCGTGCCTCGCGGGATCGCGGTTTCCGTCGCCTCTTCGCACGGATACGGGTCCATGCGGAGGTTGGGATCGTTGACCCACATCATCGTGCTTCGGGCGTAGGGTTCGGTCATCATCACCGGGTCGTAAATAATCGAAGTCGCCTGCAGGTACTCGCCCATGCGCCGCCAGCGTGTGCGGATCGTCGCCCGATCGCTGTGCATCAGCCCATCCCGCCGGATGTACGCCTCCTTGAGATGGGTCGTCGTCACGACGAGCACGTCGCCGTCCCACTCGCCGGTCGAAAAACCGCTCCACGTGTGAAGAGCATTCTCCGGAGGACGGGGACGTCCATCCATGTAGATCGTCGTCTCCTGTTCCTGCTGATTGAGATGCCCGTGGTAGGCGATGACCTTCTGCGTGGCCTGGTCTATATCCGCCCACATGCGAAGCGCGGACAACGGACCTTCGAGCGAGTAATCCCACGCGTGCGGCCGGCACGCCCATTCGGTGACGTCGAAGTCCTCCGGCGACCAGCTCTGGACTCGCCACCGGGCGGCGTCGCTGACCGGGACGCCGGCAATGTCACCTGTCATCCCGCTGCCGTCCTGGTTGCGCGGCAGCGGGCGCCACACGCCCATGATGTCGGTCTGCGCGGGCGCTGGATGACTCCATAACGCCACCAGCAACACCAGCAGCGGTACACGGCCGTGTATCTGCAACAAACCGAGGCGCCCTGGACGCATACCGCTCGCTCCTCTACTTCCGATGGACGGGCTGGATTCGCGCATTAGAGCACAAAAATGGGCACGTACCCCATATTCACCCGCGCCGTTCAGGCGAGCGCCGCGTTGCTCTTGAGGACGCGCGCGACGATGTCCTTGAACTCCTCGGTCGTCAGCAGATCCTTCTTTTCGAACGACTTCGCCTTCACCTGCAGAAGGATCGCCATGCGCTCTTCGTCCGTGACCTTGACGCCGATCTTCTCGGTCCACTCGTCGATCGACGGCGGTCCGCTGTTCTTGCCGAGCACGATCGACACCGGTTTCTGACCGACCAGCTCCGGCACGAACGGCACGTACTCGAGCGGGTGCTCCTTCCGCGCCATGCGGATCCAGCCGGCGATGATGCCCGACTCGACCTCGTACAGCTTGTCGCCCACGATCGGACGGTTCGGCGCCTGCGTGACCTTCGCGAGATCCATCACGAACTTCGAGACCTCGACGAACTTCTCCGTCTTGATCCCGATGTTGATGTCGTGGAGGCAGAGCAGCGACAGCACGACGTCTTCCATCGGCACGTTGCCGGCGCGCTCGCCGAGACCCGTGATCGTCGTGTGCGCAACCGAGGCGCCGGCGGCCAGCGCCGCCACCGTGTTCGCCACGCCGAGGCCGAAGTCCTGGTGGCAGTGGATCTCCACCGGCTTCTTCAGCCGATCGATGACCTTGCCGACGACGTAGTGCACGGCTTCCGGGGTGCAGACGCCCATCGTGTCGGCCATCGTCAGCGCGTCCATGTGTCCCTCGGTCGCGACCTGCGTGACGATGTCGAGGAAGCGGTTCAGCTCGGTGCGCGTCGCGTCGATGGTGAAGAAGACCGTGTAGAGGCCCGCCTCCTTCGCGGCCAGCGTCGTATCGATCGACGACTTCATTGCCCGGTCGAACGTCCAGCCGTACGCGTTCTTGATCATGTGGTCGCTGGCGGGGATCTCGACGACGACGCCCTTGGCGCCGCACGCCTTCACGACCTTGATCTCATCGGGGATGCAGCGCGAAAACGCGAAGATGTCGGCCTTCAGGCCGAGGTTGGCGATGTCGGAGATCGCCCCCTTGTCCTGCTCGGAGACGGCGGGCATCCCGCCCTCGATGCGGTGAATGCCGAGCGCGTCGAGCTTCTTCGCAATCGCGACCTTTTCCTCGCGCCGGAAGACCACGGCGGTCTGTTGCTCGCCGTCGCGCAGCGTGACGTCATGGATCTTGATGTTCTTCGGGAATGTGAGGTCCTTCCGTACCTCAGGCAGGTGGCACCAGGGGCTGGTGTACCACTTGTCCGTCTTCCAGGGTTCCTGCATGTTTCCTCCGGGCAAATGTGGGCGACTCGTGAGCTTAGCAGCCGATCATCATACACGGGAAGTGCTTTTTCCGGTGCACTTTGCGCGGAACGACTAAGATCAAACGGATGCCCTCGATCAAGTTCAAACTCAACGGCCAGGAGACGGAAGCGTCGTACGAGCCGGGCATGCACCTCCTGGAGGTCCTGCGCGAGCAGTGCGGCATCGTCTCCGCCAAGAACGGCTGCGCACCCGAAGGCGCCTGCGGCTGCTGCCTCGTCGTCATCGATGGCCGGCCGGCGCTCTCCTGCCTCAGGAAGCCGGAGCAGATGGCCGGCCACGACATCACGACGCTCGAAGGTCTGCCCGAGCAGACGCGCAACACGATCGCCGAGGCGTTCGTGCTCGAGGGCGGCGTCCAGTGCGGCTTCTGCATTCCGGGGATCGTCGTCCGCGCCTCCGCGCTGATTCAGCAGGGCAAGACCGGCGACCGTGACGCGATCGCGAAGGCGCTGGACGGCCACATCTGCCGCTGCACCGGCTACGGGCGAATCATCGACGCGATTCAGACCGCCGGCGAAGCGATGAGCAACGGCGGCACGCTGACGCGCACGGAACCGCGCCGCAATCTGTTTTTCGGAGAAGAGTTCGGTCTGTCACGCAGTCCCGAGTTTGCGCACGATCACGGCGTCGGGAAGTCCAGCGCGCGCATCGGCGGGCTCGAGCAGACGCTGGGAGAGAAGCCGTTCGTCGACGACATGAGCGCGCCCGGGATGCTGCACGGTGCGATGGTGCTGTCCGAGCACCCTCGTGCGACGGTGCGAGCCATCCACACCGAGGCCGCGGCAGCCAGTCCCGGCGTCGTCCGCATCTTTACCGCGCGTGATGTGCCAGGCGAGCGCGGCACGGGCCTGAACGTTCCCGACCTTCCGCTCTTTGTCGGCGTCGGCGAAACCACCTGCTGCGTCGGCGACTTCATCGCGATGGCCGTCGCCGACACACAGTTTCATGCGCGCCAGGCCGCCGCCAACATCACCGTCGACTACGAGGTTCTCGAGCCTGTCACCGACCCGTTCGCGGCGCTCGAGCCCGGCTCTCCGCAGGTGCACTCCGCGGACACGCTGCGCCCCAGCCCGAATCTGATCGATACCATCAAGTTCGGCCGCGGCGACGTCGAGGCGGCATTTGCCACAGCGGCGCACGTGATCGAAGCGTCGTTTGCCACGCAGGCCGTCGAGCCTGCATTCCTCGAGCCCGAGGCGTGCCTGGCCTGTCCGCAGGGCAAAGGAATGAAGGTCCACAGCGACAGCCAAGGCTCGGTCTTCGACAAGAAGCAGATCGCGAAAGCGCTCAATCTGCCGGAAGGCGATGTGGAGATCGCGCTGGCCGCGAGCGGCGGCGCGTTCGGCGCGAAAGAGGAGCTGTCGATCCAGGCGCAGACGGCGCTGGCCGCATTCCTCCTCGGCAAGCCCGTCAAGACGGTCCTCACGCGCGACCAGTCGACCCAGCACCACGTCAAGCGCCACCCGATGTACTTGAAGTTGAAGGTCGCCGCGGATGCGCAAGGCCATCTGCTGGCGGTGCGGTCGCGCATTGTCGGCGATGCCGGCGGCTATGCCGGGACGAGCGGCAAATGC
>OBEQ013010491.1_pt1 | contig 13283 bp, 15 predicted proteins | sample 1670901 | NCBI WGS metagenome assembly OBEQ01 (sample SAMEA104232315, study PRJEB22302) | groundwater metagenome | biome: forest; feature: aquifer; material: groundwater | place: USA | collected 2011-08-07 | depth 5.4 m
CAGTAGTATTTCAGAAAAGTGCGCTACGCAGCATGCATAGAGGTTGTGTGAACTGTTCTGATTGAGTTGTGTGAACTATTAAAATTCGTTATTATAAAAATCTATGACCGAAGAAAAAGGGAAAATGAATTTACCGGCTTCTAAGCTACCAGTAACCGGGGAGCCGGAGAAGGGCGACTTCAGGGCTTCTCTTCATTGGAGGGTTCTTAGAATTATGTCCGAGCTTATTGAAGGTTGGCAATTTTTAGCTGATTTTAGCAAGACGGTAACTATTTTTGGTTCGGCAAGATTTTTAGAAGGTGACAAATGGTATGAAGAGGCAAGAAAATTTGGAACAATGTTAGCCAAAGATGGCCTCGCAGTTGTAACTGGAGGCGGTCCGGGCATTATGGAAGCCGGAAACAAAGGCGCAGTAGAGGGTAATGGCGAATCAATCGGCATCAACATTAAACTTCCAGTTGAACAGAGAATTAATCCATTCGTTCGAAAAAGTGCTGCTTTTCATTATTTTTTTGTCAGAAAATTAATGCTCTCTTATGCCGCTCGAGCTTATGTTTTTTTTCCTGGCGGATTCGGTACCTTAGACGAGGTTTTTGAAATTTTAACCTTAATTCAAACTAAGAAAATATCTGATAAAATACCGGTTGTGCTAGTAGGCAAAGAATTCTGGGCTCCGATACACATTTGGCTTCGTGAAGAAATTTTCGGTAAAATGAAGGCCGTCGATGAAGAAGACTTGAATCTTTATACAATCGTCGATACAGCCGAAGAGGCTTTTGAAATAGTAAAAAACGCGCCTCCAAGGGAAGAGTTCTACTACTAATTTTGACCCATTCGATAAAACTCAGGGTCAATACTGAGCGAAGTCGAATGTATTGATTTTTTAGAAAATGTGTGGTATATTCATTCCCATAGTTTAATTTACTAAAATGTCTGAATTTAAGGTTTCTAATATCGTAATACCAGAGCAGTTACCCCTCATAGCCCTCAAGAATACCGTCCTGTTTCCGAAGGTGGTTATCCCGCTTATTGTTCAAAGACCCAAATCGGTTGCTGCTCTTGAAGATGCTTTAGCCCATGAACGGCTTGTGTTTTTTGTGACTCAAAAAAATATTGAAGATAACATCGGCCGGAAGGATGTCTTTATGGTTGGAACTATTGGCAGAATTGTATCAGTATTTAAATTACCTGATGGTTCTTCCAAGATAGATGTGGAAGGTTTGGTCAGGGCAAGAATAATAGATTATGTAAGCGAAGAGCCATTTTTCAAAGTTAAAGCCGAACCGTTTAGTCTGATGACTAGAAATAACCTCGAAGAGAAGGCTTTTTTGAGGCGGGCAATAGATCAATTCAGGACTATTTCGGAAGCTCGTTCATTTCCGACGATACTGCCGGAGATTATTTACATGATGCTTCAACTCAAAGATACCGAGCAAATTTTGAGCCTGATGACGGTTAACTTAAATTTAGGAATTGAAGATCAGCAAATGATTCTTGAATTGGAAAGCGCAACAGATGCCCTAAGAGAGATGAATGTTTATCTTGTCCGGGAAATGGAGATTATGGAGGCGGAGAAGACGGTTACCAAGGAGACTAGGAAGCAAATCGGTAAAATGCAAAAAGAACTTTTCTTGAGAGAACAGTTAAAAAGTATTGAAAAAGAATTGGGAGTTGAAGATGAAAAAGACGAAATGGATATATTAAAGTCCAAAATTCTCTCGGCTGGAATGCCGAAGAGTACCGAAGATAAAGCTATCAAAGAATTAAATCGTCTTGGCAAGATGCCGTCCTTCAATCCGGAAGTTTCATATTTAAGAACATATCTTGATTGGCTGACAGAAATGCCTTGGTCCAAAAAAACTAAAGAAAAAATTGACTTAAAAGAAGCCGAAAAGATTTTAAATGAAGATCATTACGGGCTCAATAAAGTTAAAGAAAGAATTTTGGAATATCTTGCTGTCCAAAAACAGGTCGGCAAATTAAAGGGGCCGATATTGTGCCTTGTTGGTCCGCCAGGTACAGGAAAAACATCCGTTGGTCAGTCAATTGCCAGAGCTTTAGGCCGGAAATTTGTCAGAGTTTCTCTTGGCGGATTGAGGGATGAAGCGGAAATCAGAGGCCATCGTCGGACCTATGTTGGCGCTATGCCAGGAAGAATTATTCAGGGGATTCATAACTCTAAAACTGTGAATCCCGTGTTTATGCTGGATGAAATAGACAAGATCGGAATGGATTTTCGTGGCGATCCATCCTCGGCTTTATTGGAGGCATTGGATCCTCAACAGAACCACTCTTTCTCGGATCATTATTTGGAAGTGCCTTATGATCTGTCTGATGTCATGTTTATTACGACCGCTAATGTTTTGGATACTATTCCTCCGGCGTTGAGAGACCGACTTGAAATAATAGAATTTCCCGGTTACTCGGAGGCAGAAAAGTTTCATATCGCAAAAAATTTCCTTATACCAAAATTATTTAAGGACCATGGTTTAAAGAAAAAAGCTTTAGCTTTTAATGATTCCGCAGTGGAGGATATCATTAGAAAACATACCCGCGAAGCTGGGGTCAGGGAGCTGGAAAGACAGTTGGCCTCTGTTATCAGAAAAGTAACCCGAAAACTGGTTGAATCGCCTTCCAATAAACAGGTCGTTATAACTAAAGCAGACATTCACAAATATCTGGGTCCGCTTAAATATTCCCACCAATTAGCAGAAACCAAAGATGAGGTTGGAGTTGTTACCGGTCTTGGCTGGACTCCGGTTGGCGGCGAAGTATTTTTTATAGAGGTTTCTAAAATGCCCGGCCGGGGGAAACTAATTTTAACCGGCCAGCTCGGTTCAGTAATGAAAGAGTCCGCTCAAGCCGGTTTAAGCTATGCCAGAGCATATGCGGCAAAAAGAGGAATCAAAGAGGATTTTACCAGAGATGACATTCATATTCATGTTCCTTCAGGAGGGATAAAAAAAGACGGTCCGTCCGCTGGAACAGCTATGACTACGGCTTTGGTGTCTTTATTTTTGGGAAAACCTGTTAGAAAAGAGGTTGCCATGACCGGAGAGGTTACTTTGCGAGGGAAAGTACTGGAAATAGGAGGACTTAAAGAAAAAGTTCTTGCCGCTCACCGCGCCGGAATAAGAACCATTATTGCTCCTAATGATAACAAGAAAGACTTGGAAGATATTCCCAAAGAAGTCAAAAAAGACCTGAAATTCGTATTTGTCAAAACAATGGACGAGGTATTGCATATTGCTCTGAAATAGTGTATAGTAGGTTCTGTACTCTTTTTTAGGAGGTAGCTATAGATGTGTGTTCACGCGTGTTCTTTTCATAAGAAAAAAGGAGGGCACAGAACGCCTTGTTGCGTTTCATGTTCTTGTGGAGAGAATATTGAACTGACAAAAATGGATCTTCATTTGGCAGATTGCCATTGTATCGGATTAGATATTCCCAGGACACCAATTAATAGACCCACTCCTCCTTCTGCCCATAAATCTGTACCGGCATACGCTAGAGCCGCCTAAGGGCGGCCTTTTTATTTTATTCAAAACAGAATGAAAACGTTTACTTTATTTAATACTTGATTGTTAATTAATATTTGACTATTATTATTTTATGGTACAACTGACACAATTTTTATCGTATTTGGACTGGACCATGATTTCTAGGTTGTTGGTTGCCGCTTTGCTTGGCGGAGCCATAGGGTTTGAAAGAGAGCGTTCAGGAAAAGTTGCTGGTTTAAGAACTCATACCCTCGTTTCAATAGGAGCGGCATTATTGTCCATTATTTCCATCAAACTTTTTCAAGTTTTTCCTTCAGTTAATGGTGTCGCTGGGTATGATTATCATTTAATTGCCAATATCGTAGTTGGAATTGGTTTTATAGGAGCCGGAACCATATTAAGAAGAGATAATCGTATCGAAGGTACGACTACAGCTGCAAGCTTGTGGGTTGTTTCGGCAATTGGTATTGCCAGCGGATTCGGTTTTTATCAGGAAGCAGTATCAACTGCGGTTATTGTATATATTGTTTTAGCCGGGCTTTGGCTGGTGGAAAAATACTTAACCCGGGAAATTCGCTATAAGGGGCAGGGAATTTTTGGAGAACTTAAAAATGGCGAACTTCATCACGAGGAATCTCATAAAGACAATTCCGGCGAATAAGAATTTTATTTACGCGACAACGGTTCTGATAGGAACTATGGTTGGAGTGGGAATTTTTGGAATCCCTTTTGCTTTTTCCAAAGCTGGTTTTTGGGTCGGTTTTTTGTTTTTGATTTTTATTGGTTTTATAACGCTTCTTTTAAATCTTATGTACGGGGAAGTTGTTTTAAGAACCCACGAAAAGCATCAGATAACCGGTTATACCGACAAATACTTAGGACCATGGTTCAAAAGATTGATATTCTTTTCCGTTTCCTTAGCTTTATATTCCGCTTTGCTGGTATACATGGTCATTGCCGGTGATTTTTTAAACAATATCTTCTCTTCCGTTTTTTATATGTCTCCGACTTCATATAGTTTGGTATTTTTTAGTGTTCTTTCTGTATTGATCTTGTGGGGAATTAAAAGAATATCTTGGATTGAATTGTTTCTGGTGGGCCTGTTTGTGGTAGTAGTTCTCTTGATTTTAGGCATTGGTATCAACAAGGTTGATTTTACTAACTTTGTTGGTGCCCATTCGCAATTCTGGTTCTTGCCTTATGGAGTATTACTTTTCGCTTTTGCCGGATTTTCAGCGATTCCAATTCAAAGAAATATACTGAGGGGTCAAGAAAATAATTTACGCAAATCAATTTTGTTGGCAGTTGTTTTAACCGGTGCACTCTATTTGCTATTTGCCTTTACAGTTTTGGGCATATCAGGAGGCGTTACTACACCGGACGCCATATCGGGATTATATGAATTTTTGGGTGGCAAGATTATATTTCTTGGTTCACTTTTTGGTATTCTGGCTGTCAGTACTTCTTTTTTGATGCTGGGATCGGCTTTTTTGGACATGTTTCACTTGGATTATAAAGTTACGAGGAGGTGGGCTTGGTTTCTGGTTGTTAGTCCGCCCCTGGTTTTGTTCTTAGGTGGTTTGCGCACTTTTATTGATATTATAAGCTTGGCCGGTTCGGTTGCTATCGGGCTTGAAGGAATTGTCTTGACATTTGTTTATATAAAATCAAAATCCAAAGGAGATAGAGTGCCGGAATATAGCTTGGAATTCCCGAAGTTTATTTACTACTTGCTTATATTCATGTTTGGGGCAGGAATTATTTATGCGTTGTTTATTAAATAATTTTTCTGGAAAATATAAACCCCCAATGGGGGTTTTAATTTATTGATTTAGAACAGATGGGCAGGAGAGCCGAGCAATTTATCAGGCAGATCGGCAACAGAATCAAGAATATGTTCTTGGGGAACTCCGACAGCTAGGAATTTCTCTAGGGTGTCTATATCCCTGGATGTCACGGCGTAGAACTGAATACCGACCGCTTGAGCCAGTTTCCAGTCGCCTTCGATAGTATCACCGACCAGAATTATCTTATCTCGCCCTATTCCGTCAGCTCTATATTTCTCAAAGATAGGATCCATAATTTCCGGTTCTGGCTTTTTGTGGCCGTTGTATGCAGGTGTAATTATCTGCCCAAAGAATTCTGCAATGGAATTATGTATAAGTTGGGCCAAAATTGTTTTGGGGTGACGGTTGGTTACGATACTCATGCTAAAGTGCGGATGAAGCTTTTCAAGAGCTTCTCTTGTTCCGGGAAATGCCGGAAGTGGTTCTACTATATCTAATTTCTCCCATTCTTGGCTGAAAGCTTGGGGATCTTCATCTGGCCAAATTGTCCGCAAGAGCTTGAATGGTTCTGTTCCCCACATGTTTCGAATTCGATGCTCAATTTCAGGTGTTATGGGCAAATTTCTTGTCCTGGCTATTTTAATGACCCTTCTTAAGCCTTCTTTTCCGGAATCAATTAACGTTCCATCTAAGTCAAAACACAAACCTCGTCTGACCACCATCTGTCCTTTTAAAAAAACCTGTTTCAAACAATAACAAAACGACTGGACTTGTCAAAGAAAATCTGGTAAATCGTAAGTAAGAACTTTAAAAAAAGAAGGTAAAACAAAGTGATTCTGACATTGACCGGCGCCTCCGGCGCCGGCAAAACGACCATTGCCGGGGAACTTTTGAAAAAGCTTCCAATCTATACACGAATGGTTCCTAGTTATACTACCCGTAAGCCAAGAGAGACAGATTTACCCGGGGAATATAAATATGTAAGCAAACTTAGGTTCTGGTTATTAAATAAAATGGGAGCTTTTCTTTGGACTGTTTACCCACACGGTAATAGTTACGGCACCACAAAACATTGGGTAGCCAAAGCATTAAGGGACGATAATACAGTTTATATTATGATTTTAGTGTCCGATGCTATAAAAACTCTGAGAGAGTTTGCTGAAGAAAAAGATTTGGTTCGGGTTTACTCTTTTTATATCTTTTCTCCTCCCCAAGAAGTCTTAAGGAAAAGATTAGAAAAACGTGGTGATTGTGCAGAAGAAGTAAAAAAACGTTTGTCAGATTGTCTCAAATGGGACAAGGACTCTTTAAGTTCAGGCATTCCTTATGAATTTGTTAGAAATGACAACGAAGTTGAGGAAGCCGTCGTGGATATAAAAAATCGTTTTCTTGTAAAGTTTGGCACCTGCAACAGTTATTTTTAAAAATCGGCCTCATGGGCCGATTTTATTTGAACTAGAACAGGTTAAGTTATGCACACTTGCGTAGGGTCGAGGCGGTGCTATACTTACCTTGTAAGTGGGTAGAAGTGGGTAGAAGTGTTAATAACTTAACAAAACTGTGGACTAACGACACGGCGTGTCGTTAGAGTAAAACTGTGGATAACTATGTTAATTGGAGAATACAGACACAATTTAGACCCAAAGAAGAGATTGGCTATTCCGTCTAAATTCAGGAAAGAGCTTGGAGATGGCCTGCCCGGCCAGGGAGCCGTTCTAACCAAGGGTCTTGATGGTTGTTTGTTCATTTTTCCATTAAAAAACTGGGCGCCGTTCGCTGAAATGCTGGGCGGATTATCCATAGGCAAACAAGACACAAGATCATTTGCCCGTTTATTTCTGTCCGGTGCGGTAGAGGTGGAATTTGATTCTTTGGGAAGAATATTGATACCGGACAATTTAAAAAAATACGCGAATCTTAATAAAGAGGTCGTGATAGCCGGATTGTTTAACAGATTGGAAATATGGGACGAAAAGAGGTGGAACATTTATAAAGATGACTTAGAAAAAAATTCAGATAAAATATCCGAGAAGTTGGGGGAACTCGGACTGATATAAAAAGATGGCACATATCCCCGTTTTAGTAGAAGAAGTAATTGAATATTTAAACATAAAGCAGAATAGCAAGATTATCGATGCGACCATGGATGGAGGAGGTCATACGCAGGCAATCCTTGAAAAATATCCTGACGTGAAAATTCTAGGCATAGAATTTGATCCGGTACTGTTTAAAAGCTTGCAACTGAAGAATGATAGGTTGGTTAAGGTAAATGACAGTTATGTAAATTTAAAAAGAATAGTTGAGAAACATGAGTTCCAACCCGATGGAATATTGTTCGATCTAGGGTTATCGTCATGGCATTACGAAGAAAGCGGCAGAGGATTTTCTTTCAAGAGGAACGAGATATTGGATATGAGATTTAATCCCGAAGTCCAGTCCGAAAGCGCCGTTGATATCGTTAACAAATCCAGCGAAGACGAATTGAGTAAATTAATAAGTTCCTTGGGTGAAGAACAATTTGCCGGAAATATTGCAAAGAACATTGTTAAGGCTAGGCGTGAAAAGCCGATTGTGATGACCGAAGACCTGGTGAAAGTTATCAGCCGATCTGTTCCCGAATGGTATAAGCACAGGAAGATACATTTTGCGACTAAGACATTTCAGGCATTGAGAGTTGCCGTGAACGATGAGTTGGAAAACGTGAGAAGGGGAATGATGTCAGCTATAGATGTATTAAAGCCCGGAGGAAGATTGGCAGTGATATCATTTCAAGGATTGGAAGACAAGGTTGTCAAGGAGGTTTTCAAAGAAAAGGTTAAAGAAGGAATTGTTAAATTTGTGGTGAAGGGGACGATAAGACCGTCTTGGGAAGAACAAAAATCCAACCCAAGAGCGAGAAGTGCCAAAATGAAAATAGTTCAAAAGTCATAGTTTATAAATGGGATGGGTAGGAATGCCCTGGCCCCAAAACAGTGACAGTAACCAATCATGCAGCAGTCAAAGAATTAGATCATAATCTTATGAGCACGGTTTTTATAATCAACACGATGATATTGTTGATTGCCGGGATTTTGATGATTTATTATGTTGTTCAGGCCAATATAATTGCTGCCAGCAATTATAAAGTAAGCTTGTTGAACCAAAAACTGGAATCTTTAAATGAGGTTCGCAGCTCACTCGCCGCCCAAAAATCATCAATTGAAGATCCGGCAAGGGTTCTTGATTTTGCTTTAAGCCAAAACATGGTGGAGGCGAAAAATGCTACCTATCTTTTTGAAAATGGAAACGTGGCTTTGAGGCCATAATATGAAATCGCATGATAATTTTCGCATAAACGTATTTTTTGTCCTTGTCTTGATTACATCGAGCCTAATTTTATATAGGCTTTTTGTTTTATCTTATATTCGGCACTCGATTTATTCACAGACTGCAACGGCCCAAAAAGAAAATATCACCAACATTCTGGCCAGAGGTAACATATATCTGAAAGACCCAACATCAAATAACTTATTTCTTGCCGCCACCAACAACAAGTTCCCGTTGGCCTACGTTGTTCCAGCTAAAGTTGACTGGGGGATCAATGATGGAAAATTGGCTCAAGTGGCTGATATTTTAAAAATAAACAAAGACTCAATCTTAAATATAATTAAATCGGGACAGAATTCTTCCAAAGTTCTGGCTAGGCGAATCGATGTGAATCAAGCTGGTCAGATAAAAAAGATAAACTTAAAGGGATTGGGGGTTTCATACGAAACCGATAGATTTTATCCGGGCCAGAGGTTAGCATCTAACGTCCTAGGGTTTTTGGGATATGATTTAAATGGCCGCTCGGGACAATATGGTATTGAGTCCTATTACGATAATGATCTATTTGGCAGAACAGCCTTAAAGTCGTCAGTTGGCGGAAATAATATGTTTAACCGGCCATCAGATGTTGTTTTGACTATAGATAAGAACATCCAGGCTTACGCTGAAGATAAACTTGAGAGTGTGCTTAAAAAGTGGAATGCCCAAGACGGGACAATTATCGTCCAGGATCCGAATAGCGGCAAGATATTGGCCATGGCTGACAAGCCATCGTTTGACCCCAATAATTATAGCGATTTCCAACCTGGTCTATTTTTGAATAAAAATGTTCAAGAGGTTTTTGAGCCCGGTTCTTCATATAAACCCATAACCATGTCTGCGGGATTGGATCTCGGCAAAGTTACTCCCCAGACAACATTTAACGACGAAGCCAATGTTAATATTAGTGGCTATACGATCAAAAATTTCAACGAGAAAAATTTTGGAGTAGTTACGATGTCCCAGGTTTTAGAAAAATCTATAAACACCGGAGCCATGTTTGTCGAAAACATTGTGGGCGACGATAATTTTCTTAATTATGTTATAAATTCAGGATTTGGACAAAGAACGGGCATAGATTTGCCGGGCGAAGTTAATGGCGACATCACCAATCTTTACAGTGGAAGAAAAATTAATTATTTGACAGCGTCCTTCGGGCAAGGAATTGCGGTGACACCGATACAGCTTATAAATGCCTATTCGGCCATCGCAAACGGCGGCAAACTGATGAGGCCTTACGTCGTTGAAAAAATAATCAAAGAAGGAGGAGAAGAAATTGTTACCAAACCGGAGATTATAAGCATTCCGTTTTCGGAAAAAACTTCAAACAAGTTAAGGTCAATGCTGGTCGGGGTGGTAGATAATGGTTTTGATAAAGCTAGGATTAAGGGTTATGATATAGCCGGTAAAACGGGAACTGCACAAATACCTGATGGAAAAGGCGGTTATGATGAACATGAGTTTATTCACGATTTTCTCGGATTTGCTCCAGCTTATGACCCCAAGTTTGTAATATTGATAAAAATGGACAAGCCTAAAGGAATTCAGTTCGCCGCCGATAGTTTATCTCCAACCTTTCGCGAAATGGCAGCGTTTTTACTTAATTATTATAAAATTCCACCCACAAGAAAGTGAAGGAACTAATAAAAAAAATTATTACCTGGAAACTCGGCATAATAGCTGGAATGTATTTAAGGCGCTATAAGCCACAAATTGTGGCCGTGACCGGAAATGTCGGCAAGACATCAACCAAAGAAGCGATTGCGGCCGTATTGAGCAGGTTTAAAAGAGTGAGGTCGGGAAAGGGGAATCTCAACAACGAATTCGGTGTTCCGCTAACTATTGTAGGTAATTGGGCCGATGATTATTACGAAGCCGAGAATGCCTTATTTTTTTGGGTCCGTGTTCTTGTGGTCTCTTTTTTCGGCTTGTTCTTTCAAAGAAATTATCCGGAAATTTTGGTGTTGGAATACGGGGCAGATAAACCGGGTGATATAAAACGATTAGCTGCCAAGTTCAAACCCCACATCGGAGTGATAACCGCAGTCGGCGAGGTGCCAGTTCATGTTGAATATTTTTCCGGACCAGAAGGTGTGGCCAAAGAAAAAGGCCGGCTTGTTGAAGCTCTTTCAGTTTCAGATTTCGCGGTTTTGAATTTTGACGACTTGGCGGTTTTTGAAATGAAAGAAAGAACAAAAGCAAAAGTGTTTACGTATGGGTTTGGTGATGGAGCAAATGTTAAAATTTCTAATTTAGAATTTCTAATTTCTAACGAAAAGCCAGATGGAGTAAGTTTTAAAGTTAATTACAATGACAGTTTCGTGCCGTTTAAACTGAAAGGGTCTTTGGGTAAGTCCCAAGGGTATGCCGCTGCCGCAGCGGTGGCTGTCGGTTCTATTTTGGGCATGAATTTAGTTGATATGAGCGAAGCCCTTTCCGAGTATCACGGACCAAAAGGAAGGTTAAAAATTTTAAAGGGCATCAAGAATTCAATTATCATAGACGACACCTATAACGCATCTCCTTTATCAACTCATCTTGCCCTGGAAACTCTTCAAGATTTACCTGGCACGCGGAGGGTCGCTGTTTTAGGTGATATGCTTGAATTGGGTAAATATACTATCCAAGCCCATCAAGAAGTTGGAAATGTTGCCGAAAATTTTGTTGATTTGCTGGTTTGTGTGGGTTCAAGGGCCAAATTTATTGCTGACAGTGCTCGCCGAAGCCTTGGCGAAGGCGGTAACGAACGAATATTTACTTTTGAAACTTCTGATGAAGCAAAATTAAAAGTTAAAGAATTAATCAAAGAAGGTGACTTAATTTTAATCAAAGGTTCGCAGGGGATGAGAATGGAAAAAATAGTTGAGGAAATAATGGCCGAACCGGAAAGGAAAAAAGAGTTGTTGGTTAGGCAGTCGGGGAAGTGGTCCCGATTTACTTCACACAAGGGGTGACTAGTAAATCGAGGATTCTCGATTTTGTAATCAAATTTCCAATTTGAACAAAATCGGGACTGACTAAATAAAAAAGGCCCCGGGGACGGGGCCTTGGATGGCAGCGTACATGGCCACCACTACTGATTACTGATAGATATCCCGATGAATCTCCGCCCAGGCCATGGCTTCGGCCTGGTCCTGGGGAAGGTTTTTCGGGAACATCCATACGACCAGGTAGAGAAGAAACTCCTTGATTGTCTTCATTGCTCACCTCTAGTTATCGGTAGGCCCTGTAGGCCTGGGCCTGTGGGCAGGTCGCGGGGTCGTGGGCGGTAAGGATCTGAACCAGTCCTCCGAAGAGGATGATGGCCGTGAGCATCAGCGCCGCCATTACAGCTTGCCTGTCTCCCATCTGCTCCTCCTTCAACTAACCCTATGCTTATATTATAGCATAACCTTAAGCTATTTGTCAAGCAGCAAATAGTGTGTTAAAATAGGGCAAAGTAGTTAAAATTAAAAACCATGACTCGAGATAAATTTTTTAAAACTATTGATAAAGAGGTTGGTCTTGAGGATCGGGAGCGCATAGAATGGGCATATGCTCTGGCTAAGAATTTTCACAGAGATCAAGTGAGAGATGAGGGGGTCAGATATTTTGAGCACTGTAAAGATGTCGCTTTTTTGCTGCTTAAATATGGACTAACTAATCCCGATGAGATCATTGTTGGCCTTCTTCACGATATTTATGAAGACCAATTTGTTCCTAGAGGGATGATAAAACATTTATTTGGTCAGAGTGTAGATGAGGCTATCAAGATACTATCCCACGAGAAACCATTTTATAAAAGCCATGGAATGATTGGTAAGACCTCAGAGAATCTGGAGATATATTTTGATTCGATAAAGAATAGCCCTATAATGGTAAGGAGAGTAAAGCTAGCTGACCGTCTTCATAATGTGAAAACACTTGGGTTCTGTGATAAACAAAAACAAATTCGAAAAATAAAGGAAACGAGAAACTATATTCTGCCCATTGCTCAAAAAACTGACATCAGATTTTACAAAGCCATAAAGGGATATTGTGATAGAACAGAAAATAAGTTAAAAAAGTAAAAATGGCGCCATCGTCTATCGGTTAGGACACATGCTTCTCAAGCATGGAAGCGGAGTTCGATTCTCCGTGGCGCTGCCAAATGGAAAATTGGCCTTTCTGCAACCAGGTCAAACGGTTTTTTCCAAGCTAGGGTTAGATTACTACCATCCCAAAAAAAGTTTTCCACCATGGATTTCATAAATTTACGTTTTTGTTCCGGCTTAGCTAAATTGTATAGGTTTATTGGGGTTTTTAGGAGTTTTCCAAGTTCATTGAATAATTAATAAATTCATGATATGCTCATCTTATATGAATAAATCTATCGTCTACAACTTGCCAGTCTCTTTCCTAAGAGAATCTGATCAATTCATAGCTTATACACCAGCTCTGGATTTATCTACTTCAGGGCTCACCTTAGAAGAAGCCAAAAAGAATTTCACCGAAGCTGTCGGAATCTTTTTTGATGAAATTGTGGAAATGGGCACGTTCGAGGATGTCTTATTAGATCTTGGCTGGAAGAAGCACAATGAAGACTTTATTCCGCCAGTTGTTATCTCTCAAGGCATGGAATCAGTCAGTGTACCATTTGCTCACTCGTAATAAATGGCCCGACTTACTCCAA
>OBEQ010114060.1_pt1 | contig 13282 bp, 9 predicted proteins | sample 1670901 | NCBI WGS metagenome assembly OBEQ01 (sample SAMEA104232315, study PRJEB22302) | groundwater metagenome | biome: forest; feature: aquifer; material: groundwater | place: USA | collected 2011-08-07 | depth 5.4 m
AAAAATCAGAAACGGCGTTTGGCCTGGCTGGGCTCCGGGGGGCTATTTGAATAATCCAAAAACAAGAGGCGTTGATATTGACTCGGAAAAATCTTCGAAAGTGAGACAAGGTTTTGAGCTCTACGCCACCGGAAATTACACACTTCATTCTCTCGCAAATTGGTGTGAGAAAAATAATCTGCGCGGCAACCTCAATAAAGAAATCCGAATATCTACTATTCAAAAAAATCTACAAAATATTTTCTATCTCGGCCTAATGAAATGGAAAGGAGAAATTTTTGAGGGAAAGCACGAGCCGTTAATTTCAAAGAAACTTTTTGATAAATGCCAAGAGGTTATGGCGAAGCGTGGAAAAGTGCAAGAAGTGAGAAAACATCATTTTGCTTTTCTTGGCTTACTAAAATGTGCTTCCTGCGGTTGCTCAATAACCGGAGAGCGACAAAAGGGACATAACTATTATCGTTGCACCAAGAAAAAAGGGTTATGCCAAGAAAAGCATTATTTGAGAGAAGAAAGTTTGGTGGAACAAATCAAGAGTTTTCTTCAAAAAGTTTCTTTGTCGAGCCAAGATACTGAAAAAGTTTTATTTGAATTACAAAAAGACGAAGAAAAAGCAAAAGAAGAATCTAAGCTTTTTGTTCAAAATCTCAAAAAAGACCTTTTGGAAGTTGAGCAAAAACTGGAAAAACTTCTAGACGCCTATCTTGGCGAAGTTATTGCTAAAGACGAGTATACTCCACGAAAAGAGAAATTATTAAACCAAAAGGTCGAATTAACCAACCAAATAAGAGATTTTGAACAAAAAGGATTGTCTTGGCTCGAACCGGCTCAAGAGTTTGTTTTCTCCCTTAATCAAGCCGCGAAACTACTAGAAATGGAAAATAAATCAGAAATGACAACATTTCTGAAAAACATCGGCTCGAACCATATTTTACGGAATCGGGAATTTCTTTTTTCCCCCAAAAATCCGTACGATTTGGTCGCCGAGACTCGCCGAAGGCGGGGCGAGGCATTGACATTTCCTAACTGGTGCCCTCGGAGAGAATCGAACTCCCATCAACCGGTTCGAAGCCGGTTACTTTATCCATTAAGCTACGAGGGCATCTATTTTGAGGATAATATGTTTGATTATAAAAAGAAACACCCACTACGATGATAATCGGAGTGGGTGTGTTGTTTGGAGCTAGTTTTCGCAACAAGGAGCTTGTTGCTCTTCCGACCATGGCGAGTCGTCCAGCGGCATCTCGCGAAACCGTTCGCGCCTCTCGCTTTCCGTGAGCCAATCCCGCCACCAGTTTTCCTCTCTGGCGAATTCCTCGTCAACGGCGAGTTGCTGTCTGACTTCTTCCTGGCGGCGCAGCATCTCCAGCTCTTCTGCGGCAGCGAGTTCCTCCAGTGACTCGCGATACGCGATCTGCTTGAGCTCAGTGCGCGGCAGTCGGATGTTGGAATATTTTTCAGCATCCCGCTCGCCATAGATGGCTTTTTCTGATCCGTTCCGGTTGCCGAGAAGCCGCCGAACCGGTCGATTATATTCATGGAATACTTTCCATCCCGGTCCTCGACTGATGAATCTGACGGTATCCAGCTGACGGCTGTTTTTCGCCAACCCCATGAAGTAGATGCCTCCTCTGGGCGATAGGTCGATGCTCCCGGACCATGAACTGGAAGTCCGTTTCTTTTTGGCTTGCTCCAGTTCCGGAGCCATCCGCGCCAGTAGGCGAGTGCCTTTCATGTGCCGATACAACCGCTTTTCTTCCGCGCGGAACGCTCTTTGTCCTTTCCTGCTTTTTTCTACTTTTTCCTCCCTTACTACCCTTGGAAGGAATGTGTCCCACTGACTGATGTCCTTGAGGACCAGGATGTTCAGGCTCATACGCCACCTCCATTTTGGATTTTTACGGCAGGGGACTAAAGCCTCCTTAGATTCTGATTTATACTGATGTTAACGAACAATTATGTTATAATAGCATATACACATAATTTGTCAAGTGGCCATAGATAGGATATAATTTAATTAGGATTTACATACTTAAGACGCTATTCCTCCTTTATTAAAGGAGGTGGCCGGAGGCCGGAGGATTTTAAAGCTAGAAATCCCTTCCTCCGATGACCATCGGAGTACTCCCGATTCCCCCTTAATAAAGGGGGTGCCTGAAAGGCGGGGGATTTTTGGAAAGGGAGAATTAAAAGAAAATACGTAAGTCCTATTAATAATGGAAACTCCGAAAGAAATAAAAGACATTGCGGGAGCGCTGGAAAGCGCCGGTTTTGAGGCGCATTTGGTAGGCGGATGCGTCCGTGATATTTTGCTACAAGAAATGAGAACCGCTCGTGGTGAGCTTGTCGAACCAAAAGATTGGGATATCGCCACCAACGCCACGCCGGAAGAAATTCAGAAATTATTTACCCCCTTTGCCGGAGCTACGGAGGCCGAGCCGGCCACTGTTTATGAAAATCAATTCGGCACCGTAGGTATAAAAACCGGTTCGGAAAATCCGGCGCTGAAAATTGTTGAAGTTACAACTTATCGCATTGAAGGAAAATATTCCGACAAGCGCCATCCGGACGAAGTGAAATTCGCCAAGACTATTGAAGAAGATCTTTCCAGGCGCGATTTTTCCGTAAATGCGATGGCGATGAAGCTCGGAATTATGAATAAAGAATCAGGAATTAAGAACCGAGAGAAAAAAAACGACGATGTAAATTCATCATTCATCACTCATGATTCATTATTCAATCTGATAGATCCATTCAATGGTCAATTAGATTTGAAAAACAAAATCATTCGCGCGGTCGGTGATCCGGATGCAAGGTTTCAGGAAGACGCCCTGCGGATAATGCGCGCGGTCAGATTTATGTGCCAATTAAATTTTTCGATTGATTCTGCAACCGAAACGGCGATGGAAAAACACGCCGGCTTGCTGGAGTTTGTTTCTAAGGAAAGAATCCGCGATGAATTTATGAAATTGATGGTAACTGATTTTGCACATGAAGGAATCAATCTCATGCAAAAAATCGGACTGCTTAAATATGTGATTCCGGAATTAGCTGAAGGGGCGGGTGTCGGCCAGAATAAACATCATATTTATTCTGTTTATGAACATAATGTCCGTTCTTTGCAATATTCGGTTGAGCAAAGGTATTCTTTGGAAGTTCGCATTGCCTCGCTTCTTCACGATGTCGGCAAGCCGGAAAGCAAGCGCGGAGAGGGCGTGGACTGCACTTTTTACGGTCATCAGGTGGTCGGGGAGAAACTGGTTCTGCGGATCGGCGACCGATTGCGGTTTCCGAAAGAGATGGCGGAGCGGATTGCCCTGCTCGTGCGAGAGCATATGTTTGTTTATGATCCGGAAACCGTCACTGATGCCGGCGCCCGCCGGCTGGTCCGCCGGGTTGGCAAGGAAAATTTGGAAGCGCTTTTTCAGCTCCGTGAAGCCGACCGGATCGGTTCCGGCGTACCCAAAGCCCAGCCGTATCGGCTCCGGCATTTGAAATTCCGAATTGAAAAAGTCAGCCAGGATCCGGTCAGCGCCAAGATGCTGAAAGTGAATGGCGAAGATATTATAAAGGAGGCCGGCACCCAGCCCGGTCCAAAAATCGGTTTCATTCTGTCCATTCTCTTGGAGGAAGTTTTAGATGATCCATTGCTTAATGACCGCGATTTGTTGGTCAGCCGGATTAAGGATTTGTCCCAGCTGGAAGAAAAGAAACTTTCAGAAATGGCGAAATTTGCCCGCAAGTCCGCTGATGAAGCCCAGACGGAAGTTGAAGAAGAGATAAAGAAAAAATATTTTGTTCAATAATTATGTTTAAAAAAGAAAAATTTTTAAAGCCTAAGCCGGAAGAAATTTCTGAAATAGAAAAGCGGCGAGAATCTTTTGGGAGCCTGTCGGATTCGGAGCGGGGAGTTCGGCTACAAAAAGAACAGCAAGAAGCGCGCTTACTAAATTCCGAAACTTTTTGGCAGAAGATTGAACAAGAAAACGATCCGGAACACCAAAAAAGACTTAAGCTGGTTTTAGATGTCATAGAGACGATTAATGCTTTGGGCGGACTAGGATTAGTGGTCGGCGGTTATGCGAGGGATGAGGTGCTTCGCCGATTAGGTTATGACGTGCATTCAAAAGATATTGATATTGAAGCTTATGGATTTGGGTTTGAAGACTTAGCAAAACTTTTAGAAGAAAAGTTTGGATCGTTTGAAAAAGTCAATAAGGTGGGAGCTCAATTTAAGGTTATTAAATTGGAAAATCTGTTGGATATTTCTATTCCTAGGCGGGATTCTAAGAAGGGTAAGGGACATAAAGATTTTGAAATCACTGGCGACCCGAACATGAGTGTCAAAGAAGCGGCTCGGCGGCGGGATTTTACTATGAATTCTTTGGCGCTTGATCCATTGACTGGCCAGATTATTGATGAATGGGGCGGCATTGAAGATATTGGAAATAAAACTTTGCGGGCCACTGATTTGGAATTATTTAAAGATGATCCGCTCCGGGTTTTTCGTGCCATGCAATTTGCCGGAAGATTCGGATTTATGATTGATCCAAAGACCGCGGAAGTCTGCCGATCAATTGATCTTTCCGATCTTCCGGAAGAGCGTATTTCGGAAGAGTGGCAAAAGCTCATAGAGAAATCTCCCAAGCCAAGTTTGGGATTGGAAGCGGCGCGGGAGTTTGGTATTGTTGAAAAAAATTATCCGGAACTCCAGGCATTGATTGGCTGCGGGCAAGAACAAGAATGGCACCCGGAAGGCGATGTTTGGAATCATTCATTGATGGCAATGGATGCGGCGGCGGAAATCGGGCGGAGAGAAAAATTGGACGCATTTACTAGAAAAGTTATTACCTTAGGCGCGCTTTGCCATGATTTAGGAAAACCAGCTACGACTGCATTTGAGGATGGCCGAATCAGATCTAAGAAACATGAACAGGCGGGCGTGGCTCCGGCAAAAAAGTTTTTGGCAGAAATCCTTAAATCGGTTAAAAACGGAGAAGAAATCATTCAAAAAGTTTTACCGATTGTTGCCGATCATCTTTATCACGTGCATAATCCTAATCCGACTAAAAATGCCCTAAACCGTTTGGCGGTAAGATTATCTCCGGCCACGATTCAAGAATTGCTCTGGGTATCGGAGGCTGATCATCATGGCAGGGATTTGGAATGGAATGGTTTTCCAGAAGGAGAAAAAATTTTAAAATTGGCCAAAGAGCTCCAGATAGAAAAATCTAAACCTAAGCCCGTACTCCAAGGCCGCGACCTTATTAAGTTGGGTTTTGAACCAGGCCCGCATTTTGGGCAAATTATTGCAAAAGTATACGAAGCCCAGCTTGATGGCCAAGTTAAAAATTATGAGGAAGCTTTAGAAATGGCAAGGGAACTTAAAAAATGAAGCCAAACAGAAATTGAGGAAGAGATAAAGAAGAAATATTTTGCTAATTGAATATGTTTTTTCTATAATGCGGGGTTTACAGAAATAAGGCTGGCGTATACAATTTCATTATCGGACCGTAGTATAGTAGTAGTATACACGCTTCGGGTGCGTGAGGCCTGAGTGCGATTCTCAGCGGTCCGACAGAATCTTATTCGACTTTTAGTACCTCGATATTGTATAATTAATGCAAATGCCAGAGATAAAATGCGCTTATTGCAAAAAACTATTTTTAAAATCTAATGCCCGAATAAATGAAAATAAGAAATTAGGCAATAATTCTTATTGTTCTAAAAAATGTTCGGCATTAAATCGTTACAGACGCAAATCAGTATTGTGTAAAAATTGCGGCAAAAAATTTAAGAGATGTTTAAGTAGTATTTCTATTAATAATTATTGTTCTTCTTCCTGTTCCGCTACGGTGAATAATAGAAAATTTCCTAAACGGGGCCCGGGATTTAAAATTTGTAAAACTTGTTCAAAAAAATTTGAAGGAAATAATTTGTATTGTTCAAAGATTTGTTATCAAAAGTCTCGTGTTCGCAATAAGCCAAAAGATCTTATAAAGTTTTTAAAAGAAACTTATGCGAAATTTGGGCGTGTTCCGGCTAAGCGGGAAATTTCAGAAATTGCCCATGCGTGTATATATGCTTTCGGCTCTTGGAATAATGCCGTGCAGGCGGCGGGCTTAGAGCCTAATCGTTCTCATGAGAATAGGATGTATAAGCGCATGAAAACTAAGGCGCAAGACGGGCATGATTGCGATTCAATTTCAGAATCAATAATTGATAATTGGCTTCATTCTCATAATATTTCCCATGATCGAAATTTTAAATATCCGACAACCAATCATATGGCTGATTGGGCTCTTGATGAAAATACCTTTATAGAATATTTTGGCCTTGCAGAAGATAGCCCTCGTTATGATCGGGCAATTAAAGTTAAAAGAAATATTTGCCGTAAAAACAAAATTAATCTTATTGAGATTTATGCGCGCGATCTCTATCCAGTTAATTGTCTTGATAAAAAACTAAAATCTTTATTACCTAAAGCATAGGTCTACAGTTTATAATTTTTTGATTGCTGTATACTGATAGTATGACCGAAAGATTGAAAAATCTGGCGCCGATCAAAAAGCTCCGGGAAAAGGGGAGGGAAGAGCGCGCCAAAATCAGAAAAATAGTCATAAAAAGGAAGGATGACATGCTGACGGCGCTGGAAAAGAACTGGCGGGATTGGTTTTTTCGCCCCTTGACCAGATTATTTCGATTTTTGGGTATCCGCGCGAATCACATCACTTATGTAGGATTTTTACTGATAGGTTTGGCGGTCTGGATGTTTTTCAAGAATTACGGATTTATTTTCCAGTTTGTTGTTCTGGCTTTGGCTCTTATTTCAGACGCCATTGACGGTCCGACGGCGCGGAATAATGACGATGTGACGGTGCTGGGAACTTGGCTGGATCACATTCGCGATGGTTTTCTTGTTGCCTGGGCGTCTTTTCTGATTTATGGATTCGGGCTCTTGAGCGGTGAAACGATTCTGATTGTCTGGGCGCTGGAACTGCTTCTCGCCTGGATTTCAGTCAAGGATTTCCTTATCCGGTATTTGCGCGGTTTATCCGACGAAGAAGAAGCGATGCTGATCCAGAATTTTTCAATGGATAATCTGCAGGCTTCTTTGATAGGCCGTTTGCAGTTTTCCTGCTGGACAATGAGTTATGGATTTTTATTCCTATATCTGTTTTTCCCGAGCGTTGCGCTTATAACTATCGGGCAGGCGCTGATAATTTTAGAAATCATTTTCGCGGCGTTGAATATTTCCGACGCTTATCAGAAGTCTGTTTAATTTTGAATTACGAAGCTCAATAAATCCCTCCCTCCGATAACTATCGGAGTACTCCCGATTCCCCCTTAATAAAGGGGGTGCCTGGAGGGCGGGGGATTTTTGGAAAGGGAGAAGAAATCCCTCCCCGCCAAACTGGCGGTACTCCCTTTTAGAAAGGGAGAATAAAAACCGCATTCATCATTCTTTCCCCTCCACCCCCTATTCCAGGGGAAATCAAAACAGAGTTCTGAACTTTAGAGTCTCTATGCGAGAGGATTTTGCGGAGATTTCGGAGTTTTGACCGTCACTTCATAAATGTCCGGATTGATATCCGGGTCTTGCTCAATGGCGATTTGAAGCCGGCGGTTTGTCTGGTTGTGCAGGAAAAAATGCCACCATCGGCTGGAAGCGATTTGCGGTATGAAGACGATCAGTGAGTCGTTTTTCCACTCCTTATCCACTTTTTTCAGATAATCCAGAATCGGGCCGATCAAGTCGCGGTATTCGGAGTGCAGGATGTCTATCGGCACATCGGGAACATTTTTTTCCCACAGTTCTTTGATTTGCTGCCCTTCCAGCTGGTCTACGGAAACATGCACCGCGCGGATATGCGCCGGCTGGAAAGATTTTGCCAGCTTCAGCGCGTAGAGCGTTCCTTGGTTAAGGCGGGAAACAAGCAGGACGGCGGTTTTTTCCGGCATCACTTCCGGCGCCTGATTTTTATCCAGCGCCAGCACCCGTTCCACTTTCAGATAATGCTGTTTGATTTTTTTCATCCCGCTGACAAGCAGAACAATCGCCGGAATGAGAAGCCAGGCGCCGTGGGTGAATTTAGAAAGAAAAACGATTATAAAAACAACCGAGGTGGCGATGAACCCCAAGGCATTGATGGTTATATTTTTTTTATATCCTTTTCCTTTATTAAGCCAGTGAATAATCATCCCGAATTGAGAAATGGAAAATCCGAGAAAAACCCCGACCGCATAAAGCGGTATCAGCGCATGGACATTTCCATTGAAAAGATAGATCAAGAGCGCGGAAAAAAACGAAAGCAGCATGATTCCGTTCGCGAAAACTAGTTTTGATCCAAGGTTCAGGAATTGGCGCGGAAAATATCCGTCTTTGGATAATTGGGATGCGATGCGCGGAAATCCTGCAAATGGAGTATTGGCTGCTAAAATTAAAATCAATGCAGTTGCGCCCTGTATAAGATAATAAAACGGAGAATTATCAAAAAGCAGGCGCGCAATCTGGGAAAGCACTGTTTCATCGTGGGTCGGAACTATTTTTCCCCAATAGGCCAGAAGAGTTATTCCGATGAAAATTGTTCCCAGTAACAATGCCATTCTTTGCAATGTTCGCGCCGCATTTTCCGATTCCGGATTTTTAAATGCCTGGACTCCATTGGATACAGCTTCAATTCCGGTCATAGCCGTACAGCCGGCGGCAAAAGCTCTCAATATCAGCAATAATCCGATCGCGCCCATCTGTTCCGGCGGAATCATGGATACCGGAGAAACAGGAAATGAGCCGGATAAATAACGCCAGATTCCGTATGCGATCATTACGAAGAATGAAATTATGAATATGTATGTCGGAATGGAAAATAATTTTCCGGATTCACGGATGCCCCGCAGATTTACCCACATCAAGATGAGGATTATTGCCGTTCCGATGGCGATACGATGTTCATAAAAATTTGGAAACGCAGAAGTGATAGCCGCTACGCCGGCAGTCGTTGATACGGCCGCCGTGAGGGTGTAGTCGATCAAAAGCGAAGCTGCGCCCAAAAGAGCCGGGTATTCTCCAAGATTCTTGCTGGCGACATTATAGACGCCGCCTCCCTGCGGATAGGCGTGAATGACTTGGTGGTAGGAAATCGCGACAATCAGGATAAGTCCGAAAATTGACAAGGCAATCGGGATGGATATTGAAGAAACCAATGCTCCGGCGGTCGCCAAAACCAGCAGGATTTCTTCGGTGGCGTAAGCGGTGGATGAGAGGGAATCGGCTCCGAAAATGGCCAATCCCTGCATATTAGTCAGTTTTTCGTGAGCGATGGCGCTGGAGGCCAATGGTTTACCGAGGAAGCGCTCTCTTAGATCTTTAAACATAGTTATCATTATACCCTTTATAACCATCTCTTTCGACTTTACAGACCTTGGACTTTATGGACTACTTAGAGTATGAAACTGCAAAGATTTTTTATTGATCCGGATGCGGTCCTCGGCAATGAGGTTATTTTAGGCGATAAAGACATTATCAGCCAGATTAAAAATGTCTTGCGCCTGCGTGCCGGTGACAAGGTGATTTTTTTGGATGGGACTGGAAAGGAATACATTGCCGTAATCAAGGAAATCAGTAACTCGGCGATTAATTGCGGGATTGAGAGTTTGGCAGAAAATAAAAATGAGCCGGAATTGAAAATTATTTTATGTCAGGCGCTTTGCAAGAAAGACAAGTTTGAATGGGTTTTACAAAAGGGGACAGAGGCCGGAGTCTCAGAATTTATTCCGATTCTGGCTGAGCGATCGGAAAAATTCGGCTTGAATCGAGAGCGGGCGGAGAAAATTTTGAAAGAATCTGCCGAGCAGTCGGAAAGAGGGGTAGTCCCGAAACTTCACGATATTCAAAAATTCAGCGACTATATCCTGAGCCTGTCGAAGGATGAAGATGTAATTATTTTGGACAAAAGTGGAAAAAATATAAAACACTATACCCTAACCCCTAAACCCTATACCCTCAATGTATTTATTGGTCCCGAAGGCGGCTGGACATCGGAAGAATTGGCTTTTGCAAAAGAAAATGGCGCCGAAGTCGTTTCCTTGGGCAAGACGGTTTTGCGTACCGAAACTGCCGGTTTGGTTGCGGCGTCTATTTTATTGAATAAGTAAGTTGTATTACCATTGAACGGCCGTCAGTAGTAATACAGATGATAAAAAATACGAGTAAACTTTCAAAAGGGTGTTTTTTATTTTTTGAGGTTATAATGTATGTATGCCAAAAATAACCACCTTTATCATCGTTGAAGCCAATCAGGCCAAGAAAGGAAAAGAGGCCGCGGCCCCGCTTTCCAAAAGCGCGCCGCATTATTTTGAGAAATCGGTTCCGACCCAGTTTTTAATCGGCCAGGAGACAAGGAAAATCGGAGATACGGCCGTGTCTTTTGTAATTAAGACCTATCATCCTGACGCGGTATTGATAGAAGGCACTTTTGAAGTTCCTGATGTTTTTTCAGATGGAATTTTGGAATTAAAAGATCAAGTTCACGATATTTGTTATGAGCTGGCCAAGAAAAACGGAGGCAGGGCGGAACCGGCGGAAGAATACGCGGTGTATCAGGTATCGGATTATAAAGGCGATCCGGAGCTGTTTTTGGAGAAAAGCGGCAGCAAGATTGCCAGCCTGCTTAAATCTGAAAAACTCTCGCTTGATGAAAAAGAAGTGGAACACACTCTTTCTTATCAATTCAAATACGCCAAAGACGATCTGGTAATTGTGGATTGGGACGGCGCTTTTATTTTTGATCCGAACGGCGAATTTGAGGAGACGATTGAATTGCTGGAGCTGGCCAATTATCAGCTTCTTCGTTATCGGGTTTTGGACGAAGACCTGGATGAGCGCATGCGGAAAATGGAGCGCTTTACCCGGCCGGATGAAGCAAAGATGAGTTTATGGATGAGATTGTCCGGCACATCAGCTAAGGATGTGAATCAGGAGTTTCGCGATGTCATTCATGTCCGTTCCCAGTCCATCAATCAGTTTGAGGCGATGGAGCGGGATATCAAACTGATCGGTGAGTGGTATTCGGCCCGGGTGTTTGATCTGGCGGCGAAGAAATTTCGCTTGGCCGAATGGCGGGATGCGGTCAAGGAAAAATTGGAATCTTTGGAAGATACCTATACCATTGCCGCGGAAAATCTCGGCATGTCCAGGGTTCAGCGTTTGGAACTTATTCAAATCTGGGGTTTCTTTTTTCTGCAGATCGGCTGGCTGGTTTTGATTGTGCTTGAGTTTATTTACTTCACAAGATAAGAAAAATCGTCTAGCATATAATACATGAAGAGGGGCTAAATCAGTCGCCATGGCGACTGATCGCCCGAACAATTTTAATATATTAAAATTGTTTTAGGGGCCTATGGTATAGTGGCAGAACGGTACATTCGCATTGTACAGACGGCGGTTCGATTCCGCCTAGGTCCACAACATTTTATCAACATAGTTGCATCAGCGTGGTTCTGTGTATTTGTTATACTTAAATCAGATAGCTGAAAGGCTATCTTTAAATTAGAAATAAGGCGGTTTACCGCCAGAAAGGTCGGAAAGTGGGAAAAATAACTCAAATTATAATTAGTTCTTAATTCATTAAAAAATGTTAATTCAAACTTGGACAGATGTACTGGTTGGTTCTCTTCAGAACCTTTGGTTTCAGGTTGCCAATTGGCTGCCTTCGTTAATCGGCGCGATGCTTGTATTTATAGTAGGTTTAATCGTTGCCGCCGGTTTAAGCTCTTTAGTTGAGAGGGTGCTTGGAGCGGTCAAGCTGGATAATCTTCTCCGCAAACTGGGAGTTGAAGAATATACAAAGCGCGCAGGCTTAGAGCTTAATTCCGGTCATTTCCTTGGACAGCTTGTCTATTGGTTTATGACCTTGGCTTTCTTACTTGCCGCGTCAGATATTCTCGGATTTTACGCTCTTTCGGCCTTTCTAGGCGATGTGCTTTTATACTTGCCGAATCTGGCAATTGCCGTATTAATCATGCTTGCCGCATTGGTAGTGGCTAATCTGGCAATGCACTTAGTGAGATCATCGGTTATGGGCGCAAAGTTACATGCGGCGAAGTTTCTTGGATCAGCTTCATGGTGGGTCATTATGGTCTTTGGCGGTCTTGCCGCATTAGTACAGCTTGGCATTGCCGTATCCATTATTAACACCTTAGTTAATGGCTTGATCGCAATGATGGCTCTTGCCGGCGGTCTGGCATTTGGATTGGGAGGTAAGGATTATGCAGCTCATCTTTTGCGTAAATTGCAGGATGAAATGGAGGGAAAAGAGTAGAAGCTAGTTTTTAGCTTTTAGGTGCTAGTGGCTAGAGAATAGAAACAATCAAAAACTCCCAGCGCGGGGAGTTTTTGATTAGTAGGTAATTGACTTTATAATTGCTGTTGGAGTAAAATGTTATTTAAGCTCGTAAGTTTTCTAATTACTAAATTACTGTGAATTACGAAATAGCCAAAAAGTTATTCCCTGAGCCTGTCGAAGGGTAACTTTTAGGCTTAACCGTCAGATAAGCCTTCGACTTCGCTCAGGCAATAACCGCTTTTCGTAATTCACGATCAATTGCTTAGTCACCCAATCACTAATTCTATGTCTTCAGATTTCATAAAAGAAAAAGCCCGGGAAATATCTTATGTTCTTATCCGCGTGGCCTATTATATAAAAAGGCCGGATCTTGCCGCAAAATTTGAGAATTTGGCGTTTGAACTCATTGATGTTTCCGCTAAAGCCAGCGTTGAAAATACAAGCGCGACAATAACTTCTGTATTATCAACTATTGCATCCCTAGATGTAATGGTTAGATTGGCGCACTCAATTTATGAAATTGAGCCGGTCAATGCAACCATTCTTATCCGTGAATTAAATAATCTTAATTCGGCAATCAGGCAATTCGGCAAGCTTGACGAAAAATTGCCTGAATTGGAAAGTTTATTTTCTACTGTTCCAGTTTCAAATCAAGTTTCAGCGCCGGTTTCTTTTGGAAATAATATTAATGTTTCCGAAGAGAGCAATGATTCAAGTCTTGATGCCTATCGCGTCCCTTCTACCGTTGAGAAAGTTTCACTAGAAGATCTGTCTTCTCCTTCACCTGAATTGAAATCAAATCGTGAGAATCAATCGGCGAATATTGCTGTTCGGCAATCGGCAATCCTGGAGAAAATTAGATCCCTGCCTGCCGGCAGGCAGGCGGCAGATGGCGATGGTTGCCGATTAAAAGATCTCCTTGCCGCATTTCCAGATGT
>OBEQ010835054.1_pt1 | contig 13279 bp, 13 predicted proteins | sample 1670901 | NCBI WGS metagenome assembly OBEQ01 (sample SAMEA104232315, study PRJEB22302) | groundwater metagenome | biome: forest; feature: aquifer; material: groundwater | place: USA | collected 2011-08-07 | depth 5.4 m
TATCTCGCGGACATGAAAAAGACTCTCTGCTGGAGAAGATAAAAAAAGCTGAAGTATTTTTACCCGGACACGTGATACAAATAATTCTTCTAACACTGCCACCTCCTTTCCAGGCAGTTTATCCCGCCTTTGGCGGGATTAATAAGTCACCTTGGATCCCTCCGGGACAGTTTGGATCCAAATTTGACCTTTATCGAATTGTATCTCTACGCCTTTTGAATCCACATATTTAGTTCTAGTTAATCTTGATTGTTTAACCCACTTCCCTTCTGTAACCCCACCATCCTGGAAGAAGAGAGCTTTTCCAGTACCAGTGGTACCGTAGAGCAAATGCACGTTGCCTGGATAACCATCATTAGCGTTAGATTCTTTTTCAAACTGGACTACCACTACTTTTGGAGACAGCTGAGTTTTATTATCCAAATCAGTGTGAGCGGATCCTCCATTTTTTCTCTTGTAAGTATTTGAAGCACTATCATAATCCCACTGCACTGTATAATCTGGCTGACTATCCCAGAAATTGACTGTAATCTTTGAGGTATTGCCTCCGCCTTTTTCGTCTTTAAACTTCCAAGGTGTGAATTTAGCGTCCCATTTTATACCAGTAGAATCTGTTGCTTCCCAGCCTCTTTTGGCCCCAACTTCCCAAAGTTTCTGGGTAGTAGAATACATTGTATGTTCGGTGGCAACTGGATGACCCAACCTTTGGTAATCTCTCCAGAAGACTGGAAAACCAATGCTGAACTGATTTAAATCTTTAACTTTATAAGTAATAATTTGACCGAGGGCATCAGCCGGTCCAGGAGTGTTAGCTCCTCCAACATGTGCGTAAAGAGCATCATATTCACCCAGCCAATCTAAAAAGTAAGTTCTGGCAGATCTAACTGGTCCAACCTGAACTTCTCCCAAGTTACAATAAAATAGGGCCATAAAACGGGTAATACCTCCTTCTGCAACTGCTTCGTAAACCACATCGGCAGAAGACAAACCTGATTGGGGCCTGGCCTCGGAGTGATTTTCAATCATCACTGCCAAAGGACGCCTCTTCTGCCAAGACTCTTTGGCTGCTTTTGTATGCATGCTGCCATTTAAAGGACAGCTCTCTGTTTTTGGCTCATTCGGATCTTCCGAAACTGTATTCGAAGCACCAGGCAAAGAGGTTACCATTGCCTCTTTTGCCCCATTAGGCTTTACTGTCTTACTAAATAAAGAATAGGAAATACTGGTAGAAAGAGCGTAAATAACCACAGCTAAAATTATTAAAGTTAAAATTTTTTGTAAATCAGTTAACCCAACAAAGACTTCTGTTATCTTTTTCATAATATGGTTCTTATAATTTTTGTTGCATCGCTTTTTGAATTACCTCTTTTTCTTCCTTAGATAATTCATATTTCCCGGCATTTCCTTTAAAAACTGGCTTGGCAAATATTCTGGTACCTGATCTGGCATGCAGGCTAGTCAAAACAAAACCGTTACCTTCCTTATCTAGCAAAGCCAAAGTAAAACTTTGATCCCCTCCTGTTTCATCATAAGGGTTAAACCGTAAAAGCTCAACTCTTTGGGTATGCTTTAAACCCAATCTTTCTGCCTCTAATAGTTTATCCTTTAGCCTACTCAAATCAATCTTAAAATCTACCACCTGGCCTAACACTTCATCAAATTTTTTTCTGATATCTCTTTCCCCGGATTTTGGAAAGAGTGATTTTAAAAACCTAGTTTGCTGCCAAACCAAAAAACTTAATCCCAAAAGCCAAATAAAAACTGCCAACTGCAGTAACCAAGCCCAATCCGAATACATATCTTACTCTTTAAATATACTTGAAGTAAGTAAATTTTGTCAACAACCACCCTGTGATACTTCGCAGGGAAGTGCTTATTTGGTGCTTGACAGGCATAAGTACGTGTGCTAGGCTCAACTGAACGTGGAGATTCAAACTAAAAAACAATCAGACTTAGAAAAAAGATTAAAGTTACTCCGTCAGCAAGTGTATGGTAAGATAGATAAAGAGAACCAAGTTATCTCACCTCAATTTTCTTCAGAAAATAGTGCACGTCTACATCCCACATCCCACATCCCACATCCCACATCAAATCCAGCGGCTTTTCAAAGCGACATTACTTACTTGCGTCAAGATCTTTTAAAGATTTTTATTCTGAGTACCTCTGCCCTAGGGATCCAAATAATACTATTCATTCTCTCTAAAAATCATATCTTGAATTTAAAATTCTTTTGAAGGGAGGTGAGTTCATAAAATGCAGATGTATTGCGTAAAATGCCGCCAAAAAAGAGATGCCGAAAACGTCCAACAAGTAACCATGAAAAATGGTAAGAAAGCTTCAAAAGGCACTTGTCCTGTTTGTGGCACTTCAATGTTTAAAATTGGTGGCTAATCCGCCTTTGTTGACGGAACCATTTCGACAGTCCCGCACCATATGGTGCGGGATTTTCGTGATATCAAGATTCATCTTTGGCCCGATACTGCAACGCCTCGGCAATATGTTCGGTTAAAATATTTTCCGACTCGGCCAAATCCGCAATAGTTCTCGCCAGTTTTAAAACCCTGTGATAACCTCTGGCAGAAAGATTAAGAGAAGAGATAGCCATTTTCAAAAGCTCCAACCCTTCCGAAGTTACAGTACAATATTCTCTGATTTCGGCATTGCTCATTTCAGAGTTAGTTGAAATTTTTCCTTTAAATCTCTGCTTTTGAATTTTTCTGGCAGGAAAATCCGCTTCACAATTTCTTATGGCTGATCTGACTCTATCTTTGCTTTCTTCAACAGCCCGATCAGCCAAACCTACTATTTGTAAACGATGGTAGTCCGCTGGAGGCAATATCCACCTCGCAAGTCACAGGGATTACATCAAGTCCAACATTTGCTCCCGATAAGATTTTGGCAAGCATTGATCAGAATTTAATTATATAGTAAAATACAGGGGCCTAGGAAGAAGGATGATTAGAGTGTACCATACGGTACGCTCAGGAAAGTCCAGACAGCATAGAGCAGGGTGATCAGCGAAAGCTGAATAGCCGTAAGGCAAAGTATAGAGTAACAGAGACGAGTCGAGTTGCGTCGATTGAAACGGCCAAGCTAATGGGCTCTCGCTATGCGAGGGACAATCCTCCCCGCTGCAATCCTAGAACCGACAGGACTGCTCGTTCAATTGTCGAAATAAGGAGCATTAGATAAATTATCATCTAAAAACAGAATCTGGCTTACTAGCTTCCTAGGCACATAAGTTTGTAATAGGTATTAACTTTTTCTACTTTCAATTACTTCAGTTACCACAATTTGTATTACTACAGCCATTGGTACTGCTAACAAACCACCGGCAAATCCTAACAGCCTTGAGCCAACAGCTATTGCTAAGATAACAACTAAAGGATTTAAACCAACAGCTTTTCTCATAACTTGGGGAACTATTAAATGATTTTCCAGTTGTTGTATCACAAAAAACATGACCGCCACCCCTAAACTAAGTAATGGAGAAATTGTTAAAGCCAGGGCAATAGCCGGAATAGATGAAATTATCGGTCCAATCACCGGTACAACTTCCATTACTCCAGCCAAAAGCGCTAAAGGAAGTGCGTAAGGAATATTCAAAATCAACAGTCCAATATAGGCAACTACTCCTATCGTCAAGCTAAGAAATAATTGTCCTCGAAGCCAGGCTCCTAATTTTTCTTCAATCTCAATAATCGATTTTCGAATTCTGGCTTCATTTCCTATAAACAAAGTAGCTATGTGATTTTCCAAATTATCTCTTTCCAAAAGAAGATAAAAAGTTAAAACCAACAAAAATATAATAGTTAAAAAATTATCAAAAACTGTTAAGGTTAATGAAAAAAGATTTTTAGAAATATTTGTCAACTCTGATTGAAAAACCGATCTATCCAAATTGGTGATATTAAAAAATTGAGCTATTAAATAAGGAAGGCTAACAATCATTTTATTACTTTCTTCAGCCAGAGGCGGGACAACACTAACAAAAAAGCCTGCCACAATCCCAATTAAAATAATATAAGTTATGGCAATACCGATTGCCTTGGGTAGTTTAAACCTAGTGAAAAATTTAACTAAAGGAGAAAGCGCAGACATTAAAATTACTGCCACAAATAAAATAAGTATCAGGCCTCTGATTAAATAAATTAACCAAAGAGTCAAAACTAATACAGCAGTGAAAACAACTGTTTTGTGAGAAATATCAATCTTTTGTGACATTGAACGGATGATACCATTTGACTATTATTTTTTCCACATTGACTGATAAGTTTTTCTCTGTAATATCAAACCAAAAAATATCTTTATCTTTTTTAAACCAGGTTAACTGATGCCTGACGAAGCCATGAATCTGGTTTTGCATTATTTTTATCAGTTCTGAAGTTTTACTAATCTCTCCTGATAAAAACCCGGCCAAGACTCCATACTCCAGTCCTAGTTGTCTCATCCTTGTATAAGTTAAGCCTTTTTGATGCAAGGTTTTTGCCTCATCAATCATTCCCTGATCAATCCTTTCTATCACACGCTGGTCTACTTTTTTGTATAAAATTTCCCTGGGTGCAATCAATCCGATTTTCAATATGTCATCGCGAGCCAGCGATAACGAGCGTGGTGATTTTCCGATTAGAGATAGGGTAGAGAGTTCAACTGCCCGAATGAGTCGACGTGTATTACCACGATCCGATTGATTCATCTTCTTCCATCTGTTAATAGAAATTAACTGTAATTTCTTCTGTAACTTATCTAAAGAAAGCTTTTGTAGCTGTTTTCTTAAAGCCTGATCCACCGGAATTAATAAATTCGGCAATCCTTCCAGTAATGCTTTTAAATACAGTCCTGTTCCACCAACGATAATTGGTAATTTTCCTTTTGCCCTGATTTGTTTTATTACCCAAGCTACATCTTTAATATAATCTGCCACATTATATTGCTTTTTTGGATCTACCACATCATACATCCAAATCTTTATTCCATTGATTATCCAATAGCCATTTTTTTTGATAATTGGAAATTGGAAACCTGGCATCTTCCCAGTCCCAATATCTAAACCCACGTAAACCTGCCTTGAATCACAAGCAATTAATTCTCCGTTAAATTTTTTTGCTAACTTTAGCGCTAAATCAGTTTTGCCTGTAGCCGTTGGTCCAAGGATAACTAACAGTTTTTTCATACCTGAGGCATGATACAATATTTCAATGCGTATTGCGATTTTAGGTGGTGGTTTTACCGGACTCTCTGCTGCTTATCGATTATTAAAAAAAGGTCATCAGGTTACTATATTTGAAAAAGAAAATGCCTTGGGAGGACTGGCCATAGGATTTAAAAAGCCAGGTTGGCAGTGGAGCTTAGAAAAAGCCTATCATCATTGGTTTACTAATGATAATTCTGTATTAAATTTGGCAAAGGAAATTAATCATCCAGTAATAGTTAAAAGACCAAGTACAGATATCTTCATGCGGGGCAAGCGTTTACCCTTTGATTCACTAACCTCTGTCTTAAGATTTCCTTATCTTACTCTAATAGATAAATTAAGACTGGGATTTTTTGTAATTTACTTAAAGTTAACTGATAATTATAGATCATTTGAAGGCCAAAAGGCACTTCCCTGGATTAAAAAATTCATGGGAGTTAAAGTAACAAATCTTATCTGGGATCCACTATTTACTGGTAAATTTGGTAGATACAAAGATAGTATTGCTCTAACTTGGTTTTGGGCTAGGATTAAAAAAAGAACTCCCTCTCTGGCTTACCCTGAAGGAGGATTTGAAGCATTTACTCAATCCTTAGCTCAAAAAATCGAAAATCAGGGAGGCAATATTAACCTTAATAGTTTGGTAACCAAAATTAAATCGAATCAAAATAAATGTAGTCTTGAAGTTAATGGTAAAAATTTCAGTTTTGATAAAATTATTATCACCCTACCTTCCCCTATCTTTATCAGACTTTGCAGCGAGCTACCTAAGACTTATGTTAAAAAAATTTCTTCCATTTTGCATCTTCACGCCTTAATATTAATATTAACTTTTAAAAAACCCTTTATGAACTCCACTTATTGGTTAAATATAACCGATAAACAATTTCCATTTTTGGTTTTAGCAGAACACACTAACTTTATGAACCCAAAACATTATGATAATGAGCATATTTTATACATTGGCAATTATTTACCATCTAATCATCCTTATCTAAAAATGTCCAAAGAACAACTTTTGAAAATATTCATGCCTTATCTAAAAAAAATTAACCAAACTTCTGACTTTTCAGTTCTCACTTCTCACTTATTTATTGGTCCCTTTGCTCAACCAATTGTTACAACAGCTTATCCAAAACTAATCCCACATTTTAAAACACCTCTACCAAATATCTATCTTGCCAATCTGGATATGGTTTATCCTTGGGATAGAGGAACTAACTATGCTGTTGAGCTGGGAGAGAAAGTAACAGAAATTGTATTAAAAGATGAGACTTAAATACCCAAACTCAAAATTAATTCTTATCGTCATTCTAATTTTTGGAGCTTTCCTTAGATTCTATAAATTAGACTGGGGAGAGGGATTGTTTGCTCATCCGGATGAATACCATATTGTAGGATCTGTTGATCAATTATCTTTTCCCCATCAAATGAATCCTCATTTTTTCAATTATGGAACAGTAATAATTTACCTTATCTATTTCACTAAAGCCGCACTCGGGTTTCTTTCGTCTTTTCTCCATTTTCAAACACTAATCTTCAATTCATTTCTGAATTCATTTCTGATTGGACGTTTTTATTCAGCTCTATTTTCAACCCTAACAATCTTTATTATCTATAAAATTTGTTGTCTACTGTTTGAGAGAAGGTGGGCTCTTCTCGCGGCAGCGCTTACCTCTCTAACATCCGGACTTATCCAGCAGGCGCATTTTGCAACGCCTGAAAGTTTACTAACATTTTTTCTTTTCGGTTCGCTATTTTTCCTTTTGAAGTTTGTCCAGTTTGGAAAAATGGGTAACGTTTTTGTATCATCGGCTTTTTTTGGACTGGCTTTTGGTGTCAAAGTTGTAGCCGCACTTTTTGCTCCGGTTCTAGCAACGGGAATAATATTAAAACTGATACGAAAACCGAAACAATTATTTGTCTTGTTTCCTTTAAATTTTTTATATGTGCTGGCGATCTTTTATTTAGTTGCCCCATTCGTTTTTCTAGACTTTCAATCCTGGAGAGGCAGTACCCAGTACGAAGGAGATTTAGCTTTGGGAAAAATACTTGTTTTTTACACCAGACAATTTATTAATACTCCTGCCTTTATATTTCAAATGGAAAAAATTCTTCCTTTTGCATTGGGACCAGTTGTGGAAATATTGGGACTCTTGGGTATTGGATTTATAATAGCAAATTTTTTAAAGAAACCAAAGTTAGAACTTTTTTTAATTATTTCATCATTTATGCTCTTATTTATTTCAAATGGCTTACTCTTTGCCAAATGGACGCGTTTTCTTACTCCAACACTACCTTTTTTTGTCATATTTTCGGTTTTTTTTCTGCGTGAGGTTAAAAATTTCAGTAAAAATTTTTTTAAAATTCTTTTGGTGGTAACTATCCTCTCTACAACTTTTTGGGCGGTGGCCTTTTTTTCTATTTATCTTACATCTGATGTTCGCATTAGCGCATCAAACTGGCTTTTGCAAAATACTTCTTCCTCTTCTTTATTTTTAGTGGAAGGTGGCAATATGGTAGATTTACCACTTTCCAGCAACTTTAGAAAAATTTCGCTTGATTTTTATAATCTAGAAACTGATCCGACTCTTCGGCAAAAAATTATTGACGGGCTTTTAACTGCCGATTATTTTTTGGTGCAAAGCAGACGGGTTTTTTTCAACCATCAGCGTATTCCACAACTCTATCCAAAAACTGCCCACTTTTATAATGAACTGTTTTCCGGCAACTTGGGTTTTGAACAAATAAAAGAGTTTCATTCCTATCCCTCTCTTTCATTTTTAGGCATAAGGATAGAATTTCCAGATGAGCAGGCCGAAGAAACCTGGAGTGTTTTTGATCATCCGGTAATTAGAATTTTCCAGAAAAAATTAAACTTAAGTAGGGAAGATTATGCAAAAATTATTGAACAATAAAAAAATTCTAATAATGCTAACACTGATTATGATAGTGGGAGCTTTCCTTAGATTGTACAATTTAAATTGGGATCAAGGTCATTACCTACATCCAGATGAAAGGCTTTATGTTAATTCATCAAATATTACCTTCCCTCAATCTCTCGATGAGTTTTTATCATCCCAGTCGCCACTAAATCCTCACATGTTCTATTATGGAACTTTTCCACTGTATCTTTATAAAGTTTTTCAGACTACCTTAGCTCCATCTTTTAGCTTTTTAATTGCTAGTCGCCTGTTATCATCGTTACTTAGCATTTTTACAATTATTATCGTCTTTTTTATAGGAAAGGAGCTTTTTTCAAAAACTGCAGGATTAATCGCCGCATTTTTGTTTACATTTTCTGTCGGAAGCATTCAGTATGCGCACTTCAATACTACAGAAAGCTTATTAATCTTTTTAATTTCCACAATTGTTCTTCTTTCTGTTATTGTTGCAAAAAAAGAGGCTTATCTACTGTTTATACCTCTTGGAGTATTAACTGGATTATCATATGCCACAAAAATTACTGGTTTAACATTTATTTTTTTACCTCTTCTATCTTTAGTAATTCTACTATTTAAACAAAAAAAGATTATTAAAATAATTATCTGGTTAATAGTTTTTCTTTTTTTGACTGCTGGATTCGGGCTTCTGGGTGCACCTTATCAACTTATTGATTACACTCAGTTTAAGAGCCAACAAGATTATATGCAGGGAGTTATCCTGGGTAAGGATAAACCTCCATTTACTATTATTTACCAAGGAACTATTCCTTACATTTATCAGCTAACTCAAGTGTTACCATTTATATTTGGATTTATTACTCTACCAATGATATTGGCAGGTTTTTTTCTTATCCTTAAGAGATTTTCTTTAAAGAAAGACTATCTGTTACTTTTTATTCTTGTTTATCCTATTTTGTATTTTGTCTGGTCAGGATCATGGTATGCCAAATTTGAAAGATATTCACTACTACTTTTGCCCTTCTTATCAATTTGGGGTGCTTTTACTTTACAAAAATTTAAAAAAATCCCTCTTTTTATTACTCTTATTTTTATAGCTATTAACGGTGCACTATTTTTAAAGGTTTACCTAGAGGATAATACTAGAATAGTGGCATCAAAATGGATTTATGAAAATGTTCAAAATAATACAACTATAGCTGGAGAACATTGGGATGATAATCTACCGCTCCCGTTATCAAATGCAAAGAGTTTTAATCTAAAACAACTAACAGTCTACGATCCTGATACTCCAGAAAAAAATGTTACGCTTATAGCAACTTTATCAAATAGTGATTATTTTATTATTTCCAGCAGAAGAGTTTACTTTTCGATTCTACAAAACGCTGATAAATATCCCGTAACCAGTAATTTTTATAAACAGCTATTTTCCGAAAAACTGGGATTCCAACTGATTAAAAAGTTTACTAATTATCCTTTTTATTTTAGTGATGATTTTGCAGATGAAACTTTCCAAAGTTATGACCATCCGCCAGTTTATATATTTAAAAATGTTGAGCAGTTTTCCCAAAATAAATTACAATCAATACTTAAAATAAATTGAAGATATTAACTAAACATTTATCAGCGGTGTTAGTCTTTTTGGTAATTGTTTCTTCGTTTTTAATTAGAGTTTGGCAACTTGACAGTAATCCGGCTGGATTTTTTTGTGACGAGGCCGTTGGTGCATACGAAGCATGGAGCATTGTTCATCTTGGACATGACAGTCATGGAGAAAAATTTCCTTTATTTTTTAAAGGTTTAAACTATGATAACTTAAGCCCTTTTAACACTTACCTTCCTTTACCATTTATAACAATTTTTGGATTAAATGAGTTTGCTGTTAGATTAACTGCTGTCGTCTTCAGTGTATTTCAGCTTTTTATCTTTTATCTTACTTTAAAACAAATAATACCAAAAAAGTGGGCCTTACTCGGAATGATAATGTTATCAATTTCTCCTTGGCATTTTCATCTTAGTCGCATTCATATTAATGATTACTATGCTTGGATTTTACTTGTGAACTTAAGTTTGCTATTCTTACTCAAAGCTTTTAAGACAGATAAAAATAACTACTATATCCTATCTGGATTATCACTTGGTTTGGCTTCTTACAGTTACTTTCCCTCTAGACTAATATCACCTATTCTTTTTTTAGTTCTATTTTTTATAATTTTTTTGCAAAAAAAATTCACTTTGGCCCTATTAACTTTGTTAGTTTTTGCTCTTGTTTTAATTCCATTTGCTTGGACTCATATAAACGACACCAATAGTTTTACCCGACTACACGAAACTGTAAAGTTAGATTCCAGTGGGTCTTTTTTTGAGAAGTATTTTTTACATTTTTCTGATGATTTTCTTTTTCAAAAAGGTGATACTGATTTTCCAACTCAGTTTATACGCAGGCATTCAATTACCGGAGTAGGTCTATTATATCCATATCAAAAATTGTTGATTATTTTAGGGTTAATCTGGACACTGCTTCAAATCTATCACAAAAAAAATTATTCCTTAATTTTTGTGTTATCGATCTTACTCCTTTCCCCGATTCCAGATTCTCTAACTTCTAACCCAAACCCTTACGCAACCAGATCTTACCTTGAAATTTTACCACTTTATCTACTTAGTTCTTTTGGACTGTTTGTTTGTTATAAAATAGTTGATAAACTAACTTCACGATATAAATTATTTTTAAAATTCTTGTTTAGTTGTTCAGTGGTTTTTATTATAATTCTATCAACGTTTACCTTATTGGATAAATTTACTAAAAATCCCTTAACTACTTCAGATTATTGGGGGTGGCAATACGGACCAAGAGATATAATGAAATATTTTCTTACTAATAAAGATAATTATGATGATTTGTATATCAGTAGTGAATTTAATGGCACAGAAATTTTTCCGAAATTTTATGATCCAGAAAACCATTGTCAAGACAAATGTAAGATTGGTGATTTTTATAGACAGCCCCAAATTATTAATCCACACAGAAAACAAATCTTTTCGTTAAGTCCCGAATACCTAAATAAATCTGCATTCAAAGACAACTTCTTTATTAAAAAAACAATCTATTATCCCAACTACAGCGTTGCTTTCTATATAGGAGAGATCGTAGAATAATTCGATGACTTTCCAAATAGATATAAACAAAAAAGCAATTGTTGAACAAACTATATCTCTTTATTCAGGTATTGGATGGAAAAAGTTATTTGCAAGAGGACGTTTTTGGTATGCACCTTACATCGAGGTTGAACAATTACTCCCAAAGAGTGGAAAAATAATTGATTTGGGTTGTGGGGAGGGAGTTCTAACAAATTATTTAGGATTATCATCAGACCATCGAATTGTCCTAGGAATTGATATTGATAAAAAAAGAATTAGGGAAGCTAGTCATGGAGTTAAAAATGTATCTTTTAGGTCAGTTGATATTACCAAATTTAAAATTCCTCCCTGTGATGGTATTATAATTTTTCAAGTCCTTCACCACCTCTATTCTAAGAGCACCCAAGAAGAAACTATTAAACACTGTGCTGATAGTTTAAGAAAAGGTGGTAAATTAATTATTGTGGAGATTTATGTTGGTATTTCCATCAACTATTTTCTAACTTGGATAGCAGATCATTTACTGGTAGCTTGGTTCTTTGAAAAGAAATTTTATACTCACATACTTTTTAGAAAATTAGAAGATTGGAAAAAGTATGTTGAATCAACCGGTCTATCCTGTAATGTCATAAATCCAAATAGTAAAACCAAGCCATTTTCGAATACAATTTTGGATTGTACAAAGATATGAATGTTGGCTTTGATCTTGATGGAATTTTTATAGACAGACCTCCTTTTATTCCAAGAGGGATACTTGAATGGCTTTATCGGGGACCACAAAATCACGAGCCTCGGTATAGATTCCCCACCACAAAAGTTGAACAATACATTAGAAAATTCAGTCACCATTCATTTTTTAGACCAAAAATTTACCAAAATGTTGAGTTTTTAAAACACTTTTCAAAAGATAAAAAAAATAGTATTTTTTTAATCTCAAGTAGATATCAATTCTTAGAAAGAGAAACTTTAAAGATTCTAAGAAAATATTACCTGGACAATTACTTTATCAAAATATATTTGAATACTAAAAATGAACAACCTCATTTGTTTAAAGAAAGGGTAATTAATAAACTAAAAATTAATATGTTTGTAGATGATGACTTGGAACTTCTGAATTATCTTAAAAAATGTTACCCTAAAATAAAACTGTTTTGGTACAATTCGGATAATACGGATAAAAGTTTAAATGGAATAATACATATTAATAAACTAAATGAAATCTATCCTTATCTCAAATGATTCAAGCTGATTTTAACTTTGCTATCCAATGGTGGTTTACATTAACCTTATTAGGACTGCTTTTTCTACCTTTAACTTTACTTATTTTTCATAATTTTTTTGACCGTGGGTATATTTTTTCCAAGATTATTGGTTTGCTCTTATTAACTTATACTGTTTGGCTTTTGGGCAGTTTAAGAATTCTACCCTTTGATATATATACCATTTACTCATTACTTGGTTCTTTCTTAATTATTAATATCTATATAGCCTCTAAAGTGGATTTTTTTAATGTTTTCAAAAAACATTGGAAAATTTTTCTCTTTGAAGAATTCTTATTTTTAGCAGGATTGATTTTATGGAGTTTTGTTAGAGCACACGAGCCATCAATTCATGGACTAGAGAAATACATGGATTTTGGATTTATTAATTCAATTTTGCGGTCTAATTATTTTCCACCAAAAGATTTATGGCTTTCTCCTGGCAGCATAAATTATTATTATTTCGGCCATATAACTGTAGCAGTACTTACTAAACTAGTCTTTTTGAATTCTGTAGTAACGTATAACTTAATGGTTGCAACTTTGTTTTCCTTTACCCTGGTAGTCTCATTTTCAATCGGAGGAAATTTAGCTTATCTATCATCAACTACTGCCAGAAAAATTAAGATTTTAGTGCTGGGATTAATTGCTGCCTTTTTGGTAACAATTGGCGGAAATTTACATACTATCTATGCATTCTTCCAAAATTACAATGTGGACAATCCAGTGCCTTTCTGGCAATTAAAACCACAGCTTAATGCTTCAGGTTATTGGTATCCTAA
>OBEQ010456992.1_pt1 | contig 13278 bp, 11 predicted proteins | sample 1670901 | NCBI WGS metagenome assembly OBEQ01 (sample SAMEA104232315, study PRJEB22302) | groundwater metagenome | biome: forest; feature: aquifer; material: groundwater | place: USA | collected 2011-08-07 | depth 5.4 m
ACTGCATCTCCAAGGCCGGCGTGATCGCGCTGACCAAAGCGCTGGCGAAGGAGTTGGCGCCGACGGTGGGCGTCGTGGGGATCGCGCCGGGCCCGATTCTGCCGCCGCCGGACATGACCCCCGCGGAGAAGCAGCGCGTGATCAAGCGCGTGCCGCTGGGGCACTGGGGATCGCCCGAGGACATCGCCAACACGGTGGTCTTTGCGATCGAAGGCACCGACTTCATGACGGGCTCGACGATCTTCGTCGACGGCGGCCGGCTGATCGCTTGAGAACAGCTGAGGGACAGATGTCAGACGTCAGAAGACAGAAGTCAGAAAAGTAGAAACAGCGAGTCACAAGGATCTCGCATTTTCTGACTTCTGATTTCTGTTCTCTGACTTCTGAACGTCAGGTTTCTGAGGATGTATCACGTCACCACCATCATCGACTTCAGTTACGGGCATCGGCTCCTCAACTACGAAGGCAAGTGCCGGCATTTGCATGGGCACAACGGCCGCGTCGAAATCGAGCTGGCCAGCGCCACGCTGGACCAGCGGGAAATGGTGCGCGATTTCGGCGAGGTGAAGCACGCGATCAAGACCTGGATCGACGACACCTTCGATCACAAGATGCTGCTGCGCCACGACGATCCCGCGCTGCCGGCGCTGCGGCAGCTGGGCGAGTCGCTGTGCATCGTGCGGACCAACCCGACGGCCGAAACCATCGCGAAGCTGATCTTCGACCAGGCCAAGCACCTGGGATTTCCGGTCATCGCGGTCCGCCTGTGGGAGACGGAACATTCCTTCGCTACGTACCGCGCCGCAGCCAGTGACTGACGGCCGACGATGACGCGCGCGACACTGGCGCGCCGGCCCAGAGCCACCACGCGATCCGAAAGCCGGAGCCTTGCCGCCGCGCCTGGGTCCGTGCGCCACGCCTTCGGAAGCCTTCGCGCGGGCCTGAATCGTCACGCCCTGGCGACGATTGCGATCGCCCTGATCGCCGGACTCGCCGTTAATGGGGCCGCGGCCGCGTGGTACGCGCGAGCCGGTTTCGTGGAGCCCGTCCCGCGGTTGTGGCTGCTGTCGCTGCTTTTGCCTGCCATTGCGCTGCTCATCATGAAGTCTCAAGCGCCGGACCAGGCCTGGACCCTTCGCGACAACCTGGTCCTTCTGGCGTTGCTCGCGGTCACGGCGCCGCTGTATCTCGTTGAGCTGACCCGAGTTCCCTTCCAGATCAGCACCGATGAAGTCACCATCATGTACTACATGCGCGATTTCCTCACGCAGGCCAATCCGGATTGGTTCGGCCTCAGCACCTACTTCGGCCTGCCCTCAATGGTGTTTATTCTCATGGCACGCCTGGGGCAGCTCCTGGGCGGCGTCAATCTCTCGACGATTCGGCTGCTCAACGCCAGCTGCGGGCTGCTGTGCGTGCTGACGGCGTATGTCTGGCTGCGGGCGGGGCTGCCTCGCGGCTGGGCGGCGTTGGGCGCGCTGGTGCTCGGCACCAATCATGCGCTCATCGCCATCAGCCGGATGGCTCTGCGGGACGATACCAGCCTGCTGCTTGAGCTGATCGCGTTTGCCTGGCTGATGCGAGGCCTGCAATGGCAGTGTCCGTTCCGCACGTGGCTGGGCGGGCTGGTGGCCGGGCTGGCATGGTATACCTACTTTCCCAGCCGCGTGACACTGGTCGTCTGGGGACTGTTTCTCGTCGTCCTGCTGATCGGTTTCGCCGCGCGGATGGCCAGGCGCAACGTGCTGACGCTGGGAATCATCTGCCTGGCAGGGTGGGGGGCTGTGGTCAGCCCGCTGCTGGTCGCCGGCCGGAACGCGCCGGCCGACGGCATCACGCACGTGCGCAGCCAGCTGTTGCTGTTTCCGGAAGGCCGGGCGGCGCAGCAAACGTGGCTGCATATGGACACCGAACAAGAGGCGATTCGAGAGCAGCTGCGCCGAGGGCTCACCGTATTCAACAACCGGGCGAGCGATCTCAGTACGATGTACGTGAATCCCGGATACGGGTTTCTCGATCCGCTGACCGGCATCCTGTTGTGGATCGGGGTGGGCAGCGCGGCCGCAGGTCGTTGGCGCCGACGGGAGCGACTGTCAAGTCGGAGCTGGCGGCACGGGCCGGGACCGATGCGCCTGTTCGCCGCGACCGGCCTGTTCAGCTTATGGCTCGCGTTTACGGTCATCATCAACAAGGCTCCGAACTATACGCGGTTGCTGGTGCTTCTGCCGTTCATCGCTTATTGGGCGGTCGAGGGAGTGCGGGCGGTGGCTGGGTTGGGGCATCGGGTGCTGGCGCGAATCCAGTGGCCGGCCGCTGCCGGCCCACTTGAGCTTGGCAGCCTGATGGTCGCGGCGGCCGCGGGCTGGAATATCTTCATCTACAGCCGCTATGCGGTCGATGGATGGCACCGCAGCGAGATCGTGGGCGCGACCGCGCGGCAGGTGATGGCCAGCGCGGCGCGGCCGAAGTATCCGTTCTATCTCGTGGTCAGGGAGGACTGCCCGTACTACACGTGGGGACAGCCGTCATTCTGGAAAGATTGGGTGGGCTTCTTTGCCGGTCCCAGCCAGCGCACCATCCTGCTGTCGCCGGATCATGCGCAAACCGATCCGCCGGCCGCGCCGTTTACGATGTTCGTCACCGACAGCTGCTGGAAGGAGTTGCGGCCGGTCTTTGAATCGCGGTATCCGCGGCTGCGGATCGCCAACATGATGCCTGACGGCAGCAGGCTGGCGATCATCACGGAACGGTCCCCATGACCGTTGAGAGCTTGTCGATTGTCATCCCGGCGTTTAACGAGGAGCAGAGGTTGACTCGCACCTTGGAGCTGGCGGCGGCCTATCTCCATCGTCGGCAGCTGCCGTCCGAGGTGATCGTCGTGGATGACGGCTCGACGGATCGGACGGCCGAGGTCGCTCGGATGTTTGAGCGCAAGGGCGTCCGGCTGATCCGCACCCGTCGCAACCGCGGCAAGGGCCACGCGGTGCGCCGCGGGGTGCTGGCCGCGCGGATGGCGCATATCCTGTTCACCGATGCGGACCTGCCTGTTCCGCTTGAAACGCTGGACGCCTGGCGTGCGCAGCCGGCGGCCGAGATCCTGATTGCTTCGCGCAGGCTCCGCGGGGCTCGGGCCTTGACGCCGCCCAAATGGCCTCGCCGTGTGGCCGGAGCCATCTTCAGCGGGCTGGTGCGAGCCCTCGTGCTGCCCGGTATCCGTGACAGTCAATGCGGCTTCAAGCTGTTTTCCCGACCCGTGGGCCGGGCGGTGTTTCGACGACTGATGGTCTCGCGGTTCTGCTTTGATGTGGAAGTGCTCCTGAACGCCAGGTGCCTCGGGTATCGCGTGCATGAGATGCCGGTCACTTGGTCGAATGGACCGAACAGTTCGGTCCATTTGATGCGCGATTCGATACGGATGTTCGTGGACCTGGCGCGCATTCGATGGAATCGTCCTGCCGTCCGTGCTGGCGCATCGACGGCGCTGTCGGCCGGCAGCGCCGACGGGTCGCGATATCCGTCGCCCGTCGGCTCGGATCGTCCATTCTCTCCTCATCTCTCTGCCTGATCACGCCGCAATAGGCGTGATCGTCCCCTACGGCCATGGGGTCAGGTCTTGCATTTTGCAGCGGGCAAGGATCGTGGAATCAACTGCGCAATGTTTGTTGAGCAGTGGATCGCGCCATTCGCCGGAGCTCGGCTGCCTGAATCCAGCGGCTGATGGTTGAGTAATGGACCCCGTAGTACGCGGCGATCTCCTGCAGCCGATACCCGCATCGATACGCCGCGGCCGATTGAGTCAACCGGTCTCCTTGCTCGCAGAGCCGGCTCAGCGGCGGAGCGGTTGGTTGACGTTGATCCCTGGGCATTTCTGCGGACAACTGCCCGTCGACGAAACGTTCGCAGAAGGTGGCGGACCCCAGAAAGATCTGTCCGCGCAGGTGCTTCCAAGGGGAGGGCGTTCCGAGTCCTTCCGCCACGAACTGGCGATACCGCTGCTGCGCGAGCTGCCGCGTCCCCGCAAACTGCCGTAACGTCCACTCCACGCTCAACCATGTCGGCGGCTCGGCCCAGCCGCCGGTGAACCGATAGTTGCTCCAGGACCAATCTGCAGGATCGCCGACGATGCCAGCCCGTACAGGGTTCAGGACCACATACCGGCACACTTCGAGCAGGTGCGACTCTTTCTCGACGAGCACCGCTTGATATCGCCCCTGAAACACGTGGCCGACACGGCGATGGAGGCGGTTGAAGCGCTGCGTATAGACGCCGTTGAGGTGCCGCATGCCGTCGGCCAGGGTGGGACGGATCGTCTCGATCAGAAGATGATAGTGGTTATCCATCAGGCAGTGCGCGTGGCACCGCCAGTCGAAGCGTTCCACCAATTCGGCCACGATGTTCAGGAACAGCCGACGGTCCGCGTGGTGTCGAAAGATCCGTCCGCGCGCATTGCCGCGGCTCGTAAGATGGTAGATCGCCCCGGGAAGTTGAATCCGGCGAGGACGGGCCATGGAGTAGACCTACCATGCCCGGGCGGGGAAGGCAATGGACGTTCAGCCGCGTCCGGCTGCACAATGCAAGACCTGACCCCTCTTTGCTTTCTGGGAGAGATTGATGCGGGGGCGACGGGCCATGCGTCAGACATATCAGGAAGTTGCTGGTTATGCAAACCTGATTGTCCACACTTCAAGCATGTCTTGATCCATCTCTCCGTCGGCGGCTATACTAGGTCAACAGGAGGTGTCACGATGGAAAAATCACTGGAAGAAATCGTGTTTGTGGTCGAAGAGGCCCCCGAAGGCGGGTTGGTTGCCAAGGCGCTGGGTGTCAGCATCATCACCGAGGCGGACGATCTCCAAGCGCTTCGTCGACAAGTCATTGATGCCGTCCGATGTCACTTTCCCGACGTGTCTCAATCTCCCCGACTGATTCGCCTGCATCTGGTCAAGGATGAAGTCCTGGCTCCATGAAGCTGCCCAGGGATACAGGGGGACGCCAACTGGCGAAGCTGCTGGAGCGCTACGGCTATCAGGTGACTTGGCAGACTGGCAGCCATCTCCGGTTGACGACGTCGCGCGGAGGCGAGCATCACATCACGATTCCCGCGCATGAGGCACTGCGCGTTGGCACGTTGAGCGCGATCCTGCAGGAAGTGGCCGTCCATCTGAATCGCGACCGCACGGCGCTCATTCAAGAATTGTGGGGATAGGCCCCCTCCACGCCTACACGCCGACCGCTGGTCGGAACGGGCGCATCGGCAACACCTGACGCCATCCCGCGCACACTTCACACTGAAGGCTGACCCTGCTCTGTCGAAATCCTCGTGCTTGTGGAATGTGAAATGCGTAACGCGTCATGTCTCTCGACGAGATCACATGACCCGTTACGCATTCAACATGACGCAAACCTGAGGTTTTCGACATAGCAGCCTGACCCTCTAAGCGGTTTTCGTGTTGTAGATCGCTCCGGGAAGTTGCATCCGGCGAGGACGGGCCATGGAGTAGACCTACCATGCCCGGGCGGGGAAGGCAATGGACGGTTCAGCCGCGTCCGGCTGCACAATGCAAGACCTGACCCCTCTTCTTTGTGCACTTGCACTCTTTGCTACTGGCACTTACCACTTACACAGGTCAAACCAAGGCAGCAAGGTGCAGAGCCGTTCGGCGGACAGTTGGTGCCTGCTGTAGCTCCACACAAAGATACACAGGAACGGTTCTCACTACAGGCCTGACAGCATTCACCAGAACCATTGCAGGATGCTCCGTTGTCCTTACAGCATGTCGCTCCGCTAAAGGTATAAGGGTTACAGACAAGCGGGGAACAACATTCTGGACCCGAGGTACATGAGGTGCCGCCACCCCCGCAGCAGAGTGAGGCACAGTCAGCGGTGGGTGCACAGGTTCCGGTCTCCCCGGCTCCCGCTGAGTGGCTCGCCGGGCAAGACGTGCAACACGACAGCCCGCTGCAACACCCGAAGCTACCTCCACAACCAAGTCCCGGTCCTCTGCATGCTGGTGGCGGCGGTGGCGAAGTGCATGTGGTGCCGTTACAGACCAGCCCGGTGTTGCAACTGTTCCCTAGACAGCAGGCCTGGCCTGCGTCGCCACAGGGGGGTGATCCGCAGATCCCGCTGGTGCACACCAGGTTGCCGTTGCAGCTGCCTCCGGCGCAGCAGATCTGCGCGAAGTTGCCGCAGGGTGGTGGCGTCCCACAGATGTTGTTGGTGCACACCAAGCTCCCGTTGCAGCTGCCCGCGCAGCAGGCCTGGCCTGCGTCGCCGCAAGGTCCTGGGCACGTGGCATCTAGCTGGCACGAGTCGACATCGGGTAGACACCCGGCGGGCGAATGCACGATTTGAATGTGCTGCTGCCCGACGGGGCAGGCGGGCGGTCCACACCCAAGCGTGTTGGTCGTAGGCGTGCACCCGCCTACACCCCCACACGGGGGATTCGGATTGGCCAAGCACTGGATGCTCGGCGGTTGGCAGTTAGCCGGCGTGCAGGTCCACTGTTGGGCCATCTGGTTCGCGGCGCAGCCGCCGCCGCCACAGCTGAGGTTCTGCCAGCTACAATTGCACACTCCCACGCCACCGGGGCACGGGGGATTCGGATTGCCGAGGCACCGGTCAACGCCCCCGCAGCCTGCCGGGCTGCAGGTGCGGGTCTGGTGCATCTCGGTGGTGAGGCAGCTGCCCGCCCCGCACGCATCGTTGGCCCAGGTGGTGCACGAGCAGATGGGTGCCGACGGGCAGTCCTGCGGACAGTTGGCGGTCGTTTCATTCCAGGTCGCGCAGCAGGTGCCATCGCCGCAGGAGTTGGCGCAGGCGCAGCTGCCGTTCGAGCAGTAGCCGGAACAGCACTGGACATTGGCCCCACAGCTAGCTCCGGTGCCGCTGCAGGCCGGCGCCTGACACGTGCCGTTGATGCAGCTATTCGAGCAGCAAGCGCCGTTTCCGGAGCACACGCTTCCATCAGCTATGCAAGCCGTCTCGCACCGATCGAAGAAGGAGTTGCAAGTCAAGCCCGGGCAGCAGGTCACGCCGCCACTCGCGCAGCCCGTGGCACCCAGGCCGCCGCAGGTGGGTGCGGTAGCGCACGATCCGTTCAGGCAGCTCCCCGAACAGCAGGGAGTACCGTTGCTGCTGCAGCTGCTGCCATCGGCGAGACAGCCGCCGCAGCCTGAATCCGGCACGCATTGCCAGTCTTGCGCGCAGCCGAATGGATTGCAGGTGCGGACTTGCTCGTCCTGCGTGCGAGGATTACAACCTCCTCCGCCGCACAATTGGCCGATCCCCCAGTTGCCGCAGCTACAGCCCGGCGGCACGGGCGGGGGCCCGTTGGGAATGCATTGGCCGTTGATGCAGTTATTGGAGCAGCAGTCGCTGTTTCTCGAGCAGGGCCACCAGGGACCCCCGCAATTTCCGCAGATCCCGGACCCCCCATTACCGCAGGAACCCGAACAGCACTGACTGGGGTTGGTGCACGGCATGCCGTTGGGCCAGCAGCTGCCGGCTGCCGGCTGGCACGCGCCGCTGACACAGCTGTTGGAGCAGCAATCGGCATCGAGCGTGCAGGCGCCGCCATCGGCGGTGCAGTTCGCCTGGCAGGTTCCGCCCACGCAGGTGCCCGTACAGCAGTCGCTGTTGACCCGGCAGGCACCCCCGGTGTTTGCGCAGGTCGGCGCACACGCCCCGCAGTCTCCAGGGCAGCTCGAGCAATCCTCCCCGTTGTCACAGGCGCCATTGCCGCAACACGAGCCGCAGTCCGACGAGCATGATGAGCAGCTTTCGCTGCCCGTGCAGCAGCCGTCACCGCAGCGCGGCGTGCAGTCCGCCGGACAACTGCAATAGCTCTCGCTGCCGCGGCAACAGCCGTCGCCACAGACCGTCGTCGGACAGTCGCCGGGGCAGGTGCAGTTTGTTTCCGTGCCGTTGCAGATGCCGTCACCGCAGCACGCGATGCCGTTGAGCCCGTTCTGCACATCAATGAAGTCCGCGGCTCGGATCGTGCTTTGGAGCGCCTGCACCGGGAACAAATTCGGCGGTGATCGGACACCGGTGTACTGCGGTGAACGATAAATATCCAGCAGCGCCTGCTGGAGTTCGTTGACATGGATCGCCCGAATGGGCGTCACCATCGGCGTAATGACTGGATTGGTCCAGGTCGCTTGCAGAAGGCCACAGCCCGGGCGCAACGCATTGACAGCAGAGCGAAGATTCGTCAAGTGCACCGCCCGGATCTCGACATTGACGGCGGGTGACGGAGCCGTCGGAGCCGACGGGGATCCTGGAGGAGGTTGAGTATTTCCGCCGGCACAATCTTGGGGACAATTCGCACTGGTTTCACCCGCTGATCCGCAGCATTGGCCATCGCCACAGACAAAACTACATTGCGCCAAGGGTGCGGCGGCCAGCGGCGGACAAACGGCGGCCAGGGCCAGAAGCCCGAGCCCCCACCATCGTCCTATGACGCTTGCCCGTGTCGGCTGCATCAGTCGTCCTCGGAGAAGCTCCTCGCTCTGCGCTCGAGGCGAACTACCGAGCGCCGGACTTGTCCCCCGGAAGAGCCTGAAGCATGTCCAATTGCTCGACCCCAAACGGACCCATCCGGTTTTCCCACATCAGCACCGGTCCTTCGGCAAGGCCGAACGATTTCACCAGATGCGCATCTTCACGAAGCAGCCGCTCGCCTTCGCCTTCAAGACATCGGCCAAGCGCTTTGCTCGGCGAGAAACACCGCGAGCCCCACTTCGGGTCTTGCAGATTCTGATTGCGGCAGGTGAGATAGGCAAAGAAGTCGCCCATCGACGCGTGCTGGAACAGGCAGACCTGCCGCAGGCTTTCCTGCACCTCCGCGCTTCCGCCGGCGCTGTCGATCGGGCCGGGCGAGACCAGTCCCAGCTCCTTGAGCGAGGCTGACCGAATCGCCTCGCCGTTGCGGCCGCGCAGCTCGGCGGCCTGTCCGGGCAGCTCCTGCACGAGGAAGTGCAGGCTGAAGGTCAGGTCCTTGATCGTCGTCTGCTCGAAGAACCGCATCAGGACCGCCTCGGGACCCGGCGTCGAAGGAGCCAGCGGGCTGACGAACAGGTCAAGATGATGGGCGACGCGCGGCCGGTCCAGCCATACTTGAGGCATGGCGGCGTCGCTGCGGACCACGTAACCGCCTTGGACCTGTTCGAGGAGGCCCCGGAGTTGTCCGAAGGTCTCGGCGCGCTGGACCTCGTTGGCCAACAGGTAGAACGGCAGCGCGTGGGGATGGTAGGTGTTCATGAGCTGCTTGCCTTGCTCGGAGGCGACATCGATCAAGAAGACATGAGCCGAAGGGAACAGGCGGCGGAGCGTGTCGAGGAATCGAAGTTGGCAGACCGTGCAGGACGGATCCTGCAATACGCGGATGTCGAAGGACAGGGGCGAGGAGGGCACGCCGCGCAGATCGATCCCGCCGGGCGCTTGCGCCGGGGAAGGCTTCGCGACGGCTCCGCAATTCGCGCAGCCGCCGCAGCCTCCATTGGCGCCGCACCCGCCACCGCCTCCGCAGCCGCCGGCTTGGCCGGCAGGAGCCGCCGGCTTGGCCGCGCCGCACCCGCTGGCGGTCGGGACCGGATCAGGCGGCAGCGCCTCAGCCTCGGCGCACGCCTTGGGCGGCGTGATGCCCTTGGCTTGCATCGCTTGGCACAGCGCCAGCGTGATCGTGCGCGGGCCGCGCGTGCCCGTAAAGGCTGTGCCATCAATGTCGATTGTCGGCGACGAATTCGCGCCGCGGGCGTTGTGCGCCTTCAGGTTCTCGGCCATCAGCGTTGCTCCTTCGGCGCCGCCGGTGCACTGATCGATGACCTTGGGGTCCAGGCCGGTCCGCTTCGCCACGTCCTGCCAGTTGGGATCGCTGATGTTCTTGTTGCGCTCGAGGATGTAGTCGAGGTACGGCTTCGGAAAATGTTTCTCCGCGCAGAGCTGGCGCATGTCTTCCTGCACTTCGCCCGGACCGTGCATGCTGGAGAACTGCGTCTTGGCGGGATCGCCGCCGGCGTCGGGCGTCGCGTCACCGATGAAGCGCAGGCGCAGCTGGACGTGCGGCGCCAACGCCTTCACCGCCGGCAAGATGACGTCCTCCGCCCTGACGCCCCACGGGCATTGGCTCATGACGTACAAATCGACAGGGATTGGGGGGGTCTCAGATTTTTTGGCGGCCATGGCGTCCGTAGTGTTGAGAAGAATCGACAGCGCACATCCCCACGTCACGTATCCGAGCCGATTCCGTGACTCCGCGATCCTCATGACGTCGTCGTCCTCCTGCTCATGGTTCAGATGGAGATAAAAAGACAAAAACGCCGAGCTGTCGGATGTTGAGGCAGCTCGGCGATCCTTACGCCGGACGCGCATGTCTTGGGCAACCCGGCGATCACATTCGTGATTCGTGAATCGTGATTCGTGATTCGGCCTGCCGATTCACGATCCACGATGCACGATCCACGAGAAGGACCCGTGGCTTTGCGCCCCCACGTTACCGTGCCCCACCACCTTTCATTGGCCCGTAAGGGCCAAGATCTGTGGCGCCCCTGACGGCGCCATGAACGGTGGTGGGGTCCGCCGTTGGTGCCAGCGGAGGTTTGCCTTTCTCGGAATGCATAGATTGTCGATCCAAGTATGCCTGATCCTCGTCGACCACGACAAGGCGAGACTGCACAGAAACGCCGGATCACGGGGCGTATTTGGGATAGTCCCACACGGCGCTGCCCGTGGCGTCCGAGGACAGCACCTTGCCCACGCCGGGCGACCCGCCGCGAATGGCGACGGTCCCGTTCACATCAAGCCGCGCCGCCGGGGCCGTCGTGCCGATGCCCACATCGCCGGCGCTGGTGAACGTGATGGCCGCGGCTCCGCTGGAGCCCGTCCGGAAGCCCAGGTCGCTGCCGGTGATGAAGATCGAGTAGGCGGTGTCGAACATCAGGAACCCGGGGTTGTTGAGGAAGATGTTGCCGTCGACCTCGAGTTTCTGAGTCGGATTGGCGATGCCGATGCCGACATTGCCGTTGCCCAGGATGATGAACGGCGAGGCATCGCTCGGGCTGTCCTCAACCTTGAACGGCACCGAGGTGCCGTCTCCGACGACGTTGAGCTTGCCCGCTGGCGCCGTCACGTTCGGGCTGCCGACGCGCAGTTCGTCGTACACGCCGCGGGGCGACGGGTAGTACGTCGTGAGTGTGAACTCTTCCGCGATGGCATACGCCATCGTGCCGAGCAAGAGTCCGACAACCAACCACCCTTGCAGTGCGGTCCGCATGGTTCCCCTCCTGGTCTGATCGATCGGCGTTCGATGTCGACGCGTCATCGTCAAAAGATGGTGCCGCTCGACGCTTCAAAGGCCATCCAATGGAAGCCGAGGCTGCTGCCTGAGCCGCCCGTGGCGTTTTGGCCGCCGCGGAACGTCACGGTCGTGCCGGCCGGCAGGTGCCACGCGATCGTAAAGCCGCCGGGGACCGCCGAGCTGACCCAATAGGCCATCGGCTTGTCGTCGTTCGGGTCTGCGCTGTCGGAAAAGACCTGGAAGTTCGGCGTGATGATGACGTAGGGCGGATTGGTCAACGAGGGGGAGAAGATGACATCACGCTGTCCGTCGCGCGCGCCGACGGATCCGGTGCCGATCTCCACGTAGCCGGCGCGCAGACCGGCCTGGCTCATCCATCGGCCGCTGGAGCGGAGGAACACGTCGTTGGCTTCGAGGTTGCCGGCGATGCCGTTGGGCGCTTGAAGGTTCGGATCCAGCGCGTCGATGCCGACGTTGCCCGCGGCTTGATGCAGGCCCATCGTCCAATCCGTGCCGGAGCTGCCGTCGAGCAGCGTCCAGGAGCCATCGGGGTTGGTCGTGATGCCGAAGCGCCGGGCGCCGTCTTGGTTGACCAGCGCCAAGGCCATCGCCTGGTCTTGCTGGCGGATCGTCAGCACCGAATCGAGCCGGCCGCCTTCGCTCGGGTCCGAGGTGCCGATGCCCAGGCGCCCTTGGCCATCGACGACGACGGGCCGAAGCCGGTCGAGGCGATGGTCGATGCGCAGCGCCGCGCGCGGATCGTCCGGGCGGTTGGGATCGGGCTGAGGCTGAAAGATGTGCAGCGTGGCGGATTCGGTGGGCAATGGTGCGTCGAGAAACGCGCCGATTCGCAGCGCGCGATAGACGCCGCGCGGCGACGGATAGTAGGTCGTGATCGTCAGCTCTTCCGCGATGGCATACATCATTGTGCCAAGCAGGATAATGAGCACCATCCAGGCCCTGACCGGGCCATGCGTCAAGCCCCGACGACGGGCGATGTGTCGACTCCTCTATCCCACGAGTTCACAGGAGGATGGAGCAACGAAGCGCGCGCACCGGCAGAAAGTATATCATACGGGCCCTCGCGACGATCACGCACCAGGGGTCGGCAAGCGCTGGCCTTGGCGAGGCCGGCGGATCTCGATCGTCGCGTCGTCGATGCCGGGCAGCGCGCGCTTGCTCACTCGCACCTGCACATGATCCGGATGGAACGCGTCGAGGACCGTCGAGGCGATGCGCTCGGCCAGCGTCTCCAGCAAGCACAACGGGTGCGATTCCGCCTGTTGCCTGACCACGTCGACCAGCCGCGCATAGTCGATCGCCTTGCGCAGATCGTCTTCGGCCGCGGCGGAGGCCGCATCGATCCCCAGCTCGAGGTCGATGCGGATCGTCTGCCGCTTCGCGCGCTCAGCCTCGGTGACGCCGATCTGGCACTGCACGATGAGGCCACGGATCAGCAGCTTATCCATCGCAAAAGCGCGACGTTAAAGCGGGCGACAAAAACCCAAGGGGTCTGACCTCGTCAGGCCCCACAGTTGTTCTTGAGAGGTCTGACCCCGTCCAACACCGCAACCGAAGGGGTCTGACCTCGTCAGGAATATCCGTTGTCCTTGAGAGGTCTGACCCCATCCGACGCATCATCATTTCGGGAGAAGTTCCGAGAGGATCAGTTTCAGGCTCTGCTCGAGGCCGCCGCCGTAGCCCCCGTGCTCAAAGGCGATGTGGCCGCTTGTGTCGATCACGAACAGCCGCGGCAGCGTCTCGACGCCGTAGGCCCGGGCCACGGCTTGCTGAGGATCGAGCAGGATCGGGGCGGTGACGCGGCGGCCGATCCACGCGCGGATCTGGTCAGGCCGCTCGCCGGCGTTGACGAGCAGCACCGTCGCGCCACGGGTGCGATACGCGCGATAGGTGTGTTCCAGCGATGGCATCGACGCGCGGCACGGAGGACACCACGTCGCCCAAAAATCCAGGAGCA
>OBEQ012093623.1_pt1 | contig 13275 bp, 4 predicted proteins | sample 1670901 | NCBI WGS metagenome assembly OBEQ01 (sample SAMEA104232315, study PRJEB22302) | groundwater metagenome | biome: forest; feature: aquifer; material: groundwater | place: USA | collected 2011-08-07 | depth 5.4 m
ACTTTGCGCGACTCGGCCGTGCTGCCGCGCGAACCGTCAAAGCTGAACGCGGAGGTTGTCACCTCGCCGGCCTTCATGCCATAGCGCGTCACGGCGGCGTAGTCCACCAGGCTGCGGCGGTATTCGACGTAGTTGTTGAGGTCCGCTTCGAAGGTGCTCAGTCCTTTCATGTCCAGCTTCGCGTCGTGCAGCTCGACCATCAGCCGCCGGCCCAGCTCGTTGCGCTTGTGGGCAACGTAATCGCGCGTCTTTTGGCTGGCCTTCGAGCCGCCGACGTTCTGTTCCCAATCGTTCAGGAATTTTTTGCTCCGGTCAAAATGGAGAAAGGCGGTCTCCACCTTCGCCAGCTTCTTCTCGTCCTTCCCCGCCAGCTCTGTCGCGGTCTTGCGCAGGCGGTCGGGGCGGAAGCGCGCGTCGTCGTAGTGCTTCTCGATCGTCTGAAGCATCGGCGAGTAGGTCGAGCGCGTGAGGCCGAAGATCTGCTGGTTGGTGCCGAAGTCGACGAAGCCCTTGCCTCCCGCGTTGGCCGACAATCCTTCGAGGTAGCGGCTCTCGACCGTCTTGCCATCTTTGAAGTCGTAGGTCTTGAAGCTGCCGGCGTAAAACAGCGGGCTGTCGAGTTGAGTGGAAAATGCCGTCTGCTTCGCGCGCAGACCACTCATCAAATCCGTCGTGAAGGAGTCGGTGCTGAAGGCCAGCGCCGCGCGATTCTCGGTGGTACTTTCGAAGCGGCCGTACGCGCCCTTGACCGCCAGCGTCGCGGCCTTGTCGTTGATGCGCGCCTCTTTTAAGAGGGTGCTCGACGCTCCAGGCTTAAGCGCCCCGGGCGCGTTCATGTCCGCTTTGGTGATCAGTCCGCGCGCGACGTCGTAGCGCGTCACGTTGACGACGCCGTCACCCGTGATCAGCGGCGTGTTGCCGACGAGATCAGGCTTGAGGTTGGTCAGCGTGTCCCACGCGCCGGCCTTGCCATCGGTGATCGTGCGGGTCTGGTAGAACGACGTGTCGCCGAAGCTGAAGGCTTGCGTCGTGACGTCGCCCAGCTTCATGCCGTAGTTGGTGATCGAGACGAAGTTGTCCAAGCGACCCTGGCTGCCGACGGCATGCGCGAGGTCCGGCACCTGCACGCGGTACTCCTCAAGATTGATCCCGGCCTTGGCCATGTCAGTGCGCCACTGGGCGCCAAGCTCCTCGCCTCGCCGGTCGTACTCCTTCTGAGAGAGCGGACGCAGCTGCGGCCCTATGAGCCCGGACACCAGCTTTTTGTCGGGCGCCTGCAGCTCAAGTTGGTCTCGGCCTGCCTCGAGTGTTTTATATGCCTGAGCCACGACAGGGTTGGTCTTGATCAATTCGCGCAAGCGGGCATCGTCGTAGCGTACTTGCGCGATGTGGAGCGCCGGCGAGTAGAACGCGTTGTTCAGGCCGAAGAACTGCTGCGTGTTGCCGAAGTCGACAAACCCAGTCTTGCCCGGCTCGGTCGCCAACCGGCTGAGGTAGGCGCTGTCCTTCATGACGAGCTTGCCGTTCTCATCGAACGGCGTCTTGAAGCTGCCGGCGTAATAGAGCGGACTATCGAGGTCGACGCCGAAGGTCGTGCGGTTGGCGCGCAAGCCGGCCATCAGATCAGTGCGCAGCGTCTCAGGCTGCAGCGCCAGCGCGACGGGGTTTTGCGCGGTCCCTTCGAACTGGCCGAGGCCGCCCTTGAGTTTGATCGTGGCCGAGCCCACCTCCTGTACCTCGCGCGAAACCAGCGGGTTGAACTGGCCGGCCTTCGGCGGCTCGAGATTCATGTCGGGCCGCGCCAACAACCCGCGCGCGACTTCGAAGCGCGTCACGTTGATCTTGCCCTGGCCCGTGATGAGCGGCGTGTTGCCGCGGATTTCCGGCGTCAGGTTGGTGAGCGCGTCCCACGTCCTGCTGGTCACGCCGTTCTCCGTGGCGCGTGTCTCATATGTCGACTTGTCGTTGAAGCTCAAGGCCAGCGACGTCACCTCGCCGGGCTTCATCCCGTAGCGCGTCATCGAGACGAAGTCGTTCAACTGCGCCTGGGTCTGCACATAGTTGTTGAGATCGGGCGTGTAGCGCTGCAGCTCGGCCATGTTGATGCCGGGCGTGTTCTCAAGCTGCGTGCGCAGGGTATTGCTGATGTCCAGGATCTTCAGGTCGAACTCGCGCCGCAGCGCGGGCTTGGCTTTCATCGCCTCTTCGGTGTAGATCGTCTTCTTCAGATCGGTCACCTGCTGCTGCGCGTCTGAGATAAAGCGATCGGCGACCGGGTATTTGATACGGAAGTCGGTGAGCGCCTTATTATCAGCATCGATCTTACCGAGATTGAGTTGCGCCGAGGCCAGCGTTGTCGTGAGGCCGTACAATTGTTGGCCTGTGCCGAAATCGACCAAACCCTTTTCGCCGACTTTGTCGAGGCGGGCGAGGTAGTTGGTCTGCAGCACGCCGCTGGGCAGCGTCGTCTTGTAGCGGCCGCCGTAGTAGAGCGGCTCGTCGAGGCTCACCGTGAACGCCGACTGATTCGCGCGCAACCCGGTCATCAGATCGGTGCTGAGTGTTTCGGAACTGAAGGCGAGCGCGGCCGGGTTGTTCTTGGTACCGGTGAAGGTGCCGAAGCTGTCTTTCAGGACCAACGACGCATCGGTGTCCAGCTTCGGGGACAGCCGCGATGGTCCGGCGCCGGTCGCCAGAGTCGCGAGCTGGCTCGGCAGGGCGCTTTGATCGCCGCGCGCCATCAGCCCGCGCGCCACGTCGTAGCGCGTCACGTCGATTTTGCCCTGGCCCGTGATCAGTGGCGTGTTGTTACGGATCGCCGGCGCCAGGTTCTCCAAGTGATGCCAGTCGCCGAAGGTCGTCTTGTCCGCGTCGTTGGTCATCGTGCGGGTCCGATAGAACGAGTCGGCGCCGTTAAAGCCGAACGCCAACGGCGTCACCTCGCCGGGCTTACCGTAGTCGATGTTCTGGACGAAATTCTTCAGCCCGAATTCCGTGGCCACGGCATGGTCCAGGTCGATCTGTTTATTGACGTCGTTGAGATTCACGCCGGCATCCTTGAGCTTGACGGAGAGCTTATCGCTCAATTTCTTCCGACCGGCTTCGAACAGCGCCTGGCCCCCGAACATGGACGAAGCTGCCTCCAATGAGCCGATGTTGGCCACATGATCTTTGAAAGCCGCCTCGACCTTGTCCATCTTGATGCCGAGCGATGGGTTGGCCGCCGCCATCTTGCGGATTGAGTCCAGACGATAGCGCGCGTCGTCGTAGTCCATGCGCGCGTTCTGCAGCAACGGCGAGAACAGGCCGGACTGGAAGTTCACCAACGGCTGCGCGCTGCCAAAATCAATGTAGCCCTGCTTGCCCGATTTCGGCGCCAGCCGCGCCAGATACTGCGTCGTCTTGAGCCCATCGCTGTAGCTGCCGGCGTAAAACAGCGAGCCGTCGAGGTTCAACGCTATAGTCTCCTGGTTGGCGCGCAAGCCGCTCATGAAGTCGACGCTCAAGTTATCGAGGTTGAAGACAAACGCCGCCGGGTTCTGCGCAGTCGATTCGAACAGGCCGAAGGCCTCATGGACTCCCAGCTTCGCGGCGCCTTCGATCTGCAGCTCTCGCAGTCCGGCACCCAGCGCGACGGCCGACTGCCCAAGCGCCGCGGGCTGCGACGGCGAGAAACTCGGCGAAGCGGCCAACGGGACGGCAGCGATCTCTTCTTTCGCGTTGATGTCAAAGCCGCGCCGGCGGTTCACCTCGTTGGCATCATCGAGCCCTGGCGGCTGGATCAACGACGAGGGCGCCAATTCGGGCTGCGCGATCGAGGCCAGATCCCTCGGAGCAAGCGGCGTCGCGGCCACGCCAGCCGGCGTGGTGAGCGGTTGCGCGAGATTGCCTGGGGTTTGGAGCGTTTTCAACTGAGGCGACGTTTGCGATGAGCCGAACAGCCCGTGGGTGTCCCCGTGGGTGTCCCCGGGCTGATTCTTTATGATGTCGGGCGCACCAAGCAACACGCCTCCCCGCTCACCCGCAGTCCCAAACTTCGGCGCCTCCTGAGCAAGAGATGAGGCGGTCGCGAGTCTTCCAAGAGCGAACGACGTGGGCGTGACCAGCAAGTCATCAGGATTGGTCAGGTCGCTTGTTGGAGACGAGGGAGAGAGCGACGGAGTCCTCAGTCGCGAGGGAGCCAATGACGGCTCAAGACTCCCGGGCGCCAACGGTTCACCAGGCCTCAGGCCCGGTTCGATCGAAGACTGTCTGCCGTTCCTGATTGCCGTCAGCGGACTGGTCAGGCCGCCCGCCACTCCGGGTTGTTGGCCAAGAGTCATCTCTTCTTTCGCGTTGATCGCCAGTCCTCGTTGCCGCGCGAGTCCGTCGGCGCCCAATTCAGAAGACGGGCCTGTGAGCCGCCCGTTCCTAGTCGCCGTGAGCGGGCTCGTGAGGCCGCCGGTCGCCGCTGTCGCAAGCTCCGGACTCGTACCTGTCAGCCGACCGTTCTTGGTCGCCGTCAGCGGACTCGTTGCGCCGCCGATAATTCCCTTCGCTCCAAGCAAGCCCCGCGCGATTTCATAGCGCGTCAGGTTGACCTTGCCCTGGCCCGTGATCAGCGGCGTGTTGCCGCGCAGCATCGAGCGCAAATCGCTGAGCTGGTCCCACTGTCCGGGCGTCCCATTGGTCATCATCCGCGTTTGCAGGAACGAATCCGACGTACTGAAGCTGTAGACCAACGGCTTGATGTCGCCGAGCTTGCCGTAGGACGTGCTCTGGAGGAAATTCTTCAGACCGAACTCGGTCTCCACGCCGTTAGCCGACGGCACGAACTGCTGCAGCGAGTCCAGATCGACGCCCGCAGCACCCAGCCACTGGCTCAAGCCGTTGCCCAACAGCTGGGCCTGATCGACTAACTGCTTGTCCTGGTCATCCAGTTGATGCAACTTCGTGTCAAGCGCGCTGAGCGCCGACCCCGTGATGTCCAATTCAACCGGGTCAAAGCTGCTGGTAGTCGAGTTCAGCGGCTGACCGAATGGTTCGGTCAACTGATCAAACGGGTTCTTTGCCAGATCGAAGCCGTCAGCCGCCGTGGAGTTCGGCACCTGATCGCGTTGCTTGACCAGCTGATCATATCGGCTCTTCAGCTCATCGCGCTCCTTCGCCAGTTTATCGCGCTGTGCGGTGAGCTGACCGTACTTGACCTTGAGCTCGTTGACCCCGCGCAGGTTCCACTTAAACGCCGCGTCGGGCGCCTGCATGCCCTCTTTCCAGAGCCGCGCGTCGTCGGCCTGATAGCGCGCGCCGCGCAGCATCGGCGACATGACGTCCTGGCGCACGCCTTGGAAGGTCTGCTGCGGATTGCCAAAGTCGATGCGCGGCATCTTCAAGCCCGCTTCGGCCAGCGCGGCGGGGTCCTTGACCAACTGCGCGAGGTACATCGTCTTCTTCATCTTCACGTCTTGGCTGCCCATGAACAGCAGCGGCTTGTCGATGGACAGGTCATACACCCCACCGCCGGCCTTCAAGCCCTGCATGAAACTCGTCGTGCTCGTACGCCAATCCAGCGCCGAATACGCCGGGCCGCCCTTGTCGCCGATCAGCGTGAAGCCTTTCTCGTTTTGGATCAATTTTCCCGCCGGGCCCGTCAGCGCCGCCGATCGCTCACCACCGCCACTCGCCCCCGAGTTCCGGTTCAGCAGCGCCGACGTCAGCTCGAAGACCGAGAGATTAATCTTCTGCCCAGCCTCAACGCCGAAGAGCACCTGGTTGTTACGGATCTGAACGAAGCCGGGCAACTCGGCCGCGTTCTTCAGGGCCTTGACCGAGTCGGCCTGTTTGAACTTGACGCTATTGGGGTCCGCCGAAACACTGAGTTGGGGGTCCGAGCCGTAGGCTCCATACTTCCGCTCGAAGACGAAGTTGTCCGCGGTGAACTGGCGGACCGCGAACTCCTTCTTGTCGAAGTCGTAGTCGATCACGCCGCCCTTGACGCCCTGCCGGAACGTTTCGAGGTTCTTGAGCAGCGTCTTGTTGCCTGTAGCTGTAGCGGCCGTCGTCGCCTGCGCAAAGAAGCCGTCGAAGAGTGCGTTGCGATCCGTATCGAGCGCCTTCAATTTCGCGGCGACGATCTCTGTCGTCAGCGCGGACTCCGCGCCGAAGAGTTGGCCTTTCTCAGCATCGAGTTCCTTGAGCTTGGCGTCTTTTGCCGCGCTGTCCAGCGTGGAATCTTTGAGAAGCGCCTCGAACTTCTGGACGCCGGCGATCTTCCGGTCCACCCCACCCACTTGGTCCACCAAGCCGCTGAAGAGTTGGCCAATCGGCGAGTTGTTGAGCGCAACGAGGGCCTTGCTCTCCCTGACCAGCTCGAGCGTCTTGACTTTGTTGCGCTGGTCCTGAATCACGGAGTCGCCGTAGTCGATGCGGCCCTGCGCGCGGTCCCAACCCATCAGCCCGGTCTGACCGAAATTGAAGGTCTGGCGGCCGAACAGTTTGTCCTTGTCGTTGTAGAGTGGGATGCGCATCGTGCCTTCGGTCTTGAAGACATCGCCGCTCTGCATTGAATGGCGCAGACCGCCGGACACGTCGATGCCGCTGTAAGAGCGGCCGTCGTTGCCGATGCCGCCGATCCCAAGATCCGAGCCGCGGAGCGCAACCTGATAATCGTTAACGATCAAACGCTTGCCCGGCGTCGCGGTCATGGGAGACTGCGACAGCTCAGCGCTTGGCGTCACCGGAGGAAGCGTGAAGGTGCCGCCCGCGGTTTCCTGCAGCCGGTTCAGCTCCAGACCTCGCTGACGAGCGGTCTCGTCCGCATCCAACAGTGGAGCTTGCCCGTTTCTGGCGCCCTGCAGCGGACTCGTGATGTCTCCCGCGAGTTTCGAGCCGATCTCACCGACTTTCTTGTCGAGCCCGCCCGCTTGCAGGTTCGGCAGTCTGCCCTGCATGCCCGGGTTGGACTTCGCACGCAGCTGGTACGGATCCGGCAGCGCCGGGTCCAACGTTCTGAAAAATTCGCTGACGGTGCCGAACTGCGGCATCTTCACAAACCAGCTGCTGCCCGTGAAGTCTTCCCAATCTTGGCGGATGAGTTCAAGGTTCTTGAAGGCGCCGTACCCAACATTCACGATCTGGCCCTCACGATTCACGATGGGCACGACGTTGTTCTTCGCATCGAATACGGCGTACGAAGCCAGGTTGGAGCGATTCGCGACGAGAGCATTGGTCTCGTCGTCGACCCGCGTCCGCGTATAGAGATTGCCCGTCACACCGTGCTCCCGGTTGGTGCGGCCCGCCATGCTGAGGAAATCCTTCCGGCCGCGGTATTCGCGCATGCCGAAGATGAGCCCGTCGTGAATGAAGCCCTCCCGCGTGATGTCCTTGATGTTGCCGCGCACGTCGCTATACTGGCCGACGCCTCGGAAAGTTCCGTCGTTGCCGTATAGGATGCCGGGCACTTTGTCCCCGCTGACGAGTTGTCCGCCCAGCCGCCTTGGTCCGAACATCGCGTACTCGTCTCCGAACCCTGCCGCCTCCCAGTATGCGCGCTCCAGATCTTGAGACTGTCTCTTGACCTTCACACGTGCTTCCCGGACCATCGTCGGCTGGATGCGCGTGATCAACCCGGTCTGCGAGATCGCGCGCTGCAGTTCGAATGCCAGCGTTTCGGTCGCGGCGTAGTGGAGCTGGGACTGCACGTAGTTGACCAGCGAGTAGTTCAGCGACGGGAACAGGTTCTTCAGGCCGCCGGGCGATCTGACAATGTCGTTCCAAGTCACGCGCGGGCTGCCTGCCCGCCGGTTCAAGTTGCTCTGGCGGATCAACTGATCGGCGTTGACCTTGATGTTGCCGCTATTGCCGATCCACAAGATCGCGGCCCGGCGATTCGCCTGGGCCCTGGCCCAGCTGCCATCCGGCGCCTTACTGTCGTACATGTTGAAGTTGTTGACGGTGCGGTACAGGATGAATTGGTTCATGTAATCCTTGAAGGGGACATTGGAGGTGAGGCTGCCGATGGCTGAGGCGAGCACCGTCGTGCCCGTGAAGTTGACCACGCTCATTTCAAGCGGCGTGAAGCCGAGCTTGTTGCGCCCGGTCCTGGGGTCGAACTTGCCGCCCAGTTTCGCCAGCGCGACGGACGAGACACCGGACAGCACGCCGCCGGCGATCGCGTCGCGCATGTTCTGGTGATCCATGGACGCGATGATGGCGCTCTTGGCGCTTTGCGCAAGCAAGCGCGAGTAGGGGCTGTTGCCTGCGAAGTATTCGACGCCGAGGCCGGCCAACTGGCGCGTCAGCGGCTTTCGTATCTCCTCCTGCCAGACCTGGAGTGCGCCTTGGCCGAAGCTGCCCTTCTGCAAACCGATCGCGCTCTTGAAGCCGCCGTACGCCATCGTCCCCGCTGCGTCGCCGAGCAACGTGCTCATCTGCTCCGCAACCGCCGGGTTGTGCTTGTAAAAGCCGGTATTGGCCAGCGCCTTGTACGCGTAGAGCGAGAAGGCGCCTTGCATCGCGCCGTGGGTCGCCCCTGTCAGGAAGCCGGCCATCACGGGGTTCTTGTTGGCCCAGTGCGCGAGGCCGCTGTCGCCGCTCCAGTTGGTCTTCAGGCCGCCCCCCTCCATCCCCTTGATGCCGCCGGTCATGGCCACGCCGAAGATCTGCGCCTGCGACGCGCTCATGCCGAATTGCTTGATGCCCAGCGTCGTGAACGACTGCGACAGCTGGCCGTAGAAGATGTTGCCACCGAACGAGCTCATCGCCTGGCCGGGCTTCAAGCTGCCGATCCCCATTGATGGCAGCCCGAACGTCATCAGCGCGGTGATACCCAGCGACGTGATGACGTCGGACATCTTCGGCTCTTTGAACAGCGGGCTCAGATCGGGATAGTCGCCGTGGTAGCGCCTGGCGCCGCCGCGGACCTGGCGCGCGGCCGCCTCGGTCAGCAGCCGCCCGCGCGATTCGTCGGTCGGGATCAGCGCAAAGCCGGTGAACAGCCGCAGCCACTGGTAGGTCGGGATCGTCTCGCGCGTGCCGTCGGATTCGTAGTAAATGACGTGGGTGTCGTCGCCTTCCTGCATCAAGACGTAGTGGTCGGCCTGGCCGTCCTGCGTCATGTCCAACGCCGCGATCATCGGCCGATGGATGGCGAACACCTCGTCGGTGGCGAGCTGCACGGCGTTCAGCCGCAGCCCGTACGCCTCGGAAAGCTTGCCGACCGTATCCATCGAGAGGTACAGCGGACCGTCGAACCGGGGCTTAGGAGCTTCGATCGGCGCGGGCTGCTCGACCGGTGCAGAAGACGACGGATCGGCGGCAGCCGGCGGCATCTCCGGCTGGATCTCCACCTTCGTCGATTCTTCCGGCCGGCGCAGATTGCCCGTGAGGAACTCGACGAGGAAGCCTTGCGCGGTCAGTACCTCGCGCGAGGCCGCCACGTCGACTTGCTTGAGCATCGGGGTCAGCGCATTGGAGGCACAGTTGGCGCACAGCGTCTCGGGCTTGCGCAACCACGATTCGATCGAGCCGATCGTCTCCTCGTTCAGGCTCGACAGCACCTCAGGAGAGGGTTGGATGACCAGGTGGGGGGCGACCTCTACGCCGGCCGGCGGCACGGGCTGCGGCGCCTCGGCCGAAGGTTTCAGGCCGCGGAGGAAGTTGCCGACCGCGTCCGCGACGGCCAGGGAGATCCGCAGCGACTCTTGCTTGCGCCGAGCGATCCGCTCGGGATTGAGCTGGCGCAGCTTCCACCGCTCGTCCTCGGACTGGCTCAGGCGGTCGAGCTGGCTGGCGAGCTGCGGCTGGCTGTGCAGGAACGCCAGCGACTCCTTCATCTCCTGATCGCTGGGCACGCGCCCGTACAGATCGCCGTAGATCGTCTTGATCGAGACCGACAACTGTTTGTCGAGCAGCCGCTGTTGATCGGCGGTCATGCGCAGCATCGCCAGCGCGTTGACATCCGCGCCGGCGGCTTGCTGGGCCGTAAACATCACGGCCAGGCTGATGCAAAAGACCTTGGTGGTCTTGAGCTCAAGCCATTGATCTATGCGCATGCCTCATCCATTGTCGGGGCGCTTGACGCACAGCCAGGCCCATGATATGTTGCGCCCAAGATGAAACATCCCGTTGATGAATTTCTGCGCTCGAAAGTTCGCAATCGGAAACGCATCGCCCGCGCGATCCACACCATTGATCGGTTACGCCGCAAACCCCCTCGCGGATGGAACTCGGTCAAGATTCTCCGCAAGCTCCGCGAGGCACGGTAGTGCCCGTTGTCGATGCCTCCATCGCGGTCAAGTGGTTTGTCGACGAACCTGATTCGCAGCCTGCTCGTGAATTGTTGAAGGCCCACGCCACTGGCGGGGCGGCCCTGGTCGCTCCGGATTTGCTCGTGTATGAAGTGGCGAACGTGCTGCTGCACAACCCCACATTCAGTCCGATCGAGGTTCGTCACTGTGTCGAGCAACTCTACGAGACGGAGTTGGAATTGGTGGTTCCATCGCCCGAGATCGTGACAACCACCGTGACCCTGGCAGCTGCCAAAGGGCTGTCGTTCTACGACGCGCTGTATGTGCAGCTTGCTCACCATCTCGGCTTGCCGCTGTACACTGCGGACCAGAAACTGATCGCCAAGCTTCGCGATCCTCGCGTCAAACCACTCTAAGCTCTTGGAGCCGTCTGTGATGACCACGCTCCCCTTGTCTGACCAAGCAGCTGTCCTCGTCAAAGCGGGAGTGCGCCTCGAGCGTCGTCTCTTGGAAATCAGTCGCCAGGAATATGGCCAGCGGCTGGCCGTTCTGGAAGCGCGCCATGGCATGACGACCAAGCGGTTCCTCCGTCGGTTCAACGCCGGCAAGCTCGACGATCGAGAGGCGTGGTTCGATTGGTTGTTCACCCACCAGGCATACAACGAACTCTCCAAGCGCCTCACCATTCTCCGAGGCGTCCGTCTGTGATTGAGCAGTACTTCCTCGAGGTCTAAGCAAGCCTCAAGGCCACTCAACCCTTTATTGCCTCCCAGACAATCACCGTCGATCGGCCTGAGGGGGTGGCCTTGGCCTACCTGAAGGGACGAATCACGTTTCTTGACGGCAGCCAATTGGCGATCGCCGAGGTGATCAGCCCTTCGATCAAGGCGTATCGCTTTCACTACGCGCTCTGAAGCCCCGCTCCTTGGAGCGGGGAGGAAACGTAGTCGCCAGAACGATAGAGAAGCCGCGGCCTTTAGGCCGCGGAGGATCACTACATGGATCGGCGCCATCGACTGATCTTCCGGTGGGACAGCGCGCCTCACCATCGCCATGTGGCCACCTTTCCTTTCCATCTCCACCATCTGATTTCCCGGCTTGGGACTTCCTAGTCCACGCGATTGTCTTTGTCTTGCACCGCAGTGCAGTTCATTCGGATTCTTACGCAAAGTCTTGCAAAACGCGCGGACAGTCTTCTCCCTCATTTGGCAAAGGGATTCTGACGAAGAAATTGCAAGAACACCGGCGCACCGACGATGATCGCCACGCACGGCATAATGCAAAAAATGAGCGGCCCCAAGATTTTAATGGGTGCTTTGAGGGCCGCGCGCTCCGCACGATTATAGCGCATCAGCCGCACATCTTCAGCATGCACCGCGAGCACGTCGGCGATGGGGGTTCCCATGCGGTCAGCGAGCACAATGGCCCGCACAAACGAGGTCAGCTCCTGGAGATTGACGCGCCGGGCCATGGCCTTGAGCGCTTCGGCCTTGCGCTTGCCGAACTTCATCTCCTGCAGGGCCACCGACAGCTCCTCGACCAGCGGCTCCCGGCGGTACTCCTTGACCGAGACGACGCGGTTGATCGCGCCCAAGAAGTCCACACCGGCTCCCACACAGAGCGTCAGCAGGTCGATCACCTCCGGCAGCAGGCGCAGGACCCGCTCATTGCGCTGCTTGATCCGCGAGCGCCGCCACACCTCCGGCAGCAGAAACCCCAGCGCGATGGCGCACACGAACCACAGCGGCTGGAACATCTTGAGCTCAAGAGAGATGCTCGCAAACAGCAGCCCGCTGCCCAAACCCGCGAGGCATTTGAGGCCGCGGAACTCCTCGTTGGTCATCAGGGAGCCGGGATAGATCGCCGCGTTGCGGAACTCCTCGGACCACCGGCCGTGCGGGATCAGCATCCCGAGCTTGGCCAGCACCAGGCCGAGGGGGCCTCGCTGCGAGCCCACCAGACCCGGAATCGACACCAGCGGCTTCGGCGCGGCGCCCAGCCTTGGCAGCTTCGGCCGCTGCTCGGTCGGCATGACCGCGATGATCGCGCACACGCCGCACAGGAAGAACAGGACGTCGATCCACAGTTGATTCATCCCGAAACCCTCGGAGAGACCATCGTTTGGACCAAAGACCAAGGACCAAAGACCAAGGACCTGATCAAATTCGCCAGACCAAACACGCTCAACACTCCAAGCATCCTGAGAAGCGGCTTGGCTTCACGTTCGACGGCTCCGATCAGACCAAACAGCGTTTTGGCGACCTGCTGCCTGAGCCCATCGATCCGCTCATGTTCAGCTTCCCCGAGATAGCCGAGTCGCCTCGCCAAGTGGAGGAGGTACTCGACCTCCGCCAAAGAACCGCGAGCAATAAACAAGAAATTCAAGTAGTCTCGCTTGTGTTGCCGACTCGCTCCTTCGGCAATATTCGATGGGACCGATATGGCCGCTCTGCGCAGCTGAGAGGTCAGGCCATAGAGCTCCTCCTTGGGAAAATCGCGCGTCAGACGATACGTTTTAACGGCCAATTCGTCCGCCATCTTGTAAGCTGTGATGTTCTTATAATCGCGCATTTACCGGTCCTTGGTCTTTGGTCTATGGTCTTTGGTCCATTTTAGAAGTCGACCTTAGAGACCTTGAACAGGACGATGATGCCGACCACCCATAAGCCGCCGGCGATACCCAGCATCATGCGCCCGACCTGGTCGTGGAGCATGATGTCGAAGTAGCCGGGGCTGGTGCCGGTCACAAACACGGCAAACAACACCGGCAGCCCGCTCATGATGTAGGCCTGCAGCTTGCCTTGCAGCGTCAGGCTCTTGACCTTCTCGTAGAGCTTGCGCTTCTCACGGATGGTGACGATCAGCTGGGCGATGATCCGGGTGACGTCGCCACCGGTGCCGCGGGCGAGGATCACCGCGGTGGTAATCAGGTTCAGCTCTTCACAGGCCATGCGCTGGTTTAAGCCTTGCAGCGCCTCTTCGAACGACAGCCCGACGCGATGAGCCTTCATCATCAGGCCGAACTCTTGCGACGCGGGCGGACTCATCT
>OBEQ011357980.1_pt1 | contig 13274 bp, 7 predicted proteins | sample 1670901 | NCBI WGS metagenome assembly OBEQ01 (sample SAMEA104232315, study PRJEB22302) | groundwater metagenome | biome: forest; feature: aquifer; material: groundwater | place: USA | collected 2011-08-07 | depth 5.4 m
AGGAGGGGAAAAGAAGTCCAACCGCCCGCCGCCGCTCCGCCTTCCGCGAAAAAACTCATCAGCATGACGACAAAAGCCGGCACAAAAAACCAATACGAAAGCATGTTCAAGGTAGGAAAAGCCATGTCGCGGGCACCGATTTGAAGAGGAATAAGAAAATTTCCGAAGGCACCGACAAGAAAAGGAATAATCACAAAGAAAACCATGATCGTTCCGTGCATCGTGACGAGTGTTGTATAAAATTCCGGAGTTACGGCGCCGCCGGCATTCGGAAAAAGCCATTTACCGATAATCGGAACTTCCCGCCAGGGGTAGGCGAGCTGCCAGCGGATGGCCATGGCCAGAGCGCCGCCGATGAAAAGAAACACAAGACTTGTAAGCAAGAACTGAATGCCAATGACCTTATGGTCTTTTGAGAAAATGTACTTCGAAATAAAATTCTGTTTATGTTCTGAATGACTATGGGTATTCATCACATCTCTCCGCTTTGCGGTCTGTTACCAAATATCTTCTTCGGCCGCCGTTGCTTCCGCAGCAAGTCCGGCCAGGGTTTGATCCAATTTCTCCTGCGTATCTACATTTAAGAATCCCCGCATGCGGTAATGGCCAAGTCCGCAGAGTTCGGCGCAGGCAATATCAAAGACCCCCGTTTTTGTAGCCTGAAACCAAACAGGAATGACGAGCCCAGGAACGGCGTCTTGCTTTAATCTAAATTCGGGAAGAAAAAAACTGTGAATAACGTCCTTGGACCGGAGTTTCATCAAAACGGGAAAATTTACAGGAACGTGGAGCTGGTTAATGGTTTCGATATCGTCTTTGGTCCCAAACTGTTTATCCGGCCCGGCGTACTTGAAATGCCATTCGAATTGCTGGCCGGTAGTTTCTACCACAAACGCATCTTTTTCTGCCGGAAAATTTTGCTTAATTTCCTGCCAGGAATTTCGCTGATATAAAGCAAGCCAAAGCAAAATGCAGGCGGGAATGATGGTCCAGATAATTTCGAGTGTGTGATGGCCGTGAATGAACGTAGCTTTGCGGCCGGGCCGGCTTTTATATTTAAACAGGAAAACGAGCAGCGTCGTTTCTACAAGAAAAAAAACAACCGTGGTAATGGCCAGAATGATATAGAACATCTTGTCAATCGTCCGGCCAAACGTGGAGACATTATCCGGCAGCCACCATGTCGTGTATTTGGTGGCAAAGGCCGTTGCGGGTAGGAGGAGCACCCCCGCAAGTGCTAAAAATAATTTTTTTTTAATCAAGAAACAGACTTTCTACGGAAAGCAATTAAGCTTCCGGTGTTTCTGCTGCTGCGGGTTTGGCGAATTTGAAAGTCAGTGTTGCCGGAGCACCCTCGGAAACAGTTACGTTCTGTTCGGACGTTCCCAATTTTTCATGCCAAGCTTCGACGACGTAATCGCCGGGCGGAAGATCCTTAATTTCGAACTGTCCTTGTTCGTTGGTGACGCTGAAATAAGGATGGTCCAAAACACCTGCGAAGGCGCTCATCCAGGAATGCACATCGCATTTAATAGGGGCCATGACTTCTTTAGCTTTAAACGACTTGGTCACACTCCAAGGCTCGGGCTTGCCGGGCATTCCAATATTGAAAGCGCCTTCCTTCGGCATGGCGTGGATATTATGAAGTGTTTGATCGCTATTTTTAATTTCAAGCGGCTGGCCGACCATAATGCCGAATACATGCGGATTGTAATGACAACCGTTTTGATCCAAGACCACGGGATTGGTCGGTGTGGTTATTTCGCCGTTCTCAATCATGGCATCGAGTTCTTCGCCGGATTTAACATAAACAAACACATTTTTTAATCCACCGTCCGGTCCGACAACAGCCGTTTCTTTGGTAAGACCGTCGGGATGATGGAGAGCGCAAACAGGATCGGAATCAATTTTAATAGCTTTCATAATCGGAGGCGTACCTTCGAATAGCGCCGTTCCGGAAATGGTGCCGGCTTGAAGCTGAGGTATGGATAAAAATGAAACCATTAAAAAGAAACCAAACAATTGGATTTTCGTTTTCATGACAAAGTCTCCTTACTATAAACGGGTTGAAGAAATTTAAGCTGGAATTATAACAAAACCGAGGGGTTAGATAAATATTTTTTTGCGCTTGATGCCCGTCAACCTTTTTCGTCCAGAATTCGCTCCATGTATTTTCGTTGATGAACATCGATACGGATCATGTCGCCTTCCTTGATAAATTGGGGCGCAAGCAACTTTACTCCGTTTTCGATTTCCACTTCTTTCCACGTACTGTCTTGAGTAGGTGGGGGCGCATTACTTATCCGCATATCCACCGTTTTCGGAAAATCAACATGAAGCGGCCTGTTCTGATAAAAGAGTACGTTAATTTTGGCATTTTCTTTCATAAAGTCGCTTGCGGTGCCCACGGTAGCTGCAGGAAGGGTAAATTGCTCGTACGTTTCTTGATCCATGAATACGAAATTATCGCCGTCCCGATAAAGGTATTCCATCGGATGTTCTTCCGTTTCTACGCGCTCCACCTTCTCTTCTGAGCGAAACCGGCGTTCCAATATGTTGCCGTCTTCTATGGATTTCAGTTTAAAGTGCACGGTTTTGCCGGATTTGCCCGTTCCCGTAGTCCCTCGTTCTAAAACCTGGCAAATTTTCCCGTCGATACGTAACATATTTCTATCGCGAACGTCTATGGCCAACATGTTACCTCACTTGACAAAAGAATCCATAACACGGAGCTCGTCGGCATAAAGCATTTCCGCATTCAGGAAGGAATAATCGATGTCTTCATCTAATTTTTGAAGCGTCTGAATATCTTTCAAGATTTCCTTTTCCGCTCGTGAGCGATTCATGCAATCGGAAAGGCCAAAGAAAAAACCCAGCAAAACAAAGGATCCGAAAGCGATGGCGCAGGCGGGACCCCATTCGTTTGTTTTGATAAAGTCGGTCAATTTTTGTTTGAGATGGGCAAGGTTCATCGAGGGGGTTCCGTTCGAGCGCGGAGCTTGTTGACAATATCGTTTCTTCGCTGGACGGCGACTTCGCTTCGTTCGCGTTCCTGGGTCATGGTGCGAATTCTTTCATCTCTTTCTTCTAATCTCTGTTTCGCGCGCGTAAATTTTTCATTTTGAGAATCAAGGTCGGTTAAGGTAGCCGGCCTGTCTTTAGCGATTTGCTCCATAATGGCCTGGTATTCTTTCGGCTTTCTGAATTCCAGAAATTCCAGCTGGCGATATAAAAGATTGCGCTGAGTATTCAGGTAGGGCTGAAAGGTTTCTTTGTATTGTTTTTGTTTCGATTGCCAAAATCCCGCACGCTCTTTACGAAATTCCCTTCGGAAATGTTCGATGCTTTGGGGTTTTTCTTTTTGAAGCTCTGCGAAATGAGTTTGCAGGCGGCCTTTAATTTGAGCGATGTACTCGCGATAGAGCAGAGGGTTTTCCGTTTTGACGGCCTTGAGTTCATCAACAGTTTTGTACGCGATATTTTCAGGTGCGATATTTTCGGCCTGCGAATGAATAGGCAGGAATATAAATGCGGAAATTAGCGTTATGAATTTGAACTTATAGATAAGGCGACTTCGCAGCATGGGACGATTATATAGCTGCGGATGGCTTATGGCAAAAATAAATTGTAACTCTCTTCTAAATAATGATTTGTAGCAATAATGTGCTTTTGACTGCCTAGGTAGATTATGGTATATTCCTATAAACATTATATACGTAGTGGGAGCCGCCGGCCTAGGCAGGCGGATTCTTTTTTGCCCTCTCTTTTTAAAGTTAAAAAAAGATTTTGAAGGGCAGTATAGGAAGACTATTACTATTTATAGAAGATGCCTAACTAAGATCATTTCTCTCGCACTAACTATTTCGTTAGTCAGCACGCCAAGTGTGTTTTCTTTTCCCGCCACTTTTTCGCCCATGGCCGCGTCTCATCCTGCGTTTACATTACCTCAAGAGCTCGGAACCATTGAAGAAGTTTACCAAGGGTCGGATAATCGTCTTGTTGTTTTTATTCAAGACGCTCACGTCAATTTAAACGCGCAACAAAACATCGCTCAAATTATCGAACTTCTAATCCAAGAGCATGGATTTTCGCTGGTGGGGCAAGAGGCCGGAGAGGGAAATGTGGATACTCGCTTGCTCAGAGCATTTCCTGTGCGCGAGATTGCGAAAAAAGTGATGGGGCGCTATCTTCGCCGCGGAGAAATGGGAGGGCCGGAATATTTAGCTATTACGGGCTCAAAACCTTTTGATTTCGTCGGGGTGGATGACCAGAAACTTTACGTAAAAAATTTAAAACAGTTTTTCGCCGTTTTGGATCAGAGATCGGAAGGTCTCGCTTTCGCCGGTGAAATGCGCAAAAGCATAAAGAATCTTGAGGACAGCTCCTTTTCAAAACCGCACCGCGCTTTCAACGAAACCTTACGCACGTATCAGGACGGACATTTTGAATTATGGCCATTTCTTCGGTTTTTACATCAACAAGCTTTGGAACGCAGTCTCGATATTCACGAATTTCCTCATATTCTCCGGATATGCGAAGGGACAGGCGAGTCCGAGTCTGAAATTAAGAACATAAATCCTTCCGAGTTAAACGTAGAAATTCAAACCCTGGCATTTGCGTTGAAGCAAAGCTATGCGGAGACTGTGCTCGAGAAGCGATTGCTAGAAATGGAGGAATTTCTTTTTCTTTTGGAACGCGGACTTAACCTCGAGCTTACCCGGAAGGAATCGGAACGATTTAAAGAAATAGTTCAGAAGCTTAATACGCACGACACGGATGTTTTCCTCATAGAGGAATCAAAAAAGCTTCGCCTAAAATGGAATACACGTCTTTGCTTTCAAGACAGTATTTCCAAGTTCTCAGAAAATATTATGGATTTTTATCGCACGGCCGCCCAGCGCGATCCCTATTTTGTAAAACAATTGTTGAGGAAAGCCCGCGAAACCGGTGCCGAAAAGGCGATTTTGATTACGGGAGGATTTCACCGGGAAGGCATTCTAGAAAAATTGAAAGAAAAAAATATTTCACATATTGTTATTACCCCCACTATTTCCGAAACTACGGAACGCGAGGATTATTTAAATGTGATGAAAAAAAGCCGTCGGCTTATTGATAATCCGCGGCGTAACGCCATTGGCTATCGTTTGGGGCTGGTCGAAAGCAATCCGGATCGAACGCTTCTTCTGAGGGATTCTCTTTCGCGTATGGCAAGACTTTCGAGAGATCCTATTTTTCAGAGTAGCCAGGGCACGAATGTGCGCAGAGCATTTCTCGCCAATCTTTCAAGCGCCGGATTCGATCTTGTTGAAACGGAAAAAGGTGGTGAGATGGACATTCTAAACGTCGACGATGCGTTTTCCGCTGCTGAACAATGGCTTCGTCGTGTTCAACAAACCGGAGTTTCGACAAGGGATGATTTGCGCCATCTTCTTGTTTCGGCGGTTCACCGTTTTGCCGGCGTCGGCTTGCCGCGCGAATTGGCCAAAGGGTTTGGTTCGGAAAATCCGGAGTTCGATAGGGATACAAATGCAGCGAAAGACCTTTTGGGTTTATCCGGACAAGCAGCCCGAGAACATCGTTACGATGAAGCGCTTCAGCTGGCTCGTGATGCCGTGCGGCACGATTCGCAGAATCCCCGCGCGTGGGAAACGCTCATTCATCGGTTATTTATGGCCGGCCGCATGCTGGATGTTGTTGGCGAATCCAACGCGGCACTCCTTATTCATGCTGATAATGTAGATATTTTGTCGCATCTCGCGCGCGCTTATTTTTCGCTCGGTCGATTCAGAGAAGCTATATTGACGGCCCGTAAAGCTATGGATAAAGGCGCTTCTCCACATACTCGTTATACGCCTCGCAGAATTTTTAGCGCAGTCCAAGAAAAAAGAAGGTTCGATAACATGTTCGAACTTCTTCAAGCAAGAAATTTGACGATTCCACAAATAAGAGGGCGGTGGATGCGGAGAAAAGGAGATGAATCCGTTTTTTTTGACGTCAGCCTCTACGATAGAAATCGTGATTTTGAATCGTTTCAAAAAGACGATCGACTCCAAGATTTTCTTGATCGTGCGTTATCCCGTCATTCTATGCTTATGGTACTGCGAACGCCTTATCATGATGGATTGGAAGCCGCCGTAATCTTCAGGCCGGTGAGCCGTCTGGAGCGTGATGAATTGGCGGAACACACCGAAAACTCGGTTATCGACGGAATTGTTTTGGAGCAATTAATCGTGGTTAACGAAGGCCTATACACGGGAGAAGACAGGGATCGCATTTTGCGTCTTCTTTTAAATATTCTGGCGCAGGTCAGCAGTGATTCTCCCGGTATTGCCCAGGCCAACCGCGGTGTTATTGTTATTAATCCAAACCTGTTGACTTCTTTGGGAATGAGCATCGAAGAAGCTCGAGAGTTTTTACGGGACTTAGGCATGCCTTCGTATTCGTTTACGGGAAGAAAAAGTACTCCCTTGATGCGATTTTATATGCCGCCGGAGCAATCCAACTATTTTCAATGGAAAAATTCATTGGAATTTCGCACGTTGTATATAGAGCGTACACCAACCCATTTCAAACTTTCAAGCGGTTACGAACGTTTTGATTTAACCTTGAGCGAAGGAAACGGTCTCGATCGTCCCGTACCGGTTGAGATCATGGCTTTTCCATCCAACCTCAAGCCTGATCTTCCTAACAGAAGTCTGGTGTTGCTGCGGCTACCGATCGATTATCGACTGAAAACTAAATTTGCCGATTTTAAAACGGTAGCCCAATCCATCTTTGGCGTTATTTCCGAGCAACCTCATAGCGATGGAAAAACAAAATTATGGGTCGCTCATTTAAATCCGGGCGATACGCTGAGAATTCTTCCTAGGAACACGGATTCTAAAGATCAGCTCTCCGACATTGCTCACATCCGTTATTTATCGCGATCCGGCGATGGATTTCAATTTAATGTTCAGACTCCTTATCCTCTCAGATCAAATACACAAACGTTAAAGGATTTCGACTTGGCCACATTTTTTACGGTCAATATGGAACCGCAGGGCTTGTCGGAACCAGCTAAAGATGAGCGGCATGGTACAGCCCGTATGCAGACAGAGACTTTGTCCGGAGTTCTTGCTCGAATGCTAAAAGACGAAAAATATTCCGAAATGCTTCCGATAGCGCGTCTTGCCATAGAACTAAATCCTATGAATCCGTACGGATGGTCTTTTCTTTCCCGTGCTTTTCGAGAATTGAATCGTTTAGGCGTGGCTATCAAGGTCGGATGGGTGGCTTTATCACGATTTCCTGACAATCCTGCTATTCGAATTGGTCAGGCCGAAAGTTATGTAAGAGTGGGGAAACCAAGCGACGCTTTAGCGATACTGAATTTCAATGAGCATCCGGAGCTTGCCGGTCATGCCCAAGCGTATGTTGTTCGCGCCAAAGTCTTGGCTATCCAAGAAAAAAAGAAAGAGGCGAGCGAAGTGCTTTTGGCGGGGCAGAGACGCTTTCCGGGCGATAGAGAATTCGCAGTTCGCATTGAGAGGCTTTCCAGAACCGGCAAGGTGGGAGGGACCGATCCCGGTGTTGGTATAGGTACGGAGGCGGCAGGTTTTGGGAGCATCGAAACATTTAGCTGGGACCGATCGATTCTTGAAACAACAGATCCGGATGATTTTCTGTTTGCGCTTATGGAAAAACTCGAAGCGTCGGATAATCCGGTACGTGTACTACTATTTCCCGTTGTCATTCCGTTTGCAGATTCGGCTAAAAACGCCATGATGGAAAAGCGGATTCGTGAATGGCAGACCTACGGTATCGAGTACGATTCTGTGGAGAAGAGAAAAATAATGGAACGTATTATCGAGCGTTTGGTTCAGAAAAAAGTTACCTTTCGGCAGCCCCCCAATGCGCCGCGTGATCGCATACTCGAATTTTCCGAACCCTTTGAATTTTATGGCAAGAAAGTCACCCAACTTCAAATCCGCTTAAATCATGGAGAGCGTTTGAGTTATTCAGAAATGCAGTTTGGCTCCGCGCATCACTCGGATTTGCAGCTGCTCCGATCCGCGCTTTTTAAGCACAGCATTCTGGAGCTTCCCTTAACTATTCCGGGTGGTTTTCAGCGAGATAAACTTCTTCAAAAAATTTCAAGCAGCGATGGATATAAAGATCGCCTTGCGACGGAAGAAGAAGTTCGTTCGCAGAGCGGATTTGGCGCGGCGGATATTGACGTAAAGATGGACCGTTTTGGATTCCATATTTATAACAACGGAAGGACATCAGAAGCTTTACTTGTTGGTTCCCACGTTCCCGAGGCCGGGCAGCGTTCTTGGGATCCGGCCGTGGCGTTAACACAATTCAATATACTGCGTCAACGCCGCCGCATAGTGTCAGCCGACCGGGAAGAACTACAAATTATTGTTTTGTTGGAAGACGGTTCTCGCGTTCTTCTTTCGCGAACAGGAAGTGTGACGAATTATGATTTGATTCTTAAAGCCATTATGCTGGAAAGAAACGGATTAACTCCTCTTTCTATTTTTGCGGTAGCCAACGAATATGCAGGAGGAAATTTTTCGGCTATACCCGAGCCGTTGGCAGGTCTTTTAAGGGATGCGCATTTACCGGTCGATCGGTTTTCGGATACCGGACTGAAATTTATACAGCATCTTGGCGACGCGCTTAGGCAGCAGGAAATCCAATGGGCCACGACTTTTCTCGACGCAAATCTTTCTTGGCTTGATATGTATGCCGCCGGGTTTCATTACGCTCACATTCCTTTTCCCGAAGGCAGTCTTGACAGTCGGAAATTAGAATTGGTACATGCGTTTTTAGAACAATCTACGTTTGTACGATTCCGCGATCAAAAGAGCACCGATCTCTTTATCTCAAGATTTTTAAATCGGATTTCTTTAGCCATGATGACGGATGTTGATTTGCGCAAAGAAAGAGGCGATGGACGGGAGCAGGAGCTAAGAAATCGTGAGCTAAAGGAAGAAATTGCGTTAAGGCATATTTGGCGAAATGGAGGGGCTAGGTTCGATCAAAACATAACGGTTGGCACGGACGAAATCGGCTTCCATGTTTCCAACAGCAACAACCCGCAAGTAGCGCACCTTCCTGTTAACAAAAAAACGCTTCATGCGCGCCCCTGGTATCCCCATCGGGCGCTTGCGAAAATCGAACAGATTAGAAACGGCCGGGGAATCATAGCCATTCATGAGCAGCCCGGCAGAGCTTTAACGCTTATTTTAGATGACGAAACAAAAATACATTTATTCACCTCCGGACAAGTTTTCCACAGCTCTATTTTACAGGCCGCTTCGTTTTTAAGAGTAAAAGGCGCTTCTTCGGATCAGATGTATAACCTTATTCGTGAAGCGCAATACGAAAGTCCTTTTAAAGCCAAAGTATTTTGGCGGACATTGTTTGAGGAAGGGTTTTTTCGGAAAAACGAAAGCAAACAATTTCTGGAAAGTCTACTGGAAGCTACCCACGCCCTCCGCCAATTGGAAATTTCAGCAGCCGACGACTTATCGAGCTTGAATATGAATGCGTCTCAAGTGCTTGCATGGTCTGGAAAGCTACAAGAAGATCAAATTAACTTGAATCGTCCCGACGTGGAAACCCAGCGCTTTTTAGCCATTCTTACTAATTTTGGTTTCTTCAATGCCTCAAATCCGAGCATATTGAACCATAATCATGTTATGAGAATCGTGGCATTTCTGAATCAGGTTTCCATGGTTATGATGCCCGATGATGAAATAGAGCAGGAGCTTCAGAAAAAAAGTATATCGAAATTGAAAGAAATCAATTTACACGACGAATTAAAAGGAAGAAAAGCGTGGCGGCAAAACGGAAACGGAAATGGAATCGGCTTTGGGTACCGTGGCGAACGTGCTGCTATCGAAGAGAAAATTACAAGATTAGTTTTAGATAACGTTCACCGTAAAAAAGTAAGCATTGTGAATAATGCTCGGGCAGAGCTAACGAAGATAGCGGTACTAAGCAATTTAGGTACTGTAGAAAAATTGGAAAAAGCGCTTGGTTCAAACGATTTAGAAATTAGAAATACCGTTCGGGTTCAGCTCAGCCAAGTCGAAACTGTTCTTCTGGCTTGGGACACGGGCAAAATTTCGCTTAGCGAAATGGATCAATTAAATAAACGAGTCGCAGAAATTTTCCCAAAAGCAGCAAGAAATAAAAAAATTCTCATCGCTGAAAACGATCAGAAACACGCGCTATTACGCGAAGCCTACGGCGCCACGCTTTTGGGTGAGCTTACGCAATATCTTACCGATCACATCCCGCCTGCCGTTCTTGAAAGTATGGAGACGGACTATCTTTCCTCCATCGGGCAAGCTCTTAATGCCGCCCGTCTTGAACAGAAACTCTTAAGTATCGCTGCCTAATAGCACTTAGGATTTATTCCGATTACGCCGTAACATGGGGTAAGGCCATGCGCGTCATTGGTTGCGCGAAGTCGTCGGTTGATGTTCGGCCGGGCCGGTGTTACAATACCGAAAAATTTGTATATTTCATTATCAACACATATGCGGCAAGGATTTCAAGAGGGGCCGTTTGACTGCCCTATAAACATCCGATCCGCATGGCAGCTGGGTAAAAGGAAATACAAGGTTTCTTGAGTTCGTGCTTTTCACGGTTCAGTCCAATGATTCCGATCTAAATTTTTCTTCTAGAAAAGACGCATTTAATATGAATATATCGATCCGCAATTGTCATTCCCGCGTAAGCAGGAATCTAGTACTGGACCCCCGCTTTCGCGGGGGTGACAGAAATACGTAGTGCGTCTCGTTCTGCATGGATTGAACTCCGGCTCTAAACTTTAGTTTCCTTCCCGAATTTATTTACCCAGCCTACGAACGGTTTTCCAAAGAAACCGTTGTTCTCTCGAGGTGAACATCATGGTTACACGGTTTGCAGATGCGCGCCAACTTGTCATCGAACGAGTTCCGGCGCCAAACCCAGTTCAGATTCCTATTTTTGAATCCCTAGATCTTATCGTTGCCGACGATGTAAATGCTAAAGAAGCTCTCCCTAAACATAATTTTGCCGGGACAAGCGGCTATGCCGTTCGCTCCGCAGATACTAAAGGGGCAACACACGAATTTCCGGTTGAAGCAAAAATGATTGCACGCCTAGGTGCGGGTGAAAATCATCGAAAGCCTTTAGGCAATCTCGAGGCCGTTCGTGTGGTGCCCGGATCGCTTCTTCCCGAAGGAGCCGATACGGTTATCATGACCGAAGATGCGGACCGGGTCGGTAAAGTGTTAAAAGTTTTTCGCGTTATGGATCCGGGCGAAAACGTCAGGAGACGTGGTGAAGATGTCGCTCAAGGTGAGTCGGTTTTAAAAAAAGGCCGGCGCATTCGTTCGCAGGAAATAGGCCTTCTGGCCGCCATGGGCATTTCACAAGTAAGCGTTTTTCAAAAGCCGCGCGTGGCGCTTCTGACAACAGGGGCAGAATTGCGTACCGCAGGAACAAGCGTATCGCAGGCGCAGGTTTGGAACGGCCTTACGCCCATGCTTTCCGCGATGATTCGTGAAGCCGGCGCCGCTCCGGTTGATTTGGGACAGACCAAAGAAAGCGGGCTCGGTCTGCGGTTTAAAATTAACGAAGGGCTGAAGTATCCGATGTTGATTCTGGCCGGCGGAATTTTTGTCCGGGATCATGATTTAATTAAAGAGCTTCTCGAAAAATCCCATGTGAAAGAAGTATTCTGGCGCGTAAATATGCGGCCAGGCCGGCCCATTTATTTTGGAAAAAGTTCGCGAAGCCTTGTCTTTGGGCTTCCCGATACGCTCGGCGCGGCGTTTGTCGGTTTCGAAGAATTGATTCGCCCGGCGATTTTGAAATCACTTGGCCGTGAAAGGCTTGAACGGCGCGAGATAACGGCGATTGCCGGCACCGATCTGAAAAATCGCAGCCGCCGGACGTTTTTTGTTCGCTCCTACCTTAGGCGGAACGGGAAAAGCGTCACCGTGTTTCCGAGCGGCAGCCAGCATTCTCATATGATTAAAACGCTCTCGCGTTCCAACGCGCTCGTGGAAATGGATGAAAATCACGATCTTATCCGGCGCGGTGAACGTGTAAAGGTAAAGGTCCTCGAGTAAACACTCCCGAGAAGCCACATGGATGACATTAATTTCCCGAAGGGTTTTCTCTGGGGTGCCGCGACTTCCAGCCATCAGGTTGAGGGTGGAAACTCCGAAAACGATTGGGCGGATTGGGAATCCTCCGGTCGTGCGCGCGAAATATCCGGGACGACCTGCGATCATTGGCGGCGTTTCCGCGATGATTTCGATATGGCAAAGCGCCTCGGGCACAACGCCCACCGGTTTTCCATCGAATGGTCGCGCGTGGAGCCTGAGGAAGGGCAATTCGACGAAGCCGCTCTCCTCCATTACCGCGAAGTAGTCGAAACGCTTCGTGAAAAAAATCTAGAACCGGTCGTTACGCTCCATCATTTTACGCTGCCTCGCTGGATGGTGCGCGAAGGCGGTTTCGCCTCGCCGAGATTTGTTCAATATTTTCTGCGCTATGCCGATCGCGTGGCCGATGAGCTTTCCGATCAGGTGCGTTATTGGGTCACCATCAACGAACCTCTCGTGCTTCTTTACAAGGGATACGTAAAAGGAGATTGGCCGCCGGGAGAGCGGTCGAGTGAGAATCTTCTTACCGCATTTAAAAACATCGTTCTTGTTCACGCCGAACTCTATCCTTTGCTTCACGCCAAAAGACGGAATTCCTGGGTCGGCTTAGCGCAACATGTAAGAACCTTTGATCCTTATCGGAAATATTGGCCGCTCGATTATCTTGGGGTCTGGCTTCGCCGATATTTTTTTAATGATTTTCTGCTTAAAATTTGTACCGACGGGCTTTCCTTTTTCCCCGGTATCGAATCTTCGATTTTAAAAAAAGCGCGTGGCACTATGGATTTCATCGGCGTTAATTATTACACGCGGGATTTTATAAAATTTGCGTTCACCTCTACCTTGGGCGAAGAAGTTTCAAAACCGTTCGGCGGTGAAATCGACGAACGTAACAGTTTGGGATGGGAAATTTGTCCGGATGGATTCTACCGTACACTCGTCAGCTTAAAAAAATTTGCCAAGCCGGTGCTGGTGCTTGAAAATGGCATTTGCACGCAAGAGGACCCGCGGAGAATTGTTTTCTTGGAAAAGCATATCCAAGCTATGCAAAGGGCTATGGCCAAAGGCGTGGACGTTCGCGGGTATTTTTATTGGTCGCTTATGGATAATTTTGAGTGG
>OBEQ011264586.1_pt1 | contig 13272 bp, 14 predicted proteins | sample 1670901 | NCBI WGS metagenome assembly OBEQ01 (sample SAMEA104232315, study PRJEB22302) | groundwater metagenome | biome: forest; feature: aquifer; material: groundwater | place: USA | collected 2011-08-07 | depth 5.4 m
TGATTCTTTTTAAGGGGCGATGGGAGCTCGGCCAGGAATATTATAATCGAAATTTAACGCTTGCTAACCAGGGGAGTTTATCTCTTTTGACCAATAAACCAGGTATTTCAGCGATGATTGCGCCGTTTCCCATGGTCCAGATCACAGCTAGTTATAATGTGTTGGGGTTTGATCAATATTCTTCTCCGACGATAGATGTTTCTGAATCGGCCTTAAAAACACAATTTTTAGACTCGATTAATCGAACCCAAACCTCAAAGAGTCTCTTCTCAACGCTAACCCCGCTTCCGGGATGGTCGGGTGTTGTGGGGATAGAGCAGCTTTTGGCGAATGATCAACAAAGCTCCCAAAACGGATCTAATACCACCAGTATTTCCCAAATCAAGACGGTAGTGGGCCTTGTCTTTCGGCCCATTCAAGACATGGCCATTCAATATGACTACAGTATCAAGCGTTTGGATCAAACGAGCCTTCTCCAAAATCTGTCGAATGCCAATGGGTATTCGGGTCTTTTCAAGCTGACCTACCAGCCTTTAAAAGCGGATAACTTTACGGTCAATATCCTCTATACCCATGAAGATGCATGGGGGTTGGGGATGAACGATCTTGACCAACAAGTCTCTCTTTTGGCAACCAAGGGATTCACAACCATAACCGTTCGAGAACGAAACGACACGCAGGACTATCTTTCGGTCAGCCTGGATGTCAATATCCCTGTCCCCCAAATTCCCCAAATCGATCGATTAACCGCCATCGGCGAAGGCCAAGTGCGAAAAATTACCGATCGAATTATTCCGGGGAATACCTACGATGTGTCTGGCGTTGTGTTTCGGGTGAGGGCGTTATTTTAGATTATTTTTGCATTTTTTGAGAAAATATCTCATAATTTTAAACAATATTTCTATTTAAGGGTGGTTTCAATGCTTATTGAATTCAAAACCAAAAATTTCGCTTCCTTTAAAAATGAAGTCGTTTTGAGCATGGTCGCGTCCTCAATTACAGAAAACGAGACGAATTGTTTTCGCCAGGGAGAGACCTTGACGCTTCTTAAGAGTGCGGCTATTTATGGAGCAAATTCGAGCGGAAAATCAAATTTGATCAAAGCATTGGGGTTTATGAGGCAATTTGTTATCGATTCCTCAAAGGAAGGTCAGGCCGGAGATCTTATTTCGGTAGATCCTTTTCGGCTTTCTCAAGAAACAGAAGAAGAGCCTTCTTCATTCGAAGTGACTTTTGTTCAACAGGGTATCCCTTTTCGATATGGGTTCTCGGCTAATCGATCACATATAACGGAGGAATGGCTTTTTTATACGCCTGCGGTCAAAGAAATTGCTCTTTTCGAAAGATATGCTAATAAAATAAAGATCCACCCGAAAAAATTTAAAGAAGGTCAATATCTCAATAATGAAGATCATGAAACGTCGAGAACGCGTAATAATGCATTGTTTCTTTCGGTTGTAGCTCAGTTTGACGGAGAGATTTCAAAGCAAGTTATAGAATGGTTCAGAATGTTGGCCATTATTTCAGGATCGGATGATCATGTGTATAGAAAATTCTCAGGCAAAAAACTTCTTAATGAGATACATAATAAAAAAGTTGTGAATTTATTGAAGTCTGTAGGGCTCAATATTGAATCTTTGACGTATGAATTCATATTAGATATTCCTCCGGACAATCTAAAGAAACTTTTGAAGGCTGAAACTAAATTCGTAACTGATAAATTGTTTGTTGGGAAAAAAAAATACGATTCCTATGGTCAGGAAGGAGGGCTTGTTTCCTGGGATGTAGCAAGGGAGTCCAAAGGGACTCAAAAAATCATTAATTTATCCGGGCCCTTATTCGATGTTCTGGAAAATAGCCGGATTTTGATAGTAGATGAATTTGATGCACGATTGCATCCCCTAATGACGAAGGCTTTGATCTCTCTCTTTCATTCCCCCGAAACGAACCCTGGAAAAGCCCAATTTATCTTTGCTACTCACGATACGAACCTACTATCTTCAGAACTATTTCGTAGAGACCAGATTTGGTTCACAGAAAAAGATCAGTCCGATTCAACGGATCTCTATTCGTTGGCTGAATATAAGCTTGAGGGAAATCAGAGTGTCAGAAAAGACGCCAGCTACGAAAAAAATTACATTGCCGGAAAATACGGAGCAATTCCCTATATCAATATCGAAAATCTAAAAAGATTATTGGCTCAATAATGAGTAGGAAATCTGTTTTCAAGAAGTCCAAATCAAGATTTGAAAGAGATATTTCTACTAGAGCTCCCCGAAAAACCTTTCTAATTGTAACAGAAGGGCAAAAAACGGAGCCCCTTTACTTTGAGTCTTTTGGATTAAGCTCTGTGACAATTGTGGGAACTGGATTTAACACCACAGCATTGATTGAGAAGGCCCTGGAGCTGAAAATGCAACGCCCGGAGATAGACGAGATTTGGTGTGTTTTTGATCGAGATAGTTTCGATCAGGGGAGTATCAAAGCGGCTATTAACAAAGCTGATAGCGAAGGCATTCGTATTGCTTACTCGAATGAGTGTTTTGAGCTGTGGTATTTACTTCATTTTGATTATTTCGACACAGAGCATACTCGTGACCAATATGAGATCAAACTGACCGACAGATTGGGCATCAAGTACGAAAAAAATAAAGATATCTCCGATAGATTAAAGCCAATGCTAAGTGGAGCTATCCTCCATGCAAAAAAACTACTCAAAAATCTTGGGGTTTCCGTTAGCCGGGCAGAGATTCAATTCTGTAAACGGTACCCTGGTCTTGATCCAATAAAAACAAAACCCTTTACAACGGTTTATGAACTTGTTGAAGAGCTCTTAAATGAGAGGGAAAGAATAGGGTTAACACCTTACATAACGCAAGCACCGGCAATCCCACCACATTCAAATAATCCCCCTCAATTTTCCGAATAAGCCAGGCACCTCGACCTTGGATAGCGAAGGCGCCAGCCTTATCAAGGGGTTCGCCGGTTGCGACATAGGTTTTGATGTCTGTGGTGCTTAATGGTTTGATGAAGACGTGGGTGGTCACGGATTTGGACACGGTTTGATGCGGATGGATAACGGTAAACCCTGTGATGACTTTGATACATTGGTTACTGATTGCCTTTAGCATCTCCATAGATTTTTGAGGAGTGATGGGTTTACCGAGGACTTGATTTTTCAGAACAACCAGGGTATCTGCACCAATAACAATGTGGTGATTAAAGGTGGTGAAGACAGACTGGGCTTTTTTGAGAGAGAGATATTTCGCTAGAGAGGCGGGGGCCATATCCAAGGACATTTCTTCCATGTATGAAGGCTGGACAACCCGAAACCGAAGGCCGATGTCTTTCAAAAGCGCGATGCGACGGGGAGATTGAGATGCAAGAATAATCGGTAAAGTCATAGATCAATAGCCTCGAGTGGACTATAATAACAAGCCTTGATGATTTGTCTATTCTCCTATTTAGAAAGAGGACTTTTTTGTGGGCTGATAGGGGTCGCTGCTATCGCTTTGCCGGTAGTTGCAGATATCGGTGGGGTAACGCCTAATCCTTCCGTGGTGATTACAGAGAATTTGTTGTCTTTGGTTCCAAGCAATGCGAACCAAAGCGTCCCTGAGCCTATTCAAAAGTGGCGAGATACGGTTTATAACGATCGTTACTTATCGCCTTGGCGCCGCCAAAAGCCTTTTTTTGATCAAGGATTAGATTGGTTTGTCCGCATCTTTCAAAAATCAACTTATTATGGGGAAAACAAGCAGCCGATTGATCCGACTTATTTACAAAGTATCGCCCAAAATATGGACTGTTCGCACTATCAGCGATTGACCCAAAAAGCAATTACGGTGACCAACACGAGTTTAAGAGTTATTCCGACGACACGCCCCTTCTTTTTATCCTTTGATCTTCCTGGCGAAGGATACCCTTTTGACTACGCTCAGGAATCCGGGATTCCCGCCAATACACCCATTATGATTACACATTATACCTTGGATGGTGCTTGGATTTTGGTGGAGACCGCAGAATTGGCGGGGTGGTTGCCTGTCCAGGATGTAGCTTCTATTTACGAGACTCAGACGGCCCTTTTTGAAAAGCAGCCTTATGTTGCGGTGATTCGAGACCAGGTTCCCGTCAAAGATATAGACGAGCAGTTTTTGTGGAAGGCCCGTATTGGGATGGTATTGCCTGTTTCACGTGAAACATCGGGGAGCTATCAAGTCTGGGTAGCGAAGCGAGGTACAGATGGAAAGGCGATTTTTACCACGGCTCGGTTATCGGCCAAAGTGGTTCAACCAAAGCCGATCCCCTTGACGGCGGCTTCAATCGCCGAAATTGGAAATCAACTCATGAATCAACCGTATGGTTGGGGAGATTTGGTCGAGAATCGAGATTGTTCTTCCATGTTGGCCGACCTTTTTGCGCCTTTTGGGCTTTGGTTACCTCGAAATGGCAATGACCAAGGTCGATTCGGCGGTTATGCCATAAGCCTTGCTCATCTTTCTCCCAAAGACAAAGAAATAACCTTGATCAAGAACGGGATTCCCTTTTTCACGCTTCTTTGGCTGAAAGGGCACATCATGCTTTATGTTGGAACGGCCAGTGGTAGAGCTTTGGTGTTTCACAATCTTTGGGGACTGCGGACCCTGAAATCAGATGGGTCTTTAGGACGATACGTCATCGGAAAAGCCGTTGTGACGACCTTGCAACCGGGTAATTCACTCCCCAATGCCGATCCAGATGGAGATCTTCTTAAGCGATTAGACATGATGACGATTCTGATGCCTCGCTTTTATTAGTGGAAAATCTCTGATTGCGGTACTATTTTAACCGATGTCTTTCACCCTTCTACCGGTTTCGATTACCTTATTAAAAGTTGTTGCGGATGAACTCGCAGTGATTGCTCCAGGATTGCAGCCGGGGCATGTAGGATTTGATCAGCTTCAGATGTTGACCAAACATGCAGATGCTGAACTGGGGGAAGACCATTGCCCAGAAGTAATCGCGTTTATTCAGATCTTATTTCTAGTAGCGATTAGCCTTTACAAGGGGGCTATGACCCCTCTTATTCGGAACTTGTCCTGTCAGAAAGGTTTTATCAGTGTTCAGTGGGAAGAGGGAACCCTGAGTCGTTTTCATTTGGGAATTTATGAGGATGATGCGAAGTCTTTTTTTCGTTTTTACCAACGACGTGTTTTCGACAATCCCTCAGCATCTTATCGCGTTTCTGGCGCCTCGATTGCAAGGCTGATCCATCTGATTGAGGCACATTTGGAAATGGTGGGATATGTTCGGATCGAGCTAGAAAAGCTCATGAAAGCCAAATCCACGGTGAAGTCATTTCTCCTTTCCGGAAGATCTGATTTTGTTTTTATTCTGATTTCAGCGCTCCCAGTTCAGCAACTGAATGTCCTCTTACTCTATGTGCAGCAATTTCTACCGGACGACTTAGAAGTGAATACCGGGATGGGGCATGTGGTTAATATTTATCACCTGTTTCAATCGGGAAGTGATGATATTCAGTTTCTTTTAGACAAGTTGATGGTGTACTATCTGCTTTATACCCGGGCAGATCGTCCTATTATTCAAGAAATTACGCAGTCCAAAACCAGAGATTTTTTAATAGAACTTTTGGAAAATAGGCAGTTTTTTGATCAGACCTTTACCACGGTAGCGGCAACCATTGAACAGCAATTTCGGACTCGGGAATCTCTCTACAGTCTGATCTTAAAGTATTGCCGACGGTTTTCAGCGTAACGCTAGATGGCTATTTACCTAGATCATAACGCAACGACACCGATTCACCCGGATATCTTACCGATTCTTAAAAAGAGCCTCTCGGTTTTTGGAAACCCGTCGAGTTTGCATCAAGTAGGCCAAAAAGCGAAAGATGCCCTTGAGACAGCTCGGGAACAAATGGCTTGTTTTATAGGAGCTATGCCCCAGGAAATTTCTTTGACGGCCTCAGCGACAGAGGCAAATAATCAGGTGCTCAAAAGTTTGTTGGGAACGCTGCCGAGTCATATCATTACGACACCGATTGAGCATCCGTCGATCCTGAAAATGGTTAAAGAATTGATCCGAAAAGGGGCTGAAGTCAGTTTTCTCCCAGTTTTAGCGACAGGGGTTGTGGATTGGCCGGAGATTTCATCTCTTGTTAAGCCTCACACAAAGTTGGTTTCGGTGATGATGGCCAATAATGAAACAGGAATTTTGCAGCCCGTTCAAGAACTTGGGGCATGGTGTCGAAAAAACCATATCCCCTTTCATACAGATGCATCCCAGGTTCTGGGGAAAATGGCCTTGGATGTTTCTCGTTTAGAGGTCGATTTTCTGACGGCTTCTGGCCACAAAATGTATGCGCCAAAAGGAATTGGGATTCTTTATCGAAAAACATCGTCCGCAAAAATGTTGCCCATGCTCTTTGGGGGAGAGCAAGAAAGAGGCCTTAGGGCGGGCACGGAAAATGTTTGGGCAGCGATAGGCCTGGGAGCGGCTTGCAAAGTGCTCCGCCCGGAGATTCTTTGGGGGCGTCTAGCGGCATTGGAACAACGGTTTTTGGCTGGGATTCAATCCATTCCAGAGCTCTTGCTAAATGGGGAGGGTGCAGAAAAACTTGCGGGAACCGTTAACCTATCGTTTTTGGGGGTGGATGGCCATGCCCTAATGATGGCCTTGGATTTACAGGGGATTTTTGTCTCGACAGGATCAGCTTGCTCGACAGGAACGGTAGAGCCTTCCCATGTACTAATGGCTATGAACCCCGATCCTGTCGTTGCTAAGTCATCGGTTCGCTTTGGGTTTGGTCTAGGGAATACGGCCGAACAACTGGACATCGTTCTGGATATTTTGGAAGAATCTGTCAAGAAACTTCGAAAACTTAGCCCCAAGAAAGGGTAAAACCCCATGGATGCCTATTTAGCGTGGCCAGAGAAATTTCCTAGTACAATGCGGTTTTTTTGGAAAGCTCCAGAGGGACCTGGGCAGATCTTGATAAGATGTGACGAATCAACCCATGTTATTCTGGATTGTCGTTGGTGTGGCCCGTTGAATTTAGGGCCGGAACTAGAAAGCGCGTGTGAGCGAGTCGTTGGATTTTTGGTGGAAGATTTCCCTGATATTTTTGCGTGGCCACTCTCATGAAATGCCATTATCTTGAAGAAACAGGGTATATCAAAATTTGTCGCGCAAAAGGAATTTTGGCGCCAACATTTTCCGAGCTTCGGCAATTTTGTTATAAGTCAGCGTATATTTGTCCGGTCTATCAGGCCTTTGAAGTAAAGAGTCTTCCCAAGACGATCCCACGGTCGGCACCTATGACAGTGGAAGATCCCCAAGATTTGTATTAGCCCCTTTTACGGTGATACAATTCGAAGGCTTGTAAGTTTAGAATAAGGAGGGTCTGTTTGTGAAAAAACATAGTCTGTTGATGGCCTTGATGGTGGCCACTATTTTTGTGACGGCGTCTTTAGCCCATGCCGTAGCTTATCGGTTAGAGGATTTTGAAAATCCTGGCTTAAAAAGTGGCGTTGGGATGGTGAATATCAATGGCCAGTCTTTTTTAAAGGTTGGATTGAGCCCAGATTTTCAAATGGGGCCTTTTGGCCTTGGGGTTGATCTCAATCTGTATGCGCCTCTGTCGGGGGGGCAGGTTCCGGATTCGCTTCAATCGCTTTCAGTCCGAATGGTCTCGTATCAAGACCCTTCCTGGGGATTGAAATGGGGGCGTCTGACAGATGTTACCTTTGGATCAGGCCTTTTGATGAATCATTATGACTCTGGCAATTTTGGTAATAGTGAGTTTACAACCCAAAAAGCCGGTTTTATGGGATACGCCACTGTCTCTGGGGTGCGCGTGGATGCCATGTTTACGGGAACCAATGTTGCGGCTGGACGAGTCTCGACGCCTGTTTGGGCGAACGGCCTTTTTGGGAAGACGTTAACGGGTGGCGCAACCTATGTTGCGGATGCGGATGGAGCAACCTTTGGGAGTACTTATCAGGCACCCTCGCAATCAGGTTTTTCGGTGGATTTAGGCCTTCCCATTTTTGATCAATTTCTCAATGCCTATGCCGAATATGCCAGCTTAAGTGGTTTTGGCAATGGACAAACGATAGGGGTAGGCGGATCTATGACGCCCGCTATCGATTATAAATTTGAATATCGCATATTGGGTCAAAACTTTGTGCCAGGCTATTTTAATGCGACCTACGAAAGTAACCCCTCTAATATCTCGTTAATGACCAAATCAACCTCGGGTTGGTTGGGGTATGCTGGCGCGAAATTTCTGGATGACTATGTCAAAGCAGATTTGGTATTTGAACAATACGATGGCTTAAAGCCCTCTTTGACAGGGGCCTTGGGTTGGCGCCAAATTTACAATTGTGTGGGTGTGATCAATTACGTTCAGACCTTCCCGTCGGCGACAGAGCAAGGGCTGGGAACGTTTTCTGGAGACTTTTTGTACATAACAGGCGGACCTGCTAATTATGTCGTTTCGGTCAAACGTGTCTATACAACGTTGTCTACTTATGACGAATCTTATTCGGTTGGTGTAAGGATCAATTTGGGGAAATTGTTTTCCCTCCCTTTTTAACCTATGGTTTATGACGTCATCGTGATTGGGGCGGGTCACGCTGGCTGCGAGGCCGCTGCAGCGGCCTCGCGACTTGGGTGTAAAACCCTTGTTTTGACTTTAAATTTGGATACCATTGGGCTCATGCCATGTAACCCGTCGATTGGTGGGCCGGCAAAAGGGCAGATTGTTGGTGAAGTGGATGCTTTGGGGGGCCTGATGGGCCTTGCCGCTGATCAAACGTTTATCCAAATGAAAATCTTGAATCGGTCACGAGGGCCTGCCGTACAGTGTCTGCGTTCCCAAAATGACAAATACCACTATAACCAGTGGATGAAAAAAACCATGATGGGTCTTCCCGGTTTGGATATTCGGCAAGATGCCGTCTTGGAACTTCTCACCCAAGGAGACGAGATTCGAGGGATCAAAACCCAAACAGGGAAAGTTTTTGAGGCCAAAACAGTTGTTGTTACAACCGGAACTTTTTTAAAAGGGAAAATCCATGTGGGCCTTCATAATTTCTCTGCAGGAAGGGCCGGTGAATTCAGCTCGGAGGGGCTGTCGGATAGCTTAGCCAAGCTGGGGCTACGGTTAGGGCGTCTCAAGACAGGAACAACACCACGTTTGGATGCGCGATCAATCGATGTGAGCCGTATGACGGTACAACCGGGAGATCCTGAATTTTTGCATTTTTCGTTCAAAACAAGGCCTAATGAGGGTTTCAAAAACCAAGTAGAGTGTTATCTAACCCATACAACCCCCGAAACCCATCGGGTGATTTTGGATAACTTGGATAAATCCCCCATGTATCAAAAAGTTATTAAAGGCGTTGGCCCGAGATACTGTCCGTCGATTGAGGATAAAGTGGTTCGTTTTTGTGACAAAGACGGACACCAAGTCTTTATTGAACCCGAGGGGCGGGATACCGTTGAGATTTATGCGCAAGGCCTCAATACGTCGCTTCCAGAGGAGGTTCAAGAAGCCTTTCTCAAAACCATTCCAGGTTTGGAATCGGTTAAGGTTCTCAAATGGGGATATGCGGTTGAATACGATTTTGTTTATCCAGATCAACTCCTTCCGACGTTAGAAACAAGAGCCATCAAAGGCCTGTTTTGCGCAGGGCAAATTAATGGAACTTCTGGCTACGAAGAAGCCGCTGGGCAGGGCATTGTTGCGGGGATTAATGCCGGATTATCAAGCCAAAAGAAACCCCCTTTTGTGGTTAAGCGAGAAGAAGCTTATATCGGGACAATGATTGATGATCTGATTACCAAGGCCATTTATGAACCTTACCGGATGCTGACCTCACGATCGGAATATCGCCTCTGGCTTCGCCAGGATAATGCCATTTTTCGTCTCGGGGAAAGAGCCTATGACATAGGGCTTCTCTCTCTGGAGGAGATAACGTTTATTCGGGGGGAAAAAGCTTCTGTAGAGACATTCCTTTCGACATGGGGGCGGGAAAAAATTTCTGTCCAGGGCGAAAAAACAACGGTTCAAGCGTTTTTAAAACGCCCAAATTCGACGGTAGAAGATCTTGTAACAACCGGTCTTTTGGCAGACGAAAGCAGGGAAAATGCAGCAAGAGCGATGGTCACAATCAAATACGAAGGCTATGTCCAAAAACAACAAAAAGAAATTGCCAAGATGCAGGCTTTTGAGAACCGTATTTTGCCAGAAGATATTCCCTATGAAACCATTTTGGGTCTTCGAAACGAGTCTCGGGAAAAGCTCAAGAAATTCCGACCAAAAACGATGTTCGAGGCCAAGCATATTGCGGGAATTAACCCGGCAGACCTCATGATTTTGGTGGCCTATCTTGAGCGTGGAAAACGTCGCGAATCTGTTGCAATTGTTTAGCGAAGCGATTCAGACTTATGTAGACCTCTTACAATCTGCCAATGAGCAGGTTAACCTCTATTCCAAAAAAACCTATGATCACCTTCCTTTTCACATTCAGGACTCCCTCAACCTGGCAGAGATGGCCAACCATGCAAAAATAATTGTAGATATGGGATCTGGTTCCGGATTTCCGTCGGTGATTATGGCGATTCAGAATCCACAAAGCCAGGTGGTAGCGATTGAATCCAAAGGCAAAAAGCGCCGATTTTAACCCATGTTGCCCAAACCTTGGGATTGGCCAACATGACCATTTTTGAGGGAGATATAGATACTTATTCAAAAACAGATTTTCAGAGTCCTGATGTGATTACGGCAAAGGCTTTTTTGCCCTGGCCTGGACCGCTAAAGGCTGCAAAATCCTTGGCCAAGCCGGATGCAAAACTTATTGTTCCTATTAGTGCTAATCAAGCAACGGTCTTGGGGGCCCTTAATCCAAAGCCAGCTATCGATGTGCTTGAGGTTCAAGGCATAACCTACTATTATCTCCGGCATTCCTTTTAGAGAGGCCATCATTTGAGCCAATCCTTGCATATTGTTATTTTTCAACTTGGCGATGAGTCTTTTGCGGCGGAGACTTCCCAGATCAAAGAGATTCAGAAAGTCCAAAATATTTCGCCTTTTCCAAAGCAACCCGCATGGGCCAAGGGGGTTATCACCCTTCGCGAGACGATCGTGACGGTGGTTGATTTGGCAAAAAAATTGGAGATAGAGCTGTCTCAAACGCCTATGAGACTTATTCTGGTTGATATGAAGACGGCTGAAATCGGTTTTTTGGTGACGACTGTTTCCGAAGCGAGAAGCGTAATGGCGAATGCTTTGGTACCAGCGCCAACAGCATTTCTTGAAAATCTTCCCGTGGGTTCTGTCAAAGGTCTTTTGCATATTCCTGAAAGACCCCTTCTTATTCTCTTAGATTTGTCCCGACTGATGTCCGAAAGCGAAATGGCATCCCTCTTGGCTTTGTCCAGTCCGGATCATGATCGAGCCTAAAAATAATACCCCGGCGGGATGGCTTTTCCACCTTTTGGAGCAAGCTTTGTTGGTGGGGGCATCAGATATTCACGTTTTTCATATTTCAAAAGGCGCTCAAGTCCAGTTTAGGGTTCATGGCACCATGGAAAAACAGGTCGACTTTTCGCCTACGCAAGCTTTGGCGCTTGCTAATATCATTCGTCTCCAATCGGGAATGGATATTTCAATCTCCCACCAGCCTCAAGACGGACGATTTTCATGGGCCTTTCAGAATCGAACCGTTGATATTCGTGTTGCAAGTTTGCCAACGGTGTTTGGCCAGGATTTTGTTTTGCGCTTGTTTGCCAAGACCCCCGATGAAATGGATCTGGAACGGCTAGGATTTTTGCCAGGCCCTTTTCAAAGCATATCGGCGATGTTAGAGCAAAAAAGTGGGCTCATCCTGGTAACGGGGCCTACGGGATCAGGAAAAACGACAACGCTTTATGCCATGGTCAATGACCTTAAAAAAAGAGGAAATCCCAATATTGTAACCCTAGAAGATCCGGTTGAAACCATCTTGGAGGGGGTCCGGCAATCCCAAATCAATCTCAAAGGGGGGTATACGTTTGAATCGGGCCTTCGTGCCATTCTCAGGCAGGACCCGGATGTTATTCTCATCGGAGAAATTAGGGATGCCGAAACCGCAAAAATTGCCATAGAAGCGTCTTATACAGGCCATCTTGTGTTATCGACACTTCATACCACCGATGTTCGTACCAGTTTGCTACGACTCATGCATTTTGAGCTAGATCTTTTTTTGGTGGCGCATACCCTGCGAGGGATCATTTCTCAGCGCTTAATTCTAAGGCCCGGAGGAGGCGGACGAACGGCTCTGACGGAGATCTTCACCTTGAAGACTCTTTCCCCACGGTTTGATAAAAATCGGTTTATGGAAAGTTTGTTGGTGGAGGGGGCTTTGTATCCGTTTGAGGAAGATCTTGTTCGGAAAACGGTGCCAGAGGGTGAATAAATTGGAGCACAGCCTCTCCGGTCATGGCATAGGGGAGAAGAACGGTTGTTGCTCCGGCATTTTTGAGACCAGTAACCCGATTGGCAAAGTGGGCCGTTGTGATAATCTTGGCCTTGGGTGCTAAAGCACGGCAGCTTTTAATGACTTTCTCTGGATGGGTACCGTGGAGCATCAAGTCTGGAATGGTGCAGATAATGAATCGAGCGTTTTCCAGATGAAGTGCTCGGAGGGTTTCTAATAGCGCAATATCACCATAGGCTGCCCAGATTCCACGGCGTTTGAGGTTACGAATATTTTCGACATTAAGATCAATGACTAAAATTCGCAAAACATCTTGGGGATAATGGGTTTCCATGAGGGATAAGAATGCTTGAGCGCCTCGGTCGTATCCCAACACCACAATATCGTGAAGCATTTTTGGAATTTGGGTATCGTCTGTTTTTGCTCCGGGAAATTTTTTTCCGGACAGTTTGAACAAAACGGCATTATATCGCTGAAAAACACTATGATTATTCTGAAGAAAATAGGTGGATAAAATCGCGCTAAAAACCATGGCATAAAGTACGGCCATAAAAACAGGGTATTCAATGTGTCCATAGCCAACCGCTAAAGCGCCAATGACCAGTGAAAATTCGCTCATTTGAGCCAAATTCAAGGCGGATAAAAAGGCCGTTCGGCGACTGGTAAACGTGCTTCTGAGTACCAAAAAAATAGCAAGATAGCGAGAGACCCAAATAAACAATACCAGAATCATGGCCAAGCAGAGGATGAAAAACGTAGGGGCAACGATTTTCATCCCTAAAGAAATAAAAAA
>OBEQ010761682.1_pt1 | contig 13270 bp, 18 predicted proteins | sample 1670901 | NCBI WGS metagenome assembly OBEQ01 (sample SAMEA104232315, study PRJEB22302) | groundwater metagenome | biome: forest; feature: aquifer; material: groundwater | place: USA | collected 2011-08-07 | depth 5.4 m
ATTCCGAGTCCCAGCTTATGTCCGGATTGCCGGGATGTGTGGAGGTTCATTGCGCGTGGGCCGAATGCTTTGTGGAAAGGCGCCTGTCGTTGTGCGGGTGTTGCATCGGATAACGGTGTATATGCGAACACCGCCGTGCATTTCCACGGAACAGGGAAGTGCCCGAATGAGTTTAAAACAAGTTATTCGCCGGAAAGGCCAGAAATCGTATACTGCGAGGATTGTTACCAAAGTGAAGTTGCGTAAGCGAACAAGCCGAAGTCCCGCCGTAGTCCGCCAGCCAGCGGACGAAGGAGGATGAAGCTTGCTACCAAGCCGAAGTAGCTTAAAGTAAGCAAGCGGAGTCCCGCGCCGCCGTCGCCAGAGCTATGACGGCGTGCGACCGTAGCCCTGCCTGCCGACAGGCAGGTTTAGCGAAGGAGGATGAACAATGTTACCAACAGGAGGTTGTATAATAGTAAGAATGTTAAAATAAGGCAATGGAAAATGTCGGGCTTGCTGTTGTTGCGGGTGCTACTACGGGACTTGGGTTTTATTTTGTAATCAGCGCGTTGCGCATCAGGGGAATAGATAGCGCAAAAAATGTTGTTTTGTTTCTCATAACTTCACTTGATGATGACGCTACCACGCAGGTAGAGACATGTGAGAAGCTTATCCGCGCACTCGCTTCTCTACGGAAGACTTTTACACTTGAAGCGGTGGTGCCGCACGTGGGAGACAAAATTCATTTTTATATCGCGGTGCCGATAGTTGCCGCGAGACGCGTGGAAAGGGAGTTACGCCGTCTTTTTGGAGGGTTTGCCGTGGAGCGGATTCATGACGACCATATTGTCTTTTACCCGTATGGGGCTGCGGTAGGCGCTTTTCTGATGCAAAAGGATTCTCCAGCGACTCCGATTCCCGTGTATCGCGAAATCGGGGCGGATTTGTTTAAAGATGTCCTCCAGGGTTTATCTGAAGTTTCCCAAATCGGCGAAGGCGCAGCGGTGCAGTTTGTGGTGAATCCCATTGGTGCAAAGAAAGTGTCCGGCTTTCCCAGTGCGAAGTTGAAGCCTCTAGACTCTTTTTACGAGGTAAATGTCCGGGTAGTCGCTTCTGCGGGGTCGGAATTCCGCGCGCGGGATATTTTAAATGGTATTGTTGCGGGATTCGAAAAGTTCAGGGGCCCGGGACGGAACGCGCTCCGCGCCTCAAAACCCCATACATCTCACGCACTCATTCTCCAATTTCTTTCCCGTGCGTTCAATAATAAACAGAAGATGCTTCTTACCGGAACAGAGCTTGCGAGTCTTTACCACATTGCTCGGGTTAAAACTGCCAATGAAATTTTTTAAATCCAATTTCAGACCTCATCTCAATACTATCTCCGCCGCGATATGCGCCAATTTCTTCAAGACCAAGGAACGACGATGCAGGCGTACCTTGTGGTACGTCAAGGAGGAGCTGACGCAGGTATTGGAGGAATTGGCTCTATCCCGAAGGGTTGCGGCGGTTTTCCCATAGCGCTTCGTTCCGCCTTTGGAGCTGTACCTACGGGTACTAATCTCCTCGGCGTGCCTTGCGCTCCGGAGAAAACCCCTCGCAACGCGGGCTGGAGGTAGTATTGAGATGAGGTCTATCCCAGCCGGTCATTCTCGATGAAAATCTTTAGGCCCTTAAGCCACACTCCCAATGCGCGAAACGGGCTCATCACCGACAATAAATAATTCAGCTCCACAAGTCCTTTAAGGACCCATCCGGAAAATCCTTTGAGGTACACGCGCCCAAGTTTCGCAATGGCATATTTCCCGCCGATGGGAATTACGTAGGGGTAGTTGCGGGGGATATAGGTTATAGGTTTTGGGTGTATGGTTTTAGTTTCGGCGGTTTTAATGTCTTCAATGATGTTGTGGGCGGCAACGGTTGCCTGCGAGAGCGCCGCGCGCGCGACGCCGGGAATGGGTTTCTGCGTTACGGGGTGGTAGAAGCAGACGCTGTCCCCGATGCCGTAAATTTTTGAGCGGAGCTTTAGGCTTGGAGTTTGCGGAAGGCACTCCATTGCCGCTTGCGCAATCGGCCGCCCGCGCGGTTCTGTGGCGAGCGGTAGGGAAGTGAGGAGCGAAGAGATTTTTACTCCGCCGGTCCAGATACATACGTCATAGGGGAGTGAGCGCCCGCTCGCAAGCGTTACTACTTCCTTTGTGACAGACGCAATGCGTTCTCCCGTGAGGATGTCTACCCCGAGTGCGCGAAGCCGTTCCATTGCATAGTTTATAATCCGTGAGTCAAACTCCGAAAGCACGGTTGGCTTCCCTTCTATGAGCATGACTTGCAGGTTGCACCGTCCCGATTCCCGTTCGAGTTCGCCGCACCATACTTTAAGTTCTCCCGCGAGCTCCACGCCGGTGGGGCCTGCGCCGCCGATGATGATGCGGATATATTCCTGCCCCTCTTGTGAGAGCATCCACACCGCATCCCGTATGCGAATCGCATCTTCAAAAGTTTTGAGTGCTAGCGAATATTGTTTCAAACCGGGTATGTCAAAATAATTTGTCTCCGCACCCAGCGCAAGCACAAGATGGTCAAAAACGATTTTTTCTCCACCCTTCAAATGGATGTCCCCCTCAACAAAGTCAAGCGCCTCAATTGTGGCAGTCACAAAGGTGACGGGGAGTTTGCCGAGAAGCGCTCGAGTGGGATATGTCGCCACGCTTAAAAGCTTGCACGCGTTCGCGGTTTCCTTCGATGTGGTTGCGACCTCGTAAAGGAGCGGGGTGTATGTCTGATGTTCGCGCTGGTCAACGAGGATGACTTCGTAACGCTCAAGGAGTCCGAGCCGGCGGAGTTTTTTTGCGATGAGCTTTGCGGCCCGCAAGCCGCCGAACCCGGCGCCGAGTACCACCACGTTTTTCTTGGCGTGCATGTTTGTATTATAGGTTATAATGGTGACAGGCAAAGTTCGAACCCCCGACCGATATGTCGGGGCTCCGACTTATTGAACTGTCGAGAAGCGCACCAATGATTCATTTTTTAAGCAACGCACGAAAGAAGGATATCGCAGGAACCGCATTATTGCGGCTCGATTTTAATACGGAGGATGAATGGCGGATGGAAGCTCTGCTCCCCACTATCCGGTTTTTGAGCCGTATTGCCCGGGCGGTAGTAATCGTAAGTCACCGCGGGAGGCCGAATGGCGCAGTGGTTCCGGAATTGAGCTTGAAAAGCGACGCCCTGCAATTAAAAAAGCTTCTTCGGAAGAATGTGACTTTTATTCCGCATTTCCGTTTTTCCGAAATAAAAAAGGTGATACACGCATCGTCGCACGGCGCGATTTTTCTTCTTGAGAACATTCGATTTTTGAAAAGCGAGATGGCGATGGATGCGAAACTTGCCCGCGATCTCGCCTCGCTCGCGGACTACTATGTAAACGACGCATTTGCAGTGTCGCACCGCGACGAAACGTCCATGACAGGAGTTCCGCTCCTGCTTCCGAGCTATGCGGGATTTGAGCTCGAGAAAGAACTCGCGGTACTCCCTAGATTATGCGCGAATCCCAAGAAGCCGCTTGTGGTGGTGCTTGGCGGGGGAAAAACGAAAGATAAGTTGGGAGTGATTCGAGCGTTAGAACACAATACAAGCGTGTTCCTCCTGGGTGGGGCAGCGGCGAATGCGATACTCTATCTCCGCGGCGTAGACGTGGGGAAATCGAGGCGGGACGAGAACGGAAGTAATCTTCCTGCGTTGCAACGTGTTGCGAGGATGAAAAAAGTTATCGTGCCCAGCGACTGGCGCAAGAGCAATGATGCAATTCTGGATATCGGCGCGAAGGCTGCGGCGGAGTTTGTGAAGCACATCGCGGTTGCCCGAACGATCCTTTGGAGCGGCCCGATGGGACTGATCGAGAAAAAATCATTTTGTAAAGGAACACTCGCGATCGCGCGGGCGATTGCCGCGAACCGCAAGGCGTTCTCCGTCGCCGGAGGGGGAGAGACTGTGATGTTTTTGAAAAAAAATAAGCTCGATAAGAAATTCAAGTTCATTTCCACGGGCGGCGGCGCTATGCTGGATTTTTTGGCGGGGAAACGATTGCCTGGTATAGAGGCGTTGATGACAAAAAAGGATACGAGAATAGGTTGTGAGGTTTGAGTGGTTTGTAGTAAGCTTACGTTATGGAGACTCGGGAGTGTGAAAATTGCACCTCGGAGTTCGTAATCGATTCCGAAGACTTCCGCTTTTATGAGAAAGTAGGCGCGCCGCTTCCTTTGTACTGCCCGCAGTGCCGCGCGCAGCGTCGGCTTGCGTGGAGAAATGAACGGACGATGTATCGGAGGACGTGTGACCTTTGCACACGGAGTATTGTGGCGATTTATCCGGGTAGCGTGCCGTGGCCGGTGTATTGCGCGCCGTGTTGGTGGGGGGACTTGTGGGACCCGCAATCCTTCGCGCTCGACTATAATTCTACGAAGCCCTTCTTCGCTCAATTCAGAGAGCTTCAATCAAAAGTGCCGAGGATTGGGCTCTTGAGCCTTAACAGCGAGCATGCGGATAAGCACACTCACCAACCCCGTTTCTCCACGAACGGCCAGGGTGAGCGCGATCACGGGCACTAGTCGGCTGCGAATTCGGTCTAAATCTATACATATGGGGGGAGGCACGTCCAATTCGTCGCCTCCCACTCCAATAAGCTTGTGAGGAACTCCTCGTTGGTTTATGGAGTGAAAGATTAAAAGTGTGGATTTCCCAAAGTTGAGTGGCTGATATATTCTTTGCATATATGCCAGAGAAAATTTATATTCCTTCCACAACGGGCAATCTTGCGGCCGTAGTGCATCGCCCAGCGATAAAAACCGAAAAACCTGCCTCACTGGCAGGCAGGCTCGCTATTCTTTGCCCGGGGTTTTTGGATTCAAAGGATTATGAGGGACTCGCAAAGCTCGCCGAGGCGCTTGCGGGGCAGGGGTTTACCGCGGTGCGATTTGACCCGACGGGCACGTGGGAGAGCGATGGCACTATTGCTGACTACACCACCACGCAATATCTTGCGGACGTGAAAAGCGTACTCGAGTATATGCTTCGCGAGGGCGGCTATAAGTATGTTCTTTTAGGCGGGCACAGCAGAGGAGGGATGGTTTCGGTTCTCTATGCCGCGCGGGACTCGAGAATTTCCGCAGTGCTGGGGATTATGCCCTCGTCGCCTAAGACATTTCCAGCGGAGAGGAAAGAATTATGGAAAAAGGAGGGTGTCGCCGTTTCCGATCGGGATATTCCCGGAAAACACGAGAAGCGAGAGTATCGCGTGCCGTATTCCCATGCGGAAGACAGAGATAAATACGACGTCATCGAAGAGGTGAAAAAGGTACATGTTCCTATACTCCTTTTTACGGGCGACCAGGACGTGAACGTCTTGCCCGAGCACGTGAAGCTCATTTTCGATAACGCAAACGAGCCGAAGAAGTTCGTCGTGCTCAAAGGTATCGGGCACGATTATCGGCATAACCCAGAGGAGGTAAAACAGGTGAATGAGCGTATACTTGAGGAGCTACATTCGCTCTGAATAAAGATATTGACCCGACACTAAAAATAACCCATACTTTTAATATGGCACGAACGCGGCAGTTTACTGCGGTATATAAAAAATCGGGCAAATGGTACCTCGCATGGGTTGAGGAAATTTCGGGCGTGAACACTCAGGGGAAGACGCTTAAAGAAGCGAAAGAGAATCTCCGCGAGGCGCTTACATTGATTATAGAAACGAACCGGACGCTTGCGTTTGGAAAGGATGAGGGAAGTGGCGGCAGGGGCAGAGTGAGTCGGGAATCGATTGCGGTTGCCGTATAATTCTCTCGCTTCAATGAAGCGCAGAGATTTGATTCGTCATCTCATGCGCGAAGGGTGCGTAGTGTTGCGCGAGGGAGGGAAGCATACCGTGGTAATGCATGTCACAAGCAAGAGTACTTCAACTATCCCCCGGCATAACGAGGTACATGATTTTCTCGCGCGAAAGATTTGTAATGATCTTGGCGTCCGAGAACCCCGCCGATGACCCAGGATTTCGCGAAGCGCATCGCAATAGTGGTAAGCGAAGGATTGGAAGAATGGCAGGTACTGAATGCCGTCGCGCACGTTGCGGCGCAAATTGGCAACAAAATGAAAGAGCCGTTTGATACCGGAGAGTCCTTTGATACGAAGGACGGGGTGAAGCATCCGCGAAATTCCCAGTATCCAATAGTGACGCTTTGCGCCAAAGCGGGGGATATGGCCGTGTTTGCAAAAGCAGTGCGAGAGTCGGGATTGCCGCATCTTGGATTCTTTCGGGAGATGATAGAAACGACGGTAGATAATGAAATTGTGGAAATTTTGAAAAATAAGACAGAGGAAGATATCGAGTATCTCGCAATCGGCGTTTTTGGTTCGAATGAGGTGGTAAAACCGCTTACGAAGAAATTTTCGCTATGGAAGTAGTATACTTCGACCTGCTGTCTCAGTATCTCCTCGTTTCCCTCGTTGCTTCGCTCGCTCGGGACCTGCGGCGCGCTCGTCGAGAAAATAGAATGGATGATGTGATGGTTTGCGCTTAATTCATAATTCGTTATCCTTAATTCAATGAAAAATATCTTGGTGATATACCACGGCGACTGCGCGGACGGCTTTAGCGGCGCATGGGCGGCATGGAAAAAGTTTGGTAACAGGGCGGAATATGTTGCAGCATCGCGCCATGTTGGACCGCCCAGCGTGAAGGGCAAGGAAGTGTACTGCATCGACTTCATCTATCGCCCTGCATCGGTGATCAAAAAAATGGAGCGCGAAGCGGCACGGCTGGTACTCATTGATCACCATGTTTCCTCGAAGCCGCTCATGGCGTTTTCCAAGGAATACTGGTTTTCGCTTGAACGCTCCGGTGCCGTCTTAGCGTGGGAATATTTCCATCCCGTAGAGGGACGTGGTCCCCACAGGACTTTACGTCCGGAAAAACAGATTCCGGAACTTTTGCGGTACGTCGAGGACAGCGACCTTTGGAAATTTAAGCTCCCGAATTCCCGCGCGATAGGCGCCTACATCGGGCTTTTCGATTTTGATTTTAGAACATGGGAAAAGCTCGCCAAAGAACTCCAATCATCCACGGGGCGCCGACGTGCGGCGGAACGGGGAAGGCTTCTCCTTAAATATCAAGAAGGAATCATAAGCGACATAATTGCGCACGCACGAGAAGTTCGCTTTGAGGGAAAGAAAGTGCTTGCCGCGAATTCGCCCGTCTTCGACTCTCAAATCGGGCATGCGCTCGCGGAAAGACGGCCTCCCTTCGGCATCGTGTGGCGCGAGGAAGATGGCCTCATCAGAGTCTCGCTCCGCGCAAAGGGCAATTTTGATGTCGCGAAGATTGCGCAAAAGTACGGCGGAGGAGGGCATAAAGCCGCTGCGGGATTTCTCCTCACGCGCGGAGTAAAACTCCCGTGGAAGTAGTATTGAAATAAATCTTTTTTTGTGGTATCCATAAAGCAGAAAGGTCGGCGTAGAACCCCTTTGATTGATTATGGTTCTCGTCTATACCACGTGTAAAAATACGGAAGAAGCGGTGAAGCTCGGCAAGTTCATACTTGACCGCAAGCTTGCGTCGTGCGTGAATCTCTGGCCAATACAGTCAATGTATTATGAAAAAGATGTATTGCAAAATCATCTTGAAACGGCCATGTTCATCAAAACGCTTGAGTCGCACCTTGCGGAAATCGAAGAGCTTATTGAGCAGAACCACTCCTATGCGATTCCATTTATTGGCGCAATTGAGGTGCGACGCTTCAACCGAAAGTATCGCGAGTGGATGGGAACGGCGATAAAACAATAACCGTTCGTTGCTTGCGACAGTGCGCCGCCTAAAGCTCATGGCTGGTGCGAGGTTATATTATTTTGATGCAAATCAACGTTTCAAAAAAAGTTCCGATTGATGCAGTACTCGTGTGCGTAGTCAAAGAGGATGGGAATATCCGCCAACATCCTTTTTTTGCGTTACTCAGTGCTGGAGACAAAGAGTATCTTGGCGTAGCATGGAATTCTTTCCCGCGCAGTGGCGATCGCGCGCGTTTGCTCATGCTCCCAAGCGGGAGGATGATTTTGGTTCTCGGTGTTGCAGCGAGGGCAAAGTTTACCAACCGCAAGGCAATTCTTGCCGCGCGGCGGGTGATCGTTGCGGCTCGCGCGGAAAAACTTAAGAAAGTTGCGGTTTCTCTCGATGACTTCCGCGTCCGGACGACACCGCGGGAGGCGGGACTTCTTCTTGCGACTCAATTTGAAATTGCGAACTTCGAATTTGTGAGATATAAAACTTCGCCGAAAGACGGATGGATGTTTGTGGAAGACGTTACTATTGTTTTAAAGTCGCAGTCCGCGACACTTACACGCGCGGTGCAGGAAGGGAAAATTATCGGCGAGGAGATTAACGCGACGCGCGTGCTTGCAAACACGCCAGGGGGAGACATGACCCCCGTTCGCCTCGCCGACGCAGCTGTGGAGGCGGGCAAGCGGGCTGGCTTCAAGGTTACAGTCTTGGATGAAAAAGAGATTGCAAAACTCAAGATGGGAGGCGTGCTTGGCGTGGCGAAGGGTTCGTCGGAGCAGCCGAGGGTTGTTGTGATGGAGTATTGGGGTGGTAGGAAACCCCGACGCTCTACAGAGGTCGGGGTCCCGACCAAAGCGTCGGGAAAGAATGAGCAGCCGGTGGTGCTTGTAGGGAAAGGCGTCACATTCGACACCGGAGGGTTAAACCTCAAACCGGAGCAGGGGATTTATGAGATGCATATGGACATGTCCGGAGGCGCGGCGGTGATTCATACGATTACCGCACTCGCACGAATCAAGGCGAAGAAGAATGTTGTTGGCATCATCCCCGCGGTTGAGAACATGCCGTCAGGCTCGAGCTATCGGCCCGGCGATGTCCTCACCACCATGTCCGGAAAGACAATCGAGGTTTTAAACACGGATGCCGAAGGAAGGATCATCCTCGCTGATGCGCTTGAATATGCAAAGCGTTTTAGTCCGCGGCTTGTGATTGATATCGCGACTTTGACCGGCGCTGCTTTGGTGGCATTGGGCCAAAGAGCATCAGCTCTTTTTTCGACGAATGCGCAAGTCGAGCGGACGCTCCGTTCCGTAGGCGAGGCGGCGGGGGATTTTGTCTGGCCTCTCCCTCTTTGGGAAGAATATGAGGATGACGTAAAGGGGACTTTTGGCGACGTATCGAACACCGGGAAGAACCGCTACGGCGGAGCAATCAACGGTGCAGTTTTCCTGCGACAGTTTGTGCGGAATGCGGATGGGAAGGATGCCTACCCATGGGCGCACCTCGACATCGCTCCGCGAATGACTGCGATTGAAGGAGACTATCTCGCGAAGGGTGCGGCGGGGGCTTCGGTGGCGCTGCTCGTAAAGTTTCTGAGGGAATTTTAATACGCGATGATCGTGCGAACGAAAGGCAGTTACACCCCCGCCGATTCTTTCACGAAAGTCGTGGTAGATGTTGAACGCGGCATCCTTGCGGCAGGATGTGAGTACCACATTGATTGCGCGGAAGAACTTTCCGCCGACGGGTCAAAGTCCGAGCACCTTTGGGGTGCAAACGTCCACTTTGACGAGAGAAAGGTTTACTTCGTGTCGCTCATCAACATCAAGCCGACGCTCGGCAACAGAAAAATGGAGATCTTGCTTCCCGAGGTGCGCAAAAAGGTTGAGGGAGTGATCAATGCATTTATTTTATAAAATGGCAACGAGAGAGCGATGGGCAAAGTTCGGAGTATATGAGCAACTACTCGGGATTATCGCGGAACTTGAACGCGCCCGGCTATGTGAGGAACAGAATGACCATGAGAATCGAGTTGCATCGCTCGCGCGCGCCCTCGAGCTCGTAGATTTCTCGCTCGATGATCCGCGATGGCATGGTAACACTCTTATGCTCTTCAAACTGCGGGACGCAATCGCCGAACGATACGCTATCGAGGGGAAAGGGCCGAGTATGCGAGCGCTCCTTGAAGTTCTCTAACAGGCATGGAGGGAGAACAAAAAAAATGCAGGAACTGCGGCGCCTCGTTTTCAATTGACGCTTCCGATAAATCTTTTTATGAAAAAATGGGCGTTCCCGTGCCCGCGCTTTGCCCCGTCTGCCGCTTTCGCCGCCGCGCGGTGTTCAGGAACGAACGCACGCTTTATAAGCAATTCTGTAAACTTTGCGGGAAATCCGTGATTACGATGTACCATCCGAAGTCGCCGCATATTGTCTATTGCAACGAGTGTTGGTGGTCGGATAAATGGGACGCTCGCACGTATGCACAAGATTATGACAGCGCTACATCGTTTTTCGGGCAACTGCATGCGCTGGCGCTTAAAGTCCCGAAAGTTGCCACCTACTCGACTGCTTCTATGGGTCAGAATATCAACAGTGAGTATACGAACTTTGCAGGTTCAAACAAGGATTGTTACTTGTGTTTCAACTCTGGACCGAGAAACGAGAACTGCGCGTATTCGCGGGGGCTCATGCAATGCCGCGACACGCTCGACACGTATTTTTCCGAAGATTCCGAACGGATATATGAGGGAGTAAACGTGCAAAAAAGCACGGGGGTCGCGTGGGGTCAAAATGCGCTTGAATCCCTCGATTCGTGGTTTTTACTGAACTGCGCGAGTGTCCAAAACTGCTTTGGATGCGTGAATCTACGGCACAAATCATTCTATTTTTTGAACGAGCCGCTTGAAAAGGAGACGTGGAAGAAGCGGGTTGCTGAAATCACCGGGAGTTATTCCCGCATTGAGCAATTTAAAAAAGTGTTTGAGGAACACGCGAAGCAGTTCCCTCGCCGGGAAAATAACAATCTTAAATCAGTCGGGTGCACGGGAGATTATATCTTTGAATCCAAGAACTGCCGTGATTCTTTTGAGGTCGGAAAAGGAGAGGACCTCCGCTACGTGTTTTCGGTGAAAACCCCCAAAGACAGCTACGACCTTATCGGGCACGGCAGAAGTTCGGAATTGCTCCTTGAGGGAGTGGGCGTGGGGGTGAGCCAACGGGTGAAAGTGGGATGGTTTGTGGAAAATTCTCATGACGTGGAGTACTGTCTCGCCGTGCGCGGCAGCGAAGATTGCTTCGGCTGTGTCGGTGTAAAGAATGGGAAATATTGCATTTTAAACAAGCAATATTCAGAGGAAGTGTATACGCGGTTAACCAGTAGTATTGTGGAGGAGCTCAAAACTGCGGGGGAGTATGGCTTATTTTTCCCGCCCTCGATGGGATTCTTTGCCTACAATGAAACCGTCGGACAGGACAATCTTCCCCTCACGAAAGAAGAGGCGCTCGCACAGGGTTTCCGTTGGGAAGACGATATTCCTGCGACGAAAGGGCATGAAACCTTGAAACCGGACCAGATTCCTGACCACATCAAGGACGTGCCGGATACTATTTTGAAGGAAACACTTGCGTGCATCTCTTGCGGCCGGAACTATCGCCTCATCAAGCCCGAGCTTGAAATGTACCGTCGCGCACTGATTCCTATCCCTAGGAAATGTTTTAATTGCCGTCACCTTGAGCGCCTTGCCCGCCGCGGGCCGTTTACGCTCTTTGACCGAACGTGCGCGAAGTGCGGGAAGGGAATTAGGACGAATTATTCGCCCGAGCGCCCGGAAGTTGTACTTTGTGAGAGTTGCTATCAGAATGAAGTGATATGAGAAGCGCGCAACCAGCATTGACTGTTGACTGTGTTATATTCGCTTCAGACGGCGTAGTTTTAATTAAACGTGGGCATGATCCTTTCAAAGGGTGCTATGCGCTGCCTGGTGGTTTTGTTGAAGTTGGCGAGACAGTAGAAGATGCATGCAAGAGGGAAGTGCTTGAGGAGACGGGACTTATACTCACAAAACTGAAACTTGTCGGAGTTTATTCGGAGCTGCACCGGGATCCCCGCGGGCACTCCGTTTCCGTTGCGTTCTTAGGGGAAGCGGATATCTCGACGCTGCGCGCCGGTGATGATGCGAGCCATGTTGAGGTTGTCCGTGATTGGAGAAATAATTCACTTGCTTTTGATCATAAAAAGATGATTGGTGACGCGTATAAATCAATCAATGGATAGTCTTACGGTATCCTGCCAGTCCTGCAAAGCTCTATTCACTATTGAACCGGATGATTTTGGATTCTACGAGAAAGTGGGCGTTCCCGCGCCAAAAGATTGTCCGGTGTGTCGCCAGCTTTGGGATGGTAATTGTGCGAAATGCGGTGCAGGGTTCAGAACTTCTTACTCGCCGGAACAGCAAAAGGAATATAAGATTTACTGTGAAACCTGCTACCAACACGAAGTTGGATAATATTAGGAAGTCCGACTTCCTAATATAGAACCATGAAATTTTCCGTGTACAGCGTCACTGATAACCTCAATACCGTCATGCGGCGGATTGGATACCACCCTATCGCGCACTCGGACCGGGGCGAGTTAAATTGCGTGCGGCCGCTTGAAGGGCGGGATTATCCACGCTTTCATGCGTACGTGAAAGAAGAAAAGGATAAGATTCTATTCAGCTTGCATCTCGACCAAAAACGCCCGTCATACGAAGGAGCAACCGCGCACAGCGGGGATTATGAAAGCGAGACGGTTAAGAGAGAAGCATATCGCATACAGGAAGTGCTAATACTTTCGAGGACAAACGAATAGGCGGTGGATGATACTATAATAGGAAAAATGAATTCAGAAAACCGCCAATGCCAGAACTGTAAGAAGGATTTTGCGGTTGAACCGGATGACTTCGCATTCTACGAGAAAATAAATGTTCCAGCGCCCACATGGTGCCCTTCGTGCCGCAATATGCGGCGGATGGCATGGCGAGAGGAGCGGACGCTCTATCGCGATACTTGCAAAATGTGCGGCAAGTCCATTGTGAGCATCCATGCTCCCGGAGGACCTTTTATCGTGTACTGCCGCGAATGTTGGAATTCCGACAAGTGGGACCCAGTGGAGTACGGGCGCGAGTATGATTTCAGCCAGCCATTCTTCACACAGTACCGGAGGCTTGTGGAAGCGGTGCCGCGCCCTGCATTAACTGGCATAAATCTTATCAACAGCGAGTTCTCTCACGCAAGTAAAGGTTGTAAGAACTGCAGTTTTACATTCTGGAGTTATTTTTCTCAAGATTCGCAATATTGCTATCTACTTCTTCTTTCCCGCAACACCTATGACGGATACGTCGTGGATAATTCTGACCATGCATACGAATCGCTCCACTCCAACCGACTCTATAAAGTCAGTTTTGGTTATTTTGCTGATGA
>OBEQ011559124.1_pt1 | contig 13268 bp, 12 predicted proteins | sample 1670901 | NCBI WGS metagenome assembly OBEQ01 (sample SAMEA104232315, study PRJEB22302) | groundwater metagenome | biome: forest; feature: aquifer; material: groundwater | place: USA | collected 2011-08-07 | depth 5.4 m
CCCAGAAATTCCGCGACGGGTCCAAGTAGTGCATCGAGCCGCCCTTGCCCTTGGAGCAACCCGTGTATTTGCCGTAATTTTCGGCCATCATCTCGTTCATCCCCATGCCGACCGCCAGGCCATGGCCATGATCGCGATAGGCCGTGATGATGTGGTCATTTTCGTTCATGACCGACGCGCACCCGACCGCAATCGACTCCTGGCCGATATACAAATGGAGGAAACCGCCGATCTTTCCCTGCTGATAACTGCGGAGGCAGCGCTCCTCGAACCGGCGGATTCGGACCATGTCGCGGTAAAGTGCGATTTTATCGTCCGCTCCCAGCTTGGCATTGATCGGGGCTTGGCGCACATCATAGCTCGCAGAGCCGACTTCGGTCTTTTTTGGCAGCATGGGTTTCTTGGTCACAGGAAATGGTTTGAGTTTGAAGCAATACGTGGACGCAGCCTTCCGTCTTTCAGGGAAAAACGAGCGATGACAAGCGAAAGTTGTGTCACCCAACGCCGAAAAGCCTGTTCGTCAATTTTGGTTTAGGCGGGGTCGCTGACCTCGCCGCGAGGGGAAAGAGGCGGGATCAGCGATCCGGCCCTACAACTGACCGGTGATTTGCTCGACGGTGACCTTGATCGGGGAGCGTCCGCAATCAGCCTTCAAAGCCACGAATCCGTCCCGATATTGGTCAAAAATCGGCCATAGGGCCGCTTTGTCGGTCTCCGGGATCGGCAATTCGCGAATTTGTTCCCGCGAGAAGAAGGCGAAGCTGCCTTCCGCGATGTCGGCCGGCAGCCGGTCGATCGGCTTCTTGCACCGAAAGAGGAACATCAGCCAATGCGTATCGCCCTGGTAGGCCTTCTCCGCGATCATGGCAAACAGGTGCAGATCATCCGGCTGGATGCCGAGGCCGGTTTCCTCGAGGGTCTCGCGCGCGGCGCATTCGAAGGGCGATTCGCCGGTCGCCATCTCGAGCTTGCCGCCGATGGGCGACCAGACCCCGAGATTGGGCTGCTTGGCGCGCAACATCAGCAGCAGTTCGCCGGCGGCATTTTCGATGAAAACCAGGACGCTGATTTTGTAGGGCAGTGCCTTTTGCATTGGAAAAAAGAGCGTGACCTTTGCCCGAAGTCCGGCAAACAAATCTGCAACGGGCCGAAATCTTTTCGAACCCGTTATGTTTTTATCGCGAGCGATCATCCTCGATTGTGGCAGCAGCCGGACTGCTCTGGGCGTTTTCACCCGTCGGGGAGCCGGAACGCAGCTTGATGGATTCGCCGTGGAAAAATTCGGGCCGGCCCCCGCCGATGGCGCCTGGCTGGAACAAACGCGTCAAAGTCTGCTTGTCCTGCGGACGCGGCTGCGAGCGTCCGGCCCGGCCGTGGTCATTCTCCCGCCCCATGCGGTTCTGACGAAATTCATCAAGGTTCCGCCGGTCACCGCGGCCAAGCGCGAGCAAGTGGTCCGCTTCGAGGCCGCCCAAGGCATTCCTTTTCCGCTCCACGACGTCGTTTGGGACAGCATGGAATCAGGCGGTCCCGATGTGTTGCTGGCCGCGGCCAAGCTCGAAAGCGTCCGGCGGCTCTGCGCGGCCGTGCAGGCGGCCGGTTTCGCCCCGCGCCTTGTCGTGCCCTCGCCGCTGGCGACCCTGGCGGCCTTCAGGCAGGTCCACCCGGTGTTGCGGCAATGCGAGTTGGTGCTCAATCTGGGCGCGCGCTCGACGACGTTGTTGTTGATCGAGCCGGATCGCTTTGCCATTCGCACTCTCGCCTTGGGCGGCGACGGGTTGTCCGTGCCGGACGCCGGCGGCCAGGGTGGCGGAGCCGAACTGTTCGCCACGCACCTGGTGCGGGAAATTTCGCGCACGACGCTGTATTTTGGCCGGCAGAGCAACTTTGCCGGTCCCACCCGGATCCATTTGACCGGTGGCTGCGCCGGAATCGCCGGGCTGGCCGAGGCGTTGATCGTCAAACTCAAGTTGCCCGTAGCCTGGCTGGATGTTTCCAACGCCGTGACCATGGGTTGCGACGTGCAACGTTCCGACATCGTCGCGCAATCGCTTGTCCTGACCGATCTGATCGGTGGCGCCGCCATAGGCGGACAATGCGCCCGGCGTTTCCTGAACCTGCTCCCGCCGGAACGGCTGGGCCGCGAAAAACTCCGACGTCGTCTCCCCTGGCTGGCGATGGCGGCGGCCCTGGCGATGGCGGCCCTTGTTCTTCCGATCGCTCATTTTCGCAGCCTGACGACGGAAGCGCAGCGCAAGACCGCCGCAATCGAGCGGGCGATCGCCCCACTGCGCGTACGCGAGGCGCGGCTTCGGTCCCAGCTCCGGCAACTTGACGATCTTCGTCTCGAACTGCTCCAACTGCACGGTGCCCGGGCGCAGCGTTCCAGCTGGCTCAATCTGCTGGCCGATCTGCAAGGCCGTTTGGTCCAGATCGAGGATGTCTGGCTGGACCGTCTGCAGTTCATTCCGGCAGCGGCCGGCGGACCGGCCAAACTATCCGTCTCCGGCCGCATGCTCGACCGGGCCGGCCCGGGTGACACGCGTGCTCCCGACGCCCGCCAGCGGGTCCAGGCGCTGTTCTCCCGCCTGGTGGACTCGCCCTTTGTCGCGGCCATCGAGGCCGAACGCTTCGATGTCGGGCAACCCGGCATCCTGAAGTTCGACTTCGTGCTCGTGGTCGACGCACAGCACCCGCTCTGAATTTTCAACGCCTAGCAGCAATCGAAATCACCAAACACCACCCTGTTTCCATGAATTGGCCCAAGGAAAACTCACTCGTTATCTCTGCGATTGTTCTCCTCTCGGCGTTGCTTACGGGGGAGACGTGGCTCGGTTGGCGCAGCCGGGAAGGCGCCGGGCGCGCGCTGGCGGTGTTGGAAATCAGGAAACAAGAGCGTGACCGGCTGGGCGGGCATTCGCCGGCGCTGACCGAAGAGAATGAACAGGCCATCGCCCGCGAGCTGGCAAAAACCGGGGAAACGGTCGTGGCGATGCGCGCGGCCATGCTGACCGATGGCGACCTGTCGGCTCCGCTGCCGGAAAACCCCAGCGAACTCTACTTCGACATCGCTGGTTTTGTGAGGCAGGCGCGCGAGCTGGCCACCCAAGCGCACGTGGCGATCCGGCCGGAGGAGTGCTTTGGGTTCGCCTCCTACGCCAACGCCGGACCCACGGCGGACCTGATTCCAGCGGTCTTCCGGCAGCGCATGGTGGGGCAACGCCTGGTGGAGGCGCTGATCGAGTCGCGCCCTCATTCGTTGCTGGCTGTGCGGCGCGAGCGGCCACAGCTCCCGGCGCAACGCGGCCAGCCGGAGGCGGCCGGCATGCCGCCGGGCAATGGTCTGCCCGCGGACTATTTTGAGTTCAAGCGGCGAGCGTTGCGTGACGCGAGCGGTCGTCTGGACGGCGATGCTTTCCAGTTGGAGTTCACGGGCCAGACCCGCACGTTGCGGACATTCCTCAGCACGCTGGCTGCCGGCCAACCGCTGGTGATAGTGCGCAGCGTGGACGTTGAGCCGGTGTCTGCGGTGGCGGCCACCACCCAGGGGACCGATCACGCCCGTCCGGCTTCCGGGGTCTCCGCGCCGACGCCGCTGGTCGCGCAAAATCCATCCAAGTTCACGATCGTTGTGGAGGTGGTTCGACCGGCCGTGCCGATGAAGGAGCCCGTCCTGTGAAATGGCTGCTGCGAAATCATCCTGACAGGATTCTGCTGGCGGTGATGCTGGTTGCGCTCGGGGTGAGCGTCATCTGGCTGCGACAGCAGCAGGCGGGCGTCCGCCGGTTGCGCGCATCGATGGTGGCGCCACAACTCAGCGGAACGACCTATGCGCCTGGCGATCAGCCATTGCCGGAGGCGGGCATGGCCGACTGGCCCCCGGCGCCGGCGCAATCCGCCGGCAGGGATTGGGTATACGAGCTATTCACGCCGCCCGGGATTTTCCACGATGCTTCCGCCCGGTCCTTCACGGCGGTTCCATCGCGACCCTTGGAAGGGAACGATGCCGGGTTCGGCCCGGAATTGCTCGGGGTAAAAGCGGATCCATATCCGCTGCAATTGACTGGTTATTTCGGAGCGCCAGGGAACTATGTCGCGCTCTTTGTCAGTCCGCCAAAGTCCGGAACCCTCCTGGCCCGCCCAGGCCATCATTTTGAGAGCCTCGGTCTTACCCTCACGGCCTTCGAGGTGAGGAAAGTTCCCGTCGAACACGATGATGCCTGGCCGGTCCACGACGTGATGGCATTTGCCGTCCTGCACGACGAGCGGACCGGCGCCGACGTGGTGCTCGACAGTCGGGCGCGAAAGCTCACCGGCACGCCGGTGGCGGTGATGATCCGACCGCTTGCCCCCAATGGCGAACAGGTCGCCTGGACTGAATTTTCCGATCGCGCGGCCGGCGCTTTGGCCACGCGTGGCACGCCGTGAGAACGGCTTCCCTCTGACACGTCGGCCAAATCCAACCTCACGCTTATGAAACCATCATCGCACCCCGCACTGCTGCTGGGCTTGATTTGCCTGTGGACCTCGCTCGCGTCGGCGGCGCCGTCACCCTCCGCTTCTGCGATCGACGAGGCCAGGGCGATCGCCGCCCGCGGACGCAGCCAGTATCTGGCCGGGGATGCCGCCGCCGCCTTGGCGACTTTCCATCGGGTCGAGGCGCTGGACGCGGACAATGGCGAGGCAAGATATTTCCTGGCGCGCATCGCCGGTGAAAACGCCGCCCGCGAGAATACGAGCGCGCAAATGATCCAGGCGGTCAGCGATGCGTGGCAGCGCCCGGGTCCCTCCGGGGAGAGCCGGCCGGCCGGGGCAATGCCGGGCAGGGCGTCTCCCTTGCTGGAAAAACTCGAGCGCATTGTGCTGCCGACCGTGAATTTCACCGGTATGGAGCTGAACCGGGTGGTCAACACGCTCAGCGTCGTCTCCGAGGAATTCGACCAGACCGGCACCGTGCCAAAGGGGGTTAACATCGTGCTGCTCGACCGGGCGGGTCCCGGTCCGATGATCAATATCACGCTGCGCAACCTGCCGCTGAAGCGCGTGCTCGATTTGATCGCGGACTCGGCCGGTTACCAATACGAGGTGCAGGCCGACACGGTTGTGGTCCGCCCGGGCGGCGATCAATCGGTCTTGGAAACCAGGTTTTTCCCCGTGTCGCGTTCGACCGTCCTGCGCATGACGGGTCAGGGCGGCCCGCGGGCCGCAAGCGCGGAAGCCGGTCCGCTGGCCGGTGGCGGCCGGCCGCCGCCGCCCATGAGCGTGGAAGGGGAGGGACAGGCGATCCGCAATTTCCTCCAGCTGGCGGGCGTGGGCTTCGAGAGCGTGGCGGGCAGCAGCCTGGCCTTCGACGGCTCGCAATTGATCGCCACGCAGACGCCGCGCAACCTCGAGAGGATCCGGAACATTTTGAGCCGTTACCACGAGGTGCGGCAGGTCGAGATCGAGGCGAAGTTCATGGAAGTGCAGCAGGGCGCGCTCGAGGAACTCGGCCTGCAGTGGAACATCGCCAAGAAAGCCACGCAGCACAGCGGCGCCCGGGTGACCGACTATGTCACCAGCAATCGCTCGCTCAGTGCGGCATTCAACAGCAGCTCGAGCGGGGTCCAGGGCGGCATCATCCGGCCGCGGGGAGTGATCGAGACTTCCGATGGCGGCACCGCCGTGACCGACGAAATCAATCTTCCGATCGTGAACCACCCGCCGGCCATCCCGGGCACGAACAATCTCGGCCTGGCCGCCAGCCCGTTGGCGACGATCACGGGCATCCTGGGCGAGTTCGACGTCAACGCCGTGGTGCGCGCGCTTTCGCAGAAGAGCGGCACGGAATTGTTGAGCGCGCCGAAACTCACCGTGCTCTCGGGCAGCCAGGCCACGATCACGGTCGCGCAGGAATTGCGCTATCCGCAGTCCTTCGGCCAGGTGCAGAGCCAGGTCGGCACGGGCAGCGCCAGCGGCGGCGGCTCCGCCGGCGTCGCCATCACCGCCGGCACGCCGCAGGAATTCACCATGCGCAACGTCGGCGTGGAGCTCAAGGTGACGCCCACCGTCGAGGAGGACGACAATAGCATCAGCCTCGACCTGAACCCCAAGGTGACCGAGTTCGAGGGCTTTGTGGAATACGGCGGGCAGAGTGTCGCTGTGTCCGGCGGCACGACCGTCACCGTGCCCTCGGGATTCTTCCAGCCAATCTTCGCCGTGCGGGAGGTGACGACGAAGGTGACGATCTGGGACGGCGCGACGCTCGTCATGGGCGGGCTGACCCGCGAAGACGTCAAAAAGGTGAGCGACAAGGTGCCGGTGATCGGAAGCCTGCCCGGCATCGGGCGGCTCTTTCGGAGCCGCGGTGAGAGCACCCAAAAGCGCAATCTCCTGATCTTCGTCACCGCGAACCTCGTCAATCCCGGCGGGGCGCTGAAGAAGCATGCCACCGCCTCCGCCGTGTCGGGTGCCAAGCCCGGCAGACTGGATTCAGATGTGCCGGCCCTCACTTCCACCCCAGCGGGCGAGTGAGGACGTTGTGAATTGAAATAAGCTAAAATTGCTGCCTGGCTGGGATGACTCGATGTCTCGTTCGTCCACGATTTCCGCTGCGGGCATCCGCGAACACACGAACAAAAGCAGTTGGAGTGTGAACTATGCAGGCTAGCAGCCTGTCGGACTTGCAATAAGCATGACGTATCCAGATCCAAAATTCTACACGATGACGGCCGTCATTTCCCGGCAGGCTGCTAAAACGGCACTTCGTGCCGGAATAATTCGGGATTTCCTGGATTTTGCAGCGCGCAGCGCTGCTTTAGCAGCCTGGTTGGGATGGAATCATCGCTGGCAGGGCTCATTTTCCGAACGAAACGACAGTTTGGCGGCAAAGTCCGACAGGCTGCTAGCCCTCACCTCATGAATCAAATCGCGTTGATCACCGGCATCACGGGACAGGATGGTTCCTACCTGACCGAGCACCTGCTCGCGCAGGGCTATACCGTTCACGGCCTGGTGCGGCGGGCGAGCATGTTCAACCGTTCCCGCATCGATCACCTTAGAGCAGGGAGCGGGGAGCAGGGAGCGGGGAGCTCGAAGGTCGAAGCTCAAGGCCCGAGGCTGATCTTGCACTACGGCGACCTGGACGACCTGACGTCGATGCGCCGACTCCTGCGGGAGATTTCGCCGCGCGAGGTGTATCATCTGGCCGGTCAGAGCCACGTCGGCCTGAGCTTCGATATCCCGGAAGTGACGTGCCAGGAGAACGGCATGGCCACCCTCGGATTGCTCGAGGCCCTGCGCGACCTCGACTACCCGGTGCGGTTCTACCATGCGGCCAGTTCGGAAATGTTTGGCTCGCCCGGGGCCGCGCCGCAGACGGAGGCAACGCCGTTCAACCCCGTGAATCCCTATGGCTGCGCCAAGGTGTTTGCCACGCAGATCTGCCGCGTTTACCGCGAAGCCTACGGCGTCTTTGCCTGCAGCGGCATCGCCTACAACCATGAGTCGCCGCGGCGCGGAGAAAATTTCGTGACCCGGAAAATCACACTCGGTGCCGCCCGCGTGAAGGCCGGCCAGCAGGCGGTTCTTCAGCTCGGCAACCTCGACGCCCGGCGCGACTGGGGCTACGCGCCGGAATATGTCGTCGCCATGTGGCAGATGCTGCAGGCCAAAGCCCCGCGCGATTACGTGCTCGCGACCGGCCGCACCCTCACGGTCAGGGAATTCGCCGCCGCCGCTTTTGCGGAGCTCGGCTTCGAGCTCGAGTTCGAAAGCAAAGGCGTGGCGGAGTTCGCGCGGCGCAAGGACACCGGCGAGGTGGTGATCAAGGTCGACTCCCGGTTCTTCCGTCCGACCGAGGCAGCCAATCTCACCGGCGACGGCTCGCTCGCGCAAAAAGAGCTCAGCTGGTCGCCCCGGACCACGGGCACCGAAGTCGCCCGCCTGATGGCCCGTGCGGACTATGCGGTGATCAGCAACAAATGAACAAAAGCAGTTGGAGTGTGAAATATGCAGGCTAGCGTTTAATCATGTCGACTTATCTCGTCACCGGCGCCGCCGGCTTCATCGGGGCCAAGGTCTGCGAGCTTCTCCTCGCGGAGGAGCACACGGTCGTCGGCGTGGACAACTTGAATGATTACTACGATGTCCGCCTGAAAGACTGGCGGCTGTCGCGATTGCTGGGAATCGCGAGCGGAGAGCAGGGAGGTCTCTTTACTTTTTACCCTCTCGACATCGAAAACCTTGCGGCGCTGGACGAGCTTTTTGCCGCGCACAAGTTCGATGCCGTCTTCAGCCTGGCTGCGCGGGCGGGGGTGCGCTACAGCATGGAGAATCCGCATGTCTACCTGAGCACGAACACGCTGGGGACGCTCAATCTCCTGGAGTGCCAGCGCAAGCACGGCGTGAAGAAGCAGGTGCTGGCGTCGACCTCTTCGCTTTATGCCGGCTGCCCGATGCCATTCACCGAGGATTTGCCGGTGAATACTCCGCTTTCACCCTACGCCGCGACCAAGAAGGCCGCGGAGCTGCTCGCCTACACTTACCACAAGCTTTACGGCATCGATACGACTGTCCTGCGCTACTTCACCGTATTCGGCCCCGCCGGGCGGCCGGACATGGCCCCGCTGCGTTTCATCAAGTGGATCGCCGAAGGCACCCCGGTCACGCTTTATGGCGATGGAACGCAATCGCGCGACTTCACCTACATCGACGACATCGCCCGCGGCACCGTCCTCGCGGTCAAGCCGCTCGGGTATGAGGTGATCAACCTCGGCGGCGGGCGAAACCCGATCACGTTGCAGACCGTGATCGCATTCATTGAGAAAGCGCTGGCCCTGAGCGCGTCGCCCTTGGGGGCGACTTTGCCGGTCAAGGCGCGGATCGCCGGCAAGCCGCCCCACGCGGCGGATATGAAGGAGACCTGGGCGGATATCACGAAAGCAGGACAGCTGCTCGGCTGGTCGCCGCGGGTGAGCGTGGAGGAAGGCTTCCAGCGTTCGGTCGATTGGTATTTGGAGAACAAGAGCTGGCTGAAAGACATCAGACTTTGAAATCTGAAACCGGAAATCTGATAGGCATTTCAGCCTTTATCTGCGCATGACTTTACCTGCGCAGAGTCTTTTCATCACCGGTGGCCGCGGGCGGCTGGCGCGTTTGATCGCTGCCGCGTTCGATCATCGATCCGTAGGGGCGCAGACTTGCTGCGCCCTCTTTTCCCGCCAAGGCGGCGACGGCATGGCTTCCATGGAGCAACTCTTCGGGACGGGTGCGTTGGCCCGCTGCGGCACGCTCTTGCACCTGGCCTGGAGTTCTCTCCCGACAACGGCGGAACAGCACCCCGAGCTGGTCGAGACCCAGGATTTGCCATTCCTGCGGCGTTTGCTCGAGGCCATCACGGCTGTGCCTGCGAGCCAGAGGCCGCACCTGGTCTTTTTTTCTTCGGGTGGTGCGGTCTATGGCAATGCGCCTGGTCGGTCCAATGGGGAGAGCGACCCCTGCCGGCCGATCGGCCAATACGGCCGCGCCAAGCGCGCGGCGGAAATGCTGATCGAATCGTGGGCGGACAAGCACGCGTTCAGCCACACGATCCTGCGCATCTCCAATCCTTATGGCTTCACCGTTCACCAGGAGCGGCCGCAAGGCATCATTCCCCACGCCATCCGTTGCGCTCTTGCCGGAACGCCGTTGACGTTGTGGGGCGACGGGACAGCGCGGAAGGATTTCATTCACTCCACCGACTTCCTCGCCGCGCTCGCCAGGGTCCTTGAGGAACGCCCGTCCGGCACCTTCAACCTTTGCAGCGGCGAATCCCATTCCCTCAACGAAGTCCTGGCCGAGGTCGAGCGTCAGACCGGTCGGCCCATCGCGCGCATCCTTTCCCCGGCTGCCGTGTGGGATGTCCACGACAGCCGCCTCGCCAACGACCGCCTCCGCGCTGCCTCGGGTTGGGAGCCGGCAATCAATCTGCGGGAGGGAATTCGCCTTAGCGTTGCGGGCAATCTTGCCCCTCCATGAAGGCAACGCCGGACTGGCGCAGCAAGGCCGCGGCCCCACGCCGGAATTCACGTTTTCGGCCAGAGTTTCAGTCCCTCGGCGCTGGCGGCCTTGCCCTGCCGCTTGTCGTAGGTGACGAACCAAAGGGCACCGGACTCGAGAGCATGGCCGATATGCAGGGCATCCAGCGAGCGCAGTCCCCGGTGTTGGCGCAAAAGGTGAATGGCCCGGGCAAAGGTGCCGGGCCATTCTGCGGCCGGCCGGGAGAGAACACCCCGGGTCAGGTCCTGGTCGATGGCGCCGATGATTTGGTTGAGTGCGATGGTGGTCAGGTCCCCCTCTTCGCGCCGGCGTTCGAGGGCGTGGGTCAACTCCAATTCGTGCAGGGAGGAGTAGGGCAGGGGCGGGGCGTATTTGCGGACAAAGGCGGACACTTCGGCTGTCTCGGGCTCGTGCACGTAGAGCTTTACCAAAGCCGAGGAGTCCAGGTAAAGATCGCAGGCCATGCTCAGTCGCGCTCGTCGAGGATGGTGGTGCTGAGCGGACGTCCCTTGATGCGGGCGGTGCGGGCGGCGAAATCGGGCCATTTGACCCGGGTGGCGGCCGGCGATGCGGGCACGAGGCGGGCGACGGTGCGGCGGCGGCGGGTGACGAGCACCTCCTGGCCCTGGTCCACGTGGCGCATGACGTCGCTCAGGTGGTGCTGCATGTGGCGGAGGGAGACGGATTTCATGTGCAACAAAATGACGCACGGACCCCGGTGGCGTCAAGCTGGGAGATGGGGGGGAGGCCCCGGCGGGTGTGAGACAAATTTCGGGCGTAGGGGCGCAGCTTGCTGCGCCCTTTGAGGGGGGCCATCAGCCGTCGCCAAGCCTATGGCCGACAGGAGGTCCACCCCTACCCCGGATATTTCACACTCTCCTCTCCTGCGTACCCACCCCCTGTGAGTAAATTCTTCCTGCTTTTGCAGCCTTTGGGCCTATCCGGGGTAACGGCAAAACCGCCCGGCGGTTTTGCTTTTAGCCTGCATATCCCAGCAACTCTCGATGATACCCCGCTGCGGGCATCCGCGAACACACGAACAAAAGCAGTTGGAGTGTGAAATATGCAGGCTACAGGTTGAAACTTGAGATATGAAATGGAGAGCGGAAAAACACGAGAACTGAGCCCTCTGATGGGAGTGTCCGATCTCAGGCTTCAGATTTCAAGTTTCAGGGTTCGGCGGGTTTGCCCGCTCAGATGCCGAGCGGCGTGCGATAAAGCCGCGGAACGCGCTTGGTCACCGAGCAAAGTGTCTCCCAGGGGATCGTGCCAGACCAGTCGCTGAATTCGGTGACGCTGATCTCGGCGTTCCCCTGCCGGCCGACCAGCACGACGGCGTCGCCGCAGCTGACTTTCCCCTTTACGTCCGTGATGTCCACGATGGTCTGGTCCATCGTGATGCGGCCGAGCACGGGGCAGCGCTGCCCTTGGATGAGCACCTGGGCGCGGTTGCTGCTGGCGCGCGCGATGCCGTCGCCATAACCCGCGGTCAGCACCGCCACAGTGGTCGCTCTCGCCAGCCGGTGCGTCCGGCCATAGCTGATCCCCGTGCCGGCGGGCAGGTGCTTCACCAGTCCGACGCGCGTGTGAAAGCTGAAAACCGGCTCGGCGTGCACGCGGGCGAGCATCGAGTGCGGGTGGGGGAGGATGCCGAACTGCAGGAGACCCACGCGCACGGCGTTGAACACGCCGCGTCCGGGCGTCGTTTCCAGGCCGGCGCTGTTGTCGGCGTGGATGAAGAGCCCCGCAGGATCGAATCCAGGGAATTCCTTGAGCCGATCCAGGAAGATCCGTCGCTGTTCCTCCGTGAACGCCGGGTCGTCATCCGCGCTGGCAAAATGGGTGAACACCCCCGCGAGCCGCACGCCCGGAGCCGAGCGGATGGCGGCACACAACGCGCCGGCTTCCTCGTGCCACACGCCGAGCCGGCCCATGCCGGTGTCGATTTTCAAATGCACCGCGACCGGCTTCCCGGCGGCGCGCCCGATCGCGTCGAAACGCGCGACCTCGTCGGCCGACGACACGGTCGCGGCCAGGTCGTAGTCGGCGAGGTAGCTGTCCTCGTCCGGCAGCACCGGACTCAAGAGCAGGATCGGCCAGTCGTTACTCAACTCGCGCAGGGCCATCGCCTCGGCGACGTTGGCGACGGCAAAAAGATCGGCGCCGGCATGCATGAGCCGCGCGGCCACGTGGTGCAGCCCATGGCCGTAAGCGTCGGCCTTGACCACGGCGACATACTTGAGGTGCGGCGGCAGCGAGGCGCGGATGAGCTTCAGGTTGCGCTCGAGGGCGGCGAGATCGATCTCGGCCCAGCAGCGGCGCGGCAGTTGTCCGGAGGCGGTCATTGAGAAGTGCCCGCGAAACGATGGGAAAGTGCGACGGCAGCCCAGCCCGCCAGCGGGCGCCCAAGCAGCGCGAGCAAGCTCGCTGGCCCACGGGTTATCGCGTCAGTCCGGCCTGAAAGGGTGAGGGTTGACTTGTGTTTCATTTCCTCGCCCCCGCGTCGGAGGACCTTTCTGGGGCGCTCGGCGCACTGTGAATTTGGGCGGACCATTTTTTGTAGGCGGGGGCCTCGTGCTGGAAGGCGTCGGGGGAATCGCTGGCGTGAAAGCAATCGCCCTCCGCGATGGACGGGAAAATCTTTGCCAGGTCGTAGCCGCAGGTGGCGGCGGGGCGGGGCGGCGGCGCCCAGGCGCGGAAATCCGCCGGCGTCACCCATTCTCCCTCAGGCAGGGCGGCGGCGGGGAGACGTTGCAGCGGCTCCAGCCGGCCGTCGATGCCAACGGGCTGGCAGTGCCAGGTGTCGCGGCGGGCGTCCACGATCACACTGAAGGCACGCGGAGTCCGCTGCGCCCATTCGTGACGGCCGGCGACAGCCAGGCTCTGGTAGGCATAGACGGGTCGGGGTGCGAGCACCTGCCAGGTCCGGAGCGCCATGGCGATGGTGCGGACGCCGAGCATCGAGCCCGGGCCTTCGCAGAAAACAAACGCCCCGATGCCGGCGATCTTGAGTTTTGCCGTCGTGAGCAGGGCGTCGGCGCTGGCGAAGATTTCCGTGCCCGCTTCCTCCTCCGTCCGGCGCCAAACGGCCGGCGCGCCGGCGCGCAGGAGGCCGACCTGCACAATCTTCGAGGCGGCATCGAGGACGAGCAGGCGGTCGTGGCTGGTCAAAAGCTGTGTAAGCGAAGGCATTACGCGAGGAGTTTGTCGGACTTGGGACCGAAAGCTGGAAAGAAGCCCGGGAATCGTTC
>OBEQ010059862.1_pt1 | contig 13266 bp, 8 predicted proteins | sample 1670901 | NCBI WGS metagenome assembly OBEQ01 (sample SAMEA104232315, study PRJEB22302) | groundwater metagenome | biome: forest; feature: aquifer; material: groundwater | place: USA | collected 2011-08-07 | depth 5.4 m
AGACGGACATTGCCGACGTCGTCAGCCGCTGGACCGGGATCCCGCTCTCGAAACTCCTCGAGGGGGAGGCCCAGAAACTCCTCCATCTGGAGGAGACCCTGCATCGGCGCGTGATCGGCCAGGAGGCGGCCGTCACCGCCGTGGCCGAAGCGGTGATCCGCGCTCGCTCCGGCCTGAAGGACCCGCATCGCCCGATCGGCTCGTTCATCTTCCTAGGGCCCACGGGCGTGGGGAAGACCGAGCTCGCCCGCGCGCTGGCGGAGGCCCTGTTCGACGACGAGCGGGCGATGATCCGGCTCGACATGTCCGAGTATCAGGAGCGCCACGCCGTGGCACGGCTCATCGGCGCGCCGCCCGGTTACGTGGGCTACGAGGAAGGGGGACAATTGACCGAGGCGGTCCGCCGCCGGCCCTACCGGGGGCTCCTCTTCGACGAGATCGAGAAGGCGCACGCCGACACCTTCAACGTCCTCCTGCAGATCCTCGACGACGGCCGCCTCACCGACGGGCAGGGGCGGACGGTGGATTTCAAGCACACCGTGATCATCATGACTTCGAATCTCCGAGGGACAGAGGCCCTGCGCACCCACTTCCGGCCGGAGTTCCTCAACCGGGTGGACGAGACGGTCGAGCTTCATCAGCTCACCGAGGCCCACCTGGCTCGCATCGTGGAACTGCAATTGGCTCACGTGCAGCGTCGCCTGACGGATCGCCGCGTGACGCTTGAGGTGACCGCCGCGGCGAAACAGCATCTGGTGCGCGTGGGCTACGATCCGACGTACGGGGCCCGGCCGCTGAAGCGCGTCATCCAGCGGGAGCTGGAGACCGCGCTCGGGCGACGACTGCTGGCCGGCGAGCTGCGCGAGGGGCAGACGGTGGCGGTGGACTACGACAAGGGGCACGGCACCCTCACCTTCGCCAGCCGTTAATGTTACAGAGATATTGATCTGTTCCTCTTGACGGCCACCCCATTAATCAGGCATACTTACTCTGATGCCTATTCAGATGTTGTGCCAAGAGGGTTTTTCGTGTGCCCGCTTGCTGAGGACTTTATTGATCTGCGCGGTGTGCGCCTCGCTTGCCCTGCCCAGCTCTGCTCTCGCCCTGCGCCCGGCCAACGCAGGAATAGAGGAGTCCCCGGTCCGCGTCCAACTCCGTGAATCACTGGGCCTCGCCGCTGGTGCAGAGGAGGTACCGTTGCTGCCGACGCCGCTAGAGGCGCTGGCGGCGCTGCAGGAGGCGACGGCGCGCATGACGGCGCGGCCGCTGGCGCACGGCATGACGCGCACGGGGGCGGTGGTGCGGATCCCCGACGATCTACCCGTCGTGGTGATTGGCGATCTGCATGGCCAGTGGAAGAATCTGGATGTGATCCTCCAGCACGACGAGCTGGCAGAGCAGGTCCAGCGTGGCCAGATAGTGCTGGTGATCCTCGGCGATGTGGTGCACTCTGAGGGGACGACCCTCGAGGCGCGGCTGGCGATGGACTCATCGCTGATCACGATGCAGAAGATTCTAGAGTTGATGGCTGCCAGCCCGCCGGGACATGTCCTCTATCTTTTGGGGAATCACGACGCCTCCCTCCATGCGCCCACGATCGACCGCACGAATCTTGGGGAAGTGTACGAGCGGGCGATGCGTGGGGCCTACGGCGATGACTACGTCGAGGCCTACCGCCAATTCTTAGGGCGCAGTCCCTTGATTGTCACAGGACAGGGGTTTGTGGCGTGCCATGCTATTGATCAGGTGGCCGCCGATTGGGCGGCCTACGAGCAGCTCGAGGCCATGGACGTGGGCCATCCCGTCGTGCAGCAGGTGATCCAAGCGGGCGCTGACGGCCAATCGGTCGGCGCCGTCGAACGCTTCCTGCGAGAGGCCGGCCAGCCCGCGGCCACGTTGGTGACCGGTCATCATCATCTGCACGATGGGGCCTGGTTCCTGCGCGACCCGCGGATCCCGCAGCACCTGATCCTCTATGCCGGCCGCGACCCCGGCCACGCGCACCTCGGCTACGCCCGCTTCGATGGTGGCCACCTAACCCCCGTCGAGATCATGGCCGCCGGGCTGGAGGAGTGGGACAGGATCATTCGTGACCTACTCGGCGATGCCGAACCAGCAAGAACCAATGCTATTTTTGCCCTCGAGGCGAAGCCGCTAGATGCTGCGGTCCACGTCCTGCCTCTCTTGGAGAATAACTCTGTCGGTGCAAGGAATGCCGCCATCGTCTTGCTCGGCAAGGCTTTTGCAGAGCACCAGCGCATCCGAGGCTTGGAGCCAGAGTTTCTGGCGCGTGCCATTGAAGCCCTGGTTCAACAGTTGAGGAATCCCGATGTCCACGTGCGTCGCCTCGCAGTCGAGGCACTATCGCAGAGCGGGCCCCAGGCGCTGGCACGGATGTTCGAAGCGACCGAGGACCCCAATCCACAGATTCGCCATGGGGCGCTACGAGTGTTGCGGCAGATGGAGACGGCGTACGGCGCGGTCGAGGAGTGGTTGTCCACCCCGCCTACAGATGCGCAGTGGGATCAAGTGCGAGCTGACCTCAAAGCGGCAGAGCCGCAGGTGCGGGCCCAAGCAATCGGGCGATGGTTCTCATACGCCCAACGGCACATGTTCTCCACCGGGACGCCGGTCCCCATCCGTAATCAGGAAATCCTCGAGGTTCTTGCAGCACAAATCCCCATGGAACATGGGATCGCGCTCGTCTCATTCGGCCAGGGACTAACCCCCGGAGAATTTGACCTGATTGTGCTGGTGAAAAACAAGGTCATCGGCACATCCTTTGTTAAATCGCTCCAGTCGGTTGCCGAATCGTTGGGATTTGAGATTGACACCGCGGTATTCGGCGAGCATCGGCTAGTCGTCACCCCCAAAGAGTTGGGAGAGGCGTTCACGCCTGTGCCCAATGCGGACATGCCTCTCCGACTCACCGCATTAATGAAGTTTCAACTAGTCCAAGGAGACCGCACGCTATTTGATGAAGCGATCCGTGGAGTATGGGGGCAATGGCCCATAGAAGATGCCTTCGAAGTGATCGCCGACGGACACAGCAGTCCCCACAGTGCCAAAGTGGCGTTGCGATCCATTCAGCGGATCAGTTGGTTGGGGCAACTTCTCCTAGAAGCCCGAGGCGTGATCATAGACAACCCCCTTGATATCCCCTCAGGGCTACAAGGGATGACACGCGAGTCTCTAATCGATGCAAAGACACGCGACCGTCTCCTCGACTACTACAGCAAGGGTCTTCGAAGCCGCGCCCTGCACGTGTGGGATCCTGATCCCAAAGGCCAGGAAGAAATCCGCCCCGAAGGTCCGTTGCGTGAGAGGTTACAGCGGCAGATTTGGGGTGAGGGCGGCGAGAGTCGCGCCATCCAAACACTCGATGAAATTGAGCGTGCCATCGCCGCACAGCGAGATGCATTAACCTTAGCCGGCCTGGAGGAGACGCGCGAGGGGGCGGACAGCCCTGAGGTCTGGGCCCAGGTGCAGCTGGCGCGGCTCCTGCAAGCGTGGCAGACGGTCGTCGGACTCTATGAACGGGAGCTGTTGGGCACCCGGTTGGCCGTTTTGGCCCCCAAGGACTCCGAGGTGAACACGGTGGCAGAGATCATGGACGCGACGTACGACGTCTACGCGCGGGCCGCGGATGACGGGATTCCCATGCGCGCGGAGGATTGGATTCGCATCAACCAAATCCTCATCGAGCGTGTGGGAGCCCGCTGGCAGGCGCGGCCGACCGATATCCCCGCGGCTGAGGTGCTCGACCTGGTTCGCGAGGCGGTGCAGGCCGTCATGCCCGCCAAGACGCATGACCAGCTCGATCGTCTCATCATCGGGATGACCTTCCCAGGCCTGCCGGTGGTGGCGCGGTATGCTCAAGAGCCCGTGGTGACCGCTGTCGCCGAACGCCGGTTTCCAGCCAGCGCCTGGTTGGACCAGGCCAACGCGCTGGCGAGCAAAGGCGACATCAAAGGGGCGGTCCGGGGCGCGCAGATGGTGATCTACCTCCTACGAAGAGAGGGGCTTACCACCACCGATCAGAAGACGGCTCTCGACGTCTTGCAATGGGCTGAGACGCAGCTGAGCGAGGTGGCACAGTACCAGTCAACCCGCGAAACCATCCGCACCATCGCCGACGCATTGGAACAGCGGCCTATCGGACAGCTCGAGCCGCAGGTGCTCGATGCGCTCATGGATGAGCGTGACGCATTGGAACTCTCGGTGGCGTGGGATGTGACGCGGCTCGTCCACGCGATGGGCCCCCGAAAGCTCGGCACCGCCGCGATCGGCCTGAGCACCACGGCCGTCACCAGCCCGTCAGGCCGCGCCTTGCTCGACCTCATGGATCGCTTGGCGCGTGGGGAGCGCGTCCCAGAGTCCGCGGCGCTGGTGGTTGTCGTAGGAGAGGGAGCCGAGGCCTCCCGTGCCCAGCACCCCAGTATCACGGTTGTTGCGGAGAGTTCGGAGGCCGCCGCGTCGGTGCTCGTCGGGCGGGGCGTGGGCTCCCTGCCGTATCTGGCGACCCCGGAGGAGACCGCCGCGTTAACTGGTGCCCTCGATCGAAGGAACCTGCCGATCCGAGTGAACTCGATCCCCCTCAACAACGTCTCGCTGGATCTGCTGCTGGAAATCGTCTTGAAGAATCTCGTCGGGCCGGAGGCCATGGCCCAGGCCCGCGTCGATCTCCGGCAGCTCGCCCACAACCTCAAACAGCTCGCCAGTCTCGGCGTGTAATTTCTCACAACGCCCCGCGGATTTTTTCGTGGACACGGCTCGTCCGGCGGTATAATCACCCTAGCCCTGCTGTGCGCGTGTTGCACTGAGCATTCCGAACCAACAGTTGAACCTGAGGGAGCCCATCTTCACCCGGGGATGGCAGGCCCACTCCGCAAGGAGAGGGACGCATGAAGCGGGTGAGCGGCGCCCACGTTGAGAGGGAACAGGTTCGGGAATACTCCGGGCTCACGGCATCGGCGGGGCCTCTCTTTCAGATGGCACGTCGTCGCGCGTCTCCCACCTCGCTGGCTGATCCGGGCGGGCTCTTCCCAGAGGATCCCGCCGTCCGCACGCCCGCGCGCCCCCTGGCGGCCCGCATGCGGCCGCGCACCCTCGAGGAGTTCGTCGGGCAGACGCACCTCCTCGGCCCCGGGAAACTCCTCCGTCGGGCCCTGGAGGCCGACCGCCTGACCTCCCTTATCCTCTACGGCCCGCCGGGGACGGGGAAGACCGCGCTCGCGGGCCTGATCGCCGCCCGGTCGAAGGCCCATTTCGAGCGGGTCAACGCCGTCACCTCAAATGTGGAGGAGCTTCGTCGGGCGATCGAGGCGGCCCGCTTGCGCCAGCGCACCAGCGGGACGCGCACCCTCCTCTTCATCGACGAGCTCCACCGGTTCAACAAGGCCCAGCAGGATGTGTTGATGCCTGAAGTAGAAGAGGGGGTCGTCATCCTGATCGGCGCGACCACGCATAATCCGTTCTTCTCGCTGATCGCCCCGCTCCTCTCCCGCTCGCTCGTCGTCGAGTTCAAGCCGCTCACCGTGGAGGATCTGCGGACGATCCTGCAGCGGGCGATCGCGGACGCCGAGCGGGGACTGGGGGCCATGCCGCTGCGCGTGGAGCCCGAGGCGGTTGCGTTCCTGGCGACGATTGCCGACGGAGACGCGCGCCGGGCGCTGAATGGGCTCGAAGTGGCCGCCCTGACGACGCCGCCGGCCAAGGACGGCACGATCCAGATCACGCGCGCGGTCGCCGAGGAGTCCGTGCAGAAGAAGGCGGTCGTCTACGACCAGGATGAGGACGCCCACTACGACACGATCTCCGCCTACATCAAGGCGATGCGGGGGACCGACCCGGACGCCGCGCTCTACTGGCTCGCGAAGATGCTCTACGCCGGCGAAGATCCGCGGTTCATCGCCCGGCGGCTGGTGATCTGCGCGGCGGAGGACGTGGGGAATGCCGACCCGCAAGCGCTCGTCGTCGCGATGGCCGCGGCCCAGGCGGTGGAGTTCATCGGCCTCCCCGAGGGCCGCATCCCGCTGGCCCAGGCCACCACCTACGTCGCCTGCGCCCCGAAGTCGAACGCCGCCTACCTCGGCATCGAGCAGGCGACCAAGGATGTCACCGAGGGGCGCACCCTGGAGGTACCGGAGCATTTGAAGGACAGTCACTACCCGGGGGCGAAGCGCCTGCAGCACGGCGAGGGGTACCAGTACGCCCACGATCACCCCGGCCACCACGTCGAGCAGGCCTACCTGCCGACCGAGAAACGCTACTACGAGCCCACCGATCAGGGCTTCGAGCAGGAGCTCAAAGTCCGCCTCGACCGCCTCCGCCAGAAGCCACGAGTTAATAATAAATAAATCTTAATTAATAGTTGCCGGTCGTCGGGTGCATCAGGTATACTTTAGCTATGCGTAGTAAAAGTGTTCACCGCCTGCTCGCCGCCTGGTTGGTGTGGAGTTTGCTCATCCCGCCTCCCGCCCTGGCCCTGCGCGTCCAGCAGGAGACCGCCGCGGGCGAGCTGAGGCAAGCGCTGCACGGCCAATCCACCACAGGGTTGGAGGAGCGGCCACGGTGGTCCGCTGCGCAGGTGAACGAATTGGCCGAGGCGATGGCCTCCGTCCTCGGGGGCGAACAGGCGCCCCTGCCTCAAGCCATCATTGCGCGAGACCGACAGGACCAGACGCATGTTTATCAGGATGTCATCGGGATACGGATCGTCCCTTGGATCACGGAGGTCCGGCGTGATCCGTTGAGCGCGGAGGTCCGAGCCGATGCCGAACACGTCCTCGCTCAATTTCTCACGCTCCTTGAGGGATATGGAGCTGAGATCTGGTCGCCAGGACAGGTCGTAACGTTCTCCATCTACGCCTCAAGGATTCTGTCCCGGCCACCCGTCTCCACCGTCCCTGGGGTGGCGGCGCTGGTCGAGCAGGAGCACCGAGTTCAGTCACAGCCGACCTTCGCCGCCTACGTAGAGCTCGCCGAGTTGGCCCTCCAAGTCATCCGCGATGAGGGAGGGCGGATTCTCAGCCCGGAGCACGTCGAGGCGCTGGCCGAGATCCTGAGAGGGGGGATCGCGGTTGCCCAGACCTCGGCTGAGCGCGATGAGGTCTGGAAGCTTCGTCGAACCATTATGGCGCTCACCGGCGTGGCCAATGTGCGTCTCCTGCGTGATGCCGCTGGGTTGGAACAGCTGGGCGTGGCGGAACAGCACCCGCGATTTCCAGGCGGGCCATGGGTTCGGGCGGACGAGATCACGGCGTGGCTGCAGCGCGCGGTCAACGCCGCGAAGTCCTCCTCCCTAGATCTGGAGGCCCGGCTGACCGGCAGCGCGTTGTATTTGAAGACCGATGACGGGATGATTCCGCTGCACCGGATTGGCGATCTGGACGTGCAGGTGTGGGTCGGCGGTGCCGCCGGCGTCCCCAGTGTGCCGCCGCAGCTCATTGAGGCCCTGCGTACCCAGGCCCCTCCGGGGATCTCCGTCGAGCCGGCACTCGGCGAGGGGTGGAGCGCCGGCTACCTCCTCTTCCGTGGCCCTGAACCATTCGGCGCGCACAGGTGGCATTTCCATCTGATGCAGATCAGCCCTCCCGCTGATCTCGAGACGATCAGACGCGCCATGGACGCGGGAGAACCCGTCCGACGCATGGCGGCCGATTCGGAGGCCGAGGCCCTCGCCCAGATTCAATTCGCACTCTGGGATTTGGAAGGGGGCGTGCCCTCTGAGGAAAAGGCCGTCAAGAAATTCATCGAGTTTCTCTTCCGCAGGGAAGGCCATTCGCCCCGACAAGTCTATTGGCGCGATCGATTCCTCACGTTGGATGCTGGCGCCCCCACCTATCACCGCGAGATCAGCGCGCTCTTCCAAGAGATCCAGCGGACCGCCGGCGCCATCACCGGCTTGGAGGAGGCCCCCAAGAATTTCACCTGGCAGGACGTCGTCACGATTCCTGCCACGACGATGCGCCTGCCGGAGGATAACCGCCGCGCGGCGTTGGAGCCGATCCTCCACACAGTCGCGGCCACATTGGCGACGGATGCAGAGCCCATCAGGGCTCTCCTTCGAATCCTGCTCGATGAGTTGATCAAAGATCTTGACGCGCATGTCCCGGAGCCGTCGAGAGCGTCGGCGCAGGTCACCGTCTCCCTGGCTGATGGCGAGGACAGTCGCTGGCGGCTCCGGGTGGCCTATCAGGATCAGAACCCCACGGGGTTTGGCCTCCCGGTGCAGCAGGCGCTGGAGCTCGGGGTCAGCACGAAGCCGGCCGGACACCCCGGGGGATTTGGATTGCTCATGATCCGGGAGTTGGTGATCGGGCGCAGCGGTTCGATGGCGATCAGTACTGCGGAGCCGGCGGTGCTCGGCGAGACGACGCGAGTTCGCCAGCGTCATACGTACACTGCGGCAGGGGAGCGGATTGAGCGGCTCGACCACGGCGTCGGCACCAGCGTCTCCGTGGAACTCCCCATCACACCGCCCGCAGGGCTTACGCTGGCCAACGCCATCCGTCAGATTCGGCAGCGATTCGCATCGCGCCCCGCCGGTGGGTTGGAGGAGCCGCAGGACGAGAAGATCAAAATTCTCTACGTCGAGGATGATCCCGACGTCCAGCGGCGGTTTGTCCCGGTGATCGGCGCAGGGGATGTGGCGCTAACGGTCGCCTCGACATTAGCGGAGGCGCAGCGGGCCATCGAGACGCAGGCGTTCGACAGCTACATTTTTGACTGGTTCCTGGGGAACGGTATCGGTCCCGATGCAGGCGAGCTCCTCGCGCTCTTGGCCCAGCATCCGGAGAAACAGCGCCCCATCCTGATCTTATCCGGCGATGTTCCGACAGCCCGTGATGCGGTGACGGCCACCCCGGCCTGGTCCATGCTCGAGATCCTGTACGCCAGGAAGCAGGATCTTGATGAGGCCCACGCCACGATTGCCGAGTTCCTCGAAGGGCTTCGCACCTCCGCAGCCGGCCTCGAGCAGGCCGCCTAATCCCTCGCATTTCGCCTTGACAATGAGTTCATGATTCTTTAGACTATTGTCATAAATATCCTGAAAGAAATCATCAGGATTATTCATACACCAGTTTCACCCTCACAGGAGACTCAACGACCATGGCACTCGTGAAGACGCTCGGCGCAGCAGAGGTGGCAGCCGCCGCCAACACCCTCGAACCCCAATCCGCTCAGGACGTATTGGCCTGGGGCATCAAGACATTTTTCCCGCGGATCGGGCTGGCCTCCAGCTTCGGCGCGGAGGATGTGGTGTTGATCGACATGCTGGTGAAGTTGAACCCGAAGGTGACCATCTTCACCCTCGACACCGGCCGGCTGAACGAAGAGACCTACGACGTGATGGAGCGGATCCGGGAGAAGTACCAGATCTCGATCAAGAGCTACTTCCCGAACCTGGAGAAGGTGCAGACCCTCGAGCGCGAGAAGGGATTTTTCTCCTTCCGCAAGTCGATCGAGAATCGGAAGGAATGCTGCGGGATCCGCAAGGTGGAGCCGCTCAACCGGGCGCTCGGCGAGCTGGACGCCTGGATCACGGGGCTCCGACGGGCGCAGGCGGTGACCCGCACGAGCGTGCCGAAGGTGGAGCTGGACGGCGCGCACGGGAACATGATCAAACTCAACCCCTTGGCGGATTGGTCCGAGCAGCAGGTGTGGGACTACATCAAGGCGAATCAGGTGCCGTACAACACGCTGCATGACCAGAACTACCCCTCCATTGGCTGCGCCCCCTGCACCCGCGCGGTGAAACCCGGCGAGGATATCCGGGCGGGCCGCTGGTGGTGGGAGACGCCGGAGCAGAAGGAGTGCGGGCTGCACGTGAACCCCGCGGCGAAACATTGACCCCAACAACCGACGACGGACGGAGGGCACAGCCTGTGGCACGACGACTGATGATCGCGGGACTGATGGTGGCGGGCGCGGCGCTGGCGGGGTGCGCGACGACCTCGACGGGGGCGCACCTGGAGCAGGACCAACTGCGCGCGCAGGTGAACACCCTGCAGTCGCAAGTGGCGGCTCTCTCGAGCCAGGTGGAGGAGTTGCGTGGCCGGCAGCGGTCGGTCGAAGATCATACCTGGGAGGCCGGCGGGCGCGTGGCGACGGCTGATGCGCACGCGGCGAAGCATTCGCGCATCGTCCTGACGGCGAAGGAGATCCAGCTCGCGCTCCAGCGGGCCGGCTACTACCAGGGGCCGATTGACGGGCGGATCGGGACCAAGACCCGCAACGCCATCAAGACGTTCCAGACGGCGAACAACCTGGTCGCCGACGGGGTGGCGGGCACGAAGACGATGGTAGCCCTGCAGGCCTACCTGACCTCGCCGGAGAACACCCAGTGAGCGCGGGACTGATCGCGCCGCACGGCGGCACTCTCGTCAATCGCGTCGCCACCGGCGCGGCGCGGGAGGCGGCGCTGGCGAAAGCCCGCGCGCTGCCGACGATCCCGCTCGACGAATTCGCCCAGTCGGACCTGGAGATTATCGCCGTCGGGGCCCTCTCGCCGCTCGAGGGGTTCATGACGGAGCAGGAAGTAGCGAGTGTCCTCACGCGCAAGCGGCTGCCGAGCGGGCTCGTCTGGACGCTGCCGGTGACGCTGGCGGTGACCGAAGCGCAGGGGAAGGGGCTCGCCGCGGGCAACGAGGTGGTGCTGACCGACGAGCGCGGGCAGCTGCTGGCGCTGCTGACGCTCACGCAGGTGTACCGGGCTGACAAGACGGCCTACGCGCAGGGGGCGTTCGGCACGACGGATCGGGCGCACCCGGGCGTGGCGCGGCTGTTCGCGCAGGGGGAGCTGTTCCTCGCTGGGCTGCTGACCGTGGTCAATCTGCCGCGGCATGAGGATTTCACCACATACCGGCTGACGCCGGCGCAAACCCGGTCGGCGTTTGCCCAGCGCGGCTGGTCGCGGGTGGTCGGCTTCCAAACGCGCAACCCGATCCACCGGGCGCACGAGTACCTGCTGAAGGTGGCGCTCGAGGTGACGGACGGCCTGCTGATCCACCCGCTCGTTGGAGCGACGAAGTCCGACGATGTGCCGGCGGACGTCCGGATGCGGTGCTACGAGGTGTTGATCGAGAAATATTTCCCGAAGGACCGGGTCCAGCTCGCCGTGAACCCGTCGTCGATGCGCTACGCCGGGCCGCGCGAGGCGGTGTTCCACGCGATCTTGCGGAAGAACTATGGCTGCACCCATTTTATCGTCGGGCGCGACCACGCAGGCGTGGGGAATTTCTACGGGCCGTTCGACGCGCAGAAGATTTTCAGCGAGTTTTCCGCCGAGGAGATGGGGATCACGCCGCTCTTTTTTGACAACAGCTTCTTCTGCACGGCCTGCGGCGGGATGGCCTCCTCGAAGAGCTGCCCGCACGGGCCGGAGACACGCGTGAGTTTGAGCGGCACGGCGGTGCGCGCGCTGCTGAAGGAAGGGAAGCTGCCCCCGCCGGAGTTCAGCCGGCCGGAGGTGGCGCAGATCCTGATCGAGGCGATGGCGACTCCCGTGGGGAGTAGTCCCGCCGCTAAGAGTTGATGCTGAAAATCACGTCGGAGGCGCTGCAGGGGATGCTCGCCCACGCCCAGGCCGATTATCCCAACGAGGCCTGCGGCTATCTGGCGGCGCGCGACGGCCTGGTGGTGCGGGCGATCCCGATGCGGAACGTGGATGCCAGCCCGACGAGCTACACGATGGATCCGCTCGAGCAATTGAAGGTGCAGAAGGGACTGCGCGAGGCGCGGCTCGAGCATGCGGGGATCTATCACTCGCACGTGGCGACCGCGGCCTACCCGTCGAAGCGGGACATCGCGAACGCGCTGGCGATCCAGGATTTTTGCCGCGTCCCCTACTGGCTCGTGACGCTGAAGGATCAGCGGCCGCGCGCGCGGGCCTTCACCCTCCTCGATGGGCACGTGCAGGAGGAGGAGATCCTCGAGGTGGCCGCGTGTCCACACTGAAGATCGGCACGCGGGGCTCGGCGCTCGCCGTGGCGCAGGCGACGGAGGTGAAGGCCGCGCTTGAGCAGCGCCTGCCCGGAACCACTGTGGAATTGGTGGTGATCAAGACCAGCGGCGATGAGACCGCTCCCTTTCCGAAAGAGGCCGGCGACACCCCGCTCCCGTCGGTGAAGGGGATGTTCGTCAAAGAGCTGGAAGAGGCGCTGCTCGACGGGCGGGTGGATCTGGCGGTGCACTCGGTGAAGGATCTTCCGACGGAGTTGCCGGCGGGGCTGGCGGTGCGGGCCGTGCTGGCGCGCCGGGATCCGCGCGATGCGGTGATCACGCGCGACGGGCAACCGCTGGGGCGGCTCCCGGCCGGTGCCCGGATCGGGGCCAGCTCCCTGCGGCGGCAGGCGCAGGTGAAGCGTCTGCGACGCGACCTGGAGGTGCTGCCGATCCGTGGCAATGTGGACACCCGCCTACGGAAGCTCGACGAGGGTCAGTACGACGCGGTAATTCTCGCGGCCTGCGGGCTGCTGCGGTTGGGACTCGAGCCGCGGATCACGCAGCGGCTGGAGCCGCGTGAAATGCTGCCGGCGCCGGGCCAGGGGGCGCTTGCGATCGAGGGGCGGGCGGATCGCGACGATCTCGCGGCGGTGTGCGCGGCCCTCGATGATGCGGTGGCCCACGCGGCGGTGCGGGCGGAGCGGGCGATGCTGCGGAGTCTCGGCGGCGGCTGCCAGGTGCCGATCGCAGCACTCGCCACCCTCGACGAGCTCGGGAATCTCACGCTCGACGGGGCGGTTTTCTCGCCCGATGGGCTGCGAGTGATCCGGCAGTCGCTCTCGGGCGCGCAGGCCGAGGCGGAGCGGATCGGGATCACGCTGGCGAGCCATTTGCGGGCGAAGGGAGCGGACCGATTGTTATTCGGACAAAAGGCACAGGCATGGCAGGCACCGTCTACCTCGTAGGAGCCGGGCCGGGCGGCCCGGACCTGCTGACGCTCCGCGGCGCGGAGCTGTTGGCGCAGGCGGACTGCGTGATCTACGACCGGCTCGTGGATCCGCGCATTCTGAAGTTGACGAATGGGAGCGAGCGGATTGACGTCGGCAAGTTGCCCGGCGAGGGAGGCCGCACCCAGCGGGCGATCAACGCCCTGCTCCTCAAAAAAGCCAAGGAGTATCGCGTCGTCGTCCGTCTCAAAGGAGGCGATCCGTTGCTCTTTGGTCGAGGGGCAGAGGAGTTGACCGCGTTGAACGGGGCCGGCATCCGCTATGAAATCGTCCCCGGGATCAGCTCGGTGCAGGCGGCCGGGGCCTACGC
>OBEQ010063186.1_pt1 | contig 13264 bp, 12 predicted proteins | sample 1670901 | NCBI WGS metagenome assembly OBEQ01 (sample SAMEA104232315, study PRJEB22302) | groundwater metagenome | biome: forest; feature: aquifer; material: groundwater | place: USA | collected 2011-08-07 | depth 5.4 m
AAGCTGATCTATCCCGAGACAGGTCTCCCGACGAAGACCCTGATCATGGGCATCGTGGAGATCCCGCCGGGCTCGCACAGCCCCCTGCACCGGCACAACTGCGAGGAGGTCTGCCGAAGTGGCCGACCCCAGATCCGTACCAGATCCTGGAGCCGGCCTGACGAGGGAGCGCGCTTCAGACAGCCGGCAGCTCCTCGCCCCCGTTCCGTCCCATCATCAGGGCCACGATGCGCTGCGGGTCAGCCTCGGCTTTCGGAAGGACGCTCACCAGGTCCCCGTGGTACAGGATGGCGATCCGGTCCGCGACCCGGAAGACGTGCAGCAGGTTGTGGCTGATGACGATGACCGCCAGGCCGCGGGCGCGCATCTCCTGGATGAGGTCCAGGACCTTGGCCGATTCGACGGCCCCCAGGGCGGCCGTGGGCTCGTCCATGATGACCAGCTTGCTGCCGAAGGCGATGGCCCGCCCGATGGCCACCGACTGGCGCTGGCCGCCCGACAGGAACCGGACATGCTGCTCGACGCTCCGGATGGAGATGCGGAGGCGCTGGAGGGTCTCCCGGGCGAAATTCCGCATCCGGTTCTCGTCCATGATGCGGAGCCGGGCGCCGGGCCCCGACCGCACCAGTTCCCGCCCGGCGAACAGGTTGGCAGTCACATCCGCCGGCTCGAAGACGGCCAGTTCCTGGTACAGGGTTTCGATCCCCAGCTCCTTGGCCAGGTGGGGGGAGGAGATGCTGGTGGGCCGGCCCTCCCACAGCATCTCCCCGGCATCCGGTTCGTGCACCCCGGAGATGATCTTGATGAGGGTGGACTTGCCGGCGCCGTTGTCCCCCACGAGGGCCAGGACCTGTCCCGCCTCGACGGTGAGGTTCACGTCGCGGAGCGCCTGAACGGCCCCGAACCACTTGCTGATTCCCCGGAGTTCTAGCAGGCTCATGAAACGGACACCCTCATTCAAGGTGAGGGCCCCGGGTGGCCTTCACCATACGCGTTGCCGCAGCACGGGAAGGCCCCGGGACCCTCGCGAGAGACGGATGCGCCGATCCCGCACTCAGATCGGCAGCTTCACCGGCGCCACCTTGCGCTTCCGGGTGGCCGGATCGTAATACTCCAGCACGTTGGCCCGGCTGATCATGGGCGACGGGAGCACGAGCTTCCTGGGCACCTTCTGGTCCGACAGGACCCGCACCGCCAGCTCCACCCCCTCGGACCCGAGCGGCAGGTAGAGCCACGTGCCCGTCATCTCGCCGTCCAGGATCGCCTGCAGGGCCTCGGCCTGGATCCCGTCCACACCGTAGATCTTCGCCTCGCCCTTGCGGCCGCCCTCGCGGAACGCCTGCATGACGCCCAGGGCCATGTCGTCGTTGTGGCAGTAGACGGCGTCGATGTTCCGCTGGGCCTGCAGGATGTCCTCCATCGCCTTCAACGCCTGGACCCGCTCGTAGTTGGCGATCACGTGGGCGATGATCTTGATGTTCGTCTCCTTGTCCACGATCTCCCGGAAGCCCTTCCCGCGGAGCTGATTGACCACGGAGCCCGGCTTGCCCTCGATCTGCACCACGCGCCCCTTGCCGTTCAGGGCCTTCACGACGGCCTTGCCGACATCGCGCCCGGTGTCGAGGCTGTCGGTGGTGATGTGGGCGTTGTACTCGACCCCACCGACCAGGTCAGAACTCAGCACCACGATGGGGATCCCCGCCTTGTTCACCTCGCGCACCGCGGGCGCGATCGCCTCGGCGAACCAGGTGGCGATGAGGATCAGGTCCACCTTCTTCGTGACCAGGTCCTCGATGTCGCGGACCTGCTTGGCCGCCTGGTTCTGCGCATCCAGGTAGACCAGCTTCAGCCCGTACTTGCGGGACCCTTCCTCCACCTGCTCGCGCTGGGCCACCGTCCACTCGATGGTCGAGAAGCTCTGGGTGTAGCCGATGGTCTTGCCGCGGACCCTGGAAAGGTCCTGGGCCTCCAACCGGTGGAGCCACCCGTCCAGGACGGATGTCCCCGCCACTGCCGCGCCACTCACGCCCAGCGTGCGCAGCACGTCGCGCCGTGTCCAACCTGCCCCCCGCAGCCTGTTCTCCATGACCGTTCCTCCTATCGTCTAAGGTGGACCCACGCTCCCGGCTTCTGCTGGTGCCGGAGCTCGCTCAACACGACCGCCACGACGATGATGATGCCCTTCACGATGATCTGGAAGTACGGCGACACGCCGATGAGATTCAGGATGTTGGACAGGACGGCCAGGATAACGGTGCCCGCGATGGTCCCGTGGACGTTGCCGACCCCGCCGTCGAAGGTGGTGCCGCCGATCAGGGCGGCGGCGATGGCGTCGAGTTCGTACAGATTCCCCGCCTGGGGATCGCCCACGGTCAGCCGGCTGGTCAGGACGATGCCCGCGAGACCCGCCAGCGCCCCGCTGAGCGTGTACACCTGGATCCGGTTCCAGTTGACGTTGATCCCGAGGACGTGGGCGGCATCCGGGTTGGCCCCGACCAGGTTCACATGGCGACCGAAGATCGTGTGCTTCAGCACCAGGGCGAGGACCACGTACACCGCCATCCAGATCAGGACTGGCACCGCGAATACCCACACGTAGCCGGAGCCGAGGAAGATGAAGAGGGGATGGGGATTCAGGACGAGGACGTTGCTGCCCTGGGAGTAGAGGTAGACGAGGCCGCGGGCAAAGATCAACGTCGCCAGGGTGGCCACGAAGGGCTGCAGGCGGAGGAGGGCGATCATCAGGCCGTTGGTGAAGCCCAGCAGGACGCCCGCGAGCAGGGCGATGGACCAGGCCGTCCCCACGCCCCAGGGTTGCAACCCCGCGGCCAGGACGGCGGCCAACCCCGCCACCGACCCGACCGAGAGGTCCACGCCCCGGTTCAGGACCACCACGGTCATGCCCAGCGCGGTGATCCCCATCATGCTGGTCCCGCGGAGGATGTTCATGATGTTGCGGACGGTGAGGAAGTACTGCGAGAGAAGGGTAGAGATCCCGAAGAGCAGGACGATCACGCCGACGTTGCTCCAGCGCAGGAGCGTCTGCGTCCAGCCTCGCCCGGGGGCATCCGATTGCGCGGCGACGGGTGGGGGGGCCACCCGGGTGGTCTCTGGGGTCATGCCGCGGCTCCCAACGTGGTTCCCGTTATCGTGAGACGGAAGATTCTGTCCATTGCGTGATGACCGTGACGCCCATGACGCGACGGATTCACCGCAGAAGCTCCCGCGCGATCAACATCCGGTGGACGTGAGCTTCGCCAGCGACGCCGCCGCGGTGAGAGGACGCGTTACTCTGCGACAGCGCTGGCTCGGCCGACCGTCACTAACTCTCCCCGCTGATTCTTGCACCAGACGTCAAGCCAGAGCCGGCTGCGTCCCCCCTCCTCTTCCAGTCGCTTCACCGTCCCCGCGGCCGTGATGGTATCCCGGATGATCACAGGACGGATGAAGGCTGTGGAGAGACGCCCCGTCGTCAGCCAGGACGGCCCGAAGAAGTTCACACACAGCTCGGAGATGTAGGCCGCCGAGCAGAGGCCCTGCACGACGGCATCTGGCTGGCCCCGACGCCGGGCGTCTTCCGGATCTGTGTGAATGTTTACCCACATTGCCCTGGCACCGCCTTCCACCCAACCGTACGGAAAGCCCGAGTACGCCACACTCTGTTCGAACGAGGTCCGCTTCGTCACCGATCGAAGGACGGCTCCGGCGGGAACTCCCTTGCTGGCCTGGCTCACCACGGGTGCCCCGCTGGGCACGTCGCCAGTGATGGCATCCGGCGGTGGCGTGCTCATCCCCTGTCCCACCGGGATACTGGCACCCATGCCGACGGTCTCTGTGGCTCGCATGCGCACACAGGGCTGCCCCGTGGCGTCCAGAACCTCTCCCTCCAGGACCCGGTAGTTTTGGGCGCGTTTCTGGTACTTCTCCGTGTGCCTCCCCCTGATCGTCACCTTCTGGCCGACGAATGTGGGCCTGAGGAATTCCAATTCGTTGCGGGCGTGCAGGCCCCCTTCAAACTGGGGTGGATTCGCGTTGTAACCCAGGGTGAAGAGCATCAGGATGTCGGTGGCCAAGAGGGTGGGATGGCCAATGCGACCCCCGAGGGGTGATCCCTGGAAGTACCATGCCCCATAATCATCCACGGCAAAGGCATGGGTCTTGAGCTTCAATTCCGAGAGGATTCCCTCCACCGGCCCGAACTCCTCACCAATCTCGATGTTGTCCCAGGTGTACGGCTTCAGCTTGCTGGCTCGATTGACCCCCATCGTGTTTCCTCCCGCCGTCCAAGAATGTGTGAAGTGAGCTTTCCAGGCCGTTCAGAGCGCGCCCGCCGTCCGCAGTGCCTCGACCTCGCCCCGGGTGAGGCCGAGCCATTCCGAGAGCACCTCGTCCGTGTGTTCTCCCAGGCGGGGCGGCCGTCCACGGCGCGGGCTCGCCTCGTTCTGCAGGCGAATCGGCGGTGCCAGCACGGGGATCCGTCCCAAGGGAGGATATTCGACTTCCACCACGGTCTGATTGACCTGGAACTGGGGATCCTTGACCAGCGCCGGGATGTCGAGGACGGGGCCGCAGGGGATCGAGTGGCGTTCCATGGTGGAAACGATCTCGTCGACGGACCTGGTACCCATCCACACCTGGACCTCCCGGTCCAGCGCTTCGGCGTGCTGCTGCCGGCTGACGACGTCCGCGAACCGGGGATCCTGGAACAGGTCCTCCCGCCCGATGGCCCGGGCCAGGTCCTCCCACATGTCCTGCGTCAGGACCTCGATGGTGATGTGGCCATCGCGGGCCTGGTAGATGTTGCCCGGCGCGATCAGGGGATTCCGGTTGCCCTGGCGCTTCGGCGCCTGGCCCGTCAGCAGGTACCGGCTCACGCTGGTGTTCAGGATGGAGACGAGCGAGTCCAGCAGGTTGGTCTGCACCCACTGGCCGCGGCCCGTCTGCTCCCGCAGGTGCAGCGCCACCAGCGCGCCGATGGCCGCGTACAGGCCGGTCACGAAATCGGCGACGTAGGTTCCGGTGAGGGTGGGCGGCCCATCGCTCGCACCCGTCATGCTGGCCAGTCCGCTCATGCTCTGGATGATCTCGTCGAAGGCGGGGCGACCGGTGTAGGGGCCCTGGATACCGAATCCCGAGATGGAGACCATGATGAGGTCGGGATTCGCCGACGCCAAGGTCTCGTACCCGAGGCCCATCTTCTCCATGGTGCCCGCGCGGAAGTTCTCGACCACGATGTCCGCCTTACCGATCAGCCGTCGAAGCAGCGCGAGCCCCTCGGGAGAGCGGAAGTTGATGGTGACGCCGCGCTTGCTCCCATTGTAGGCGATGAAGTAGAGGCTCTCGTCCTGGACGAAGGGGGGCAGATGCCGGGCCGGCTCTCCGTCAGGCTTCTCCACCTTGACGACGTCGGCACCGTTGTCGCCGAGGATCTGGCAGCAGAACGGGCCTGCCACGAATCGGGACAGGTCCAGGACTCGAACGTCGGTGAGCGCCCGCATGCGAAACATCCCCTCGCGCCCGTCAGGTGCGATCATCTCCCTTTCGACTCGGGCGAGCCGTCCGCCGGCCCGCCCAGGGCGGCCGAGAGCGCGCGCGCGTGCTTTTGCAGGAGCGGCGCCAGGGCATCGGCGGCCTCCTCGCTGAAGCGGGGGTCGGGGCCGGAGATGCAGAGGCTTCCGAGGACCCCGCCACGGTGGTCGAAGATGGGCACGGCCACGCCCCGCGCGCCGACGTACATCTGCTGGAAACTGACCGCGAAGCACTGGGCGCGGATCTGGGCGAGAAGGCGCTGGAGTTCCTGGGGGTCCGTGACCGTGTAGGGCGTCATGGCCCGCAGGCCATGTTGCTGGATGTACCGGGCGAAAAACTCGCCAGGAAGGAAGGCCAGGACCGCTCGCCCGGCGGCGGGAGCGTGGAGGGGCAACCCCCTGCCGCGCTCGGGCATGAAGCGGATCATGTTCGGGCTGGTGACCGCCTCGGCGCACACCACCTGGTGCCCCTGCAACAGGTAGAGCTGGGATGTCTCCCCGGACCGCGCGGCCAGATCCTCGAGATAAGGAATGGCGATCTTCGTGACGTCCAGATTGGCCTGGATGGCGGCCTGGAGGCGGAGCAGCCCGGCGTCCAGGACGTATTTCCTGGTAACGGGATCTCGAACGATCACCTGTTTCTTTCGACAGGTCGCGAGCAATCGGTACGCGGTGCTTTGTGGGATGTCGAGGGCTACCGAGATTTCGCGGAGGGACAGCGCCGGGCGGTTGTGGGAAAAGAGGAAAAGGAGGTCAATGCCCCTCTCGAGAGTTTTGAGCGTCTTGGTTGCCATGAAGGATTCTCACTATGCGTAGACAGAAATTTACAATATGCAACTAACACGTGGCACTTTTACGTGTCAAGGGAATTATCAGGGAGAGGGGGTGAGCCGCGAGCCGAGAGCCGCGAGCCGAGAGCCGTTCGGCACGTATCCCGCGCTATCCCTGTCGGCTCTCGGGGGGGGCAGAGGATCATCCGGAAGGGGGAACGTCGTCTATGTTTCTTGTTGCAGTTTAGCCCGGATCTTGGGTAAGGTCCGTTGCCAGTTGGAGGCTGCGGCCGTTTTGTTCTCAGCCCAATGGGGGTGGTATGGCCCGACGTGACCAAGTGATCCGGCAGTGGAGGCTGCTGCACGTCCTGACCGTCAGGGGTGGCTGCACGATCCGAGAGCTGACGCGCGAGGTGAACTGCAGCCACCGGACCGTCCGGCAGGACCTGGTCGTTCTTCAAGAGATCGGATTCCCCCTCACAGCGGAGCAGGACGGGCGCGAGAGTCGCTACCGGCTGATCGAGGGCCCGTATGGTACGCCGCCCGTCACGTTCTCGCTCACCGAGCTCATGAGTCTGCATCTAGGCCGCCATCTCCTCGTCCCGCTCCGGGGAACGCCCGTTGGGGACGCGATCCACACGGCCCTCGAGAAGGTCTCGTCCACCCTGGGCCCGAAGGCCAAGGCCCTCCTGGATGACATCGAGCAGTGCATCTCGGCCGGAACGCTGCAGGCCAAAGATTCCTCTCGTGCAGTGGAGACGCTGCGGTTGCTCCAGCAGGCTCTACACGAACGCCGGACCGTGGAGGCGGAGTATCACTCCTTCGGACGGGACAGCGCCAGCCGGCGCCGTCTTGATCCGGTCCACCTCTGGCACCAGCAGGGCGGGATCTACCTCGCCGCCTACTGCCACACCCGCCGACAGGTCCTCACGTTCGCCCTCGAACGCTTCCGGCAGGTCCGCATCACATACGATACCTTCCAGTCCCCTCCCGAATTCAACCTGGATCGGTACCTGGAGGGCAGCTTCGGCCTCTTCCGGGGGGAGCCAGTCCGGCTCGCCCTCCGGTTCTCGCGGCAGGTCACCCGCTATGTCGCTGAGCGCCAGTGGCATCCCAGCCAGAGCCTGGCACCGCTCCTGACGGGCGAGCTGGAGATGACCCTGCGGGTTCCCCTGACCCCGGAAGTCCGCCGGTGGATCCTTGGCTACGGCAAGGACGTCGAGGTGCTGGAGCCCAAGTCCCTTCGAGATGACATCCGTCGCGAGTGGCTGGCCGCCCTCCGCGGCGCGGAGGGCCGGGTCGAGGAATTGCGCCTCACGGCCAGGAAAGCCCGTCCCCGGCGCCGGCCTTCGCGGGTGGTGGCGCTTACCGATGCCGAGAGGACCCGCGGCCGGGCCCGCCGGACTGACATCAAGCCATAACCGAAGCGACGACGGGGGAAATTCCGTCCCGGCAGTGTCCGCCCCTGGCACAGGTAGATGCTAGCCTCCAGCCCGGAGGAGGAATCTGCCCGGTGTACATGAGCCCCCGAACATCCCGACCGGCGCCGGATCGGCTTCCGGGTCGAGGAGGCGGGGCCGGCCTACCGGCTGCGGCGGCGCGGCGCGGCATCGCGGTGATGGGGGCTGACCGGGCAGGGCTTCGGTCGGGGGTGGAGAGGTGGAAGTCAACTTGAGCAACAACGTCCCGGAGGTTCACCATTACGGAGAAGACCGATTGGCCGATCGAGCTATCGATAAGCGTCGCGCCGGTGGGCAATGCGGAGGACGAGAACCTGGCGCGACGCGTCGTCCACCTCGTACAGAATCCGGTAGTCGCCGACGCGAACGCGCCATCGGTTACGTTCTCCGCTCAATTTGGCTGCGCCAGTGGGTCTCGGATCGGTCTCGAGGGCGAGGAGCGTCTTGCGAATACGGAGCCGAATTGTGTCGGAAAGGCCGCGGCGGTCGCGATCCGCGCGGGAGGAGAGGAGAACCGCGCAGGCCATCAGGAGGCGGGTTCGCGGGTGTCGTCCAGGGCCTGGCGCAGGGGGATGGGAGTCCCGCCTTCTGCCAGCGCGTCGTCCGCGAGCACGTTATCAATGGCGTCCTGCAGGTGCGGCGGCAGCGTCTCCCAGTCCGCATGGCGGGCCAGGAGGCGGAGGAGTTCCTGATAATCACTGTAGGACAGGACAACCTCGACGGCGCGACCCGTTGCGTCCGAGACGAAGCGCGGCGGGTTGGCGACGGGAGAGTAAGGCGCGGGCCCGCGCTTTGGACGGGGTTTGCGGTGTTCGGCCATGACCAGCTCCTTTCGAAGCGGAACATAGCATGGCGAACGTTGTGTGTCCACAACCGGCACATATCCCTAGTATGGTTCCGAGGCGGGTCCGTCCCATCGGCTGCGGCGGCGGCGCAGCGCGGCATCGCGGTGATGGGGGCTCACCGGGCGGGGCTTCGGTCGGGGCGGAGAGGCGAAAGTCAGCGTGGGAAACAACGTCCACTATTTGGGGGCATGCTATTCGAAGGGATCGGCGACCTCGAGGAAGTCGAATTTCCTGAAGTCCCGATCGACCGTGTACAGCCTGTGGACGCCGTGCTGCCGGAGGAGGGCTGCCAGGTGGGCGTCAGGGACGAGGTTGCCGCGGACAGGGAAGCGGGCGGTCACCTCACGGTAGATCTCAAGAAATCCCTCCCCCTCCGAGAGCATGCGCACGTGCGGCAGGCTGAGGAGGGACTCGACGTTGCCGAGGGCATCGTCGGGCGAGAGAGGTCGGGCGAAAATTCGCGGATGCGTGGCGATGCGGAGAAAGGCAATCAGCGTGGACCAGGCGATGCAGAACAGGTCCGGGTCCGAGGCGCGCTGCTTCAGGAAGCGGATGGCCTCCGGATGCTTGGGGCTGGACGTGTCCGAAGCGTAGAGGAGGACGTTGGCGTCGACCGAATAGCTCATTCGTCGCCGCGGTCGAGGACGCCGTACACGGCTTCTTTATCGGAGAGAGCGACGAGAGCGTGCATGGGGCGGGAGACCCACTGGAGCTTGGGAAGTTCGGGCGCATTCTTCCGCCGGGCGAGGGCCTCCGCCAGGAGCTGCGAAACGATCCTGCCCAGGGAGCGCCCCTCCTTCTCCTGCAACTTCTTCAGCTCTCCCAGAAGTGGGGCTTCGATGTTTAGGGTTGTCCGCGGCATGATGCGTTGATGCTAACACCGACCGCATCTGATGTCAAGCAGCATAGCAAGGCGTACCGGGGCGTTGGCGCTTGCGGCCTTCACCGATGGCGGAGCCCCGCTGTCCCCGTCGGTTGTCGCTGTCGCCCCGTGTAGCTTCTGGGTCGAGGAGGCCAGGCCGGCTTACCGAGTGCGGCGGCCGCGCCGTGCGTCATCGCGGTGATGGGGGCTGACCGGGCAGGGCTTCGGTCGGGTTTGAAGGGGACGTTGCGGCTTTGGTGGCTTTACTTTTCTGGCGTATATGGGGCCTGCATCTCACGGCGCAGGAGGAGGATGCCGGACGGTGCTTCGCGCAGAGGGCTGGGCGTAGACAGGATGGCAAAGAGCGGGAAGAGCGGAGGGTCGCATCTCCCCGGACTCAGTGCCGTGGCCTCATTGAAGCCCCTGGAGCACCGAGCGCCGAGAGCGAGGTTTCCACGGCCTCAGAGCTGTGACCGGATTGAAGCCCGTGGAGCGGCGAGCGCCGAGAGCTGAGCGCCGAGAGTTTGCACGACCTCCGAGCCGGGGCCTCATTAAACCTGAATCCGGCGTGAAAATGCCCTTCACAACTTCAGTCGGGTGATCCTCTTGAGGGCATATCTCCAGACTTCCTCATCCGGACTCGTCGCAGGGAGTCGCAGGATCGGAAGATTCTCCGACCGAAGGAACTGCGCAGGCGTGAGGAGGAGGCGCGAGCGGACGGTCCCCAAGGTCCTCGCGTGCCAGTCCTCCGGCAAACAGAAGCGCTTGAACCATTGCATCAGATTGTAGGCGAACAGGAGGAGATGGAAGTATGCCTCGTTCGCAAAGAAGTGCTTGGTCGGGACCCGGCCCAGCGGGTAGTCGCCCTTCAGCTCGCGGATGATCAGCTCGAGCGCGGCCCGGTCGTTGTAGAACCGCCAGAGGTGGATCGGTTGCAGGTCGAGGTTGGTCACCAGCACCTGATAGGTGTGGCGCTTCACGGTGAACAGCGTGAGCTGGGCGCTCGGCTCCTCCTCCAGGGGCCGGCGGATGACCACGAAGCGATAGGGCCCGGGCCACCGGTGGGGCTGGTACCAGAATTCCGCCGTCTCCACCCGCCCGCGGTGCGGGGTATAGTGCAGCCCGGCCAGCTGGCGCTTGATCGGCTGGGTGAGCCGCGCCACGATGACGAAGCCCGCTCGGCGATCCTCTAGGGCCGCGACGATTTTCCCGTCGTAGAAGCCCTTGTCCCCGCGGACGTCCACCCGCTGGGCGTCTGCCGGCAGCCGGGCGAAGCAAGCGGCGAGCAGGTCCACGGCCCCCTGGGCGGTGTGGGCATCGCCGGGCCGCAGTTCCCCGGCCCAGTAGTCGCGGCTCAGGCCCTCGAAGCAGACGAGCGGGTGATAGGAGCGCCGGCCCCGCTTGGTCGGGTTGTAGCCGCGCCGGGCCTGTTCCTGGTGCCCGTAGACGACGAGCACGGTCGAGTCGACATCGAAGATGAACCGCCGCCGCCGTTCGACCGCCACCACTCGCGCCCGGAAGCCGTCGTGCAGCCGGCGCACCTTGGGGAGGCCGTGCTGCCCCAACCGCAGGAGGAACCGCCGCAGCGTCGTGGCGTTCGGATACACGGGCAACCCGGTGAGGTACTGGAACACCCCATTGCGCGTAAGCAGATGGGTACTTTCCAGCCGCTCGAGGCCGAGGAGCATGGGATACAGCAGTGCCAACACCATCTCCCCGATGCTGTAGCGCGTGTTGCGCTGCCCAAAGCGCACGGCTTTCGTGAGCGATTTCTTGAGCCTGAGCCGTGTGAAGAAGCGCTGCAGGAGGTATACTCCTCCATAGTGCGTGAGGGCGCGGGCATCGAAGGTCACCCGGACGCTGCGTGGGCCTTTTGGCATGGTCCCCAACCCTACCTGATAGGTAGGGTTGGGGGCAAGCTCCTATTTGCCGTTTTTCATGCTCAGGAAAGGGCATTCCCTAGGTTCCTCTCATCACACCAGCCACGGTGACGCCGGATTCAGGTATAATCCATAGACTCGCGGAGGCTGTTCGGTGGTTGGCATTCCAAAGGCGAGTCTGATCACAGGCGCATGGCCGGACACCCTCGCCGGTTTCGTCCGGGCCACGCGTCAGGAGTTGCTCGTGGCCTCGCCTTGGATTACCGAAGCCGCGGCGAAACTGATCTCGCACGAGCTGGCGTCCGTTGGGCCGGTCTCTGTGCAGATCCTCGCGAGAATGGACGAGGCTGACTTCCTCAACGGATCCTCGCACATCGTCGCTTTCCGAAGGGATACCTACCCCGGACATGTCCGCGTGGTCTTTCGGGCGCTGCCTATGCTCCATGGGAAGATGCTGGTTGCCGATCGCGAACGAATCATCCTTGGTTCAGCCAATTTGACCGAAGGAGGGCTGTATCGTAACCACGAAATATCGCTGCACGTCGACTCTCGTGAACTGGGCGAGGGTTGCGCTCAGGAGTTCTTCCGTTTATGGTCAGTCGCGTATCCAGTAGCAGATGACTACCTCGCCACTCTTGAGGGCGCACTCGAGGACGCCCTGCCCGCCTCCGATGAAGAAGACCCCACAGCGCTGACCGCTCGGAAGTTGGGGCGAACAAACCGCGCCAAGCACCTCACAAGATTCAGATACGTCAGCCCTGCCGGAGCCTCATCCGCCCGAGGCCTTATCATGCAGACTCTACGACTGCCGCCGCCCGGCACGGCCGACCACGAGGAGCGCGAGGCTGCGCGCCTCTGGCTGGAACGAACACTCAGGTTCCTGCCTTCTGAGGAGCGACGTTCCGCGAGCGTCGTCCAACGCCTTGAGCGTCTGATGTACCATTTGGACACTGGCGTTCGGGCCACGGCAGTCGATCGGGCCGGCAGGTCGGGCAACCGATTATTTCTGCCGCGGCTTCAGGGATTGGCCACCAATTTGTCAGAACCGCCTGAGGTCCGCAGCGCTGCCGTATTTGCTCTCGCTCTGCTCGGATCGCCGGAAAGCTTCTCGACCCTCAGCGCACTGTTGGCAGAGCCGGGAAATACGGGCAGATGGGCGAGGCGCGGCTCCTTTCTTCTCATGAATGACATAAACGTCGACGGCGCATCATGGCTGCTCCGAGAACTGGCCGTCGAGGACCCAGCAGCTGTGTTGGCGTTGGCTAAAGACTGCAACGTCGGACAGGGTACGATTGCAGAACGCCTGACAAAGGCGCTTCTTCTTGAGCAGTATGCAATGGGTCGCTGGTCAGAGGAAGACGTTGGACTACTGGTGTGCGTCATGGCTTTCTCGGCTTCTGCGATTCAGGTCCGAGGAAAGAGACTCAACATCGCAGCCGTTGCGAAGCACACTGCAGATGCCCTGGGAGTTGCACCAGGAGACTTGCGTCACGGACCGCTGAGTCCAAGCCTGCTCGAGAGAGTTGCCGCATCTGGTGTCACCGACCCCGGACTTGCGCACCTGATCGGCGACATTTGGGTTAGCATTCATCAGTTCCCTACTTCCGCACGGGATAGGTTGTTATCACAGGAGCGAACCCGTAAGGTGGTGCAGGTAGTCGAAGCCTAGTTTAGCTAGAGCTTGCTGCTGGCCGCTCCGCGACCGCAGCTGAAGCTCGACGTTAGACCTCGCAAGGAAACAGAGAAGGGAAGATGACGTGCCCTGACCTGTTCCGGCGACTGCGCCCGGTGAGAACCTTGGACAGCGACAGGTTCCGTTTCGTCCGTAACGGCAAGATCATTCGCCACTGGTTCGAACGCGGCAGGCAGGGAATCCAGGGTCCGGTAGAGGATTCCTTTGAGCCGTTTATCTTTACGTG
>OBEQ011080540.1_pt1 | contig 13263 bp, 7 predicted proteins | sample 1670901 | NCBI WGS metagenome assembly OBEQ01 (sample SAMEA104232315, study PRJEB22302) | groundwater metagenome | biome: forest; feature: aquifer; material: groundwater | place: USA | collected 2011-08-07 | depth 5.4 m
CCCGTCAGCCGGGAATTTGAGTATCTTAGGCCAAGCCTCAAAACAAATCTTACAAAAGCGCTTTTACAAAATAAGCCCTACTTTAAAGAAATAAATTTGCTTGAACTGGGAAAAGTTTATCTTGGCAAAACTATTGATGAGGCAAAAGAGGCTTATTTTTTATCCGGAATTTCAAATGCTAAAAGTTTTTATGAAATAAAAGGCATTTTGGAGCGGTTGTTTGAAGAATTGGGTATAAGCGAAGATCCGGGAAAATCAATTGAAGTCGTAGATGAAGGGATCTTTTTTGAGCTTGATTTTTCTCATTTAATTTCTTTACAAAAGCCAAAAAAAGCATTTGTTCCATTACCTAAATATCCGCCTATTACTGAAGATATGACATTTGTTGTCCCAGCTCGAATACAAACAGGAGAGCTCCTAAACGAAATTCAAAAGCAAAGCAAGCTTATTGTAAAAGTAACTCTTCTTGACCAATTCGAGGATACCAAAACGTTCCATATTGTCTACCAAGACCCGGACAAAAATCTTTCAACCGATGACATTTCGCCTATTCGAAAAAGAATTTTTACCTATCTTAAAAATAAATTTAACATACGGATTAAGGAGTAGGGGTGGGAACTGGCGTTGAAGTAGGGGAAGGGGTTGGGGTGGGAGTGTTTTCAACGACTCGTGATGATTTTTCGGTTGGAGGATGGTACAAAGGATCGTCCTTTTTTTGTTCATTTATCCACGCATCAATTGCCTCTTGCCATCTATTTTTTCCATCGGTTGAAATTGAATCTTTTTCCTCAAATCTAATAAACTTGCGAGTCTCATATTCGTTTTTTTCAACCTCTGAATCGCTTGCAAGCTTATTTGTATCCGATTTTGAAACCTTTAGAGTCTTATAAATAGAACTTGGAGATTGCGGTTCTGTTCCTTTAATAAAGTATTCAGCTCGAGTTGGCTGTCCATCAACCGGCAGTCCGCCGCCAAGGGCATCAACAGTTACATACGTAACATTCTTTGGCGCAACAAAATCCTCGTTAGATTTTCTTCTCAAAGCCTCCAAAATTACCTTTCTCCAAATAGGAGCTGCTCCGGTAACGCCTGACGCAACATTTCCCATAGGTGAGTTATCGTTATTCCCAACCCAGGAAGCAACAAGGACGCTTGGCGTCCAGCCGATTGTCCAGTTGTCACGCTTATCATCTGTTGTTCCGGTTTTTACCGCAATCTCTCTTCCTCTAATATTTAAGAAACTATTTTCTCCAAAGGTCAGAAGCCGTGCGCTGTTGTCAGAAAGCATATGAGAAATAATAAAAGCAACTTCTTCACTTATTGCCCGCTTGTTGGCATTCTCCTTATGCTCAAACAGAGTCTTACCTTTGGCATCGGTTACTTTAATAATTGCGACCGGCTCGACGCGATACCCTCCGTTTGCAAAAGAAGAGTAGGCAGAAGCAAGATCGATTAGCCTAACCTCTCCGCCTCCAAGCGTGATTGACAAGCCAAAACGTTTAGTATTCTCATCAGTTGGGGCAAGAGTTGTTAAGCCAAGATTATTGGCAGTTGTAAGCATGTTTTTAATCCCGACCTGGGCAAGCATCTTAACCGCCGGAATATTCAAAGAAGAGGCAAGAGCATAGCGCATTTGCACTGGCCCGTGGTATTTCCCGTCGTAATTCACCGGCTCATAATCTTTTTCTCCCTGATTTGGAAAAACAGTCTTTATATCCATCAAAAGCGTTGAGGCAGTGTACCCTTTCTCAAGAGCGGTTGCGTAGGTTACCGGTTTTATAGCAGATCCCGGCTGTCGAAGACCCTGTACCGCGACATTAAACTGTCCTTCTTTGCCTATTTCAAAAAAATCCCGGCTTCCCACCATCGAGAGAATTTGCCCGTTTTTGGGATTTAAGACTACCACGGCTCCATTTCCAACCTTAAGGCTTTTTGCCGCCTTTATCTCCTCTTTTACAATCTCTTCTGCTTTTGCCTGAAGCTTATAGTCAAGCGTGGTTGTAACCTGCAGTCCTCCTTGTTCAACCAGATTCTCGCCGAATTGCTCAACCAGAAGGTCTTTTACATACAGCGAAAAATGCGGGGCTTTGATTGACTGCGTGTCTTTGGGCAAAAATTCAACACTTTGAAGAGATTTGACCGCATCTTGTTCCTGTTTTTTGTTGATGTAGCCATCCTCCTTCATTCTGCGCAAAACCTGTTCGGTTCGGGCTATATAAGCCTTAGGATAAGGACCGTAGGGGGAATAATAAGATGGCCGTTGTGGTAAACCCGCAAGAATTGCCGATTCTAAAAGGCTTAAGTCTTTGGCTTTTTTTCCAAAGTATCTCTCCGAAGCTGTCTCAACCCCAACCGCGGTCCCTCCATAAGGCGCGACGTTTAAGTAAAGCTCTAAAATTTGCTCCTTGTTATATTTTTTGTCAACCTGCAAAGAAAGCATAAATTCTTTTATTTTGCGGGGAACAGTGCGTTCAGAGGAAAGCAGAGTATTTTTAACCAGCTGTTGCGTAAGCGTTGACCCGCCGGTTAGCTTACGGTATAAGATGACATTTCGTATAGCTCGAAGATAGCCTGTGGTTGAATATCCCTGATTCGTATAAAAATCTTTATCTTCAATCGCAATAGTTGCCTGCTGTAATAATTTTGGAATCTTATCAAGCGTTACGTAAGTTCGGTTTTGCCCCTGGAAAATGTCATAAAGAACCAGTCCGTCTTTGTCCATGATGCGGGTTGATTGGGAAAGGTTTGAAGAAGTCAAACGTCCCGGGGTTGGCAGATCCCGGCCGTACCAGAGAAAAAGAATAAGAGTGAGAAGAATAAAACCGATAAGCCCAAAAAAAGCAAGCGTCGTAAACTTGCTCATTAAATACACTCTATTGAACCTAAACATTCGGCTTCTTCTCCTTAGTCTGGACTCAAACATAAGATAATTATATAGGAGTTGACAGATTCATTCAACTATGATATACTTGATGGGTAAATTAAAAATCTAAAAGCTTTGACGAGGTTGAAGTAGTTTTGAAAAAGTGACATCAGAGAGGAGACGGTTGGTGCAAGATCTCCCGCATTTTTCAAGACGAATTACACCTCCGAGCCGCAGATCAAATCCTTAAACAAGATAGATTGAGCCGGGTTCGCACCGTAACAGCGAAAGAGTGTGTCGAAAGCTTGCATTGAGCAAAGCGAAATGAAGTCGGAGCACTCGAAAGAAGCGTTTATTGCTAATCTTCGAGTCCCGCAAAGCGGGATTTTTTATAGGCAATAACGGAAGCAAGGTGGTACCGTCCTGAATTTTTGAAGGACCCTTGTAAGTTACTAAGAGTTTTCTTAGTGATTTGCAAGGGTTTTTTAGTGGAGAGAATATGAGAGAAAAAGAAAACATAATCTTGCATAATGGACTTAAGCAAAAAGAGGCGGAATTAAGCCTTGATAGTAGTATTGAGGCAAATTTGCGCTGCCTCTCTAGATTCTGTGGCCAAGTGAATGCTTTTGGTACGAATTCAAACGATGAATTTGTAGTCCAAAGAGAGAATGGAAAACAGCAGGGCATATTCAAAGCCTGGGCAGTTCCAGTAGTACCTTTTTTGGATATGGATCGTCTAGATATTCTTGACGAATTGTGGAATCATATCCGTTTAAAAGCGCAACAGGATAAACCATTTGAAGAAACACTGCAGGAAATCAAGTCTTCTCCTAACTCAAATATCGCTGATGCTGCTAATACTGCAGAAAGAATACTTCAAGATTGGCACGATGTATCTATTTCTCAACCCGAGAGACTGAAAGAATCTTTAGAGAGATCAAGGGTTACGTCCTGGGCTATGGACAGAAGATTGACTTCTTTGTTCTGCCAAGAAGAATTATCTGAAGATACAACAAAGAGGATTGGGCAATTGACTGATAGACTAAGTCTTTCTTTAGGTTTATTATCTCCATTTTACAACATAGAAGCTCTTATTGCAGACCCTAGTGGGTTTAGATGGAATCCAATTAAAAATGCGGAAGAAAAACTCAGTGAAGGCTCTGCTATTACAGGGGGAAGGTTGGATCTTATTGCCCAACTCCTGCCGTCAGTCCTTAGAGAGTTTATTGATTCTGAAAGATTAAACTGGAATGGTCTCTCTTGGGAAAGAATACGACAAAGAACTAAAGAAATATTGAATCAACCGGGTGAATCAAGAAAAATGCTGCTTGAGGCTGCTAAACTTGCTCAAAGCAACCCAGAACATATTGTATTTGCTATGAATGTCTTGGAATGGATTCCACTCCCTGTAGGGGGTAAAAAGAGAGATCTACATAAAGAGGCAGCAATTAGACAACTGGCAGATTCAAAAAACAAACATTTATCTGATAAAAATGCAAGGATTGTTAAGACAGGCAAAGATATGAACGCCCTAATACGATTTTTGAACTGGCTACCTCTAATTGAGGGGGAAGAAAATATAAATCTAGGAATTAACTGGACATATGCATCTGTATGCGATACGACAAATTTACTCCTAGAAACACTATCTGCACACCCAGAGGTGTGGGAGGATGATTTTAGTGAAGTTTTTCAATCTAAATTGTTACCGCAACTTCAAAACCTTGATGCTACTTCAGCAAAGGGTAGATTTCTACTGCATCTAATTTTGGAAGAAAAAAGGCTGAAGCCTGAATTTTCTCAATTTATCAATGATCAAAAAACAAAAGATAGAATCATTGCTCATCTTTTAACTTTAAGATCAAGGGAATGGATACGAGATCTAGCTGCAGAAGTACTACCAAGGTATCTAATTGGCGGCAAAGCTTTTGGTCTTGCAGAGCTAATAAATAATTTGCCTATTGAAGTCGATGTCCCTAATGGAATCATTCTTACAACTGAAGCTGTTGAGGATATTTTGCGATCAAACCAGGATCTTTTTAACATAATTATTGAGTTTAATAACCAAAGCGATTTTCAAAAACAGACAAGCAAAGCGCAAAAAATAAGAGAGGCTATCGCCTCACTAGATCTACCAATACCCATGGGAGATAAAATTCTAAATAAATTGGAAGGTTTGGGAGTCAACGAATCATTCGCCGTTCGATCCAGCTCGTCAGATGAAGATATAGAGGAAGAAAAAGGCGCAGCCGGAATATACGAAAGTATTTTAGATGTGAATATCGCTGAAATAAAGAATGCTATCAAAAAATGTATTGCCTCATTCTTTTCTGAAAAAGCAATACAATTTCGTAATATGAATGGTCAAGGGCATATTCCTAATTTCGCTATCTTGATTCAGCCCTTTATAAAAGGTAAAGGAGGCACTGCATTTTCTAAGAACCTGCATGGAAATGAAGACGCATGCATCGTTGATGTTGCGAATAATCCATCTATGGTTTCTAGTGGCAGCAATGAATTTAGCGAATTTATAATAACAAGAGACGGACAAATGAATCTTGTCAAAGGAGAGATGATTATAGATTGGCAGACGATAAGTAAAGTAACAAAAATCGTTACTTCAATTCGTGAAATAACAGGACGAGAAGTAGATATGGAATGGGTGCAAGATGAATCAGGAAGAATATGGATACTTCAAGCAAGAACATTAAACAGTAAGGAGCTTGAAGAAGCTATTGAAAAAAAAGTTGATTGGAGTGTTGTTCTTAAGCCACAAGAAGATATAGAATTTCTCAATAGTAAATTATCAGACAAAGACGGATTATTTTCATTAACTTTAATAGGTAGAAGAAATCTTGACGCGTTTCAAGGAGAACTGTTCGCTGCTATTGCCAAATTTGGAAATAAGATTGTAGAAATTCTACACGAAGAAGATATCCCGTTAACTTCGCACTTTGCCAATATATGTGCTTCTCTTGGTATTAGACTTAAAAAAATGGAGGCAAAAAATGCTTAGTAAAAACATCGTTAAACAAATAAGAGGCCGCGCAATTGCGATGGACTGGAACATGGCTTTTGGTGGTAAATCAAAAGGCAATAGACATCTTTTCCGTGTAGCAAAAATTGCTCGTTTTCTTGCCAAAAAAGAAAATGCAGATATTACGATCTGTGAATCTGGCGCATGGCTTCATGATATTGGCCTTACCGTTGGTAATGACAACAATCCTAAAAAAATCAGAGCAATCGCTGAAGCTTTCTTAAGCAAACTACGCATCTCTAATAATTTACAAAAAAAAATAGCAGATTGCGTTGAATCGCACGAAGGATTGGTTAGACCAAAAATTCTGGAAGCATCAATTGTTCACGATGCTGATGTATTAGATAAAATGGGTCCGCTTGGAATTATAAGACATACATGGAAGATAACAAATTTAATTGATCCAAACGCTAATGCAAACGAGATCTTCGTATTGATAGAAAAACATTTACATTGGAGAAAGTCTAAATTACAAACACCCACAGCAAAACAATTATCAAAGCTACTTGAGAAACAATTCGAAGAATTTTTCGCTGATAGAAATTTTGCTGTTATAATTATTCGAGAAATTCGAGCACTTGCAAGAAAAGGTATTGCTACAGAAAGGATTGCTAAGATCATGCAAAGGAAATTTAAAAATAACTTTACGCTAGCGCTAAACGATCAGTTGAGTTGCAGATTTCTTAACTTATTTCAAAAACTATGATAATTTTAAAATATGATATACTTGCTATATGGATAAGATTGAAGAATTGTTGACAAGGGGAGTGGCAAATATTATCCCGAGCAGGAAGAAACTAAAAGACGTCCTTCTCTCCGGCAAAAAACTCAACGTTTATCTTGGCATAGATCCAACCGCAACAAGAATCCATTTGGGCAATGCTGTACCATTACGCAAACTTCAGGCTTTTGCCGAGCTTGGACATAATGTAACCTTTTTAATTGGAGATTTTACCGCTTTAATAGGGGATACCTCGGATAAAGACTCCGAACGACCAGTGCTTACTTCAGAACAAATAGAAAAAAACTTTCAAACTTATAAAAAGCAGGCAGAAAAAATTCTGGATTTTTCTAAAGTTAAAGTTAAGTACAACAGCGAATGGCTTAAAAAATTAACTTTTGAAGAAATTGTAAAACTTACTCAACATTTCTCTTTTGGCGATTTAGCTTCCCGCGAATTAATTAAAAAACGCTTAACAGAAGGAAAATACGTCGGCTTGCATGAAGCGTTATATCCAGTCATGCAAGGATATGATAGTTATTTTATGGATACCGATATACAAGTAGGAGGAACCGATCAAACATTTAATATGCAAGCGGGCAGAGCACTTCAGAAAGATATTAGAAATAAAGAATCGTTTATCCTTGCAAATGTTTTTCTTTTGGGAACAGATGGCCGTAAAATGAGCAAAACATGGAATAACGCAATTTGGCTAGAAGACACTCCCGGCGACATGTATAGAAAAATCTTATCTATTAATGATGATCTTATTAGAGATTATTTTATACTTGCAACCAATATGGCTATGGATGAAATTGACAAGATAAGTTCGCAACTTGAATCAGGCGAAAATCCAATAATTTCTAAGAGAAAACTAGCATTTGAAATTGTTAAACAACTCAATGGCGAACAAGAAGCAAAAAAGGCACAAGAGCAATTTGAAAGTACGGTTCAAAAAAAGGAAACGCCCAAAGAAATTCCTGTTTTTAATCTTTCAGGAAAAAATATATCGCTTATTGACGTTTTGGTTGATTCACAACTTACAACAAGTAAGTCCGAGGCAAAAAGAGTGATCGAACAAAGAGGTGTTGCTGTTGACGGAAAAGTAGTTGAGAATTCTGATATTGCAATTCAGGACGGACAAATTATCCAGGTTGGAAAACACAAGTTTATAAAAATAAAATCCGAGTCAAACTCGGCAAAAGCTGCCCCTTAAAAGCGAGCGGTACAAAATTTTCGCAAGGCGCGAATAATAGCAAAATCCTCAAGGTTTTTAAGTCGGATACATGGTCAGAAAACATCAATAAAGAATGCTAAATGCGACAAGAAAATTTTCGTACCCGAGCGAAACATATGAAAAAGTACGCTCTTATATCTGTTTTTGATAAAACTGGCATTGTTGAACTGGCAAAAGTTATTATCAAGCACGGGTATCAGATTATTTCAACCGGAGGAACAGCCAAAGTCCTTTCGGAAAACAGAATTCCCGTTGTTCCTATTCAGGAAATAACCGGAAATCCGGAATCTTTTGACGGACGAATGAAGACGATAAGCTTCGAGATTGGATCAGGAATTCTATTTGATAGAGCTAATCCTTCTCATGTAAAACAGGCAAAAGAGCTTAAAATAAAACCGATTGATATTGTTGTTTGTAATCTTTACCCCTTTGAACAAAAACAGACTATTGAAAACATTGACGTGGGCGGACCGGTGATGATAAGAGCCGCCGCAAAAAACTATAAAAATGTTCTCATAATAGTTGACCCAAAAGATTACCCTAAAATTAGTTCAATACTACCAAGTATTAGACTTTTTTCTAAAATACGCAGAGAGCTTGCTGCCAAAGCGTTTACGCATCTTTCTCTATACGATTCACAAGTCGCGCGGTATCTTTCGACAGAAGATTTCCCTTTTGAACTGACACTTCCCGGAAGAAAACTTTTTGATTTAAGGTACGGCGAAAATCCTCATCAAAAAGCAGCTGTTTATCTTTCTCCAAACACAAACTCTTCTTTTAAAAACCTTAAAAAGTTATGGGGGAGAGATTTATCTCTAACCAATTTGACTGATATAAACGCCGGGATGGAATCTGTGGAAATGTTTCATGAACCGACAGCAGTCATTATCAAGCATAACAACCCCTGTGGCATTGCCCTTGGCAAAACAATTGATGAAGCGCTGTCTTTGGCAATTGAGGCTGATCCGGAATCGGCTTTTGGCGGAGTGATTGTGTTAAACCACGAAATGGATTTAAAAACCGCCAAAGTTATTGCCAATTTTAAGGACGAAAGAAAAAGCAATATTGATATCGTCGGCGTTCCCGCGATTGATACTGGTGCGCTTGAGCTTTTGCAAAATACGAGAAAAAGCATGGGAATATACACTTTCGGTGAAATCAAAAATCATCCGCCAGCTGGCGGATCAAAAATCAAAACCTTCAACCATAAATGGATTGATGGGGGATTTATTGCGCAAACTGCGGATATTGATATTGAGAAAAGTTTCAAGGATTGGAAAGTGGTGACAAAAAAGAAACCCACCAAAAAACAACTGAAGCAAATGAAAATTGCCTGGAAGTTTATATCAAGGATTAAATCAAACGCCATTATAGTGATTGATAAAAATATTCCTATGACAAGAGGGATAGGAAGCGGACAAACATCCCGAATAAGGTCAACCAAAATTGCTCTTGAACAGGCGGGAAAATTCGCAAAAGAAGGAGTTTTGACAAGCGACAGCTTTTTCCCCTTTGATGACAGTGTAAAAATGGCAGCCAAAGCGGGAATTTCGGCAATTGTGCAACAGGGAGGATCAATCAACGACAAACTCTCAATTGACGCTGCAAACAAAGCGGGGATTTCAATGGTCTTTACAGGCAGACGCGCCTTCTGGCACTAAATTGGCTCTTGATAAATTAAAAAATAATGCTATTATCAAACTTATGGAAAAACGGGGAGGAGCAACTGTAATAATAACTGACGGGGGAGGAAGAGGAGCTGTTCTTGCCGAAGCGTACTCAAGAAACTCTTATGTCAGAAAAATCATCGCTGTTCCCGGTAATGACGCGATGAGTCTTAACACCGGAAGTACTCATATTGAACTCCACCCTGAATTAAAAACTACTAGCGTTAACGAGATTGTAGATATTGCACTCCAAGAAGCAAAAAATGGACGAGAAGTTTTAGTAAACGTCGCTCAAGATAACGCGGTTGAGGCAGGATTGACTGACGAACTTCAAAAAAGAAGAATTCCTACCGACGGTCCAACAAGAGCAGCAGGACAAATTGAGTGGGATAAAATATGGAATCGTACAACGTTTGATGGAATCAACCATCAACCGTCTTGGGCAGCATTTGCATCAAAAGAAGCAGGTATTAGATACATCAGAGAATCCGTGGATAAACCAAGATTCATAAAAGAAGCAGGACTTGCAGAAGGAAAAGGTGCGAAAGCAGCACGGAACAACGAAGAGGCGTTAAGAAAAATCCAAGAAATGAAAGACTGGTTCCTCATAGAAGACCTTCTGGAAGGAGAGGAATTCTCAACTTTTGCTATTTGTAAAAATGGAGACTATAAAATTGTTGGCAGCGCTCAAGACCATAAAACAGCGAATAATTTTGACGAGGGAGAAAATACGGGAGGGATGGGTTGCAGCAGTCCGCCGCTTGTTCTAACTCCGGAAATTATGCAAAAAGTTGACGAGCAGATTTTTAAAAGAACTCTTGCAAAAATGAACGCCATTGGAAGGCCTTATAATGGAACTTTGTATCTTGGAGGAATGTTGGTTGATAACAATCCTTATGTTTTGGAGTTTAACGCGCGCTGGGGCGACCCGGAAGCACAAGTAATAGTTCCTTCCCTCGTTAACGATTTATTTGATATAAGCATGGCAGTAGCAAAAGGAAGCATAAAAAACCTTCAGATTCAAACAGACGGAAAAGCAAGGGTAGTGGTAACAGGCGCATCTAGGGGATACCCAGAAGATTATTCAAAAGTAAAAGGGAAACAAATTTTCGGAATAGACGAAGCTCAAAAAATGGATGGGGTGAAAATATATGGAGCAGGAATGAAACTTGTTGATAGTAAATATTATGCTAGTGGCGGTAGATTATTTTACGTTGTCGGTGAAGGAGAAACAGTAATTGATGCGCGGCAAAAAGCGTACGAAGCAATATCGCTTGTTCATATTAAAGGAAATAATCTTCATTTCCGAACAGATATCGGCTGGCGCGACGTGGCACGTCTTCGACAACAATAGAAACCTCGAGTTATTTGTGATATGATTCTTACATGGACACATTCAGAAAGCATAGGAGGATTTGGGGAATTGTGGTTGCCATTTCGGTTCTTGCTTTGATCATCACGTCGTTTCTTCCTTACTTCACGCTATAGAAAATGGATTTACAAACTCCTATCAAAAATGCCGGAAGGCTCTATAAAAACTATGCCTCCCGATTGGAAAAACTCAGCATAAAAACTATTGAAGATTTTCTCTATCATATTCCCTTTAGATACGACGACTTTTCAATTATTTCAAAAATTGGCGAGGTTCAGGCAGGGGAGACCGTAACAATACAAGGAACAGTTGTTGCCATGAAAAACGAATTTACTAAAAACTGGAAGAAAATCCAAAGAGCAAGAATAGCCGACAAGACAGGCGAAATAGAAATAATTTGGTTTAACCAGCCTTTTTTAGCAAAGGTAATCGGGATAAATGACAAAATTTCTCTTTCCGGAAAAATAGATTTTTTTGGCCATAATCTGGTTATGCAGTCACCCGAATATGAGGTGATATCGCAGAACGAAACAATTCATACGGGAAGACTTGTTCCTGTTTATCCGGAAACAAGAGGAGTGTCCTCAAAATGGTTAAGGCGCCAGGTATATAAAATAATTCAGGAAGAGAGTAAAAATTTTCTTGAATATGTTCCTGAATCAATAATTAAAAATAATGGCTTTATGGGAATTACTGACTCCCTTGAACAAATTCACTTTCCCAAAAGCATTGAACTGGCAGAAAAAGCGCGCGTGCGCCTTTCTTTTGATGAATTATTCCTTCTTCAACTCGCTGCTCTAAAAAGAAAAAATGAATGGGAGAAAAATCTGGTGGGAAATCCATTTTCAATTTCCCAATACAAAAAACAGATTGAGCAATTTTGGCAAAATCTGCCCTTTGAACTCACCAATGCCCAAAAAAGAGCAGTCAAAGATATTTTTGTTGATCTTGCGGGTAAAAAACCTATGAACAGGCTTCTGGAAGGAGACGTGGGTAGCGGAAAAACAGTTGTCTCGGCAATTGCCATGTATTTAGCGCATTTGAATGGCTTTCAATCGGTCATGATGGCACCAACCGAGATTCTTGCCCAGCAACATTTTAATACTATTTCCGAACTCCTATCGCCTTTTGGAGCTACGATTGGTTTAGCCACTGGAAGTAAAAAATGGAAAATGGAAAATGGAAAATGGAAAATTCTCGTTGGGACCCATGCTGTTCTCTCAAAGAATATCAATTTCGATAAATTAGGTTTAGTGGTCATTGACGAACAGCAACGCTTCGGGGTAGAGCAGAGGGCAATAATAAGGGGAAAGGGCAAAAATCCTCATGTTTTGATAATGACTGCAACGCCAATTCCCAGAACCGCTGCATTAACTATGTATGGAGACCTTTCTCTTTCTTACCTTGATGAAATGCCATTTGGCAGAAAAAAAATAAAAACATGGCTTGTTCCGCCTGAAAAAAGAAATTCTGCTTATGAATGGATACAAAAAGTACTCAAAAAAGAGAATTCTCAAGCATTTATTATTTGCCCATTCATAGAAGAATCAGAAAGTGCAGTGACAGTTAAAGCTGCCACAAAAGAGTTCGAGGATCTTTCAAAAAAAGTTTTTAAAGACTTTAAGGTAGGACTTTTGCATGGAAAGATGAAAGCAAAAGATAAGGATGCGGTACTTGAAAGTTTTTCGAGTGGTAAGATTGATATTTTGGTTGCAACACCTGTTGTTGAGGTGGGAATCGATATTCCTAATGCGACAATCATGGTTATAGAAGCCGCCGAGAGATTCGGTTTGGCTCAGCTGCATCAACTAAGAGGTCGTGTCGGAAGAAGAACTAGAGAATCTTTTTGCTTTTTGTTTACGGAAGCCACAACTGAAAAGACTAGGGCTCGTTTGAAATCGCTCGAGACAATTTATGTTGGCGCAGAATTGGCAGAACTCGATTTAAAGTTAAGAGGGCCTGGAGATATGTACGGTACACAACAGCATGGTGGAAAAAATCTTAAGATTGCGTCTTTCTCGAATTTTGAACTAATTTTAAAAACTAAAAAGGATGCAGAAAAAATCTTTCCAAACCTAAAATCTTATCCAGGTCTTCAAAAAAAGGTAGATGAGCAACTCGCCGAAAAACGCATCCTCCCAGACTAATCTTGATTAGAACGCACGCTTTAGGTATAATATACTCATGCCTCACGAACCAAAGAAACGTCATTCACGTGCACGTCAGGGAAAAAGAAGGGCCGCAATTTCATTTGCAGTGCCCACAATAACCTTGTGCAAAAATTGTGGCACGCCTTCAAGTCCTCACACAGTATGCGCTGCATGCGGGTACTATAAAGGGGCCAAGGTAATATAATTTTTGAATAC
>OBEQ010211414.1_pt1 | contig 13261 bp, 12 predicted proteins | sample 1670901 | NCBI WGS metagenome assembly OBEQ01 (sample SAMEA104232315, study PRJEB22302) | groundwater metagenome | biome: forest; feature: aquifer; material: groundwater | place: USA | collected 2011-08-07 | depth 5.4 m
CAGGACTGGGCTGACAATCTGCTTGACCAAGATGTCTTGGATGTCCGCGGGCTCGTGCACCGGTCGTCCCGTGACATTGCTGATGACGGGGACTCGCGGAGCCTGAAAGGTCACCTTTGAGACGGCCTGCTTAAATTTCGTCGCAGCCGGCTGCATCAACGACGAGTGAAAGGCCCCCGCGACCTCGAGCTTGACCGCCCGTTTCGCTCCCGCCGCTTTGGCAAGCCCCTCCGCGTTGTCAATCGCCTCCACCGTCCCGGACAAGACGATTTGATCCTGCGCGTTGTAGTTGGCCGCTGAGGCGCCGGACTTCGCGCAGACGTGCTCAATCGCCTCTGAGCTTAAGCCCACCACCGCGAGCATGGCCCCCTTGTGGTGCGCCGTGCACTCCGCCATGGCATCAGCCCGCGCCTGCACGAGGTAGAATGCGTCGCCCAGCTTGAGCGCCTGCGCCACCGCCAGCGACGTGAGCTCGCCGAGGCTCAAGCCGGCCACGCCGACCGGTATCAGCGAGGGCGCAAGCTCGCAGAGCGCCGCGTGCGCCGCCATGGAAGTGACGAAGAGCGCCGGCTGGCACTTCTCGGTCTTGGTGAACTCCTCCTGCGGGCCTTCGAAGCACAGGGCGGTCACCTCGAAGCCGAGCGCGTGGTTGGCCTGCTGGTAGATCTCGCGGGACGCCTTGAAGCGGTCGTAGAACGCTTGGCCCATCCCGACCGCCTGCGCGCCTTGTCCGGGGAACAGGTAAGCAAGCTTAGCCATCAGCTGTCAGCTAGCAGCTTTCAGCAACAACGTGAAATGTAGACGAACGTACCACGTGGTCTTTGGCTGACGGCTGATAGCTGAGTGCTGATAGCTCACGGCAGCAATTACCACTGCAGCAGGAGAGAGCCCCACGTGAGGCCGGCGCCGAAGGCGACCATGACGACGTGGTCGTCGCGCTTGACCACGCCGTCCTTCACCGCCTCGTAGAGGGCGATGAGGTTGGACGCCGCGGAGGTATTGCCGTAGCGCTGGAGGTTCATGTACACCTTTTCGATCGGAAGATCCGCCCGCTTCGCCACCGCCTCGATGATGCGGGTGTTGGCCTGGTGCGGGATGAAACACTCCACGTGCTCAGGCGCGAGCCCCGCCTCCTTGACGACCCGCTTCGCGGAGTCGGCCATCCGCCGCACCGCCAGCTTGAAGATCTCGGTGCCGTTCATGCGCAGGAAGTGCAGGCGCTGGTCCACCGACTGGTGCGACGGCGGATACTTGGAGCCGCCACCGGGCATGTAGAGCAGCTCCGCGGCCGAGCCATCCGAACCCATGTCCGTCGCGAGGATCCCGCCGCGCGTCACCGGCGCCATGACGCAGGCGCCGGCCCCATCGCCGAACAGCACGCACGTCGAGCGGTCGGTCCAGTCGATGAAGCTGGAGAGCACCTCGGCGCCGACCACCAGCGCGTTGCGATACCGTCCGGTGAGGAGGTACTGCTGGGCGGTGATCATCGCGAAGATCGATCCGGAACACGCGGCCGAGAGGTCAAAGCAGACCGCCGATTTCGCCCCGAGGCGCTGCTGCACCAGGCACGAGGTGGAGGGAAACAGCATGTCCGGGGTGGTCGTGGCGATAATCAGCAGGTCCAGCTCCTTCGGATCAAGCTGCGCGGCCTTGAGCGCTTCAGCCGCTGCCGCAGTGGCGATGTCGCTCGTCGTGGTGCCCGGCTCTGCGATGTGCCGCTCCTGGATGCCGGTCCGACTGCGAATCCACTCGTCGGTCGTGTCCACCATCTTCTCGAGGTCGAAGTTCGTGAGGACCTTGGGCGGAACCGACATGCCAAGACCGGTAATGCCGATCCGTGTGGGGTGATCCGCCCGGGCCGGGATCATCAGGGCTTGGTGTGCGCGTGCTGGGTGTAGCGCTGAACCGACGCGACCATGTTCTGGTTCAGCTCGTGGCGAACCGATTCGTAGGCGACGCGGATCGCGTTCTTGATCGCCTTACCGCCGGACGCCCCGTGCGCGATGATCGAGATCCCATCCACACCCAGCAAGGGTGCTCCCCCATGCTCGGCGTAGTCGACTTCTTTGCGCAGGTTCCGGAAGGCGTCGCGGGCGAGCCATGCGCCGAGGCGAGTGAGCGGACTCATGGTGAGCGAGCGTTTCAAGAGGACGTTGATCGCGTGGGCGAGGCTCTCCGCCGTCTTGATCGCGACGTTGCCGGCAAACCCATCGCAGACGATCACGTCGAACTCCCCGGAGAAGATGTCCCGGCCCTCCACGTTGCCGACAAAGTTCACACCGGATGCTTCCAACAGGCTATACGTCTCCTTCGTGAAATCGGTGCCCTTCCCCTCCTCCTCCCCGACGTTGAGTAACCCGACGGTCGGCCGGGGCTTGCCGAGCACGCACCGGCAGTACGCCTCGCCCATGAGCGCGTACTGGAGCAGGTGGAGCGGTTTCGGATCGATGTTCGCCCCCACATCGATGAGGAGGGTGTCCCCTTTGATCCCAGGCAGGAGGATGGCGATGCCGGGCCGCTCGATCCCTGGCAAGAGGCCCGCGAGGAGGGTGCTCGCGGAGACCACCGCCCCCGTATTCCCCGCCGAGACGAACGCGTCCACCTGTTTCTCTTTGAGCAGGCCGACCCCGACGTTGATGGACGACTCGCGCTTCTTCCGGATGCTGGCGACGGGCGACTCCTCCATCCCGATGATCTCCGGGGCATGGACGATCGAGAGGTTGGCAGGACGCTTGGGGTAGCGGGAGAGCTGCTGCTCGATCGCCTCACGCTGGCCGACGCGGATGATCTCCGCGGGAAACTCCCTGGCTGCGCGGATGGCGCCGGCCACGGTCGGCTCCGGCGCCGTGTCGCCTCCCATCGCATCGAGCGCGATCTTCATCTGCTAGTCAGGCTTCTGCTCTTTCTTTTCAGCGATCACGACGACCTGCCGGCCGCGGTAGGTGCCGCATGATGGGCACACACGGTGGGGCAGGATCGGCTGAGCGCACTGCGGGCACTTCGTCAGCGAGGGAAGGGTCAGTTTCCAGTGCGTCCGGCTCTTATCCCGTCGGGCTTTCGAGTGTTTCCGTTTCGGTAGGGCCATCGGTTCCTCCTCAATCACTCAATCACTTCATCACTCAATCACTGATTGATGGGCGCAGGATTTCAAGTTCAAATCCTGCCCGCAGGATCGGCAGAGCCCCTTGCAATCCGGCTTGCAGAGCGGAATCATGGGGTAGGCCAAGATGATCTCCTGGCGCACATCCTCCGTGATGTCGACGGTCTCGGTCGTCTGAACCTTGTAGCTGAACACCGCGCGAGGCGTCACCACGGACGTGAACTCTCCCAGGCATTTCCCGCATGACAGGTACAGGGGAACTCGGATCGTTGCATCCACCACCAGTTCCTGATCCGCTTTGGCCACGAATGCCTCCACCTCAAAGGGTTCCCTGAGCTGCACATCCTGTCGATCCATGTCCAGCGCCACCGGATCGTAGGTGGCGTGCTGTGTGAGCCCTTCGGGTGGAACCTTGCTGACCGCGATTTTCATGGTGCCGCTCCACGAGTCAAGCTCCCCGGAGCTTCCGACGCAGGGCCTCGGCGACGAATGGCGGGATGAACGCCGAGAGATTCGCCCCCAACGCCCCGGCCTCCTTGATGAGCCGAGCGGAGACGTACGCGTAGGACTCCGAGGGCATCATGAAGATCGTCTCGACGTCGTCGGCAAACTTGCGGTTCGTCAGCGCCATCTGGAACTCGTACTCGAAATCCGACAGCATCCGTAAACCCCGGACCATGACCCGCGTCCCGCGGCGCCTGGCGTAGTCCACGACGAGCGAGTCAAAGTGGTCGACCGTGACTCCCTTCAGGGGCCGGGTCGCCCGGCGAAGGAAGGCGATGCGCTCCTCGACCGTGAAGAGCGGCGCTTTCGAAGGATTGTGGGCGACCGCGACGATGACCTCGTCAAAGATCTTGCGCGCGCGCTTGATGAGGTCAATGTGCCCGTAGGTCACCGGGTCGAACGTGCCAGGGTAGATGGCTCGGCTCTTCATGTGGCCTCATAAAAAGAGAGCACCGTATCCCCGTACCGGTGCTGTCGACACTGCTGCAGGGGACCAACGGAAGGCGGTGGCACACTCCGTTGATCGTGCTCAAGGATGACAAGGCCAGCGGGGGCGAGCATAGCACAGTCCACGACGGTGTTCAAGGCTTTTTTTCCTTCAACACTGCGGTAGGGCGGGTCCAACACGATGACGTCAAAGGGCCGCTCGACCTTCGCCGCGTGCCGCAACCCGCGCTCGATGTCCATGTGGAGGACCCGCCACGCGTCGCGAGGCACCTCAGCCCCGATCCGCTCAAGGTTGTCCCGAATGCTCACGATGGCTTCTCCGTCCTCCTCGATGAACGCGACAAAGGCCGCTTTGCGCGAGAGCGCCTCGAGGCCGATGGCCCCGCTTCCCGCGAAGCCATCGAGCACTCTGGCCCCTTCGATGGAGGGCCCCAGGATGTTGAAGAGCGCCTGCCGCACCTTGGCTTCGGTGGCGCGAATCCGCTTCGGGACGATGAGCGCAATCCCCTTGAATCGTCCGCCGGTGATGCGGGACATCTCTTAGCTGTCAAATGGAGGTCGATCGCCATTGGCCCAACCGTCGCCGAAGAACCTGGAGCGACGGATCGCGCAGATGCGGGTCGCGGCTGATGAGCGCGCGCGCTTCCTCGCGCGCAGATTCCAGGAGCGCACGGTCGCGCGCGAGGTCGGCGATGCGAAACCGCAGCCAGCCATGCTGACGCGGGCCCAGCAATTCCCCGGGCCCGCGCAGTTGCAAATCCTTCTCGGCCAGCGCAAACCCATCGGTCGTCTCGACAAACGCCGTGAGGCGCGATCGCACCGACTCGTCAGGGGCGTCGCTGACGACGAGGCACGTCGCGGGATCTGTTCCGCGGCCGATCCGCCCGCGCAACTGATGCAGCTGGGCCAACCCGAATCGCTCCGGATGCTCGATGACCATGATCGTCGCGTTGGGCACGTCCAGTCCCACCTCCACGATCACCGTCGAAACCAACAGGTGCAGCTCGCCGTTCGCGAACGCCCGCATCGCCGCGTCTTTCTGCGCCGGCCTCATCTGCCCATGGAGCAGTCCGATCCGGAACTCCGGGAAGACCTCGGCCTGGAGCCGCTTCGCCATCTGGGTGGCCGCCTTGTACTCCGCTGCCGCGCGCTCATGGACGAGCGGATAGACCACATAGCCTTGCCGGCCTCTTGTGAGCTCCTCGCGCACCCGAGTATACACCTCCTCCCGCTGCGACTCACCCAGCCACAGCGTCGTGATGGGCACTCGGCCCGGGGGCAGCTCGTCGATCGTCGAAACGTCCAGGTCGCCGTAGAGGGACAGTGCGAGGGTGCGCGGGATTGGCGTCGCGGTCACCACGACGACATCCGGCTGGAGCGCTTTCTTGGCGAGACGTGCGCGCTGGATGACGCCGAACTTGTGCTGCTCGTCGATGATGACGAGCGCAAGACGGTGAAAGGCCACGTGGCGCTGGAGGAGCGCGTGGGTTCCAATGACGACATCGATCTCTCCCTGGGCAATCTGCTCCGTCGCCCGTTTCCGCAGGGGTAGAGCCACCCCTTGGCAGAGGAGGCCGATCGAGAGGCCAAGCGGCTCGAGGTACTGGCCCGCGACGCGGGCGTGCTGCTCGGCCAGCAGCTCGGTCGGCGCCATCAGCGCAACCTGGTAGCCGTTCTGCACCGCCACCGCCATGAGGCAGATCAGGATGATCGTCTTCCCGCACCCGACGTCCCCCTGGAGCAGCCGCTGCATCGGCGCGGTCCGGCCCAGGTCGGCGAGCAGCTCCTCCAAGACTCGCTGCTGGCTCGGTGTGAGCGTAAACGGCAGGCGCCGGCGCAGCTCCTGCATCAGCGGGCCGTCGAGCTGGTACCGCTGCGGTTTGACCCGTGCCGCGGTGCTCGCTCGACGGTGGGCGAGTGCTGCCTGGAAGACGAACAGCTCTTGGAACGCGAGCCGGGCTCTGGCCGTGTCCAACGAATCCCACGAACGCGGAAAATGCAGCGTCCGAATCGCCTCAGCCAGCGGCGGCCAGCCGCGCGCACGGCGCAGCGCCTCCGGCAGCGGATCCTCCAGGGTGTTCCCGTAGCGCTCGAGCGCGGTCCACGCGATCTGGCGAAACCACCGCTGGCTCATCCCGCTCGTCAACGGGTAGATGGGCACGATCCTCCCCATGTGGATCGACGCCTGTTCCTCCCCGGCGCCGATGCGCTCCATCTCCGGATGGATGAGCTGCAGGCGAGGGCGCGGCTCCACCTGTCCGTAGAGGATAAACTCATCCCCAACCTTCACCTGCTCGCCGAGATAGGGTTGGTTGAACCACAACCCGTAGATGATCCCGGACGCATCGCCGATCGCGGCCTCGAAGAGCATGGCGTTGCGCCGCAGCCGCCTGAAGCTCTTCGCCATGACGCGCCCACGGACCGTGACCGTCTCGCCGGGCTTCACATCCCGGATGCTCAGCAGCCTCGTGCGATCCTCGTAGCGGCGGGGCGCGTAGTAGCACAGATCCTCCACCGTCTCGATCCCGACCTGGGCAAGCGCGCTCGCCCGTCGAGGACCCACGCCCTTGAGGTAGCGGACCGACCGCCCGTGGGGCATCACTTGTGTAATCGTCATCGCCTCTGTATAATTGGGGTCAGACCCCAAGCTTGAAAGTGTGCAAGTTTTCCGATTGGGGTCTGACCCCATACGATGTACCAGTGCGCGATATGCGGGAAGAAGCCGGTCAGCGGCAGCCGGGTGACCCACCGCGGGAAGCTGAAGAAGACGGGCGGGGTGGGGCGACGCACCGTGCGGGTCAACCGACGACGCTTCCTCCCAAACCTTCAGCGGGCGACGGTGCTCCTCAATGGCACCGTCAGGCGGGTGCGCGTGTGCACCGCGTGCATTCGGTCCGGTCGCGTCACGAAAGCGCCGCTTCCGCCATGGCGTCTCGCCGCGAAGGGCGGATCAGCCCCTAGCTGAGACGCGGGGGCTGAGAAGCCCTCACGTCACTCACCGTAAGGACCAGCTCCCCCTCGACGAGGGCGGGGCTTCCGATCACGTCGTAGTACCCCTCCGGCGCCAGGCTCGCAAACGCTCCCTTGGCTCGCATTGCCGTCGTCCCGTCAGAGAGTCGGGCGACCCGAGCGGACGTGGCCTCGATGGCGAGACGGCGCAGGATGATCGTCGGGCGCGGGTTGCCGTGTCCGAAGGGCGACAGACGCGCGGCCTCCTCCACCCACCTGGACTCGCACGCGCCAAGCGGAAGTTCAAGATCCGCCGTGCGTGTTTTCAGCAATCCCTCGCGCCCCAGCGTCAGGCTCGCCTGTTGATTGATCAGCGCACGAAACGACTCGAGCTGGCGACGCTCCACCGTCAACCCGCACGCCTGGGCGTGCCCTCCGAACCGCACGAGCGATCCCTGGCATCGACGGAGCGCCTCCAGGAGGTTGAACAGCGGGGTGGAGCGCCCCGAGCCAACCCCGCGATGCTCCTCCATGGCAATGGCAATCGACGGACGGCCGTAGCGCTCGGCGAGCTGAGCCGCGAGCGGGCCCATGACCCCTTGGTGCCATCCCTGGCCGCTCACGACCATCACGAACTGATCCCGGAAGTGCAGCCGGTTCACCTGCTCCTGGGCCTCGGCGAGGATGCGGCGGTAGAGCTGCTTCGTCGTCGTATGCGCGCGGTCCGTCGCTGTGACCCACTCCTCGATCCCCTCATCGGCTCCGCTGAGCAACAACTTCCACGCCGCGGTCGCATCGCCGAGCCGGCCGCTCGCGTTGAGTCGCGGGATGAGCCTTCTGACGATGCGATCCGCAACCGGCTCCGTCGTGCGGGTCTCTTCGCACAGCCGCCGCAAGCCGGGCCGGTGGGTCTGGATGATCCGCGGGAGTCCCGCCGACACAATGATGCGATTCTCCCCGACGAGCGGCGCGCAGTCTGCGAGCGTGCCCAGCGACGCCAGATCGAGGACGCGCGCCACGCCGTCATCGCGTCGGCCGCCCCCCAACGCCTGGACCACCTTGAGCGCGAGCCCGGCACTGCACAGCTCACGACCGAGCCCGGGTACCCCCGCCGACGGCGGGGGTGGGCGAAGGCCGAGCGCCTGCTGCGCTCGGCATTCCGCGTCCACCCCGATGGTGGACGCTCCAGGAGTGCCGAAAGACGCAGTCTGAGGCCGACCGACGCCGTCTCCGCGATGCGGGTTGACCAAGGCGTGCGGGATCGCCCACCCCTCGAGCGGCACGTGGTGGTCGATGATGATCGTCTCAATGCCGGACGCCTCGAGGAGTCGAATCTCCTCCGGCTGATTGGTTCCGCAGTCGACCACGATGAGGAGCCTGGTGGATGAGCGCGCCAGCCGATGGGCGAACGGACGCGGAATCCCGTAGCCGTCGGTGAGGCGGTTCGACGATCGGGCCCGGACGACGGCGCCGCGCTCCCGCAGCGCCTCATACAGGATGACGCTCGCCGTGAGCCCGTCCACATCGGAGTCGCCGAAGATGAGGATCGGCTCGCGCGCGGCGATCGCCCGCTTCAGCCGAGACACCGCCCGGTCCATGTCGGGCAGGCGGTACGGGTCGTCGAGCGACTCGAGGCTTAGCTGCAGAAATCGGATGGCTTGCGTGCGGTCGTGGACGCCGCGGTTGAGGAGCAGTTGAGCGGTGATTGGGTGGAGGTCCAGTTCGCGAGCGAGCCGATCGGCCAGGCGGGGATTCGCCGGCTGCACCCGCCACATGGACTGCATCAGGTGGATGTTGGCTGAAACATCCTCCGCCACGTCACGACGAGGGCGGAGGCGATGTACACGGTGGAGTAGACGCCGGAGATGAATCCCGCGAGCAAGCAGATGGAGAAGTCACGGAGCACTTCCCCGCCGAAGAAGTACAGGGCGACGACTTCGAAGATCACGGTGAGGGACGTCAACAGCGTCCTGGACAGCGTCTCGTTGATGCTCAGGTTGATGAGCTCGATCAATCCGAGTTTGCGATGGAGCCGGACGTTCTCGCGCAGACGATCGTAGATCACAATCGTGTCGTTGATCGAGAACCCGGCGATCGTGAGGAGCGCGGCAATGACGATCATGTCGATCTGGCGGCCGAGGAGGCAGAGGATGCCTGCCGCCACGATGACATCATGGATGAGCGCGATGACGCCCGCGGCGCCAAAATCAAATTGTTTGAATCGTACCGCGACGTAGAGCATGATCCCCACCATCGACCATGCAATCGCAAACCAAGCCTTCTGGCGCAAATTCGCCCCCACGGTGGGCCCGACCCGCTCCAGGCGAAGCCGCTCCGGGTTCAGCGCATCGTAATCGGAACGCAGGGCTTCCTGGGTGCGGGAGGTCGTCTGCGCGATTTCCGCGTCGGTATCATCGGGTGTGCGGATGAGCCACTCGGTCTGGCTGCCAAACTGCTGAATGGTCGCGGCCCCCAGCCCTACCTTGTTGAGCGTCGCGCGCAACTGATCCGCGCTCACGGGCTCGCTGAGCCGATACTCCTGGAGCAGGCCCCCGGTGAAATCAATCCCGTAGCGGTTGTTTCCGCGGACGACAAACGCCGTCATGCCGGACCCGAGGACAAGCAGGGAGAGGAGATAGCAGATCTTTCGTTTGGCGATGAAATCGATCTTCGTCGTCCCAATGAACTGGAGCATGGGGAGCCGCTTCAGCGTCCCGAGCCCAAGCAGCAAGTCGAAAATGATCCGCGTCACAAAGATCGCGGTGAACATGCTCGCCACCAGCCCGATCGTCAATGTGGTGGCAAATCCTCGGATGGAACCGGTGCCAAACCAGTAGAGGAAGAGGGCGGCGATGACCGTGGTGAAGTTGGAATCGAAAATCGCGGAGAACGCTTTGTCGTAGCCCGCGCTGATGGCCAGGCTCAATGGTCGCCCTGCACGGAGTTCTTCCCGCATCCGTTCGTAGATGAGGACATTGGCATCGACCGCCATACCCAGCGTGAGCATCATCCCGGCAATGCCCGGGAGGGTCAGGGTCGCATGGAGGTACCCCAGCCCTCCGAGGATCAAGAGGAGGTTGAGCAACAGCGCCACGACGGCAATCAGCCCTGCCGTCAAGTAGTACCCGATCATGAACACCAGGATCAGCGCGCCACCGACGGCGGTCGCCATTAAACCGGCACGGATGGAATCCCGACCCAGCGTCGGTCCGACCGTCCGCTCCTCTTCAATGACGATCGGCGCCGGCAAGGCGCCCGCCCGGAGGATAATCGCCAGATCATTCGCCTCTTCCCGCGTGAAGCGCCCGGTGATGCGGCCCTGGTCGGTGATCCGGCTCTGGATGACCGGGGCGGATTGGACCTTGCCGTCGAGGACAATGGCGAGGCGCCGGTTAATGTTCGATCCCGTGAGGACTCCAAAGGTCTTCGCCCCTTGCTTGTTCAGGCGGAAGCTGACTTCCGGTAAGCCCAGATCTCCTGGTTCCACGTCAGCACCAGAGAGGATCGCGCCGGTCAGTGTATCCTTCGTGTCCAAGAGGAACGACTCACCACGCTCACCCTCCGCAAACCTGAAACCCGCTGGGACATTGCCTTCCTTGGCCTGTTCCGCTAATCGCTGGTTCTCAGAAACGAGCTGGAACTCCAGGAGGGCGGTTTGCCCGATCAGCTTGAGCGCCCGCTCGCGGTCGGTGACGCCAGGAAGCTGCACGAGAATGTGATTCTCCCCTTGGCGCTGGATGAGCGGCTCCCGCACCCCGAACTGGTCGATGCGGTTGCGGATGACCTCCAGCGCGACACCGGTCACATCCTTCCCGCGCGCTTCCGGAGGGACCTTGTCCATATCGACCTTCAGGACGAGGTGCATCCCGCCCTGGAGGTCTAATCCCAGATTGATCCGTTTCTCCAGCGGAAAGCTAAAGTAGCAACTGACGCCGATGACCACAAGGACGAGCGGGATTCTCCACTGCAGGCTCTTGGGCATTATCCCCCCACCTGTCCTCGGGTTGCCGGAGGCAACCCGTGAACTAGTTGATCGCATCCTTGGGCCCCGCCTCTGGCGGGGCAGACAGGTGGGGGGATCACTTCGATCTCTCCGCCGCGGCGAGCTCTGCGGATTGGCCCTTCGACTTGACCAGCCGGACGACGGACGACGGCTCGACCTCGACCCTGACGTTTTCGTCGATGCGCAGCGTGATCGATTCCGGCCTGACGTTGACCACGGTCCCGAAGAGGCCGCCGGTCGTGACGACCTCGTCGTGCTTCTTCAACTGCTTCACCATCTGCTCGTGCTCGCGTTTGGCCTTCGACTGGGGACGGAACACGAGGAGATAGAAGATCAGGAACATCACGGCGAACGGAACCAGCATCGCGAGCGGCCCGGGTGCTGCCACGGCCTGGTCAGACATGGCTCAAGTGCCTCCTTTGACAGGAATCGGTTGGGTCGCAAGATCCCGCAAGCTCACCAGCTCGCTGTGCGGGTAGTAGAAGGCGAGGATTTCTTGCGCGGAGAACCCTCGCCGAGCCATCTCGGCCGCCCCCCACTGGCACAGGCCCACCCCATGGCCCCACCCATGGCCCTCGAGGATGAACGCGTCCTCGACGGGAATAATCGAGAACAGCGGGCTGCGGACCTGGTCGAATCCAAAGAGCGCGCGCACGTCATAGCCGCTCAAGCGGAGGGTGCGGGTCGCGGCGATGATCGCCACTTCTTCAGCCCGGCCAGACGCCGTCCGTTTGGTCACCTGCACGTCGCTGATGGGCCCCATCGAGCCGTAGCCACTTCTGCGCAGCGCCCAGGCCCAATCGGCCTTCGTCAGCCGGCGTTGCCATGAGAAAAACGGCGAGGCCGCGCACAGCGTGCAGGCCACCCCACCTCGGATCGGCTCAAGGTCGTACGGGCCCATGACGCGCGCGTGCTCCGTCATGCCGCCGCACGTCGAGTGATAGAACGTGGGAAAGATCGTGCCTTGATACAACACCACGAGGTCCTTGGTCGCTTTCACCGCTCGGGTGGTCCCGCTTTTTTCCGACGTCTTGCCGCCGTAGTCCTGCGACATCACATCGCCGGTCACGTCGTAGTCGCCCAACTCCTTGGTGAACCGCTGGTAGAGCGCGTAGGTCCGGGCGGCGATGGCGATCGCTTTGAGCGCTTCCGGCGGCCAGTAGTCCGGCGCCTCCTTGCTGAGCACGCCGCGCAGGTAGTCTTCCAGCGGGATGTGATTGACGACGAGCAGCGTGAGGTCTTGTTGCCGGACGATCTCGATCGCCCCGCGCAGACGCTTGCCGTTGAGGCTGATCGCCGCGTCGCTGGTCGGCTCGATGCGCACGCCGAGATAGGGCAAGACCGCTTCCCCGAGCGCCAACCCTTCTGGAACCGCCCGCACCGCGACCGACTCAAGCCGCCGGCCCTCCTGAATCGGATCCCCGGTATGGAGCGTCACCATCTTGAACCGGCCGTGAATCTGCAGCTGCACTTTCGGATCGCTGCGAGACACCGCCACCCGGATCCACTCGGGATTGGGCTGGGCCCGTACCACAGAAGCACAGAAGCACAGGCAAGCGGGCAACACCACAGAAGCCACAGAGAGAACCGTCCAGACACCTCTGTGTCTCTGTGGCCATTTCCGCCACACTGCTTGGCGCCCACCACAAGGCTTTGGCGGGTCCGCCGTTGTCCGCCAACGCTCTTTGGCGGAGACCCGCCATGCACGGTGGCGGGCTGTGACTCTGTGGTGTCGGTGGTTCATGGACGAAAACGCCCGAGCACCCACACGATCACGCTGATGAGGACGCTGGCGAGGAGGCACGTGGTCAGCGGGAAGTAGAAAGCGAAGCCGTCGCGCCGGATCGCGATGTCGCCGGGGAGTCGCCCCAGCCACGGCAGCTTGTTGCCGACCTGCACCACGAGCCCCGCGAGCAGGAAGAAGATCCCCACGACGATCAGCACCCGTCCCAGCGGTTGAAAGTCGGTACTCATGCACTCCTCCTCTCAAAAGGGGTCAGGCACCTGCGGTGCCAGACCCAACGGCGAAGAGCTCCTGCTCGCGATGCGTGAGGTCGGCGACGTGCTGGTAGGCGAGACGGGTGGCTTTGCGTCCACGCGCGGTCCGCTTGAGGAGCCCCGAGGCCAGCAGGTACGGCTCGACCACATCGACGATGGTATCCGGCTCCTCGTTGAGCGCGGCGGCGAGTGCTTCGATCCCAACCGGCCCGCCGCCGTAGAACTCGATGATCATCTTGAGCACCTTGCGATCGATCCCG
>OBEQ011188308.1_pt1 | contig 13261 bp, 13 predicted proteins | sample 1670901 | NCBI WGS metagenome assembly OBEQ01 (sample SAMEA104232315, study PRJEB22302) | groundwater metagenome | biome: forest; feature: aquifer; material: groundwater | place: USA | collected 2011-08-07 | depth 5.4 m
CAAAGTCTATCTGGGCACCTTCGCTCCTCCCTATCCAGTTTCGTTGGTTTATCTTTGTTGACTCTGGCCAGTCCACCTGGTCGAGCCCAGTGACCAAGTCATCGGCAAAATCTGTGATTTTGAAAAACCACTGCGCCAACTCCTTTTGCACGACCGGAGTGCCGCACCTAAAGCAGACACCTTTTACACCCTCCTCACTAACTGTTTGCTCATTGGCTAGAACGGTCTGGTCCGTAGGGCACCAATTGACGCGAGCCATGCGCTTCTCGGCCAAACCGCTCTTATAGAGGAAAAGGAAGAACCACTGTGTCCACTTATAGTAATCCGGGTTGTGAGCACCTACTTCCCTCGTCCAGTCGTATGACAGCCCAAGAGCTTTGATTTGTTTCCTAAAAGTTTCGATCGCTTTGTTTGTGGACTTCTGCGGTGGCGTGCCCGTTTTAATTGCAAAGTTCTCTGCCGGTAGCCCAAACGAATCCCATCCCATGGGGTGAAGTACGCCTAATCCTCTCATCCGTTGAAAACGGCTGTAGATGTCGGTTGCGGTGTACCCTTCTACATGGCCCACATGCAAGCCCGACCCCGACGGGTACGGAAACATGTCCAAGATATACTGCTTGGGCTTACCTTCACCTTTGTCGGCACGGTATATTCCGCTCTTCTCCCACTCATCTTGCCACTTCTTCTCAATTGCTTTATGGTCGTATTCTTTCATCGTAGTGTTCCAAAATACATAGTACCTGTCTTCATTGCGTCTAGACACTCTTTATCACCCGCAATGAGCGGCGACGGCAACGCGTCGAGCGAGTACCACTCCCAGTCGGTGCGCTTATGCGGTTCAAGGTTCTGTGGGTCACCCGATTTCCAATCAGCAGCAATACCTATTGCCAAGTAGTGGTATGGATGCCAACTAAATATAGTACCGAACGCTACCACGCGAACGTTAGTAATTTCGATTCCACATTCCTCACGGGTTTCGCGAATGGCACACTCCTCGAGTGTCTCGCCGTACTCAACATGACCGCCTGGGCCAGCATATTCACCACCAGCATGCGTGTCGCTCTTTCTTTCAGCGAGTAGCAACTTCCCGTCTTTGAATATAAGAAGTCCAACACCTACTTTGGCGCGATCATCAGCCATTCACCAATCGTAGCCTATTTTTTATATATGGGATAGCGGTCGGGGTCGATGGTGCGATCAAAACATACCTCTCCAACGCCGTGTGTCCAAGGTTGTGCATTCAAGTCAACACCGATGTTGTCAGTCGGGCCTTTTACAGGGGTAGTCACAGGACGAGGCATTGATATATCGTTTGGCCTGGATTCTTTGTTGAAGGTTGCACAGAGTTTGAAGGTTGTTGCTCCTACTTTTGTGTACGCATACGGAGTATTAGTCTCTGCATCCACCGGGACTGTGTAGCCTGATATAGGGTCTTGCAGGTCAGCAAGCCCCTCAGGCAATGTGCTCTTCGTCTGCCAGTAGTTAACCAATTGCCATTGGATGTTCTGTAGGTCGTTTACTTTTTGCTCATCAAACCTATATAGTCTTTGGTCAAACGGCGAACCGGTAATAAGGAACCCCCCGCCGATAGACACGACGACCACTGCCGCCATGACCCACCCAAGTATGTGTCCAAGTTGTGCCTTCCTCTCCCATACGCCACGTAGGTCCGAGATGTAATACCAGAAAAAGGCTGTCACCACCACAAACACTGCAAGTACCTTCATGACAAACCGCATAGTGATGTCCCCACCGAGAAAAGCGTTAATGAGCATCACCAGATCAATCGCAATGGTGAGTCCTCCAACAAAGAGCGAAATATAGATGAGCCACTTCCTAACCCACAGGTCTCGCTTCTCGGGTACGGCTCGAATTTCACTATTTATTACACGTGTGAGATATATATAGAGCGGCGTTGCAACCACGACAGACGCAATGGCAATCCTGATAGTGCTTGAGTATGGGTCAACGTAACTATTAAGCGCGTCCGGAAATGCATAATTAATGTATTGGAAATACAAGGCGAGCATCGACACGATAGCGACGTAGAGAGCCGCCATCGAGCCAAGCCAGAGGAAAAAATCCTTCGGCGTTACCTTGGGTTTCGTGGGTGTATCCATTTGCTTAGTATACCACCCACCCTTCAGAACTGCGGATATTCCCTTGAATCTAGACTGTATGATATATCATACATTTCTGGATTTCATTTAACGCCAGAAGTCGCTTCGGAGTGCTGACGAGATGCCCTAAACGCACCGCTAGGCTGCGACAACACCCTCGCCACGTCTGCGTAAGGTGCGAATTCCGAAATATGCGACACCACACAGTACCAACGTGATGGTTAAGTTTTGAGCTGTAAACCAGTCAGGAGTTCCATCGGGCCCATGCACCGACTCGGTCGTTGCACGCCCCGGGTCATACTCATGCCGTGGGTGCATTGTGTCATTGCCGCAAGGTGGCCGTAACCCCAGTTGTCTCCATGCTTCTTCATTCGTGCAGTCCTCATCAAGTCCCCATATGTTCCAGCCCCCCTTAACAACCCCTACCGTCGCTATAGCGGCAAAACCTATAACCGAAACGGTCGAGAATATTACGCTTTTCTTATGTCCTGGCCTCGAGAATGATTGATTCCGGATTCTTGGTTGAGTCTTCCCCATGACTACATTATGCCATAGATATTCCTAGTAGCAAATAGTACGCTGTACATGCCTACATCGTCCAGTTATTGTACAGATATCACAGTGTATGATATATCATACAGTTATGTATGAAGCGGAAAATAAACGAACTGAGTGATAAAGAGCGGATAGAGACGCTGGACGCACTATACACCGCAGCAAGTACACTGAAGGGCCGTGACGCAACGAAACGCTTTCTCAAAGATCTCTTGACGACGAGCGAGAGAGTCATGCTTGGTCGTCGAATACTGATCGCACGAGAGCTTTTAGCTGGAACATTGCGTAACGACATTATGGCGACCATGAAGGTTGGGCCCGACACCATTTGGCGCGTTCAGCGCTGGCTTGAAGATACCTTACCCGGGTACGAAGACGTCATACGCGACATGGAGGAGGCGCAAACTGCCCGACGGAAGCCCAAATACCCCGAGTGGGGCACCTTTAAATACCTCAAGAAGAAATACCCGTTACACTTTCTCCTGTGGCCTACAAATAGTTGAACAGCACTCTACGCGTGCCGTAGAAAATGTATGATATATCATACATTAAACTGCGAGCTGGCCCCTATTGGTGTGAGTAGAGATATGAAGACGCGGAAGAAAAATCAAATCCTAAACTCTACGACGTCGCCGTCTTTCACGATGTAGTCCTTGCCCTCCGTCCTCACTTGGCCCTTCTCCCTCGCGGCGGCGTAGGAGCCCGCTGTTAGGAGGGGGTCGTATGCAACTACTTCTGCGCGAATAAATTTCTCTTTAAAGTCCGTGTGTATCGCGGTACCCGCTTCGGGTGCGGTTGCTCCTACTTTGACGGTCCACGCACGTGTTTCGTCAGGGCCTGTGGTAAGAAATGTTTGGAGCCCCAGCAAGCGGTAGCCAGCCCGGATTAAATCATCAATACCGTCGTTCAGCACACCGTACTCGCGCCTAAATGTTTCTTTATCCTCCCCGGCAACGTCTCGTAACTCCCCTTCTATTGCCGCATCAACCGTGACCCACACAGCATTCATACTTTTCAAAAATTCAAGAAGGCGTTTATACCGCTCGTCATTCATTTCATCGAGGTTGTGACCGCCGGCCTTCTTGTTCAGCACATACATAATGGGTTTTGCGGTAATGAGCTGGAGTGCCCTCACCACATTTTTTTCTTCGTCGGTGAGGGTCGCGGTTGACGCCAGTTTCCCCGCTTCCAATACCTGTCCTACCTTCCGGAGTGCCACTTGCTCAAGAACTGCCGACTTGTCGCCACGCTTTGCATCACGCTCTAAGGAGCCGAGTCGCTTCGCAACACTCTGCAAATCTGCAAGGACCAGCTCGAGGTTAATTACCTCTATGTCCTGAACCGGGTCTACATCACCGCTCACGTGGATAATGTCAGAGTCGTCAAAAATCCGCACCACTTCCGCTATCGCATCGGTCTCCCTAATGTGCTGAAGGAACTGGTTACCCAGCCCCTCACCCTCGGATGCCCCTTTTACCAAACCAGCAATGTCTACAAACTCGACAGCGGCGGGTACCGTTTTTGCTGACTTTGAGAGTTCAGTAAGCCTGTCGAGCCTAGGGTCCGGAACGGCAACCACGCCGACAGACGGGTCAATGGTTGCGAACGGGTAATTTGCAATCAGCACTTCCTTGCGTGTGAGCGCCTTAAAGAGCGTGGACTTCCCCACGTTCGGCAACCCCACTATCCCAATTGAAAGTGCCATGCGCCTAACTATAGCCGCGCACCGGTCAAATTACCACTTTCGTAGTAGCGCGTACACCAATGAAATACCCAATATCCAATACCTGTCCAAAGAATACCGAGCCCCCATACCAGCACAACTTGTAATACCGTTGGTTGACCAGCAATCTCGATCGGAAAACCACCGACCACCATAGCGGGCAAAATAAAAATCAGAATAACTCGCACCAACCCTTGAAACCCGCCTGACGGATACAAGCTTGGATCCAGAAAGATATAAAATGCACTATTGGATATATGTTCTGAATCGACAATAAAGAAAGCAATGCATGAGGTAATCAGTAGGATATTTGCCATGATGAGAACGGCAGGGACTATCATGAGGCCCAGTGCCACAACTCCCCATGCAGTAACTGTACTGAAGGAAATATAAACTCCGAGAAAAAAGAGTCCGAATATAATATCACCGATAGAGGACGTTTTGATTTCAAGAGAGAACACACGCAAGTACACCGAGCGAGGCAGTAAAAGGACTGAATCAAATACACCGGTGTTGATTGCACTTTTTAACTCGGCCGCACCACCAAAAAGTGCAAACGTGATCCCATAGACCAAAGAGCTGAAGCCCCACAATCCTATAACTTGATATATTCCCCACCCATTAACGCTGCCAAAGGCGTGCACGAACAGTGACCATGCAACAACAAACGCTGTGTTATTGATAATCATTCCGAACTGCTGAAGAAAGAATGCCAATCTCTGCTCCGCTTCAGAGCGGAAGTTTATATAAAAATAGAGTAGAAAGATTTTTAATTCTGAAAGGAGTGTGTTCATGCTATCCACCGTTGATTGAAATTTTCCTAATTCCCAATTTGAACAGGATGTATGCTCCGTACCCGATGATACATATCCATACAAGCTGAAGAAGGACAAGCTGTTGAACATGGGACATAAAATCAGGTGTAAACATATGTGTCACAAACATAACCGCACCAAACGGGCTATATAGTGCGATCGTTGCTAACCAACTGGGCATCAGGGCAACCGGAATGAATGCGCCGCCCAGAAGCATAACCGACTTATCAATAATCATGATGAAGGGCTCGGCGTCATTTATCCAAAGTGCGGGTAGTGATGCACAGATAAAAATGCATGCGGACAGCGCTATGCCGAGTGCAGCAAGTATTATCCCCCATACAACACTTGTGAGTGTTGCTGGCAACGTGGTGATACCAACATAAAAGTACAGAATCACACATGCAAGTAGGAGGGAAGGCACAATCAGTAGAATTGCAAAACCAACATGCTCTGTGCACAAACGCAAGATGTACGACTGCGGGCGGGTCAGCGCTATTTCAACATCCCCTCGCTGAATGTCACGGAGAATTCTGTAGAATACTTTTCTAAATGTAACCGCATTCATCACCTGATACAGGGCGAGTGATGCCAAAGTAATTGCAAGTGTAATGCCTGGTTTTGGTGACCCGATATAGGTAAATACGTATGAGTAAATTATAAAAATAAAGAACATCCGTATCCCTGCGGTAGAAACCATAGCGAACGAGCGCGCTGGATACAGCACAGCATCACGAAGTGCAAGCATGAAGAACATCTTGTATGCGTTAAAATTTATTCTAGCGAGCATGCTGATATAACTCCCTAATAACCTCTTCCAAAGGCGGGTCCTCAATTGCGATATCAACAACATTGATACCTGCCATAAGCACCGAGAGCACACGTGAAATGTCTAGCGCCTCCGTATCTACTTCAATCTCCAACTCACCTTCTGCGTTATTTGAAACTCGTGCGTTTGACGGGATATTGCTTTCCGGCACGACATCTCCATCATGAATAAGGCGAATTACTTTCTTCTTGAGGTACTTCTTCGACAGGTCACGCGTTGTACCGTCAAAGACAACTGCACCGTGATTTACAACGATTGTCCGCTCGCACACTGATTCTATGTCACCCGCGTCATGTGACGTTAAAAATATTGTGGTTCCGAGTTCCTTATTTATGCTTTTGAGCGTTTCTCTAAGCGCCCGCTTTGCTACCACATCAAGGCCAATGGTTGGCACATCAAGAAATACCACTCTGGGGTTATGAATGAGTGATGCTGCGACTTCAGCACGCATACGCTGGCCCAAAGAAAGTTTTCTGACCGGTTGGTCAAGAAATTCCTCTAGCCCAAATGCTTCGATAAGTTTTGCTGTTTGCAAACGGTATACATCCCGCGGAACGCTATACACTGCGGCAAGGAGATCGAATGAATCAGTGAGTGGTAGGTTGAAAACCAATTGAGAGCGTTGGCCAAACACTGTCCCGATCTGAAGTGCAAGGCTCTTTCGGTCTTTTTGAGGGTTGAAGCCCAACACATCGATAGTACCTGCTGTCGGGTGCAAAATTCCGGTAAGCATTTTAATCGTCGTCGATTTCCCTGCCCCGTTGGGACCAATGAACGCCACTGTCTCGCAGGCATCGATGCTTAATACTATTGAGTCAACGGCAGTGTCATTCTTGGTGTCAAGTGTAAAAAAGTTACCCAGCCATCCTTTGTTGGGATTTCGTACACTAAACGTAAACTCCTTGCGAAGGTTTACCGTCTTAATAACCGACATCTGAACATAGTAGCGCGTTAGCGTGCGCTTGCACCCATCCTCTTTACTCGCTGGAGCCACCAGCCAAATCTAGCCGGGCTCGCGGACTCGGACGGTGAGAAGACGATGGTGCGGATCGGCGCTATGCCTGCAAAGCCGAGCGTCCCGCGTGCCAACTCGTTGGTAAACTCACCAAACAGCGCCCACGTGACCCACGGGTGGGTCTTTGCAAGTATGATGGTGCGCGCGCTCTTTCCTTTAAGAAGTTTCTGCCACCCCAATCGGCCGTCATTGTAAAATCGGAACGCGAAGCCGGGTAACCATGCGCGGTCGATGAGACCCTTCAGTATTGCCGGCATGGTTGCCCACCAGTTAGGATAGATGATGACCAAGTGGTCGCACCACTTCACGTTCTCCTGGAATGTCAGCAAATCCGGCTCGAGTTTTTGTATCACCTTATAGCCCTTGTGAAGAATGGGGTCGAATTGCATGTCACCAATGTTTTGGCGCCGCACCTCGTGTCCTGCCGAGAGTGCCCCCTCTTCGTAGGCGCCCGCCATTCGCCCTGAGTGTGTCTCGGAATCAGGGTTGCCGAGGAGGATAAATATCTTCTTGTGCGTCATTTGCTCAGTATTTTTTGGAGCTCTGCACGCTTACTCATCATGACCTGCTGGACTGCATTCATTTGCGGGACGCCCGCCTTGACCTTGGCGGCAATGTCGGCAACTAATTTCTCAAAAAATTCCGGGTGCTCATCGAGCGCCTTGGTCATTGCCTCCTGAACGTCCTTGGGCAGTCCCTTCAACTGCCGCTGGAACATCATCTTCATAAAAAAATTCCCAAACATAGCAATAGCATAACATCCAAGAGGCACTAGGCTTTAACCTGAGAGTTCTGACCGGATAGGGCCTAGAGCCTAATCGCTAGAGCCTACAGAAGAACAGTTGCCTGATTCCCCGAGACCTCAAGTACTCCCGACTCGACTGCGAATGTCTGCTCTCCTCCCTGCGCACGAATCGTGACGGTGCCGGGCTTCAGTGTTGCAACAAGTGCCTCGTGTTTAGGAAGAATGGTCACTTCACCCTCGGTTGTTGGTACGGTGAGCGACACGGCTTCGCCCGAATAGAGATTTTCATGAACTTTGGCGACGGTCACATGCATGGGGGTACTGTATCATAGATTTTTCCATTTTTCGTGTCTCTATGTTATCCTGGAACGACATTCATTACTATCCATGCTCTACTTACACCTCATTTGGAGACAGATTAAGATTGTTGCAACCCACCTTGGTACCATCGGCCGCATCATATGGGACTACGCCAAGACTCATAGAATAATCAGCGTGGTAGCCGTGGTAATTGTTGTTGCATCTGTCGGCACGGCCCTGTACTTCTTGGGTAAAGGAGTCGCAGAGCCGACCTTGAGTGACAATCGCGCGGTACACCTCATACGAGTCGGTGACGTTTCGCAGTCCGCGCCGCTCTCCCTCATCGGTACCATCCGCTCAACACGCGAAGCAAACATTGCACCCGACACCTCGGGCACAGTGTCAGCCATCTACCACAACCTCGGGGACTACGTCGCCGCAGGCACCATCATCGCTGAACTCAAAAACGACACCCAGCGCGCGTCCGTTGCGCAGGCGCGCGCCGCGCTCGAGAAGACCAAAAGCCTTACGGCGGTTGGTGGCATCGGCGTCGAGAACGCGCAATCGAGTTATCTATCAGCCATAGACTCGGCGCGTGCGGCTGTCCAAACCGCATACACGACCATTGACGACTCGGTGCGAAGGAGGGCCGACGGGTCATTCTCCAACCCCTCAAGCGGGCAACCCCACTTCAATGTCTCAACGTCCGACTCGCAACTGGTAAACAAGGTCCAGAGTGGACGCCTGGCGATGCAACCCATCATCAACCGCCACCAAGCTACGGACGTCGCCACCATGCACACCGACCAACTGCTGGCAGAAATGGCAACACTCACGGCCGAAGTTAAGTCAGTTCAAAACTTTATGCAGGACTTGGCGTCTGCCCTAAACAACGCCATCCCTACCTACAACGTGACTGATGCGACTATTGCCGGATACCGCGCCGATGTTTCGGCTGGACTCCAGAGCGTTAACGGGCTTGCGAGCACACTTGCGGGAAGCATTGAAACGCTGAAAGCCAAGCGCTCCGGAGTCGATATTGCAGAGACCTCGCTCGCCACCGGGTCAACCGGCGAGTCGGCGGATGTTTTGGGTGCAGAGGCTAACCTTGCGGCCGCCTTGGCCCAACTCGAGAAGACTCTCATCCGCGCACCGATAAGCGGGAGCATCAATAGTATGAATCTTGACGTCGGGTCATTTGTGAATGCGTCTGTCCCCGTGATCTATATAACCTCGGCTGGTGGACTCGAGGCAGTTGCGTTCGTATCCGGTAACGATATCCGCGACATCGTGGTCGGTGCGCACGCTCGTGTCGGCTCATCCGTCGACGGCACCGTGGCGCGTGTTGCGACGGCACTTGACCCAAGTACCAAGAAGGCCGAAGTTCGTGTTTCTGTGCCACCGTCCGCGCCACTCGTGTCCGGTCAGTCTGCGACTATACTCATTGACCGCGCAGTTCCCAAGGTCTCGTCGTCGGCCGCTCTCTCCATTCCACTCTCGGCAGTGAAAATAACCCCGGAGACACCACTCGTCTTTACCTTAAACGATGCGCATGAACTTGTGGGAAACCCTATTACGCTTGGCGTCCTTAGAGGTGACAAGGTTGAAGTGAAAAGCGGACTTACCCCCGACATGTTGATAATTGAAGACGCTCGCGGACTCAAAGAAGGCCAAACAGTACTCGTGAGCCAGTAAGTCATGTCCAGATTTTGGAATTTCTTTATTGAGAAACGACAGTTCACCATTTTGGTGATGCTTGGACTTATTGCCGCCGGGTTGGTATCGGTCATCGCAATACCAAAGGAGAATGCCCCCGAGGTTAAAGTCCCCGTAGCCGTTATCGTAACGACGCTCCGCGGCGCATCCGCCGCGGATATTACAAAACTCGTTACCAAAGAAATCGAGAAGCAGGCCGGGACCGTCGACAATTTACACAAACTCACTTCTTCGTCCCGCGAAGGCGTTTCAGTGGTGACTGCGGAGTTTGACGCCTCGGCAGACTTGGACAAGTCCATTCAAGACGTGAAGGACGCTGTCGACAAGGCCAAGTCCAACCTGCCGCGAGACGCCGACCAGCCTGTCGTTACGCGTGTGTCGTTTAGCGACCAGCCCATCCTCATTATTTCCCTCTCCGGTGGCCTCCCCGCAACCGAGTTTGCTGCGCTCGCGAAGGACGTGAAAGACCAACTCGAATTGGTACCCGGAGTGTCGTCTGTCGATATTGCCGGCACTCGCGAGCGAGAGGCCGACGTCGTCGTGAGGCGCGAGTCGCTCGACTCCTACGGTCTAAACCTTTCAGATGTGGTGGGTGCTCTCCAGGCATCAAATGCGTCCCTCCCCATCGGCACCATTACTGTCGACGATATTGAGTACGCCGTTGCATTTAACGGTGACCTCAAGGATCCTGAGGATTTGCTGGGAGTCACCGTAGGTTCGACAAGAAGCGGCCTGGTGTACCTTCGTGATGTTGCTGAAATAGTGAACGGCGTTGCGCGCGCGAAATCCATTTCGCGCGCATCAGTTGCAGGCTCCCCCGCCGAGTCAGCCGTGACGCTCTCGGTCCATAAGCGTGCCGGCGCCAATATTTTTACAACTTCATCCTCCGTTAAGGCTCGCCTTGCCGCACTACAAGGGACCATGCTTGCGGGTGTGACACCCCAGGTGTCCATCGACCTTGGTGAGGAGGTCTCGAAGAGCCTCGGCGAGCTGTCGCGGGTTGGCATCGAAACGGTGCTGTTGGTGATTTTGTGCCTCTTGGTAACCATTGGGTGGCGCGAGTCCTTGGTTGCAGGACTTTCCATCCCGCTCTCGTTCGTTATTGCGTTTAGCGGGCTCTATTTTTCAGGCAACACCATAAACTTTGTTTCCCTCTTCTCACTCATCCTTGCCATAGGAATCTTGGTTGACTCGGGCATCGTGGTGACCGAAGCAATTCATACCCGGCTCAAGAAGTTCGGCAACAGTATGCAAGCTGCTAAGGAGACGATTCGCGAGTATGCGCTTCCCCTCACGGCCGGCACTATGACCACGGTTGTTGTGTTTGCGCCACTCTTCTTTATTTCAGGGATAGTGGGTCAGTTTATTAAATCCATCCCGTTTACCATTATTTGCGTTTTGATTGCGTCAATCTTTGTTGCGCTTGGGCTCGTGCCCTTGATTGCCATGATGTTCACCACCACCAAGATGAACAGATTGGAGGAGCGCCAGGAGGAGTGGAACCGCCGTGCGCAGGCCTGGTACAGAGCCTTCCTCACTCGGGTGTTGGGCGACAAAGTGTTTCAACGGTGGTTCCTGCGCGGTATGGCAGTTGCGTTCGTTATTGCGATTATCCTCCCCTTCACCGGGTTGGTTAAAATTATTTTTTTCCCCCAGGACAATGCCGAGTACGCGTACATAGAGGTCGAGATGCGACAAGGCACGCCGCTTGCCGAGACCGACCTCGCGGCACGAGCGGTAGAGGAGTTACTCTACGGCGATCCGCGCATTGCATCATTTGTGACTACGGTTGGTGGTACGTCGGCGCTCTCGGGGAACCCAACTGGCGGCGGGAAGTATGCGAACATTACGCTCCGCCTCGTACCAAAAGAGGACCGCACAGATACGTCGACCCAAATAGTTGCGGAACTGCGCAACAAAGTCTCTACCTTCCACGACTTTACGGTGCGCGCATTTGAGCCGCAAGGCGGCCCACCTTCAGGCGCACCGGTTTTGATTACCTTCTCGGGCGAGAGTCTGGATGATTTGGAGATTGCCGCAGACACCGGAGAGCGAGTCCTTAAAGGCATCCCCGGCGCAACAGAGGTCACGACGTCAGTCAAAGATAACGGCACACAGTTTGCACTTCAAATTGACCGCGCGAAGGCCGCCGAGGTGGGCCTGACCCCGGCTCAAATTGCAGGGACGCTCCGTATCGCAGTGTCCGGAGTTATTGCGACGACTATCAAAAAAGACACCGAGGACATTGACGTGTTAGTCATCAGTAACCTTAACCCCGAGTGGCAAGACCCGTCTGAAACCTCTCACTCAAACATTGACGCGATTATGAATCTGCCCATCAAAACGCCAAAGGGTACCGTACTCTTGGGCTCCGTCCTGACGTCAAATATTGAGCGCTCAAATGCGGTTATCCAACGCGAAGACCAAAAGAATGTCGCAAAAGTGTCGAGTTACGTTGAAGACGGATACACCGCGACTGAAGTCTCGACCGCATTCCAGAGTGCACTCAAAGATAAAAAATTACCGAGTAGCGTTGCTATGAAGGTTGGCGGTGAAACCGAGGATGTGAACCGGTCATTTTCTGAAATGGGGTTCGCGTTTATTGCAGGACTCTTATTGATGCTCGCCATACTGGTCTTGGAGTTTAATTCGTTTCGGTACTCCTTCTACCTCATTATGCTCGTCCTACTCTCTTGGATTGGCGTGGTTCTGGGGCTCTTTATAACCCAGCAACCACTCTCCTTTTCGTCGGTCTTGGGAGTGATTGCGCTCGCGGGGATTATTATCAACCACGCGATTATTTTGGTTGACTCGATAATCGTCCGTATGAGAAACCCTGAAGGGAGGACGCTCACCGAAGTGGTGGTGGACGGTGCCGCCTCGAGGCTCCGCCCCATAGTGCTTACTACCATCACGACGGTCGTGGGTATGATTCCGCTTGCGGGCGCGTCTGCCTTGTGGGGGCCACTCGCGTTCGCGATTATGTTTGGACTAACGTTCGCGATGCTCCTCACACTGGTCTTAACACCAATCTTAATCTACCGCCATCCCGGCAAAGAGTTTTGGAAAGGTTAAACTCCGAAAAGAAGGTGGAGAACCTCCTGAATGGTCGCCTCACCACGCTGTACAGCACCTGCAATAGCAACAACGGCCGGTATTTCAATGACAGTACCTGTTGCAGCTGCTACTGCAAGTATTGTTCTAATCGGGCTCATAGTCCAGCGTGAAGCCGGTCCAACTACCTCTGGATCTTCGTTTCCCATACTCGTATCCTACCATTTTTTATACTATTGTCAACTACCCCGTTATGGTTCACTAGCTTGGACGCAGTACACTCAAAACATGCCATACACACTCAATCCACATATGCCGAGAGTCAGGAGAGACGCTGCCCACCTTGTCTCAAGAGGCTTCAGTACCCGACAGGTGGCTCTCCGGTATGG
>OBEQ011195338.1_pt1 | contig 13258 bp, 12 predicted proteins | sample 1670901 | NCBI WGS metagenome assembly OBEQ01 (sample SAMEA104232315, study PRJEB22302) | groundwater metagenome | biome: forest; feature: aquifer; material: groundwater | place: USA | collected 2011-08-07 | depth 5.4 m
TATTCGGGAAGAATTAACAGATGAATGGCAAAAACGGGGAGCAATGTTACAAAAAGATTATGAAATTCTTATAGCAGAAATTTCCAAGGCAAGCTTTGGAGTAACTCCAAGCCAGTATAAAAAGCATTAAGGAATTAAAGTTATGAAGAAAAAAGATTTTAAAAATGTTATTATCCAAGTTATCCGATGCAAAAGTTAAACATTTATGGTGACAACATATTAGAGTGTGAGGAAGCCTTGAGGTTGGTTACGTCGGCGTTGGAATTGGAATTGATCCCAATTGATGGACCACTCTATATCCCTACTTTTTATCTACAAAATGGCAATAACTTTCAATACAAAGTAAGACTTTTCCCTGGATACGATAGGTGGGAATATGATGTTAAGAAGGCGATCGCTTCATTGGGAGGAAAACTTAGAGAAGCTGCAGATGCTGTAATCACTAGAATTACAACAGAAAATGATAAGCAGATGGAAAAGCCCATTCTAGCAATGGAATTTTGTGGAGCATTACCGGCTGGAAATAATGCATGGCAAAGAAGTGGAAGAGCGTTGAGTTGCGCAGAAAGTAGAATTCCTTATTTGTATTTTGCGGAATTGGGCGGAGTTGAGCTAGACGCAGAAAGAGCTGTCAAAGCATCTAGGTTTCCTAATCCAATTGTTCCCTTCGCCTATCTTTCGCTTGGCAAAAGATATCATTCTGTTACTCTTCCAGTTTATCAACCAAGTCCTTCAATATCAGCAGATTTATTTAATTCTTACAAGCAATACTTTGCAGGAGAAGAAATAAATTATTACATCAAGTCGATTATATCTGTTGACGAAAACCTTGAAGCTAGAAAAATTATTGAAAACAAAGCATTAAATTTGACTACATTTCTAGCTTCATCGAGAAGAGATAATAGGGCAATACTTTCTCCTATAGAATGGAAAGATTTATTTGCAATAAATCAGAGTCACAAAATTGCAGAGTGGCTTATAAAGAGGAGGATGTCGTGGAAAAAGAGAGTAACTATTCCAACGACTTCTACATTCGCACGTCTATTATCAGGGGTATCATCTCTAGGCGTAAGTGCCGTGTGTTCTACAGACATGCCATTTTGTCTTCTTTCACCAATTCAAAGGAAAAAATTTGCTTTAATTCTCCGAAAAGTATATCGCAAAAAAATAAGCGATGATTTTATTAGATGGGTAGAAAATAATGAAAAGCCACTTTTCATAGTTTGGGTTGCTGGTTTTAAGCCTCAAGGTGATGATTCACGACCCGACAGAGGACTTGTTCCGTTATTGAGAATGGTAGTTGGTGAAGGTGGCTTAGATGTTGTGACTGTTATCTATGGGCCATGTAAGAAAGAGGTGTTAAAAAAATTAAAACAAGATATGTGGGAACTAGCTAGGGATAATGGATTATGGCAAGCAGTTTTGAATTATAGCAATGGTATTATCGTTGACACATTAAATTCAAAAAATTTACAAGACATCGGTATAAAAATAGATGTAAATCCCACCTTACCTTCTAAATCTGAATTAATTCCATCTAGCTCGATTACGCCAATTAAATTCGGTGAACACGATGTAGACACAGTCTTACATGAACTTTTTTATTTACATAAAGAAGATATATTTTTCGAAGGCTTATGTAACCCTCCAGGGGGAAACTGGAGTGGAATTTCTCTATTTAACTTTAACAATGGTCAAGAAATACGGTGGGTATCATTACCGAGGGTATCTGGGGTTGAAGCAAAAAGACCCGATCATTTATTTCAGATTATGGCTTCTAGTGATATCAGCAATATCCTTACAATTGAATCAAAAGATACAGCATCTTCCGTTGAGCGAAACATTGGCGAGCGTCTTAAAACATATATCAAGGAATTGATCAGGATAGCTCCTAATGCATTTCGCACAAAAGATAATGTTGCTTGGCGTACTTTTACAGGAGATTATCTTACGCCTAAGCTTAATATATTTTCAGTTGCAGCTTTTAGGCTAAACAGCTTAGAAGAATTATCTGCGGTTCAATTAACGAGCGATACTGATGTAGCTATAGGGATAGAATTTCTAAACAATAGTAATGTTTGTTTACATTTATTGTTGAGCAAAAAGAGTCAGTGGCTCGAATCTTTTCTCAGAAAAAGAGCTGAGTACTTCAATGGCTGGCTCAAAGTTCAAGTACACTGATTCAATTATCGTATCTTGCTTATTATTCATCACTTTTGAAAAAGCAGATTTTCCAGTAGACATTTTTATATGTTTTTTGAATATATCTTGAGGTATGTTGCTATCGTAGTGTCTGTTACCAGCTTCCCCATCAAAAGTAAGTATCCAATTTACTCCCAATCTATTTAGCCTATCTAATTCTGAAAAGAAAGTATCGTAATCAAACTGTTGTGGTACGTAACGAGCTTTTGTACCGGCATATGGTGGATCTAAAAAGACCATATCTCCCCTTTTTACGTCAGCTAAGGTTAATTTATAATCTTGATTATAGAAATTAATATTTTGCATCCACCTATTCCAATCGTTAATTATTTCTCCTAGTCTGTCGGGGTGAATTCCTGGTCTCGTATGATGAAGAGAATTATTAAATTTACCTTTTCTGTTGTATCTAATTAAGCCATTAACGCAGGTTCTGCTTAAAAATAAAAAGTCGATAGGGTCTTTCGTATCGTTAAAGCTATCTCTTATTTCATAATAGATTTCATATCCTTCTTTTTGCAATCTACTCCATCTTTTAGCGTATCCTGATTTCACCTCGTTAGGCTGATCTTTTATTAAAGTCCAAAGAGATATCAGTTCAGGAATAGTATCGCCAACGAAAGAAGGTTTACCTTGAAAAAAAGGGAGCATAGCACCCCCCCCTACGAAGGGGTCGAAAAAACGGTTAGAGCTTGGAAAAAGACCTGCAAGTTTATGCGCGATAGGTCTTTTACTACCACTCCATTTAATAACGGGAGGGATTAATTTTTTTAAACTCATACTTATACTATATCAGGTAATTCACTAAATAGTTTTAGCTCACTTTGTATGTGATACAGTCTTTTATTTGCAAGATCTATATACTTTTTATCAATCTCGTAGCTTATAAAATTTCTATTCATTGCTTTTGCAGCTACACACTCACTTCCAGCTCCGCAGAAGGGTACTAGTATAATATCTCCTGGCTTACTTGTGGCCAATAGTATTCTTTTGCAAATCCTTATAGGTTTTTGTGTGGGATGCTTACCGAATTGTAGCTCAACACGTTCTTTATTGTTTGGTATGTCCCAAACAGTGCGCATCTGTTTCCCTGGATTCTTTAATGCGTCTTCTGGAAAATTCATATCTTTGATTTTTTTATAGTTAAAATAGTAAGCTCTTTTTTTTGAACCCACGTGTCCCCATAAAAGCGTTTCATGACTTGCGGTGAATCTTCTTCCTGACAAGTTAGGAAATGAATTTCTTTTATACCAAATAATTTCATTCAAGATTTCTATTCCTAAGTTTTGCATTACAACATTAATAATCCCAATATTATGGTAGGTTCCATAGACCCAAATTGACCCCGATGGTTTTAATACTCTCTTTGTTTCGTTCAACCATGCTACCGTAAATGTCCAATAGTCTGCGAAGGTCATCTTATCCCAATCTTCCATAACCTTTTTCCAATTACCCCCAAAACCCCTCACGTCAACACTATTGTCCCATTTCCATACATTGCCACTAGAAGCATTATATGGAGGATCAGCAATTATGAGGTCAACTGATTGATCTGGAAGCTTTTTCATTCCTTCAATGCAGTCGCCAGAGATTATTTTATTTATTAACGTTTCTTGTATGTGATTGTTTGCCATAATTTATTTAATATTTTGAAAGAATCAATTTTTCCTTACTAATCCTACAAATTTTCCTCTAATCTCTAGTGATTTTGGATAAATATTTTTTAGTTTTTTGTTCCTTGGCTCTAAAAATTTTACTCCATTCTTATTTTTGAACACTTTCAGGGTTGCACCTTTTTCTGTAATTGCGACTACGACATCTCCGTTATCTGCGGTATTCTGATGTTTGACCACGATAATATCGTGATCCAAAATTCCCTCATCGATCATACTATCTCCTTTTACTTCTAGAGCGTAATAGTTTGCCGGGCTAGCAATCATTTCTTTGGGGATTTCAATTGGCTCGGGATTTTCCAGTGGCTCAATTGATTCACCAGCTGCAATTTTTCCAAGCAAGAAAATTTCAGGCTTTTTAGTGTATATTCCTCTTGCTACATCGTTCTCCTTTTCAAGATATCCTTTATCCTTTAAGGTTCTAACAAATTGAAATATAGTTGGTATTGATTTATGAAATTTATTCGCAATTTCCGCTAAAGAAGGGGGATAGCTCTTCTCCTCCGTAAATTTTTGTATGAAATCTAGAATTTGCTTTTGTTTAGGCGTTAAATTAAGCATTATTGGGCAGTTGACAAAATACTAAAATTTTACTAATATATATAAGTATATTTTAAAATGAAAAATAAACTTTGTCAAGAGGGAAAAGGGGTGAGAAGAAAATGAAAGCAAGAAATACATATAAATACGATTTCAAAATTAAGCAAAAAATTGTTCATAGTGGGATTACCAATGATCTTGAAAGGCGGGAGGTTGAACATCAACAAAAATGGCCAAAAGGCCATATTGTTCAAGTTGGAAACAAGACCACGGAAGAAGTAGCTAGGGAATGGGAAGAAACTAAACAGAAAAGTTAGTTGTTGATTTGTGGGTTAAATTCTAGCCCCTAATCCTAATTGCCAATTGTCTACTTCAGGCGTATAATTTTGCTACAGAATTTATGTTTATAAAATCACTAACAATTAAGAATTATCGCTCTATTAAAAGCTTGACTTTGGAGCCAACAAATTTATGTGCTCTTATTGGACCCAATAGTGTTGGGAAAACAAATATATTAAAAGCCCTAGACATACTTTTAGGCGAGACGTATCCAACGGAACGTGCTTTTAAAAATGAAGATTTTTTTAACGGAGATGTAAATCAAACTATCTCAATTCAGGTGGATTTTGTAGAGTCTCTTGGCAATTTTAAGTTAACCAACAAAGAATCTAGGCAAAAGGAAAATTGTCAACCCATATCTTTAAAGTTCACTCACACAAAAAATATTAACGAGTATTTCAGAACTCAATTTACTGCAATCACTGCTGATCAAAAAGAATATTGGGGAAACGGAGATGTTAGAGAAAGTATCTCTTTTCTTTATATTCCTTCTGAGAGAAACTTAGAAAAACAAATGACAACTAGTCAATGGACGCTTCTTGGGAAAATTCTTTCTAAGATAAATGAAAATTTTTCGCAAAGAAGCCAGGGTGAGGAGCTAAATGAACGAGAGAAAAAATTTAGAGAAGCAATGAAATCTCCCCGTACAATTCTAGAATCAGATTTTGGAACAAAAGAAAATGTGACATATGCAAAATTTAAAAAGGAATTTATTTCTACTTGTTTAGAAATGGCTGGAGGGTTGACAGATAGTTTCGGGTTAGATTTAGAAATTTATGACCCCCTCTTTTATTATAAAACTGTTCAAATTATTGGGAATGAAGTTAAAAAGAGTTATAACATTCAAGAGTTAGGTTCGGGAGTGCAAAATTTAGTGTTACTTGCCTTGGTCCGTACATACGCATCTTTATTTAAAGGAAAAGTTGTCTTGGCAATTGAAGAACCTGAAATATTTCTTTATCCTCAGGCACAAAGACATTTGTATGAGAATTTTCGCTCTCTAGCTTATTCAAATAAAGGAAAAAGTAATCAAATTTTTTACACAACACATAATCCAAATTTTGTTGATTCTTATCATTTCAGTGAAATTGAAATTTTACGAAAATATGACGACAAAGGGACAATAAACATAAAAAAAAACAAAAAATATTTAACCGATGAAACAGTAGGGAAAGATAAATTTAGAATTTATACCAATTTTAATTTAGAGAGGAATGAATTGTTTTTTGCACAAAAGATAATCCTAGTAGAAGGCGATTCGGATAAAATTTTATGGACAACTCTATGTGAGGAAAAATGGGGCATAAGGTTAAATAAAAGTGGTGTATCAATAATAGAGTGTGGTGGCAAAGGTGGTGTGAATTATTTTGTTGGGGTATGCGATCTTATGGGTTTAACAAATTATTTTGCTGTGTGGGATCAAGATAGTAAGTCCTATTCGCCTAAAAGGGACTGTTTAAAAATTGCCTTAAAAAATGGAAAAGGAATTGAGATAAAAGGAAACCTTGAAAAATTCTTGGGATTAAGTGAGGGAAAAGACGTCGATAAGGTAAAAAATGCCTACGAGTGGGCAATAAAAGTAGATTTAGATAAAATACCCAAAGAATTCCTAATAATAAAAGAATTTATTAATGATAAAGATCATGAAGGAGATGAAAAGGAGAAAGCGATTCAAGTAGAAGAGATAATAGAAACCGAAGTTGAGCAAAAAAACAATACATCCCCTGATGATATCCCCTTTTGATATAGAAATACTCAGTTGAAAAACTTCCGAAAACTGTTATATTGAAGTTCACGCGGAGCTGAAATCCCCGAGAGGTGGATTAAAATCGTACAGAGGCCATTTGAATTTTTTAAAATTTTTGCGTTTTTGATTTGCTTTCAGAAAAGGTACAAATCTCAAAAAAGTGTATAATCAGTATGTATGGCGACGGTTTCGGTCGTTTTAGCAACGTATAACGAGGAGGAAAATCTTCCTGCATGTTTGGATTCAGTCAAAAATTTGGCGGATGAAGTAGTTATTGTTGACGGTTCTTCTATAGATAAAACTGTTGAGATTGCCAGGAAATACGGAGCAAAAGTAATCGTTACGCAAAACATGCCAATTTTTCATATAAATAAACAAAAGGCGATAGATTTAGCGACAAAAGACTGGATTTTGCAGCTAGATGCCGATGAGAAAGTATCCCCAAAATTAGCAAATGAAATAAGATTAATACTTAAAGATCCAAATGTGTCAGCCAATGGTTATTGGATACCAAGGAAAAATTGGTTCTTGGGACGTTTCCTTATGAAGGGAGGTCAGTATCCGGATTATACTCTTAGGCTTTATCGTAAGGGAAAAGGGCGTCTGCCGCAAAAAGACGTTCATGAGCAAGCGCTTGTTGAGGGCAGAGTTGGATATTTGAAAGAACCGTTATCGCATTATCCCTACAAGGATTTTGCGTCTTATTACTTAAAGTGGAATAGATATAACGACCTTTTAGTAAGGCAAATTAGGGAAAATTTGAAAAGTAAGAATAGTCCTACGAAAGCAATTTACGCAGTCGGATATTTGATAATTAAACCTGCTCATTGGTTTTTGACGACATATATTCGTCATAAAGGATTTATGGATTCATGGCCCGGATTTGTTTTCTCATTATTTTCTGCTTTGAGATTTCCAGTATCTTACTTAAAATATCTTAAAATCTTATGATAGTTTTTCTAAAAAAACAGAAATTACAGTTTTATATTTTGCTTGGAATATTAATATTGGGAGCATTTTTGAGATTTTATAATTACCCTTATAGATATTCTTTGGGGGAAGAAACTATTCGGGATGCAGTAATTGGCATTGAAGGGGCAAGGCAATTACAATTTCCTCTCACTGGCTCTTTCTCTTCTCTTGGTCCTTTTACATTTGGCCCGTGGTATGCTTATCAGTTAATTATTTTTTACCTTATTTTTCCATTTGAATATTCTCCATGGATATATCTAAGTATTATTTCGGTAATTTATATCTTCATAATGTACAAGATAGGCAAAATCATCGGAGGAACTACTTTCGGATTAGCTCTTTCTTTCTTGACTGCTATATCTCCCGCACAAATAATATCTGCAACGCATTTAACGAGTCATAATAATACTAATCTATTTGCAGCTTTGGCAATCTGGATTTTTTTCATACTTATTAGCAAAAATAAATCAAGGTGGTGGAATTTTTTATTAGGTTTTATTATAGGTATTGGGATGAATCTTCATTTTCAAATGAGTGGATTATTGAGCTTACCTCTTATTATCTTCTTATATAAAAGAAGATTTACAAACTTTCTCTGTAGCGGTCTTGGTGTAATTTTGAGTTTTGTTCCAATGCTTATTTTTGAGTTAAATAATCATTGGTTTACGACCAAAAATATTTTCTTTTATTTAACAGAAGGTAAAAATGCAGTGTATGTTCCTAACCGGTGGCTGTTTTACTTAAGAGATTTTTGGCCGGCTTTTTGGTCGGACGCTTTAGGAGTTCCTGTATGGTTTGGAAATATAATAATAATTTTATTTATAGCTACTTTAGTTTGGCTGGGGTGGAAGAGGAAATTATCTAAAACATTAGTGCTACTTATAGCAGTATTTTTGGTTAACTTTGTTGTACTGAGATACTATTGGGGTCCAAGATTTTTTGGATACCTTAACTTTTTGCGTCCTTTCATATTTATCTTTACGGCTTTTGCTATCATCAATCTAAAGTACAAAAAAATTTGTATTGGCTTGATACTGTTACCTCTTATTATATTCTTTTCATATCCTAGAATCGTCTCTGAACTTAATCCTGACCCTTTTAGTAAAAAAATGTACGATGGAGTAAGGGAGCTTACTGTTAAATATCCGGATAAGAAATTTGCTTTGCATAGTTGTTCCAAAGAATATGAGTCTTCATATAATGCTTCTACTTTTTCCCTCCTTTTTCTTTTGGAATTAAAAGACAAATTTAGTAAAGACGGTTTAAATGTGGGATTTGCTAATGATTGCGAATATCCGCAATCAAATAGCCTAGCTTTAGGAAAAGAGTATCCTATGTTAAGTAAAATTGGTATAATTGATTTTTCCAACGCCTCAAAGTCTGCTATATTGGAAGCAGGCTGGAGTCCTCTGAGCTTTGCTCAGATTTATGATTCCTATGCCCGGTGGTGGTTCAAGTTACAGCCATAACTTAAATATGAAAATTTTGATAACAGGAGGAGCTGGATACATAGGCAGTTTTATGACTAAATCAGCCCTTGATAAAGGCTACGAAGTTGTTGTGGTTGACAGTTTAGAAAGAGGACATAAGGAGGCGATAGATAAAAGAGCAAAGTTTATTCTTGGTGATTTAAAAGATAAAAAATTTGTTGATGCAGTTTTCTCAGAGCACACTTTCGATTCAGTAGTACATTTTGCAGGTTTTATTTCAATGGCGGAATCAGTTAGTAATCCATATATTTATTTTGATAACAATGTAAATGCTTCCCTAAACTTAATCGGAAGCATGGCAAAAAATAAAGTAAACAAGTTTATTTTTTCTTCAACCGCCGGAGTTTATGGAAATCCTATCAAAACTCCAATTAGTGAAGATCATCCAAAAAATCCTACCAATCCATATGGGGAAAGTAAGCTAATGGTAGAGAAAATTCTTTCTTGGCACGGAAAAATTTATAACCTTAATTTTGCAAGTCTGCGATACTTTAACGCTTCCGGTGCGTCATTAGATGGGGAAATGGGAGAAAATCACTTCCCTGAAAGTCATCTTATTCCAAATGCAATAAATTCAATACTCAACAAAACCCCATTTACTATGTATGGAAATGATTATCCTACCCCTGATGGGACATGCATTCGAGATTATATTCACGTCAGAGACCTGGTACAAGCTCATATTCTTGCCATTTCCAAGCTTAGAAAAGATGGGGGAAGGCTTTTTTACAATGTTGGCACAGGCGATGGATATTCCAATAAGGAAGTAATTGATATGATAAAAAAAGTAAGCGGCTCAGAAATAAATATTAACAATTCAGGGAGAAGGCCGGGAGACGCAGATATTCTAATTGCAGATTCGACTCTAATAAAAAAAGATTTGGGATTTGAACCAAAACATTCTGACTTGAAAACTATTGTTATGTCTGCATGGGAATGGCACAGTAAATTAAAAATTAAAAATGTCCGCCAAAGGCGGATCCGCCTCTGGAGGAAAAAATGAGAAAATTTCTCTCAGTCCTTCTTTTAGTTTTTTTCTTCTTAATGGTTTTTACAGCTTCTGTTTTTGCGCAATCTAACTATGTTTTGCCATATCCTTCCAGCATGCCGGGGGGGTTTTCTTATAAAATTCATCTCCTGTACGAAAATGTTTCCAGGTATTGGTATTTTGGAGATTTTGGACAGTTTGATTACAGCCTTAAAATGTCAGATAAATATCTAGTTGAGGCAAAAATATTGTTTGAATACAAACAATATTTGTTGGGATACAATGCTTTGCAAAAATCAGACTCTTATTTTCTAAATATAATGTCCAATTTGGTAAGGGCTGAGAAAAAAGGTAAAAATATACTCCAAAAAAAAGCAATTCTCAATGAAGCGTCTCAAAAACATATAGAAGTACTTGAAAAGATAGAGTCAGAAACTCCCGATACTTTTGTTTGGCAGCCTGAAAAAGAATTACCAACGACTCTCAATATAAAAAAAGCTATTCTCGGCTCCATTCTTCTTCGAGAGAAAAATTTATGAATAAACTTGCACTTTTTTTATATGCGATATTCCTATCGTTATTCACTCTCTTCTCTTATGTTTTTGTCGATTCAAACCTTTTATATTTAAAAGATTTATATTCTGGACTAGCATTCTCCAATAGGTTCTTAATAACAACTTTTTATATTTTTTTTATATTCATTTTCTTCTTTTTTTACGGTACTTTTATTTGGTTAGCGTATAAAAAGAGGTTAAGGGCTAAAGACGTGTTTATATTATTATTTATTACTGTTGGGATCTTAATCTTTTCATATCCCGCTATGCTTTCTTATGATATTTTTAATTATGCTACGACATCAAAAGTTCTATTTTTTTATCATGAAAATCCTTATATAGTCATGCCTATTGAGTTTGCTGGCGATTCGCTTCTGGGATTTACCCATGCAGCAAATAAGATCGTCCTATATGGGCCGGTTTGGATAATGCTTACGGGGATTCCTTATTTTTTAGGATTTGGAAATTTTGTTATCAACCTTTTTGCGCTAAAGTTTTTAGCAGGAGTTTCTTATTTAGCTACAATATTTCTTGTCTGGAAAATATCAAAAAACATAATCCCCGTAATTTTATTTACCTTTAATCCGCTTATTATTATAGAGACATTAATAAGTGTGCATAACGATATAGTTATGATGTTTTTTGTACTTTTATCTTTTTTTCTTTTAATGAAGAAAAAGGTGGGTTGGGCGATTTTTTTCTTTATTTTATCTATTTTAATAAAATATACTACACTACTTCTGATTCCAATTTTCGTCTTTGTTATTTGGAGAATAATCAAAAAAAATGCAATCAATTGGAATACCATTTTTTATTGTTCTTCTTTGCTGATGCTGTTTGGATTTTTTATTTCTCCAATTCGAGAAGAAATTTATCCCTGGTACTCTATTTGGTTTTTATCTTTTTCTTTTTTAGTCCCTAATAAAAAATTGTTATTATACTCGTCTATTGCTTTTTCTTTTGGTTTACTTTTTAGGTACGTTCCTTTTATGCTTTCAGGTACTCATGCTGGCATTACGTCTCTTGTAAAGTTTATCGTAACTTTTGTACCTGCAATTTTAGTTTCTTTTTACATTATTCTAAGGGCGAAGTTATGGGAAAGAATTTTTTCTCGATAATAATTGTTGTTTTATTTGGAATAATTGCTGGATTTTCTCTTTTGCATGAAGGTTTGATTCCAACTCATGATGGAGAATATCACGTTGTAAGATTTTTTCTTTTTAACGAAGCCTTTAATGATGGGAATCTATATCCTCGTTGGACAAACATTTTAAATAATGGGTTTGGAGTACCTCTTTTTACCTTTGTATATCCTTTGCCAAATTATATTGCGGTTTTTTTACATAGACTCGGAATAAGCTACATAGACTCGTTTAGGTTTGAAATGTTTGCTGCCATTATTATAGGTGCAATATTTTTTTATTTATGGGCGAAAGAATCCTGGGGAAGACTGGGGGGAGTAGTTTCTTCGGTATTCTATACTTTTTCACCCTACCATTTCGTAGATATTTATATTAGGGGATCTATTGGGGAAGTGTGGGCGCTGGCCTTTTTCCCAGCATTTTTATGGGGATACACTATATTTGTAAAATCTAATAAAAAAATATTTTTTATATTTTCTTCTTTGTTTCTTGCGTTAATAATATTTTCTCATAATATTTTAGCTTTGATGTTCTTCTTTTTCTCTTTGTCATACATGATACTCCTAATTTATAAAGAAAAAAGCAGAAAATACTTAATACTTAATACTTTCTACTTAATTCTTCTTGGTCTTGGCACATCTTCGATTTTTTGGCTTCCTGCAATTTATGAAACAAGATATGTGACCGGTCTTCAAATTTTTAATATTGCTGCTCATTTTCCGGATCTTTATGAGTTTTTAATTCCTTCATGGGGATCAGGCTTTAGCGGGGCGGGATTGCAAAATCAACTTTCACCTCAAATTGGAGTAGCAAATCTAATAGCCGTATTTACAAGCTTAATCGTTATTTTATTTCAAATAAAAAAGAAGGACAAGAAAGCTTCATATGCTCTTTTCTTTCTTGGGTGGTTTATTTTTGTTTTATTTCTAATGTTAAGCATATCTTTGCCTCTGTGGCAGGCAATTCCGTTTATGAAATATTTTCAGTTTCCATGGAGACTACTGAGTATTGAAATACTTTTAGCATCATTTCTGGCTGGAAGCATATTTTCTTTAGGGATTAATATGAAGATTAAAATATTTTTTGCCTTATTCTTGATTTTTTTAACATTTATTTTAGGAATCGGATATACAAAACCAGCTTACTATCATTATAGGAATGATAATTATTATATTACTCGCTCCAATTTTATGGATGGAACAAATAGTCCTGGAAATGTTTTTAATACAATTTTTTTAAAGTTAATTCCTTCTAATGAAAAAGAAACAGCTAAATTCTTGAAAGGTAGCGGTAAAATTGTTTTGGATAAAATTGAGAGTAATCTTTATAGTCTTAGGATAAGTTCGGATAAAGATTCGGAAATTCTTATGAATGTAGCTTATTATCCGGGATGGACTGTTTACGTCAATAACAAAAAAACAAGTATAAAGCAAACAAAAGATGGACGTTTTACTTTTTTAGTACCATCTGGTAAGAGTTTTATTAGAGTTGTTTTTGAAGATGTTCAGATAAGAAGGATCGCGTCAATCGTTTCGTTTCTGTCTTTAGTTTCTCTCTTGGTTTTGTTTATAAAACATAAATCTAGTAAAATATAGTAATGACTATTGCTATTGA
>OBEQ011240295.1_pt1 | contig 13257 bp, 13 predicted proteins | sample 1670901 | NCBI WGS metagenome assembly OBEQ01 (sample SAMEA104232315, study PRJEB22302) | groundwater metagenome | biome: forest; feature: aquifer; material: groundwater | place: USA | collected 2011-08-07 | depth 5.4 m
GGCGGGCTCGTCCTGGCCGCGTCCGCCGCCCAGCACCGAGCCGAGCCAGCCCTTCACGGGACGGTCAGCTCCAGCGTGCGCCAGCTCTCCCCGCCGCGTCCGTCGCGCACGACCACCGCGGCCTGGTAGGTGCCGGCCGCCGCCGGCGGCGTCCATGGGTTGGACATGCCCGCCTCGACGGCGTCGGTGCGGAACTTGTCCAGCTCGCCCGCGCTCACGTACCAGGACAGGAACAGCCGCTCGGCGCCTCCGGGTGTGCTCTCGATGGCGCCCTCGGCGAGCGCGACGCTGAGCAGGTCGCCTTCGCGGCTGAAGCTGGCGATGCCCGGGTTGGTGTTCGCGGCGGCCACGCCCGCGGGCAGGACCTTGACCCGCTTGACCGCGGCCCGGCACGACTCGGGCAAGCGGGCCGGGTCCTCGAGGCCGGCGGTGCACGCGGCCACGCCGCCCTCGGCGCTCGCGGCGGCGACCAGGGTCACCACCACCTGGCCGGGTGCACCGGCGGGACGACCGCGCAGGGCCAGCTCGGGCAGCACGTAGCTCGCGCTCGCGTCGCTGCCGATGATGCAGAAGCTGGCCTCCGGCTCGCTCGCGCACGGCGGCGGCAGCTGGCCGGGGGCGGGCAGGGCGCACCCGGCCGCCGACTGTCCCGGCTCGACCACGCAGGCGGCCCACACGCGCTCGACCGCCGCGCTCGCATCGGGCTGCAGGACCAGGCTGGAAAGCGCGACGGTCGTGCCCGCCGCCGCCTCGGGCGGCTCGGCCTGCACGGCCACGATGCGCAGGTTGTCGATGAGCGCCGGCCTGGGCAGCTTGTCGCCGCAGCCGGCGAGGACGGTGCCCAGCACGACGACGACGAAGCCGAGGAGGGCCGGGCGCAGATGCCACACACGCACGAGATGCGTCATAGCACGGCGCGGCCGGGATGCCGCGCGCGCGCCAGCCGGTGCGTCAGTTGGAATCGGGGCTGGCGGCGTCGCCGGCCGGGGCGGCCTCTTCGCGCTCGAGCGCGACGATGGCCACGGTCGGCGTGTCACCCACGACGCCGAGCGCCTCCAGGGTGTCGGCGGGCACGCCCTTGCCGACCAGGTAGGCCTTGACGGCGTCGGCGCGCTGCTGCGAGAAGGACCGGGTCAGGTCGTCGGTCTTCTGCCGCTCGGCGGCGACCACGATGCGCCACTTCTTGACCCCGTGCTCGGTGAGCATGGTGAGCGCGATCTGGTCGAGCAGGTTGTGCGACCTGGCCTTCGGGCGCGCGCCGTCGAAGGTGACCTTCTCGGCCATGAGCATGCGGTTGCCGTCCATGCCGGCGATGCGCTGGCCACCCTTGTCGGGGCAGCCGTCCCAGTCGTCGACGCCGTTGATGGTCTCGGGCTTGTCCGGGCACTTGTCCTTGACGTCGGCGATGCCGTCGCCGTCGTTGTCGGGCTCGGGGCAGCCGTCGTCGTCCTGGAAGCCGTCCTTGTCCTCGGCCACGATGGGGCACTTGTCGTCGGCGTCAGCGACGCCGTCGCTGTCGTTGTCGGCCTCGGGGCAGCCGTCGTCGTCCTGGTAGCCGTCCATGTCCTCCGAGTCGTTGGGGCACTTGTCGCTGGCGTCGGCGACGCCGTCGTCGTCGGAGTCGGTCTTGCCGGCCGGGCAGCCGTCGTCGATGCGGGGCGGCAGCTTGTCCTCGGCATCTTCGGGGCAGCGATCCTTGAGGTCGGCGATGCCGTCCTTGTCGTTGTCGGGCTCGGGGCAGCCGTCGTCGTCCTCGAAGCCGTCCTTGTCCTCGGCCTCGTTGGGGCACTTGTCCTCGTTGTCGGCCAGCTTGTCGTCGTCGTTGTCGGTGTCGGGGCAGCCGTCCGAATCCTGGAAGCCGTCCTTGTCTTCCTTCTGCATGGGACAGCCGTCGCTCATGTTGTCGACGCCGTCGCCGTCGCTGTCGCCGAAGTCGGGCGACCAGCTGACCGCCGCGAACACGCGCACCTTGGGCGAGCCGAGCCCGGACACCAGGCCGGCGCCGCCGCCGAACACCATGGTGAAGGACGAGGTCACGCCCACGCGCAGCGCGGCGTCAGCCTCCACCGGGTTGGCATCGACGTCCATGGAGAAGCCGTTGCGCCCGGCCAGCTCGCCGACGAGGTCGAAGCGATCGGTCACATGGTAGGCGAGCGCGGCGCTGTACAGGAACTGCTGGCCCACTTCGGTCGAGTAGAGCGTGCGCGGCTTGTGGAACAGGAAACCAGCGTTGGCGCCGAAGGTCATCTTGCCGTTGGGAGCGTCCCACTCGAGGGCGGCGCGCGGCTTGAAGCCGGGCAGGTCGTCGCCGAGAAAGGCGCCCGACTGCACGCCCTCCGAGGCCGTCAGCGACATCGACGTGGGCACGGTGATGGCAGGAATCGCGGCCAGGGTCAGGCCGTCCTGATCGAAGAAGCGCCAGGCGAACTCGATGGTGGCGTCGCCGAAGCCGGTCACCGAGAGGGACTGCATGGCGGGTCCGCCGCTGTCGATGTCGAGTCCTTCGCCGTTCATCGCCAGGGTGACCGGCACGATCACGCCCAGCTGAAACTTGTCGCCGAACCCGTAGGCGCCGCCCAGCTGCGCGCCCAGGATGTTCTTGACCACGTCGGTCTTCTTGCTCAGGTGGTCCTGCGGATCGACGTTGTAGACGATCAGTCCGCCGGTCATGTACGTGACCGCGAGGCTGAGCTGGAACTGCCGGTTGGGCATCACATCGGCGCCGCTCACGGTGAGGAAGCGCTGCCGGCCCACGGCCGGCTCGAACAGCTGCAGCTGGATGGCCTGATCATCTGGAGGCGTCTGTGCCCGCGCGACCCGTGGCCAGAGCAACGACGGAAGCACCAGCGCCAATCCCCCGAGGAGGACCGGCCAACTGCTGTAAGTACGCATCGGGCTACGATTTTATCCCTGGCTTCGGAGCAGGGGAAGAGAGTTCGCGGCTCAGCCACGGATGGGCAGCGGCGGCAGCGAGGAGAGATCGCCCGCGCCGATGCCGGCCGACGCCGGGTCGCCACCGGCCGCCTCGAGTCCCTGGGCAAGCCAGGGCACGTCGTCGTCCAGCTCGAGCAGGTCGAGCCCGTCGGCGGCCGCGCCGGCGTAGTTGCCCATCGCGATGTTGGCCCCGCAGCTGACGAGATCGCCCAGCTTTTCGGCGTCTTGCGGGTCCATGCCGACCGCGGTCCCGATCTTTTCGACGATGCCTTCGAGGAAGCTCATGGGGTTGGGGTCCTTTCGTTGGGCGCGGCCTACACGCGGAACTGGGCCAGGGCCTTGAGGGTCTCGTGGTTGGCGTCGTTGATCGACTTCAGCAGGGTCATGTCGCGGTTGAAGTCCTGCAGGGCGGTCGAGACGACGGCGCCCATCTCCGCCTTGTGCTCCATGACGTCAGCGGAGAGACCGTGATCGGTCGTGGCCAGCTCCTGGTAGAGCCGGGTGTACTTCTCCGGGTCGGCCTTGAGAGCAGCCTTCCACTGCGCGACGCTCCAGCTGGACGGGTTGCCGCTGCTGTGGTCGTGCTGTTCCACCCACGGCGCCTGCGGTCCTTCCGGCTCGCAGTAATCGGTGACCTGGCGCGTCTCGCGGCCGTCGCTGTTCGGCCTGCGCTGCCAGTGGTTGTCCTTCCACTCCATTCCGGGCGCGGGCTGCTGCGTGGGGTCGTAGCCGTCGCTCTTGTTGAAGCTCTTGACCATGTCATCGACGCTCTCCTGCTGGCCACCGCCGCCGGGAACGATGCTGCTGAGGGTGCTGACGACGCTGGAAAGGAAGCTCATCTTGGTTCTCCTTGCTGGCCTTGGTTGACGTTGGTTCGCGTTTGCAAAGGAGGTATCGGCGGCGCTCCGCCGCGGTTGCGTCGTTCGCGAAGAAAGTTGTAAGTGCGCGGAATGCAGCCGGATTGAGCGCCGAGTCAGAAATTTCTGCGCCTGCGACGCAACCGCTGCCGCGCGCCACCGATACCCATCTCGACCTCAACCAAGGAGAGCGAGATGGAAAACAAGATCGGATCGTGGTTCGGCCAGGCCCTGCAGCACGTCACCGGGCTCGTCCCGGACATGAACGCGGGTGCCGCCCCGGCCCCGGGCCGGAACGGCAAGCCCGCCGACGGCCTCGACCGCACCATGGCGGAGAACGCCGCGGGCGGAGCGCTGAACGATCCCACCTTCAAGCCGACCGGCGATCGCGGCCTCGACGATCAGCTGCTCATGGCGCGCACCGCCGGCCCGTCCGCCGCCGGCAAGCCGCGTCCGAGCACGCCGACGATGAGCGTGGAAGGCCACTACAGCGCGGGCACCCACCAGAGCTACGTCATCCGCTTCGACCGCCCGGTGAGCCGAGCCGAGGCTGACAAGCTCCTCTTCAAGGACGGGAAATTCCCCACCGAGCCGATGCTCGTCGGGAATCAGACCCTGCAACTCGGCGCAGTCGGCAAGGACAAGAACGGAAAGTCGCAGGAATGGGTGCTCTCCGTCCCGAACAAGGGCGGCAAGTACTTCGACCAGATGAACCCAGGCATCGAGGACAAGCTCTTTGGCGCTGCAAGGCAGGTGATCCCCGACTGGGTGCCGGCCGGCACTCTCGACGTGGTCAATAACCGGGCGATTCCCCAGCCGGGCGATCCGCGCTTTGCGCAGGTCAAGAACCACTTCCCGCCGCCGAATGACAAGGTCACGACCTGGCGGGACGGCGACACCCTGTTTCGCTACGACGCGAAGACCGCACGCCTGGACGGATTTCGCGACAAGCAGGGCGCCGAGATGGGCGGCTACAACAAGTCGATGCAGAGCTACGTCCTCGACCAAGGCATGAGCATCGACGAAGCCCAGGCGCGTACCGCCAAGGACTTCAATCACTACGTGTACGACGGTGTGCTCACCCTGGTACTCGGAAGCGTGGGCTAGGAGAGAACATGCGTACGCGATATTCGAGCATCCTCCTCGCCTTTGTCATCTCCACCGGATGCGGCACCGCCCCCGCGGCTGTGGAGCAGAAGAAGGCCGCGAAAGCCGCAGTCCCCGCGACCAGCACGTGCCCTGCGACGTGGAAGGAAACTGCCGATTGGGTCATGGCCCTGCAGTCGGAGCCGTCGAATGGGTTCGGGAACCCGCAAGTGCCCATGGTCGATGCGTCGTTCGAGAGTGACGTCGAGGCCGACGGGTTTGGCCTGGAGGTCAAGCTCGTCGATGGAGCGCTGCGCTTCGAGGACGGGTCGGATCACCCTGGCGACTTCGAGGCCTGGTTGCGCAGGAACTATGTTCGGTTGCGCAAGCTCCGCCCCGACGAGACCGTACGGAACGGAGTCGACCTGTTCGTCTCCCCCGGCACACCCTGGGCAGCGGTCGTGGACACGATTGCGCGGGCCAGGGCCGCCGGTGCGAAGGAGGTGGCCTTCTGGTTCAGACGCCCGCATGCGCTCACCCGACCGACGTCGTCACCCCGGGATGCCGCGATAGCCCAGGCGCCGTCGCGTGAGCTGGCCGATCGGATCGTCAATCTGCAGGCAGTGCTGGAGCCATGCCCGGAGCTGGCACGGCTCGCCCCTCGCGTTGCATCCGGCAAGCTCATTGCCACGCTCGCCGACTTCTCCGACGAGTGCAGGTGCAAGATCGACCAGGACTCCCTGCGCAGCATCTTCTGGGCGGTGCATCCGGCAGATGCCATGACAGGGCGCGTCTTCGGCGTGGCGCCTGATGCGAAGGACGTGCAGATCGTCGCCGCTCCGGCCGGGGCGACCTGGGCCGAGGTCGCGCCGCAGGTCCTGGCCTTGCCGCGTGGCGCACGCGTCGATTTCCGCGTGCGCTGATCCGTCCCGGCGCCGACGCCTAGAACTCGCCCTTCACGCCGATGCTGGGAATGATGGGCAGGCCGCTCACGATGGTGCGCGCGCGGTAGTCGTAGCTGTACTGGTAGCCCTCGGGGTTCAGCCGGTTGTAGGCATTCTGCACGTCGAGGTACGCCGTCAGCATCCAGCGCTCGAACACCCAGCGACGGTCGACGCGCACGTCCAGCTGGTGGTAGGCGTCGATGCGCTCGGAGCCATGCGCGCCGGGGATGGGAAAGTACACGTCGGCGTCGGCGTCGTAGATGCTGCCCACGATGGGCGTCGAGGGGTTGCCGGTGACCAGGCGGAAGCGCGCGCCGGCCTCGAGCCGCCAGGGTAGCTTCCAGCTGCCCACGACGGTGAGCACGTGGGTCTGGTCCAGATCGAAGGGCCGGTAGGGCTGGCCCGGGCCGTCGCGCCGCTGGCTCTTGCTGAGGGAGTAGCTGATCCAGCCGAAGAAGCGCCGGCTCAGCTGGTGGCGCAGCAGGATCTCGATGCCCATGACCCGGCCGTCGCCGTCGTTGGTGTAGCCGATGGGACCGATGCTGCCGTCGGCGCGCACGGTGCGCTCGTCGCTGCGCACGATCCGGTCCTGCATCCACTTGTAGTAGCCGGTGGTCTCGAGGCGCAGCGCGCCGCCCAGCTCGACGTCGTAGCCGAGCGACAGGTGCACGGCGTGCTGCGGGTCGACCTCGGGGTTGCCGTAGCTGCGGTTGGTCTCCCACGGCTGCGGCTGCTGCGAATAGCGACCCAGGCCGAAGCGCACGGTGTGCCGCCCGGTCTGCCAGCGCGCGGCCAGGCGCGGATCGGCGGCGAATTCGTGGTCGATCTTGTAGTACTCGACGCGCGAGCCGGGCGTGATGGTCAGGCCGTGGCCCACGTCGATGGCGGCCTCGGCGTAGAAGGACGGCGTCCATTCGACCACCGAGTCGTGGGTCTCGAACGACTCCTGCGTGGACGGAGGGGCCGGGACCTGGCCTTCCTGGGGCGGACGCGGCCCGGCCACATCGACCGTGACGGGGAAGAATTCTCCGTCGCTGCCGAGGGTCACGCGCACGTTGCGGAAGGGCCGGTGGGCCAGCTCGGCGCGGTACGAGTTGAAGAAGAAGCGACCGTCGAAGTACAGCCCGGGGCCGATGGAGAACTGCACGCCGCCGTAGCCGCTCGCCGCCGAGAGGGTGAGATCGGTGCGCGCCGACAGCTCGCGCTTCCAGGTGGCGTGCACGCGGTGGAACAGCGTGTGCGTCTTCAGGTCGCCGCGGAACGCCGGATCGATGTCGGCGGGATCGCCGAAGGCGAAGCGCAGCTGGTCGTCGGAGCCGAACCCGAGCACCGACAGGTGACCACCCGCGAGCGGCGTGTCCCACAGCAGCTGGTAGTCGTAGTAGACGGGCGCCTGGGTGAAGTCGAGGCCGCTGTCGGCGGGCACGACGGCCGAGAACACCGCGTCGATGTAGCTGCGCCGCGCGGCGATGGCGAGCGAGCCCTTGCCGACCGGGCCCTGCAGGAGGAAGCCCGAATCGATGGCGTTGATGTCGGCGTAGCCGCTCCAGCGCTCGCGCCGGGGCGCGCGCATGTCGACCGAGACGATGGCGCCGATGGCACGTCCGTAGCGCGCCGAGAAGTTGCCCGGCAGGTAATCGAGCCGCGCGATCAGATCCGAGTTCACCACCGAGGTCAGGCCGCCGAAGTGGTAGACGATGGGCACCCAGTGACCGGCGATGTACGAGTCGGTGTCGGAGGGGTTGGCGCCGCGCACGACCAGGAGGCCGCTGCCGAAGGGCGGACGCGCCACGCCCGGCAGGCTCTCGACCGCGCGCAGCGCGTCGCCGCGTGTGCCCGGGATCTTGGTCGCCTCCTCGACGCGGATCACGCGCCGCTCGATCTCCTCGCGCGCCGCGTCGCCGGTGACGGTGGTCGAATAGGGGTCGTAGTCGTCGCGCTCGAGGTAGTAGCGCACCGCGAGCGCCTCGTCCCTGGCGACGGTCTCGCTGAAGCGGCCACGCTTGTGCTCGGAGCCGAGCGCGATGACGAGGTAACGTCCGGCGGGCAGGCCGTCGAGGCGGAAGTGGCCCGCGGCGTCGGTGGCGCTCTCGGCGGCAGGCGGCGCGTCGGCGGCGGCGTCGGCAGGTACGGCGGCCACGCCCACGCCGGAGAGCGGCACGCGCGTGCCGCGCTCGAGGATCGTGCCCTCGATGGCACCGGTGCCGGCCGCCGCGGGCGGCGCGATGTCGCCGGCGGGCGTCTCGTCGGCGGGCGCGGGCGCAGGCGCGAGGGTGAACTGGTAGCGGTAGGTGACGCGCACGGGCACGGCCTTGCCGCGCGCGTGCCCGGGACTCCACTTGAACCTCTGCGCCGCGGCCACCGCCGCCTCGTCGAAGCCGTGGCCGGCGCCGGTCACGACCTTGACGTCGGTGACCGTGCCGTCGGCGGCGACCAGGATGTCGAGCACCACCACCGCCTCGAGCCCGGCCGCCGCGGCCTCGGCCGGATATTCGGCCGGGACGTACTCGAGCAGCTCGGGCGGCTGGAAGTCGGCGGGCGGCGCGGGAGCGGGAGCGGGAGCGGGCTCGTCGGCGCCCGCGACGCGACCGGCCAGCAGCAGGGCGACGAAGACTACTGGGGCAGCTCGAAGTTGAACGACCACGTGATCCACATGGCGACGGGCTTGTCGTCGCTGTCGACGGCGGGCCTGAACTTGATGGTCTTGCCCAGCGCGATGGCGCGCTCGTCGAGGCCGTAACCCAGGCCCTTGTGCAGCCTGGTCTGCACCACGCGTCCCTTGTCGTCGACGAGCAGGCGTACCTGCACCTGGCCCTGGATGCCCAGCCGCTTGGCCTCGGCGGGGTAGTCCTTGCCCAGCGCCACCCGGTCGAAGTCACCGTCGACGATCGGCTGCTGCTTGACCGAGGCGATCGACGCCACGCGCGGCCCGGTTCCGCCGGAATCGGGCGGCCCACCCGCGCCGCCACCCTTGCCGCCGGGCACGCCACGCGCGCTGCCGCGCGGCCCGGCGCCTTGCGGAACCGGCATGGTGCCTCCGCCCTGCGCCGACGCCGGCATCTCGAAGTGGTACGCCTCGGCGGGCGCGTCGTCGACCTCGGGCCCGGGCGCGGGCGGCGGCGGCGTGGCCTCGGTCGGCGGCGGCGGCGCCTTGACGATCTTCGCCGGCTTGACCGGAGTCTTCTCGACGATCTTCGCCGGCGGCGGGGGAAGCTTCTCCTCCGGCGGCGGGGGCGGCGGCGGCGGCTCCTCCACCGGCGGGGGCGGCGGCGGCCTGGCGATGATGACCATCTCCACCGCCTCGGCCTTCTTCGACGCCGTCATCCAGCCGAAGTGCTCGGCCGCACCCAGGCCGCCCGCGAGCAATCCGTGCACCAGCAGCGCCGCGGCCAGAGAGACCGCGATGGGGGCGTGATCTTGCCCGTTGCGCTGCGACATGGGCTGCTACTTGCCCTTCTCCTCGACGGTGAGCGCGAACCGCTTCACCCCGGCGACCTTGACCAGATCGATGAGCTCCATGACGTCGCCGTGGGGCACGACCACGTCGGCGGTGACGATGGCCTGGATCTCCGGGTTCTCCTTGACCGCCTTGGCGATGTAGACCTTCACCTTCTCGCGATCCGGCGCCGGCTGGCCGTTCAGGTACAGCTGGCGCGTCTTGTCGATGGTCAGCGCCAGCGTGGTCTGCACCTTGTCGCCCGAGACCGTCTTGGGCGACTCGACCGGGATGGCGCGCCCGGCGATCAGCTTGGCCGTCACCATGAAGATGATGAGCAGCACCAGCACGATGTCGACCAGCGGCGTGACGTTGATGTCGACGATGGCGCCCGAGCCGCCGTCGTCGTCCTCGTAGATCGAGGCTCCGCCCGCCATCAGGCCGCTTCCTTGCGCGAGGTCGCCTGGTCGTCACCACGCAGCTCGGCGAGCAGCGCGTGGGCCACCGTGTCGGCGGCGGCCACGTTCAGGCGCACCCGCCGCTGGAAGATGTTGTACGCGGCGACCGCCGGGATGGCCACGAAGATGCCGACCGCGGTGGCGATGAGCGCCGCGGCGATCAGCTTCATGATGCGGTTGTTGGGCTCCTCGCCGCCCAGACTGGCGAAGGCCTGGATGATCTTGATGCAGGTGGCGAACAGGCCGATGAAGGGCGCGTTGTTGCCCAGCGTGCCCATGATCGACAGGTTGCGCTCGAGCTCGGGCCGCTTGGCCGCGCGCGCGCCCACCATGGCCTCCGCCGTGGCCTCGGGGCCGCGCGCCGACTCGCGCAGGCCGGCCACCGCGACCACCGCCGCGATGTGATCGGACGCGCTCCACTTCTTGATCGTCGCCTCGAGGTCGCCCTTGCGCACCGCGGCGCGCACGTCGCGGGCGAGCGCGTCGACGTCGATGCGGCGCGACGCGAAGTAGCGCGCGCGCTCGATCATGATCGACACCGAGACGACGGAGAGGAACACGAGCAGCCAGAGGACCCACTCGGCGCCGATGCCGGTGAAGGCCAGGAGTTGGTCGGTCAGGTACATGAGTCTCCAGAATGTAGCAAAGGGGTGGATGCCGGCTCGCCTGGGCGAGAAATCTTCATGATCTCCGCGGCGACCACCGTAGCGTACGCGCCCGCCGGCAAGCTGAACGTGATGCGCAGCGCATCCTCACCCGCGACCTCCTCCACACCCGTGTCGCCGAGCGCCACGCCGAGCGCGCGCCGCGTCCCCTCCATGAGTCGATGTCGCGAGAATTCTTCTCGTTTCACCTTGGCGTCGGCCAAGATGGCGTCCTCGCGCGCGGCCGCCTCGGTGCCCGGCCCGGGCGCGCGCATGCGCGAGCCGAACATGGGCCCGGTGGGCGCGATCTCGCCCGCTTGCAGGCGCGCCTGCTCGAGCGCGGGATCCTCGCTGGCGAACATCGCGCCGCTCGGCTTGGTGAGCAAATCCCCCGCGATCACGCGCGCGTACAGCCCATCGCTCAAGCGCGACGTGAGGTAGGTGTTGAACAGCTGCGACTGCAGCGAGGAGAGCAGCATGCGTGCCTCGCGCCCGTCGCGGGGCGGCGGCGACACGCGCTCGCCGCGCAGGAGCGCCAGGCCGCGCGCGGCGTTGTCGCCGTGCGTGCCGAAGCGCTGCTCGCCGTAGAAGTTGGGCACGCCCGGTGGCGCCGCCAGCGCGGCGAAGATGGCGCGCGCCCGCGTCGCGGCCTCCGCCACCGGCACGTCGAGCTGGCGCAGGGTCAGCACGAAGCGGTTGCCGTGCAGGTGGCCGGTCTTGAGCTTGTTGCCGTGGCGTGCCGCCGAGAGCACGCGCACGCCGGGCAGCTCGAGCGCGAGCGCCTGCTCGGGCGTGACCGGACGCGGCAAGGACAGCTGCTGGCGGGTGATGGCGTGGCGATCCTTGAGGCCGGCCGAGCCGATGTCGGTGGGGTTGACGCGCAGCGCGTTCGCGATGCGGCGGACGACCTCGAAGGTGGTCAGGTCGCGCTTCTCGATGGTGACGTAGACGTGCTCACCCTCGCCCGACGGGCCGTAGGCGGGAATCTCCTCGACGACGAAGTCCTCGTCGCGGCTGCGCAGCACGCCACCCGTGCCCGGCAGGTCCGCGGTACGCAGCGGCGACGCCGGCACTGCCACGGGCGCTACGCCTTGCTTCCGTTCGAAGCCGGATCCGTCGACGGATCGACCACCGCGTCGACGAGGGCCACGCCCAGCGTGGCGCCCGCGATGGGCGCCTCGGCGCCCGCGTGCACCATGTGCAGGTAGGCGGCCACCTGCTTGTGCCCGGGCTCGAGCGCGAGCACCGCCTCCCACTCGTGCACGGCCTCTTCCTTGCGACCGAGCGCGAACAGGGTCAGACCCTTGGAGATGCGCGCCGGCACGTACTTGTCGTTCTCGCTGGCGATGGTCTCGAACTCGCGCAGCGCCTGGGCGTGGTCGCCCATCTCGCGGTAGACGTTGGCCAGGCGCGTCCTGAGATCCACGAACTTGGGGCACAGCTCGAGCGCGCGCTGGTACTCGCGCACCGCCTCGGGGAAGAGATCCACGCCTGCGTAGGCCGCGCCCAGATCCGCGTGCATGTTGGCGATCTTGCCCTGCACGAATGGATCGAGCGAGCGCGGCGACTGGCGCGAGCGGGCCAGTGCCTTGGAGTAGATCTCGCGCGCCTGCGCGTACTTGCCCAGGTCGTTGTAGGTGACCGAGAGGTTGAGCGCGGCTTCGGTGTAGTTGGGGTTGATGGCGAGCGCCTTCTCGAAGGCCTCTTCCGCGAGCATGAAGCGGCCGGCGTCGTGGTAGATGACGCCCAGCATGTTGTAGACGTCGGCGAAGCCCTGGTGCTCGTGGACCACCTGGGCCAGGTACTTCTCCGCCTTGTCGTACTCGCGCGCCGTGTAGTGCTCGCGCCCGAGGGTGATGAGCCGCTTGAGCCGATCGTCCATGCGTGTCGCTCCCGGCGCGGCCTGCTCGTCCGCGCTCGCTACTTGTGGCTCGCGAGCTGCGAGCGCGCGTCTTCGGCTTGCTTGGCCTTGGGGAAGGTCTCGACCAGGTGCTGCCAGGCGCGCTTGGCGTCGTCCTTGCGGCCGACCCGCCAGTACGCCTCGCCGAGCAGGAGCAGCGCCGGCTCGTCGTAACCGACGCCCGGGTACTTGTCGAGCAGCGTGCGCAGGCGCAGCACCGTGCCCATGGGCCGGTCGCGATCCCAGTAGAAGCGGGCCACGTACCACTCGTGCGCGGCCAGCGCGCGCGCGCACTCCTTGCGCATCTTCTCCGAGCGCGCGAAGTAGGGCGACTGGGGGAACTTCTTCTGGAAGCTGGACAGCTCGCGCATGGCGTCGAGCGTGGCGGTCTGGTCCTTCTCGAACGAGGGCGGGACCAGGAACCAGTCGTCGGGCAGCATCTTGTAGTACGACTCGCCGATGCGGAACGCGGCGTAGCCGTTCTCGACCATCTCGTGGGTGGGATGGAACTTGATGAACTGCTTGTACGAGTCGATGGCCTCCAGGTAGGCACCCGCGCCGAACGCCGCGTCGGCGATGCGCAGGTCGGAGAGCACGGCGTACTTGGAGTAGGGGAAGCGCGCCTTGACGAAGCCGAAGTACTTGGCCGCGTCGACCCACTCGTCGTCCTCCAGGGACTTCATGCCCTTGTCGTAGTTCTGCTTGGCAGAGACCGAGTACTCGACCGCGCCACCCGAGGTGTCGCGTGCCGACCCGGCACAAGCGGTGGCGCCCAGCAGGGAGGCGCATAGAAGGGGCAGCAGGAGAGAACGCAACATGTTGATCGGATTAGACTTATACGCGGCGGTCGCGACGGTGTAAAGCATGGTTTTCCGCGAAGTTGGACCCTTCCTGGTGGTCCCGCCGTTGCCTGTAAACGTGTGCGCGGGATAGGGTGCCCGTCATGCGGAGATCCTGCTTCGTCCTTTGTATGCTCGCGGCCTGCGCGGCCGCGCCGA
>OBEQ011515793.1_pt1 | contig 13256 bp, 8 predicted proteins | sample 1670901 | NCBI WGS metagenome assembly OBEQ01 (sample SAMEA104232315, study PRJEB22302) | groundwater metagenome | biome: forest; feature: aquifer; material: groundwater | place: USA | collected 2011-08-07 | depth 5.4 m
GCGGTACTGCTCTTCTGGCAGGTTCTCACTGCGCTAAAGAAAAGTGAGCTCAACAATGATTCCCTCGTACTGCTCGGCGTCGTCGCAGCCCTTACGAGCATGGGCGTTGCCGCAGTATTCAAACCGTCGAACATGACACTCACCTTTGTTGGGTGGCTCCTCATAGGGCTCATCTATGCCTATACTGCGCGTTCTGGAAAAGAAGTGATGAGTGGTCAGTCGAATCGTTTCGTCATTCTTTCCTCTCTCGCGCTCTATACGCTCGTTGCTCTTGGCTTTGTTGGCATCTTCTTTGCCGGTACTCGCTACAGCGCGGACATTGCATTTGCCAACGCGTTAATGACCGACAGACGGCTTTCTGCTGAGGCACAGAAAAAGGGAGAACCGGTGTCAATAGAATCGACCGATACCGTCATCCGAGCGGTTAGCGGCGCTATTCAAATAGATCCCCGCAACAACCTCTATCCAAAAACCTTGAGTCAGGCCCTCTTCGTCAAGCTGTCGCGTCTTATTGGTGCGGCAAAAACACAGGAAGACGCAACCGCAGCACTCCAGACACTTCCCTCACAAGCCGTTGCTGCGGCAAACAATGCCATAGCACTCAGCCCCAAAGATGTACGAAACATACTGAATGCCGCTGGCACCTACCAATCACTGTTGCCCTTTACCTCAGATGCATTGAAACTTGCAGCTGACACTTACGCCAAGGCGATTGCTCTCGACCCAACCAACCCGCAAGTACGCTTTGACCTTGGACGTATGTATGTCGATGAGGCGGTGCTCCACAAACAGCGCGCGGGAAATGAAAAGGCAAGTGAAGAAACAAAAACGAAAGAAAAAGAAGCGATGAAAAAATCGCTCGAAAATGCTGAAAAATACTTGAAGGAAGCACTCGATCTGAAACCCGACTTTGCACCCGCACACTTCCACCTCGCAACTATCCGCGCAGAGCAGGGCAATAAAGAAGAGGCGCTCAAAGAACTCGACACCGCCGCTGTCCTGAACGCGCGTCTTGCACCGCTTCGTTCGGCAGACGAAAGTTTGTTCTATCTGACAGGGCTTGCCTACGCTTCCCTGGATGAAAAAGATCGCGCATCCAGTGCGTTTAAGGCCGCGTTTACCCTTCGCCCAAACTATGCGCTTGCACTGTGGAACTACTCTATTCTCCAAGCATCGAAGGGGAATAAGGATGAAGCTATTAAGGCGCTTGAACAGATTCTCCAATACGACAAGGAGAACAAGACGGTCAAAGATAAGCTTGCTGAATTAAAGAGTGGCGCAGCACCAGCTACCGAAACACCGAAGGAAGAGAAGAAATAATCTTCTCTAAGAGTCCATCAAATAACTAGCTTCCCGGTCAGTTCTGATTCAATTTTGTTCCACAAATGATGATGAATGCTCCCGTTTTGTTCAAGAGTAAAGCGATTGAATACAAAACGCAGTGCTTTAGCCGAAGGAATACTTACTGTATTCCGACAAGTTCAGCGCATTTCTGGGGCGAAATTGAGCGGAAATGAGCCGGAAGTCCTGCGAAGCCGGATCCGGCTCTGCCGGAAACTCTTTTACACAAGGATAGTTTTTTGATGGGCTCTAACATCAAAATCACCCTCGATGGCCATCGAGGGTGATTTTTTTATGTATTGCAATTTCGCGCCGTAAGGCGAATGGCGGGGGCGGCAGGGATCGAACCTACGACAGAACTTTTGGAGAGTCCTGTGATACCACTTCACCACGCCCCCATTATGAATGTTCATTATACGTTCTATACCCTTCTCGTCAACCCCGCTGCTGCCTTCAACACATTCTCCATCAATACCGCGACGGTAAGGGGGCCAACGCCGCCGGGCACGGGGGTGACGGCTCGTGCTTTTTTCGAGACAGAAGCAAAGTCGACATCACCGACAACGCGCTTACCATTTTTCGTAATACCGACATCGATAACTACTGCCCCTTTCTTGACCATCGAACCGGTCAAATATCCTGAGCGCCCCACGGCAGTAATAACAACATCAGCAGCTCGCGTGAGTGCGGCGAGTCGTGCGGCCTTACTATGAACGAGTGTCACCACCGCTCCCTGATTCAAACAGTGCGCGGCGATTTGACGAGCAAAAAAACCATCGCCAATGACAACGACATCAGAAGTGCCGAGATCCTGTCCTGTCGATTGAATGAGTCGCAAGACCGCCTCCGGTGTTGGGGGAACAACGGTTGGTTTATTTAAAAAAAGTTTTGCTAAGTTATCGGGATGAAAACAATCGATATCTTTCTCCTGATCGATATGGTGGCTCACCTCATCGAGCGCGAGGTGCGCAGGGAGCGGAACCTGCAAAATAATTCCATGAACCTTTTGGTCCCGAGATAATACATCAAGGGTGGCTACTAATTTTTTTTGTGAAACGTTTTTGGAAAGCTGAACTTTTTTAAAATTGAACCCGAGTTCTTGCGCCATCTGTCCTTTTTTCTCAACATACAACACCGACGCAGGGTCAGCGCCAACGAGTACGGCGGCAAAACCCGGGCGCGTCGTCATGCGGCGAGCTCGTCGCTCAATATCTTGTTTCAATTGTTCGGCGATGTGTTTCCCGTCGATAATCATAAGCTGGTTAGGGTGCCCCAATTGTATCCTACTTTCACATCTACCACCAGCGGCGCATCCAATTCAACGACACCCTCCATTTCTTTTTTAACCATTACAGCAACATCGTGTACACAACTCTCGGGTAATTCAAATACTAACTCATCGTGTACCTGAAGAAGCATTTTCACATTCAAAAAGTTTTTTTCTTGAAGGTGGGCATCGATTGCAATCATCGCCTTCTTTATAATATCGGCACCAGTCCCCTGGAGCGGCATATTGGTTGCGGCTCTCTCTGCCGCTGCGCGCACCTGAAACAGATTGGAAGAAAGTTCGGGGACATACCGACGTCTGCCAAAAAGCGTTTCAACGTACCCTACTTTTCGGGCATTGGTAAGTGTCCGTTCCATATACTCGGCAATCCCGGGATACACGGCAAAATAGCGTTCGATAAAATCACGCGCCTCCTCAACCCGCATACCGGTGCTGACGCTCAGTCCGTGCGCACCCATACCATAGATAATGCCAAAATTCACTTCCTTTGCGGCGCGGCGCATATCACTCGTCACTTCTGTGGCAGGGATACCCTGCACCGCCGCGGCTGTCTGTGTATGAATATCGCCGCCATGTTGAAATACATCGAGCATCGCTTTGTCTTTTGCAAACGATGCGACAATACGCAGTTCGAGCTGTGAATAGTCGGCGGCAAGCAAGATGTTTCCCTTGTCAGCTATAATACTTTTTCGAATTTCCCTTCCGAGTGCTTCACGAATTGGAATGTTTTGAAAATTCGGCGCAGACGAAGACAGGCGCCCGGTTGCAGCTATTGTTTGATTAAACGATGTATGAACACGACCTGTCTTCGCATCGACAAGTGCCGGCAATACATCGACATAGGTATTCGCAAGTTTCGTACGCTCGCGGTATTCAAGGATGCAGTCGATTATTGGATGAAGACCGCGCATTTTTTCCAGCTCAGATGCTGCTGTCGAAATGCCGGTCTTACCTTTTTTAAGTTTCGGTCCTGACAACGCCAGACCTTCGAATAAAATCTTTTTCAGTTGAAGGGGGGAGTTGATATTAAATTCGACACCGGCGTACTGATAAATCTTTTTTACAAGTTCATCAAGCTCTGTATGGAGGCGTCCAGAAAGTTTTTTCAAAAAAGCGGTGTCAATTATTACCCCGTTTCGCTCCATGCGCGCGAGCACAGGTATAAGCGGTATTTCAAGATGTGTACAGAGTTCGAACAAAGAATTCTCTTTCAGGAGCCCGGTAAAATATTCGTACAAACGCCATGCAAAATCGGCATCTTCACACGCATAGGGTGAGACCTTCTCGGGGGGAACGTCGGCCATGGAAATCTGTTTCTTCCCCGTACCGATGAGCGACTCGATAGAAATCTTCTGGTAGCCAAATTCATTAAAACACAACGTATCCATCCCATAGGAGCGGCCACCGGGACTGGACACATAGGCCCCAACCATACTGTCAAACGCGATACCGGCCAACGCGATACCTGCGCTTTGAAGGACGTGAAGGTCGTACTTTATATTATGACCTGTTTTTTTCAGTGTTTCGTCTTCGAGTATGATCTTTATTCGCTGCCTATTCTTTTCACTGCAGGAAGTCCATGGGATATAGACACCATGCCCCTCTTGATATGAAAAAGAAATGCCCACAAGATCGGCATTGAGTGCATCGATACTGGTTGTTTCGGTATCGACGGCAACCATCGGTTGTGTGGAGAGCTCCTGTAAAAAATCAGCGATTACCTTGTCCGAATTCAGAAACACATAGTCGGCTTTTGTGTCATTGCGTGACTCCTCTTGTACTCGATCGAGATTTTCAAAACCAATACAGGGCAATTCTTTGAGTCGGGGAAGGAGTGATTTAAACTCAAGTTCTTGAAGCAACGCAACCAGTCCCGCGCTATTCGCCTTTCCCAGACGCGCAGAAGATACGTCAAAATCAAGCGGTACATCGTATCGCAACGAGACAAGGTCGTAGCTCATGACAAAGGCGTCTCTCTGATCTTTGATAAGCGTGCAAACTTTTTCTTTCAGCAATGATGCTTCATCGTCGTGCGCACCGGTGTCGATCCATGCAAGAAGATGCGCCGATGTTTTGAACGCCTTCACAATGTCGATAGCACCCTTTTCTCCAATACCTTTGATACCGGGAATATTATCCGACGGATCGCCTCGCAGCGCCTTATAAAACGTTACATCCTTCGGCTCGAGGCCGTCATATTTTTCACGAACTGCCGCGATATCAAAGAGAACCGTATCGGTGATTCCTTTCCGCGGCGCAAATACGCGCGTACGCTCATCGACGAGCTGAAGTGTATCCATGTCGCCCGTGACAATGATTGTTTCCAGTTCAGGATGCGCAGTCGCAATATTTCGAGAAAGTGTCGCAATGACATCGTCTGCTTCAAAGCCGTCTTTTTCAAAAATGGGGATGCCAAGACACGTCAGTATCTCTTTTATCCTCCCGATCTGCGCATAGAGCTCATCGGGTTGCTTGGCTCGTGTTGCCTTGTACTCGGCGTACTGCTCGTGACGAAAAGTCGGCCCCTTCCGATCAAAGGTCACGGCACAATACGTTGGTTCCAGTTCCTTAAATGCTTTGAAAAGAATTTGAATAAATCCGTACACCGCGTTCACGATTTCTCCCTTTTGTGTCGTCAGAGGAGGCAACGCGTGCCATGCGCGATGGAGAAGCGCATTGCCGTCGATGATCATGAATTTTTCGTGTGCCATTGTTGGGAAAATATTGATACTGAAAAAATTGGGTTAGATTTGTCATCCCCGAGAAGTCGGGGATCCAGTCCGCTGGATGTTACTTTAGGCCAGGAGGGGAATCGAACCCCTGCGTCGAGGTTTTGCAGACCCCAGCGTTACCACTTCGCCACCTGGCCATGATAAATACTAAAAAAGCATAGCATTTCAGCAAAAAAAAGAAAGACGCATACATGCGTCCTTTTTTGTCATCCCGAGCGTGTCGAGGGATCCCGACGATTTCGGGATTCTTCGCTTCGCGCTGAATGACAGCTAAAAATTCCCGGCAACTTGCACATTCCCTGAATCCTTTTCTGCCACATTTTCGGGAACGACGACCATCTTCAGGCGCCTCACCCCAAACTGTTTTGCGGCACCACGCGACTTCATCCAAATATCGACACGATTCGAATAGCGGGCATTCATCCTGTCCTGCACAATAAACTCCCTATCGCCAAAATGGTCGGGAAATTGTACACGCGTACCAAAAGGCAAAAAATTCGCGGCGACAACATCCTCGTTTCCGTGCTCGCACACATTAAATCCATTCGCAGTAATGCAGGGGGATGAATCTGTCTGATCTTTCGTACTCGAATAGGCCGTCACCACAATAGTACGGGTGCTCCCCGGCTCAGCAGCGAGTGCTGGTGCCCTTTTTGCAGCGCCACCCGGTACCGCGACGTGAATACCGAGCAATTTTGGTTTCGCATCGTCGCGCGACTCGTTATCGCTGGTTTTATCGCTCAAATACGGTATTTCCCTTTGGTTAAAAGAAAAAACCTGGTTCTCTATCGCGCCGTAGCTGGGCCGAAGGCGGACCCCATCATTTTCAAGGGAAACCACTGTATCCAGACTATTTTCGGCACTCATCGCTACTGCAAGGGCAGGGGAAAGCGAAAAATACGGAAGATGAAACTGGACTAAAATCGTTATAATTATAATAAAAACCTGATTTTTTCGGATACTATTATGATCCACAAAATCCTTTCTCGTCGATAGGGTATTGATACGACCCAACGCCACCAATCGACCTAGAAATAAAAGACCCTCTTTTGAGGGTTTCATAAGGATAGCAGGTTTTTCAAAAAGGTCAATGGTAGTGGGTCGAGCCCGAAAAAATCCCTAGCTCTTTGTTGCGATCATGCTGATTTCAACTTTCGCGCCAAGAGGAAGCTCTTTTACACATACCGTTTCTCGTGCTGGATAGGGGTCGGAAAAATAACTTCCATAAATCGTATTCACGGTACCGTAGAGTGACATATCGGTAACATAAATTGTCGTTTTGACAACATTCGAAAAAGTAACCCCCGCTTCTTCAAGGATTGCTTGAAGGTTTTTCATAATCTGGTGAATGTGTTCCTCGAGTGCTCCCTCAAGCATCTTCCCTTCAGGAGTGAGGCAGATACATCCTTGAGTAAAGATAAAATCACCCGCCATGATTGCCTGAGAATGTGGGCTCGCTCCCGGAAGAGGAGCTTTATTTGTTTCTATCTTTATTTTCATAGTTTATTTGGAGCGGGTAGGGGGAATCGGACCCCCGGCTCGACTTTGGAAGAGTCGCATATTACCATTATACTATACCCGCGAAACGAATTGTACGCCTACTGCCAAAATACGATCATGAGAATAATGGAGGCGGTCATGACGAGGATTGTCAGTCCGTTCAATGTATTCGACAGGAGACCATTGCGCCACTTCCCCATAACCTTCTTACTATTAGCAAGTTTGAAAATTGCCGTCAAGATAAGAGGCGCGACGATACCATTTATTACCGCCGTCCATAACAACATCTGGATAGGATCAACGCCAATCGCATTGATCAAAAGCCCTATCAGTGTTGCGATAGTAATGACGCCATAGAATCCATGCGCTTCACGAAGTTTACGATACAGCCCTGACTTCCATCCTGCAATTTCTGACACCGCGTACGATGCCGATCCCGCCAAGACGGGAATACTTAAAAGACCTGTTCCGACAATGCCAAGAGTAAAAAGAAGAGACGCCCACTCACCAGCAATAGGCGATAATGCAGCAGCAGCGTCATCAGCCGTCTGAATAATTATACCGCCGGGATACAGCACCATTGCGGCGGTGAGCATGACAAAAAACGCGACAAGATTTGAAAAAAACATCCCACTAAAAACATCGATGCGCATGTCGGCAATATCTTCCTTGCTCGCACCCCGACGTTGAATGAGGGTGACTCGCCCTTTCCCAATCTCTTCCTCTACCTCACTGGATGCCTGCCAAAAAAACAGATAGGGGCTGATGGTAGTCCCTATAATCGCAACGAGAATAAAGAAGAAATCTTTAGACAATGAAATGGTAGGGAATACCGTCGCGCGAAAAACGCTTGCCCAATCTGTTGTCACCAAAAGCGCGACAACGACATACGAAAAAAGCGATACCGTTAAAAATTTTAGATATTTCGCGTAGAGTTTATACGAAACAAAAATCTCTAAGATAAGGGTGGCGACGGTAAAGAGAATTGCGAGGAAGAAAAAGGGTAAGGGGAACAACAACTGTGTCGCCGCTGCCATCGCACCGATGTTTGCTGCAATGTTAATGGTATTTGCACACACCAATAGAACCACAAGAAGCCCGAGTACTGAGCGCGGCATATGTTTTTTCATCGCTCCCGCAAGACCCAGGCCCGTCACCTGCGCGACACGCGCACACATTTCTTGCACCGCCGACATTAGGGGGAGAGAAAAGAGCATGGTCCACAACGTACCGAGTCCGAATCGCGAGCCCGCATATGAATACGTACCGATACCCGATGGGTCATCGTCTGATGCCCCAGTGATCCACCCTGGTCCTAATTTTTTCAAATAATGCGAGATTTTTTTGAACATAAAAAACAATAGATATTTATTTAGTATACGTTTGGATGGACCATGCGTCAAATTCGATACAGCCCCCCCCCTCTGGAAAAATCTATCCGCTTGCGCTACACTAGACCCTATACCCTAATCCCTAACCCCTCATACTATGATCCAAGGTACTGAACTGGGACCAGAATACATTATTAAGGCCTACTACCCAAAAAAAGACATCTGGGGCTATTGTGTTATCGATAATACGGTGCGGGGGCCTGGCAAGGGCGGTATTCGCATGACCGCTACGGTGACCGAAGAAGAGGTATTCCGTCTTGCTCGAGCGATGACACTCAAAAATGCATTGGCCGACATTCCTTTTGGGGGTGCAAAATCAGGTATTGCCTGCGACCCCAAAAAACTCACGCCAAAAGAAAAGAAAGAGGTCGTCCAATGGTTCGCATTGGCGCTCAAACCATTTCTCATCACAAAATATATCGCTGGGCCAGACGTAAACACCACTGAGAAGGAAATGCAGTGGTTTGTTGAAGCAGTGAAAAACCGTAAGGCGGCGACGGGCAAACCGACAATACTCAAAGGGCTTCCCCATGAACTGGGAAGTACCGGATATGGTGTGGCTCTTGCCGTGCGAGAAGCGCTCGCACACGCTGGCATTCCAATCCAGGGTTCGCGAATCGCGATAGAGGGATATGGTAATGTCGGTACATTCGTCCACAAATTCTTGAGTGAGTGGGGCGCGCTTGTTGTCGCGGTATCTGATTCGCGCGGCACATTGTATAACGCACTTGGACTGCCCCATAAAAAACTCATGACGACAAAAAAAAGAACAGGGTCGGTGGTTAACGATCCCAACGGCGAAAAACTTGGCGGAAAAGATATCTTTGAACTCGATGTCGATGTCCTAGTTCCCGCCGCGCTGCCCGATGTCATCACCGATGAAAATGTCGACAAGATAAAGGCGTCAATTATTGTGGAGGGGGCCAACATCCCCATGAAAGAACACATCGAGGAAATCCTTCATCGACGTGGCGTACTTGTCATCCCTGATTTCGTCGCAAATGCCGGTGGTGTAATCTCGTCATACGCGGAACACGCGGGGCTCAACGAGAAAAAAATGTTTGCGCTTGTCGAAGAAAAAATTACCAACAGTATGGCCGCTCTTTTGACGGAAATCAAACGAACAAATCGAGTCCCGCGAGAAATCGCGAACGAGTTGGCACTCAAGCGACTCCAGAAAAAATAACCAGCATAAAACCCCTCTTTCGAGGGGTTTTATAGATCCTGTGAAGTCACAGAATAAAGACCAGGATTACCAACTACTAACAGAGTACCACATCCCTATTTTCTGTCATCCCGGACCCAGATCCGGGATCCAGAGTGTATCCGCATAGAAAAAACTGGATCCCCGACGACTCGGGGATGACAATCTTATTGTGTCGCCGAGTACTTCTTCGTAATATAATCGATGAAATGCCGTGCGTTCAACTTCTCTCCGGTTGCCTGCATAATAAGCGCGTCCTGCGCATAGCGACGGCCATGGACGTGAACACGGGTGCGGAGCCATTCACGCAGATGGGTAAATGAACCGAGAGAGATTTCATCTTCAAGATTGAGAATGTCTCGTGTTGCCGCGGCATACAGTTGCGCGGCGTACAGATTACCGAGAGCGTACGTTGGGAAATACCCAAAATAACCGCACGACCAGTGCACGTCTTGTAAACATCCGTGCGCATCGTCGGGCACGTCGATGCCAAAATAGTGTTTTACTTTTTGATTCCATACCTCGGGAATATTCTCAACAGGAATCGTGCCTTCGATAATCTCTCGCTCGATCTCGTAGCGAATAATGACGTGCATAGTATAGGTCACCTCATCTGCCTCGGTGCGTATCAGTGAGGGTGCTACGCGATTCAGGTTTCGATAAAAATCATCGAACGAGATATCAGCAAATGGTTTGGGAAACGCTTTCTGCAGACGTGGATAGAGGGGTGTCCAGAATGCTTTGCTTTTCCCGATATGATTTTCCCAGAGACGGGATTGGGATTCATGAATACCCAATGAGAGCGATTCGCCCAAAGGAGTCCCAAAATGCTCCTGAGAAAGGCCCAAATCGTAGAACGCGTGTCCGGCTTCGTGGATCGTACTACCAATAGCAAAAAAAACATTATCAGAATCGTACCGTGTTGTGATACGAACATCGCCAGAGTGAAATCCTTGCGTGAATGGATGCGGCGTCTCATCGATACGCCCTCTGTCAAACGGAAAGCCAATGTACTGTAATATCTCTTTACAAAATGCTTGTTGAGCCACCCTGTCAAAATCGCCGGCAAAAATATTAGCATCACTCTTCAATACCTTTGCCCCCATGCGTGAGATGAACGGAATAAGAAATGCCTTTACCTCTGCAAATAAGGGCGCGTAGTCGGCAATGGTCATCTCTTGCTCAAAACAGTCGAGCAGGGCATTGTAAGGCGAATGCTCGTACCCGTAATACTCTGCCTGCTGCCGCTTCAGATCGATAATTTTTTTCAACGTTGGTGAAAAAAGCGCAAAGTCAGATTTCTTGCGCGCATCGACCCACACGTGGTGTGCATCAGCTGTTGTCCGGGATAGTGCTTCGACAAAATCTTTTGGCAGTTTTTTTTCTCGAGAAAAATCGCGCCATACCTCGCGTACCACGCACGACTCTTCATCACCAAGAAGCCCTGCTTGCCGTGCATCGTTCAGTTCGGTAATCAGTACTTCAAATTCAGATGACGTAAACTTCTCGTGCACGAGCGCGCTCATCACTGAGATCGTCTTGCCCCGCATCCCCATACCCTCCGACGGCATATACGTTTCCATGTCCCAGTTCAGAAGTGCGGTCGCAGAGGAGATATGAGAAAGCTCGACGAGGGTATTTTTTAATTGTTCAAATTTTTTATGCATAGTTCTGGTCTCGCCGAGCCATAGCTCTCGCCGTCGCGTAGCCGCTATGGCGTAGCACGGTTAGCGACGGCTGGTAGGGCTGCTGGGGAATTCCGCTCTCTGTTCGTCCCCCGGACGAACATCGTTTGCCCTGGGTGTACGATGACCTGCCACCGGCAGCTCATCGCTCGCTTCTTTGGTCCGACGGACGTCGGACCAGGTCGCTCACACCCGTTCGATTCCCCTAACAATTCTAATAGGAAACATTCAGCATATACCGAGCGCATACGCGGAATGTTTCCTATCGGGCTGCTGGGAATCGAACCCAGTCTATCTGCTCCCAAAGCAGACGTACTACCGGTATACTACAGCCCGTACAATGTATCTATACTAATGGAAAATCTTTAATCCTGCAACCTTTCACCCCTTGGTCTTGCGATTATTTTTTGTGGTGCTAGTATTGGTAGTAATGGAGTCGGACGGAATACTGGGGCTAGAAAATTCGAAGCGGGGGCCTAGGCAACCCCGATCGAGGATTTTAGTTCACCAGCCACAGCGGCTCCTACATGGGTAGGGGAATCCGGGATGCCAGCGGGGCATCCCCATCGCAGAAAGCGATCCTACCCGCGGAGAGGACCGAGCCGAGAAGGCAGGACAAAACAGCGAGACCCGGTTACAGGGACTCGGCTGATCGTTGAAGTCGCCTCGTCGGAACGAGGAAGGGTCTGCGCAAGTGCCCACGACACGATGATCTACGGACCCTCCGCACTTTTTAGAGGACGAGAATTGCTGCATCCCTGCAAGCGCTCGTCCTCTTCCCTTTTCATCCTTTCTTTGCTTAAATAATCTTGCATAAACTATTCCCTATCCCCTCTACCCTAACCCCTAGCATATGAAAGGCATCATCCTGGCCGGTGGCAGCGGCACGCGTCTCTACCCCATCACGCGAAGCGTGTGCAAACAACTTCTCCCGATCTACGACAAACCGATGATCTACTATCCATTGTCGGTATTGATGCTTGCTGGTATTCGAGAGATTCTCATCATCTCTACCCCGCAAGACCTCCCACACTTCAAAGATATTTTCGGTGATGGCTCGCAGCTTGGATTGCAGCTCTCATACAAAGAACAACTTGCACCAAACGGATTGGCTGAGGCGTTTATCCTCGGAGAAGAGTTTATCGGCACCGATTCTGTCTGTCTCATCTTGGGTGACAACATTTTTTTTGGTCATGGTCTTGTTGAATCACTGCAAAAAGCAAAGGATAATGTTACCGAATCGGGCGGCGCAACGATATTCGGCTACTATGTAAGCGACCCTGAGCGTTTTGGCAACGTCGGATTCGATACTGATGGCATAGTGCTCTCTATCGAAGAAAAACCGGCAAACCCGAAATCAAACTATGCGATCACCGGTCTCTACTTCTACGACAACTCTGTTGTTCAGATTGCAAAAAATATCACGCCATCCCCGCGAGGAGAGATTGAAATAACCGACGTCAACAAAGTATACCTCGCAAAGAAAAAACTCCGTGTCGAGCTCTTGGGGAGGGGGTATGCGTGGCTCGATACCGGCACCCACGAATCACTCCTGGAGGCGGGAGAGTTTGTAGCACTTGTCGAAAAACGACAGGGGCTTAAAATATCGTGTATCGAGGAAATTGCCTACAAGCGGGGGTATATTAGCAGAGACACCCTCCTGAAAGCAGCGGAAAATCATAGTAAAAACGGGTATGGCGAGTATCTCAAGAAAATCGCCGACTCTGCGCGCGTTAACGGGAAGGTTCCCGAGCCCGAAGAATAGGGGTTTCCCCTCCGTTTTGTCATCCCCGACTCGATCGGGGATCCAGACCCTTTTCAAACCGCTCCTTTTGTGCTATACTATAAAGAGGTATGCATCAAGCATGCTAGGATTGTATTTACTATAAGGGCGTGGTGCTCCCGCCGTCGCTAAAAGCTATGGCGGACAGGCAGTTGGTTATCAGACAGGTCGGAGGTATTCATAAACAATCTTTTAGATCAAGCCCTGGGCATGTAGCTCAGTTGGTTAGAGCAGTCCGATGGTCATCGGACAGGTCGGAGGTATTCATAAACAATTGTGTTAGATCAAGCCCTGGGCATGTAGCTCAGTTGGTTAGAGCACTTCACTGATAA
>OBEQ010169415.1_pt1 | contig 13255 bp, 15 predicted proteins | sample 1670901 | NCBI WGS metagenome assembly OBEQ01 (sample SAMEA104232315, study PRJEB22302) | groundwater metagenome | biome: forest; feature: aquifer; material: groundwater | place: USA | collected 2011-08-07 | depth 5.4 m
TGATGCAGCCCATTGGGAGATAAGTTCAAACGCTTCACGATAGCTTGCGGATCTTGGTTTACGCTGACGCTTATCAGTTTCAACCAAAGATAATGTGCTACCAAAAGTTACGAATACGCTAACTGGAAAGACATAGAAGATACGTTTTTCCGGAAGATATACTAAAGCAAAGTCAAAGTCTTCTTCGCTATACAAACTTCGAATCATTTTCCGCCGATTAGTCTTTGTCCGCCTCACATCAATACAGTAATTTTAATCAGAGGCATTGAACCAGGCAGATTTGACTTGAAGTCTAATGAGCTTACCATTAATATCTACTATTAAATCGTAAGGAAGTCTATCTCCAAGGGGCTTTGCCACTCCCCAACCCAATTCCAGTAGTCTTAAAATGGCGGCCTGCTCTGCTATATCTCCTTTGAGCTTTGTACTCATATAAAGAACTTATCTCGAGATTGAGCCTTGCGAGCTGCCATTTGCTCTACCCCGGGATAACAGGAGTATAATAGCGCAATCCTTCGCTCTTGTAAAGAATTAAAAAATGCGATACTATCGATTGATTGAGCCCAGATAGCTCAGATGGCAGAGCAACTGCATGGTAAGCAGTAGGTCAGCGGTTCGAATCCGCTTCTGGGCTTTCGCTAAACTCTTCCTAAAAAATATTTGTGAAAAATTTTCTTCTTGGATTATTATTCATTTTTCTTTTGGCAGGAGCGGCGTATTTGACTGTTATAAAATTTTTTCCAAAGCAAGGATATACTGTCCAAAACACTCCCGCACAGCCCTCTTCTCAAGCAGAGAAAGAAAACAAAAATTTGCATGGGATGATTGATACCTTCCCCCTTCTTGCTCAATCTTTTGATACTGCAAGCCCATTTCAAGTGAAGCGAGTATGGGTTCAGGATAATGAATTTTACGTGGAGTATCAAAACGCGAAAGGCGAATTGGGTCAGATATTGCTTGAGAAAAACAACGACAAGTATCAAGCAAAGGGATATTTTATTACCTCTGAAAGCGGCTGGGAATTGATAAAAGGAGAAGGAGAATTAGTAAGCGCCAAAGCCGCTCTTTATGAAAAGGACGTCAACGGCAATTGGGTAAGAAAAAACTAACTTTTAATTTCTACTATGTCTCAAGAAAATTATGTAAAACTCGCATGCGCAAATTGCAAAACATTAAATTACTGGGTGCATAAAAACAAGAAAGCGCCGACAAAACTCGCGCTTAAAAAGCACTGTGCTCAATGCAGGAAACACACAGCCCACAAAGAAAGCAAGTAAACTCCCATAGAGTATTCCTCATGCTGAAATATCTTTCTATCGGCATAATTCTTGGATGCCTCTTTTTTTCCTTCTTGGGATACGCATTCTTTCTTTATGAAATAAAAACCCCTCGCACATTCTACCTGCAAGAAGAATTTTTCACTATTCACCCAGGAGAAGGAATAAAAGAGTTTGCATTTGAATTGGGAAAAGGCAAAGATGCGCTTATATCAAATCCCTTGCTCTTTTATTGGTATATAAAATTCTTTGGCAATGATAGAAATATCCAACCAGGGGAATATAAAATTCATTCGCCGGCAAGTATTAAAGATATTGCCAGTCTCCTCAAGAATGGCCCGAACGCCCAAGTCACAGTTATTTTTCCAGAGGGTTTTACGATAAAACAAATAGTTTCGCGCCTGAATGCGCATGGATTTTCCCTTCAAGAAAGCTATTTTTCACAAATTCCAGAATCATTCAGAAATTACTACGACCTTCCAGAACACGCTTCGCTTGAAGGGTTTTTGTTCCCTGACCATTATGTATTTAGGACGCATGAGCAAACCAAAGAGATTATTAGCGCGTTTTTAACCAATTTCAAAAATCGTCTGCCAGGCGACTGGCTCAAGGAAATAGAAACAAAAAAATATTCCCTTTTTTCAGTTATTACCATGGCGTCCATTTTAGAAAAAGAAGTAAAAACGTTAGAGGAGAAAAAAATCGCGGCAGGAATTCTGTGGAAACGATTAGTAGCGGGCATACCCCTGCAAGTTGACGCCACGATAAATTATATTGCAGGAAACCCTAAAGAAATAACAAAAATAAATACCGCAATTGATTCTACGTATAATACCTATACCCACCAGGGGCTTCCGCCAGGGCCGATAAGCAATCCGGGCTTAGCAAGCATTGAAGCGGCGATTTTCCCTCAAAAAAGTGATTACTGGTTTTACCTTTCCCGCCAAGACACAGGCCAGACAATATTCTCCAAAACTATTCAGGAACATGAGAGGGCAAAAGTATTATATCTAAGGTAAATATATATAATGAAAAAAGAGATCGAATACATAGACAAGCTTTTTATCCGCTTAATGCATGGCTGGAGTATACGCACGCTCCGTATTACACTTGCGATTGTATTCTTATGGTTTGGCGCATTAAAGGTGCTTGGCGTAAGCCCGGTTGTGGACCTTATCCAACATTCTTATTCGTTTTTTCCTGAACCGGCATTCATAACGGTATTAGGGATATGGGAAATGATTATTGGTATTACCCTTCTTTTTAATAGTACACTCCGCCTTGCACTCGCTCTCTTGTGGCTTCAGATGGCAGGGACTCTTTTTGCGCCTCTTTTTAATTCTTCGCTCTTTTTTGATAAAGGAAATATATTCCTTTTAACAATACAAGGAGAATTTATCGTAAAGAATCTTGTTTTAATCGCTTCGAGTCTTGTGATAGGCGGCTATGCGGTAGGGAAAAGAACGCAATCTAATCATGAGAAGACTTAACACAATTTTTCGAAATGTTCGCGTGATTCCCTTTGCGCTCCTTATCTTAGGAGCGATAATTTTTTTTAGTTTTCTCGCCATATATTTCTTCTTTTTCAACAAAAAATCCTCGTCTCCTGTTATTGCGGTGGCCTATTCTGATATTACTCAAGAAGTGAATGTCACAGGAAAAATAAAATCTGCGCATGATGTATCTCTCGCATTCGAAAAAAGCGGGAAGATCGCTACCACGCAAGTGGATATTGGAACACAAGTAAAGGCAGGGCAAGTACTTATTACGCTTTCAAATATCGGACAATTAGCTGATTTGGCAAAAGCGCAAGCCGGTCTTTTGACCCAGCAATCTTCATTGGATAAGTTAAAAAAAGGTTCGCGCCCAGAGGAAATTGCGATAGCTCAAATTGCGGTAGATAAAGCCCAAACTATTCTGAACGATGCGACTATAAATAGGGGAGATGTAAAAATAAAAGCAGACCTTGATCTTGCAAATATCTATGGAGGAATTAAAAACACCCTTTCAGATGCATATGCACAGACAAGCGATGCGATAAATAAACAAATAGACGACTTTTATAGCGCGGATACAAGTTCTAACCCCCAACTGACCTTTGCGACAAGCGACGCACAGGCAAGGGTGGACGTGGAATGGCAGAGATTTATTGCCAGCGATATCTTAAAAAAAATGAAGCAGGAGATTGATACGCTCCCCTCTGACGGTTTGACCCTGGAAGAAATCTTAGTAAAAGAAGAAGGGTATATAAACCGCATCCGAAACTTCCTTATTCGTTTAGAAGACACCCTCAATAGCGCAGTGAACCTGCAAGCAAGTACGCTTGCAGGTTATCGCGCAAATCTTGCTACTGCGCGGGCGAATGTCAACGCGTCAATCACGTCGCTCACAAACCTACGTCAGTCCATTGCCACACAAAAAATCACAAATCAAAATGCAATTCAAGGAGCTCAAGCAAATTTTAACAACGCGCAAGATGATGTTAAGGCAGAGCAAGCGCAACTGAAGCTCAAACAAGCTGGTCCGACAAAAGAAGAAATCGAAACTCAAGAAGCTCAAGTAAAAGAAGCGCTTGCCCAAGTTGAAAGCGCGAATTCCGAACTATCAAAAACGATTCTCCTATCCCCTATTAACGGCATCGTGACAAAACAAGACGCAAAATTAGGAGAAATCGTTGCCGCAAATGAAACGCTTGTATCCGTTATCGCTCAAAACAACCTTGAGATTGAAACAAATGTGCCAGAAGTAGATATTGGAAAAATAAAACTGTCAGACCCTGTGGAGATAACGCTTGATGCATTTCCGAATGAAAAATTTTCTGGAACCGTGTCCTCTATTGAACCAGGGGAAACAATTGTTGATGGGGTGGTAAACTTCAAAGTGAGCATAGCTTTTAAGGCAAGCGACAGCCGCTTCAAAACCGGCCTTACCGCCAATTTAGCGATTCAAACATTAAAGAAAACCCATGTCCTCGCACTCCCCCAATTTGCAATTATTGAAAATGATAAAGGTACGTTCGTCAAAAAAGTAACAGAAGATAGGACGCAAGAAATTCCCATTAGGCTTGGCGTTCGTGGCAAAGATGGAAATATTGAGATACTCTCTGGGCTCAATGAAGGAGACAGCGTCGTCAATGTTGGCGTAAAACAATGATTTCAGCGCACAATATTAAAAAAGAGTATATCGAGGAAGGCGTTGTTATCACACAAGCTTTGCGAGGGATTTCGCTTACAATACATAAAGGCGAATTCGTAGCAATTATGGGGCCTTCAGGATCTGGTAAATCCACACTTCTTCATATTCTAAGCTTTCTTGATAGGCCCACAAAGGGCACGTATACCTTCTTTGGAAAACTCATGGATGATTTGAGTGATATCGAGCTTGCTGGCATCCGCAATCAAGAAATGGGCTTCGTATTTCAAGGGTTTAACTTGCTTTCGCGCTCCTCGGTATACGAAAATATTGAACTCCCGCTTCTGTACTCCTCGTCAATGCCTCCCAATCAAAGAAGAGCACATATCGAGAACGTATTAGAGTCCCTTGGGCTAAAAGAAAAAATAAAGGTGGAGGCAGGCAGGCTTTCGGGCGGACAAAAACAGCGCGTGGCAATAGCGCGGGCGCTTGTGAATGACCCTGCGGTAATTTTTGCCGATGAACCAACTGGCAACCTTGATTCTACCTCCGGCGCGCAAGTAATGGAAATCCTCCAGAATCTCAATGAAAAAGGCCGGACAATTATTTTGGTAACCCACGAAACGTATACCGCGCAATTTGCAAAACGCCTTATCCGTCTAAAAGATGGCGTAATCGAGGAAGATAAAACACTCACGCGACGCATTCGCTCAAGGCAAGATTTTTTCAAGTGATATGATTTTACGCGACGCGATAAAAACAGCATCCTCGGGATTAAAGCACGCGAAAGTGCGCTCTCTGCTTACCATGCTTGGGATTGTCATTGGCATTGGATCCGTGATTCTTTTGATGTCTATTGGTAAATCCGCGCAGGACTTGATTTTGAACCAAGTACAAGGCGTGGGATCAAACCTCATTTTCATCATTCCGGGCGCAACAAAAGGATCGCGCTTTGCCTCACCTCCTTCGGTGCAAGGAATAGTTATTAAAACACTCGTAAAAAACGACGTTGATGCGCTCAAACGCGAACAGGCGATAGCAAAAATTGCTCCTGAAGTTCGCGGCCAAGCAAAAATTGTCTACGAAAATAACGATACGACAATAAGTTACGAGGGCACGACGCAAGATTTTTTTGCTATACGCAATTTCAAGACCGTTCAAGGATTCCCCTTCACCAACGCTGATGAGAACTCATTCAACCATGTGGCGGTGTTAGGATCCGAAATTACCAATACTCTCTTTGGAGGGCGAAACGCCATAGGCCAGAACGTACGCATTAAAAATATCTCCTTTCGCGTTATCGGCGTGCTTGAAAAAAAAGGATTGGGCCCCTTTGGCGTTGACCAAGATAATCTTGCCATTATTCCCATTTCAGTGGCGCAAAAACAACTCCTTGGCATCAATCATTACAACGCCATTACCATTCAGGCAAACGACGCCTATACCATCGAATTTACTTCGTCGCGAATTTTATCAATACTTCGAAAAAGTCACCATATTCCCTCACCAGATAAAGATGATTTCACTATACGCACGCAAGAAGACGCCGTCTCAATTTTGGGCAACATCACCTCTATTCTCACGGTATTTCTCACGTCAATTGCATCTATTTCCCTCCTCGTGGGAGGAATTGGCATCATGAACATTATGCTCGTGTCCGTGGTTGAACGAACAAAAGAAATAGGCCTTCGAAAGGCCCTTGGCGCAACCAACACCGATATTCTCCAACAATTTTTGTGGGAAGCGATTATCCTTACCTTCATCGGGGGTTTAGGCGGCGTGGCATTAGGATCGCTCCTCACTATTGCCACTTACCTTATTCTCTCACAAGTCCTGCCTACTGGCTGGACATTTGCGCTTCCCGCGCAGGCAATCATCATTGCCGTGGGCGTTTCAGCATTCACCGGGCTTGTCTTTGGTATTTATCCTGCGCGCCAAGCATCGCTCAAAAACCCTATAGAAGCATTGCGTTACGAGTAAAGATAGGCCTTGCCATTATTGGATACTCAAAATTTGGGCGGAGTGTACGCATGCCAACGCCGAACTTTCGTAGATGAGTGGAGTTCGAGGAGAAATTGAGGAGCGAACCGAGATGTAGTGAACGCTACATTGAGGGAGCACCAGAAATTTCGACGAAGAAATACGCCAGATATGTGGACTTCAGGGGATTTGTTTGGAACCACATTATCGTGGAATTAAGAGAGTGGCAAGAATTACAATTTGAGGCAGGGCTTGCATTAGCATAAAATCCCTCAATCGCATTTCAAAACCATATATTCTAACAGACAATGGCGGATTTAGTTTATTGATTATTTTAATGAAATATAATACAATGAGAAAGTAATGGGGAATGCGCTTACTTTATGGGGATATAAGCCATGCAGATGCGGGGAACTGTGGGGATACCGGGTTTATTGATAGCGGGTAAAGCTAAACGTCTTGAGCGCAGGATGAAAGCGCTTATTGCGCTTGGCATAGAATCGTCCCATCCAATACTCAAGAACGACAAGGTTCGACTAAAAGAAGAAAAGGTGAAATGGGAGGAATGGTGTCAAAAAAATGGAGTATCACCTGATAATAAGGAGGAAATGGAGACTGTGGCCGATCAATATGAGATTGAGCTCCTTGCATTTATGGTAAAGGTATTAGAGCGATTGCTTGCATACCCTCTTACTGTTGAGGATGGGAGAATATTCCGCAATCGCAGTAGGCTTATTCTCTATAAGCGAGAATTAGCGATAGCCACAGTGGATTTTTCTGTTGTTCAGATGCGAGACCTGCTCTTTACAGCAGAGAGGCGAATGAAAGAGCAGAAAAAAGATCTGCCGAAATACTGGTAGTATTCAAAGAAAGGAATGGATGTGGCAAGAGCGGCTTTCATAACGCTTCACGGCATTGACGGGTCAGGTAAGAGTGAGGCGGTTGGAGGGATAGTGCAACATTTCGCCCTAAAAGGATTAAGCGTCATAAATTATGACCTATATAAGGTTCATGACCCTAATAATCCTTTTGAACACATTAAGGGTAAAGTGGAAAAAACTGCTTCTCCGCCGGCCCAGTTCGTTTTTTACGTGGCCTCAATGATCTATCATAGCCACGTTATACGGGAACTTCTTAGCAAGGGCAATATAGTGGTAAGGAGCCGGTATATCCAGGACGTTTTGGCTCAGTATTTATATAAGGGAGTGCAAAATGTTCAAGAGATAGTCAAGTTGGCGTCTATTCTTGAGCCTGATCTAAGTGTTATATTAACAGTGGACGAGGAAATACGAAGGCAGAGGATAGTTCAACGGGGAGAAATTAATGATAAAGATAGAGAGGAAAAAAATCCTGCAAGTAGATTAGCGTTTTTTGAAAAGCATCTTCTTGCAAGTGCAACGAGTCGATCGTTTATTATTAATACTTCTCTTCTTTCTATAGAACAGGTGGTTGAAACAATCACTTTAGAAATAGAAATGAGAAGTATTGTTGAGGCATGAAGCCTTTTAGAGCAGTCCAGAGAGAATCTTTCTGGACTGCTATTGTTTTTTCGTGCCCACCGCTTCGTATATATTTTTTATGATGCGGTAGCGAGATTCAATGGAGGTTTTGTAATCAGAGAAGAGAATATTTTTATATCCTTTTTCAAGATATTTTTTCGCCCATTCTAATTTTTCACTATATGTTTGTTTTTTGCAAAGCAACGTAAAGGCTTCGTGGAAAAGTACCTTGGAGGCAGAGTCCGCGGTTATGATAATTCTTTCCTCCACACTCAATTTTTCTGGCGGGAGTTCTTTGCAGTGATTCTTAATACATTTGAGAATGAGCTTCTGCTCCTGAAAAGTAAATCCGCTTTGATGCAGGATATCTTTTGAAATGCGCTCACCGGCGTCTCCATGATCCTCATTCTTGATTTCAAAATCCCTCCCGATGTCGTGCAAAAGGCAGGCAGTCTCCACAAGAGATTTATTTACTTTGCATGTTTTTGCCAATTCAGAACCAATACTTGATACAAACTGAACATGGCAATAATACTCTTTTTCTTTTTCGGTCAAAAGTTTTGTGAGGATTACCTGTTTTAAATTTTCAAAAGATTGCTTGTCCATCTAAATATTGTCGTTATTTGATATATAGTTGCTTTTATCATAGTAGTGTAAATATTGACTGGGGTCAATATTGTCTGTATCATTGCTTGTATTTATGGGGTAGCAAAAATTAATGAGTTCATTGACAATCGGATTAAATAGGAGGTTTATAGTCATGCCAAAAGAGCATGCGTTTAGTACAGAAAAATATGTTTGGACTCAGGTTGCATACATCAAAGAAAAAATTAATGGGTATAATAAGGGCCCGACGTATATAGAATTTGGCGGGAAACCTTTCGGAGATTTTCATGCCGCAAGGGTTTTGCCCGGATATAACGAGCACTGTAAGGCGTTTATACTCCAGGAACTTGGTTTAATTGCAACTGTAGTTATGGTAATCAACGCGCGGGATATATTTCCAGAACCAACCGGGAGGTATCCAAACGGAAGACTAAGAGGAGATTCGGGATTAAGATATCGCGATGAAACTCTGCGTCTCATTGATGAGGCACATACGTTTGGCATTGCCATTAGTAGCGTCGTTATTTCAATATGTCCAAGGAAGTTGAAGGAGAGGGAGATCGAAACGGTTGAGGTATTCCGAAATGCTCTTCTTGGTAGAGGGGTAAAACTCTTTTGTCATTTTGAGATTAGTGAATATCCTCATCTTTCAGTCTTAGAGCAACCGAAGTTATTTTTGGATAACGACGTGGTTGCAGAGCCAGGGGGAAATTTAATCGTGCTCAGCCCGGGAGGGGGGAGCGGAAAGTTCGGAGTGATATTATCTGAACTTTATTATGCTATTCAACACGGGGAAAGTCTCGAATTTAATGAAATTCGAGACTTTCCCCGTGTTTACTTTACCGGAAAACCATCCGCTTAATCTGGCGTTTGAAGCGGCGACTGCAGATTTGCGAAATAAAGTTGTTGGATTAGAGCAGGGGATAACAAGTTACGATAAGGACATTGATAATTTTCCTTTGCTTCAAGGCCTCTACCGCAGTCAAAACATTCACCGGACGCATCCGATTATGCGAATGGAAAATCCCACAGAGATGGGCATAAATGTTATAGAAACCGGTATCTTGAATATGGATGAAGTTATTCGCGCAAGCGGCATAGAAATTCTCCGGCGTTACCAGCGTTACGCCCGGGAATTTGAGAGAGGAGATGAAAAACCAGAGACGTTGGCGCGAACTCTGTTAATTTTGAGGCAGTATGCGGCGCTATATCCTAACATACTGCCAGAAAATTCAATTCCCGTTCACGTTCTTTAGGTCAGCGATAAGAGGGACAGATGCCAGCGCTTCTGTCCCTTGCTTTTTTTGTACGAACTAAGGGGAATCGTTTATGAACAAAGTCTCTGCTGATCAAACGGTTTGGCATATTTCCACATTTGACTTGCACTAAAAGTTGATTTGGGCGGTGAGGGACTCGAACCCCCGTAGGCCTTCCGGCCGCGTGGTCTACAGCCACGAGCAATTGCCGCTATGCGAACCGCCCATTTTATGAATAATGAATTGTGAATCAGGAATTAGAAAAAATCTTCCTTAATTCATTATTCCCTATTCATAATTCATTTCCTGAAGCCAACGGTCGGAATTAATCTACTCCGTCGCGTCAGACGCGACTGCGCGAATTCCAATTGTGAGAACAATTGGAATCACCGACAACCTACGGTTTATCACAAAAACTTCTTGCCGTCTCTACGAAGCCGTCCCTGGGACTTGAACCCAGAACCTACTGTTTATCCCTGCACTTTCTTAATGAGCCATAGCCGGGAAAGGGATTTGAACCCTTAACCTACGGTTTACAAAACCGTTGCTCTTCCGTTGAGCTATCCCGGCGAGTTTAGAAAGTGCGGGATCCCGTATTCTAACCGCCAAAGGCGGAAGAATAATACGGGGCAAAACAGTTGCTCTGCCATTGAGCTAGGACGGCATAGAAGTTTGTGATCCCGAAGTTGTAAGTCGCCCAAGGCGACAACATACTTCTGGGGCAAAATGTTGCCCCACCTACGCCAAGACTTCGGTGGGCAGGTCTGCCAATTGCCTGTCCTCCGTAGTCCCGAGCGTAGTCGAGGGACGAAGGGGGAAGCTACCTCGGCGAGTTTAGAAAGTGCGGATCTATACTGTTTTACCAATTGAACCGATGAGCTGGGACAATTCCGGGTCTTGCGCGCCAAGTTTGAGTGCATATTCAAAACAATTCTTTGCATCCGCAATGTTTTGCATTTGAAGATAAATCTTCCCTAAACGCTTATAGAAATTAGGATTTTTAGGTTGTTTTGCAATAGCTTCAAGTAAATTTCGCTCTTTTTGTTCTAATGCGTGGGCATCGACAATATCAGACTCTTCTTTTTGAGTAGATAGTTCAATTTCCTGCTCCTGAAAACCTGGCGCCGTATTTTGAAGAATAGTAACCTTCTCTGGTTCTTTTACTTTTCCCAACGATTTCGTGAGCAACTCCTTGGATATCTTGTCACGAGAAACGTGCGTTTGGAGTTTATCGAAAAAATCTTCTTTATGCGTAGGGAACTCAAGTGTTTTCAAATCTTCTTTAAGTCCATGGTAGGCTGTTTTTGATTTATGAAAAATATTTTTCCCCCACAAAGTAGCCCTTCGAGCAACGATTCCGCCAAACTTTTTCCCCATTTTGATAGAGAATATCGATGCCTTCATTGCGTGCCGGCCACCAAATAAAGAGACTCTCTTCATATCAGAAGCAAAAAGCTTACTACCCTGAACGAAACGCCAAGAAAACTCCTTTACCATTTGAAAGAAACGCTGAATGATAAGGCCACTCTCTTTTTTACTCGATGCAAGAGAACGCCTAAAAAATTCCTTGCTCTCTTGTTTGTAGGATTGAAAAAAATCCTCTCTCTCCTCTTGTGAATCAATAGGGGGAATCTTCTTTTCTCCTTTCTTAGAGAACGAAGGAGTTATTTTCTTCAAATATATTTTGAACCTTTCTGCAAATTCGGATGAATTTCGCAAAAATGTCTTGAAATTTCCCTTAACTGCTTTTCTTAATTCAAAATTTTGAAGATTGGTTTTTGCAACGATTGTCACAATCCCGACAAAACTTATTATAAGAAATATTTGGAGTAAAACGAACATATGTACTTCGTTCTTAAAATTTAAGAACCTGACCTTCGGTCAGAACCTTGTTTCTCGATGACTCAAATTTAAGAACCTGACCTTCGGTCAGAACCTTTAGACAGCCTCTTAATTTTCGCTCACGCTCAAATTCAAGAAATATTTGGAGTAAAACGAACATAAAAAATGTTTACCCCGCTTTAGAGCTCGAAACGGCTAAATCGAGTAACGCTTATATTCTCTCCCAGCTTCCCTACCGCTTCTCTGATGATATCTTGGATAGTTTTTTTTGAATCCCGAACATATTCCTGTTTTATGAGATCTTGAGTATCGCTTGGATTCATTGCTACAATCTGTAATGCAACTTCTTGAGCGAGCGCCTGGAATTCTCTTGTATTTGCGACAAAATCTGTCTCGCAGTGAATTTCCACAAGAGCGCCGACGCGCTTTGTATTATGGACATACCCTGCGATAATGCCATTTGCAGTCTCTCGCTCGCTCTTTTGCGATACAAGCGCTTCTTGATAATGCTTCTTCAAATATTCCCTTGCTTCTTTTATATCGTCTTTTTTCTCCTCAAGCGCCTGTTTGCAGGCCATAATAGAACATCCTGTCTCTTCTCGAAGTTGTTTAATTAAATGTGCATTCATAGTGTTATTTTGGAGTCCTGCCCTTTCCGAAAGGGCAGGACGGAGAAACGAACCACATCCTTAAGAAACTTTGGCTTTTAGCGTAAAGTGATTCATACTCCTTCTTTGCCGCTCTTAATAGCTTCTTTGACCTTTTCTACGATATAACGAATAGATGTTATCGCATCGTCATTTGCGGGAATGGGGTAATCCACAAGGGTTGGATCAGTGTTGCTATCTATAATAGCGACCACGGGAATATGCATACTGCGTGCCTCTTTAAGAGATAAGGCATTATCATATGTATTAGTGAGGAACACGACATCAGGGAGTTTCTCTAAATTTTTTATCCCCTGCCATTTTTTTGCCATCTTCAGATATTCCTTGGCAAACTCATGGCGTTCTTTTTTCGTATACTTTTCCAATTCCCCAGATGCTTCCTTTTCTTCTAAATCCTTGAAGTGCTTAATTCGTTTTATTACTTCCTTAAAATTGGTGAACGTTCCGCCTACCCATTCTTCCCAAATACCCGGCAAGCCCAGTTCTTGAGATACCTCTTTGATGAATTCTTTCTCCTGTCCTCTTGTCCCCACCAAAAGAATCGTTTTCTTTTGGTGGGCCATATCTTTCAAGTAGTCAAGGGCCTGGGAAAAATAATCGTATGTTTTATTCAAATCAAAGACGTGAATATTCCGATGAGTTCCGTGCAAAAATGGCTTGATGCGGGGGTGCCAACGAGATGTCTTGTGCCCCCAATGTAGTCCCTGCTTAAACATTTCTTTTATCGCCTCATCCTTTTCTCCTAAAAGAGAAGTAGTTTTATCATTACTCGCGTTCATAAACAAGTTTATTTTGAGATTAGTGCTACTTGCAATATTTAAAAGTACCTTCTCCTATGCTTTAGTTTACATCCTAACATAAATTTTTAGCATAATCTTGCAAAAGGTCGCTCGCTTCGCTCACTGTTTTTTTGTGGATCGCTCAAAGTAAATACCTCTTCCTAAATGTGCTTTAGTTTACATCCTAACATAAATTTTTAGCATAATCTTGCAAAA
>OBEQ010787769.1_pt1 | contig 13254 bp, 13 predicted proteins | sample 1670901 | NCBI WGS metagenome assembly OBEQ01 (sample SAMEA104232315, study PRJEB22302) | groundwater metagenome | biome: forest; feature: aquifer; material: groundwater | place: USA | collected 2011-08-07 | depth 5.4 m
GAGCGCGCTGTCCACCACGGCGAGCCGTATCGCCGACGGCCCATGCTGCGGCTCTGGAACGAACGCGAACGGATCGGCAACGATGGCGGGCTCCCCCGCGCGAAAAAGCGCTTCGGCCCACGCTCGCGCCGCCTCTCCTGTCCCCAGAACGACGATGGGTGGCATGCCGCTGAATGATGGGCGTAATCTCGCACTTTGAAAAGGACGAGAGTAACCTTGCCTCAGCCCACGTGACCGCCGCGACTGCCCATAGTGCCACGCCGCAGCTCATGACCGAGCGCGAAGAGCAGCTCGCGAGGGTCTCCTTTTTCGAAGGGCTCACGCGTGAGGCGCTCGCGCTCATCGCGCAGGTCACGACGGAAGAGACGCACGCGACGGGGACGCGCATTTTTCAGTACGGCGACATCGGCGACAAACTGTTCGTCATTCTCGAGGGAAAAGTGCGCATCTCGCGCGAGGTCGCCGGGATGGGAGAAGAGGCGCTTGCCGTGCTCGGGGCCGGTGAGGTCTTTGGCGAGATGGCCCTTCTCGACGAATCGCCGCGCTCGGCCGATGCACGGGCTCACGAGCGCTGCCGTCTCCTCGTCATCGCGAAAGACTCCTTCGACGATCTGCTCTTCTTGCACAAAGACCTGGCCTACGAAGTGCTTTGGAGCTGTGTCCGCATGCTGGCATCGCGCCTGCGCGAGACGAACGACAAGCTGACGTTCTTGTCGACCAGCGGAAAGTTCTGAGCTCAGCTTCGCTGCTGAAGAGGAAAGACGAAGCCGAACACGGTTGCGCGACGTGCCACGGCGAGCCGTTCGATCCGAAGTTTCTTTCCCTAGGGGGGTCATTGAGGAACTTGTGGAGAACTCGCCAAAACCTGGGGCAAGTTGTGGCCAACGTCTGGGCGAGCTCGGCGCCGACATTCGTCCTACATTGGTACCAAACTTGACGCGGTGACGCCTGTTCAGTATCGTGTTCAGCCATGCAGGGGCTCACGCAACGCCAGCAGATGGTCCTCGATTTCATTCGCCAGTCGATCACCGATCGCGGCTACCCCCCAACGCTCCGCGAAATCGGCGCGAGGATGGGCATCCGCTCGACCAACGGGGTGAATGACCACCTTCGGGCGCTCGAGCGAAAGGGGTACCTCACGCGCGAGGACATGAAGTCGCGCGCGCTTCGCCCCACCGGCTTTGCCAATGGCAGCGCGTCGTTGCAGCCCAGCAGCAAGGCGAGCCCGGGAGACCAGGTGCCCCTCGCCCTGCCCGCCAACGACGACGACTTGATGGACGTTCAGATTCTCGGGCGCGTTGCCGCGGGTCTTCCGCTTTTCGCGGAGGAGCAGGTCATCGATACGGTTCGCATCGACCGCGGGCTCCTGAAAGGTGGGCGCGAGGTCTTCGGGCTGAAAGTACAGGGCGACTCGATGATCGACGCCGGCATCCTGAGCGGAGACTACATTTTCGTCAGAAAGCAGCTCACGGCCCAGCGCGGAGAGGTCGTGGTCGCACTCATCGGGGACGAAGCCACCGTGAAGTACTACTACCCGGAGAAGGACTACGTTCGTTTCCAGCCCGCGAACAAGACCATGGCACCCATCCTCGTTCGCGCCGTCGATTTCAAGCCGACGATGCTCTTGGGTGTCGTGGTCGGCGTGTTCCGGCGCATGTAGCGACTCGCACGGCTCTCACACGGCGCTGAGACGGGCTCAGACGGCAACCGACCCCGACCCCGACCTTGACCACCCTTGCCCGGCGGCGTTAACGTCGAACATCACATGGCAATCCGCCTCCTCGTTGGCGCCGTGCTCGCCCTTTCGATTCAAGGGTGCGGGGGCATCTATTACGCCGCGACCGTGAACGCCGCGGCAAATCGCCTGGAGCACGCCAGAGAGGTCGGCGCCGAGCAGCACGCGCCCTACGAGTACTACTTCGCCAAGGAGCACTTGCGGCAGGCGCAAGTCGAGGCGAGCGAAGCGAGTTACAGCGATGCGGCGGCCTACGCGGAGACCGCCGAGGAGTACGCGAACAAGGCCATCGAGCTCTCGCAGTCGCACAAGCGCAAGACGGAGGCGCCGTGAAAGGTCGCGCGGCGTTCCTCGCCATTTGGGCAGTCTTGCTCGCCGCGTGCGCGCAGGGGCCGGTGCTTCGCGGAAAGATCAGCGGCCTTGCCAACGTCGTCCAACAAGCCGAGCACAACGGCGCTCTCAAGTGCGCGCCGCGGGAGCTTGCCCTCGCGAAAGCGCATCTTCGCTTCGCGACGACGGACTTGGACCAGGGTGAAATGTCGCGCGCCGAAGATCATCTCATGATCGCCGAGCCCAACGCGCATGCTGCGCTCGAAGCGAGCCCGGCCGAAAAGTGCACCGACGCGGCGCCCAAACCTGGAGACCGCGACGGCGACGGCATTCTGGACAACGTCGACAAGTGCCCCGACCAGCGCGAGGTTTACAACGCTTTCGAAGACGAAGACGGCTGCCCCGACGACCCGGACACCGACAACGATCGCGTGCCCGACTCGAAGGATCAATGCATGCTCGATCCGGAAGACAACGACGGCTACCTCGACGACGACGGCTGCCCGGAGCTCGACAACGACGCCGACGCCATCCTCGACGCCAAAGACAAGTGCCCGAACCAGCCCGAGGACATGGACGGCTTCCAGGACGAGGATGGCTGCCAAGACCCGGACAACGACGGCGACACCGTGCTCGACGTCGACGACCAGTGCCCGAACACGCCGGGTGCGCCGGGCGGCGAACGCCCTGGCTGCCCGAAGAAGAACAGTCTCGTCATCGTCACGGCGAAAGAAATTCGCATCACGCAGCAAATCCAGTTCGACTTCGACAAGGCGACGATCAAGCCGGTCAGCTACCCGATTCTGAACGACGTCCGCGACGTCCTCCGCGACAACCCGAAGATCACACTCGAGATCCAGGGGCACACCGACAACGTCGGGCAGGCCGCATACAATCAGAGGCTCTCGCAATCGCGCGCCGATAGCGTCCGGGCCTACCTCGTTGCGAACGGCATCGCCTCCGACCGCCTCATGTCCAAGGGCTACGGAATGACCCAGCCTCTGGTAAAGAACGACACGGCTGCCAACCGCACCCTGAACCGCCGCGTGCAGTTCATACGCACCGAATCCGGTCCGGCGAACCCGTAGGGCGGAATCCGACGCCGATCCGAAGCCGATTCCGACGCCGACCGCGAATCCGGCCCCGACCCCGATCCCCACGACCGGCCAAACAAGGGACACGGGCGGTGACGGTTTGTCCGCCCTTCCAACCAAATTCGTTGTATTTGGATGCACCGTGGATCGTACCCCCTTGTCCCGCATTGCTCTTGTCCTGGCCGCGGTTCTCTTCGCTCTTTTCCTCGCCCCGCCGGCGCTCGCGCAGCCGAATAAGCAGGTCGAGGCGCAGGCGAGGCAGGCCCAAAAGAAGGCGATGGAGGAGGACTACCTCACGACCGAATTCGCCAAGGCGCAGGACAAGCTGCAAAAGGCCATCAAAGACTGCGGAACCGACAAGTGTCCCGCGCGCCTGCGCGCAGAGCTCCGACGCGATCTGGGAGTCGTTCAGATTGGCGGGCAAATCAACAAGGACGAAGGGGCGAAGAACTTCGTCGAGGCGCTTCAGAGTGATCCAAGTGTGGCGCTCGATCCCGACTTGAAAACGAAAGAAATCGAGGAGGCCTGGGAGAAGGCCAAGAAATCCGCCGGCAGCGGGGGTGGAGGCGGAGGCGGCGGTGGCGCAGCGCCGGCAGGCGATTTCACTCATACGCCGGTGGCGATGCAGCTCGTGCGCACCCCGGTGCCGATTTACACCGAGTACAGCGGCTCGGAAACGATCGTGAAAGTGCTCGCTCGGTACAAGGGCTTCGGCATGACCGAGTGGAAGAGCCTCGAGCTGAAGAAAACGGGGAAGGGGTGGGGCGCTCTCGTTCCGTGCCTCGACGTCATTCAGGGGGATTTTCAGTACTATCTGCAGGGCTTCAACGAGCAGAACGATCCGGTGGCGACGGCAGGAGACCGCACTCACCCCTATCGTGTGCCCGTCAAGCGCGACAAGATCGAGGGCGAGCCGCCGCACCTTCCTGACCAGCCGCCCCCCACGCAATGCGCCGATACCGGCGATTGCCCGCCCAATTTCCCTGGTTGCCATACGGAAAAGCCCGGTGAGGAGCCGAAGGGCAAAGGCGAAGACGAGGACTGCGAGGAAGACACGCAGTGCGAGAGCAAGGTGTGCAAGAGCGGAAAGTGCACCAAGCCCGAAGAAAAGACGCAGTCGAAGTTCAAGCGCCTTTGGGTCGGCGTCAACGCGGGCGTCGAGTTCATTCTGGTGGGTTCGGCCGAGAACGTCTGCTTGCTCACCCAAGATCGAAACGCGGCGCCGCTCAACGACGGCGGGTACTACTGCGTCAATCCGGATGGGAGCGACTACCCGGACCGCAACGATCCGACGGGGACCCAGAACAAGAGCATCGTCCGCGACGGAAAGACCGACAAGGTGGCCGGCGGTGGCACGCTCGGAAACATTCGACTTCTCGCCTCGCTCGACTACGCGCTGAACGCGAACCTTCTCGCCGGCCTTCGCGCGGGCATCATTTTGAACAACTATCCGGGCGCGGCGGCGGCGAACGACGGCAAGGCGTCGATGCTGGGGCCGGTTCATCTCGAGCTTCGCGGCACCTACGTCATTGGCAAAGACGCGCTGATGAAGACGGGCGTGGCGGGGTACGTCATGGGCGGGCTCGGCTACGGCGAAATCAGCGGTAGGGTGAGCGTGTCGGTGCGCGAGGCAGGCCAAACAGCAGCCAAGCAGGTCGACGCCTGGGCCATGGGCGGTCCCATCTTCGCAACCGTCGGCGGCGGAGTTCGCTACTCGCTCTCCCCTCGCGCCGCGCTCGTCGGTGGCCCGCGCCTCAATATCGGCTTCGGCAACGGTCTAGGCTTGTTTCCGTCCGTTGGTCTCGAAGCCGGCGTCCAGTTCGGGCTGTAGCTTCGCGGGCGACTACATCTCCTCCATCGCCTCGCGCAGTCGGGCGATTCCCTCGACGACTCGTTCGGTCGGCACGCTCGTGTAGCAAAGGCGCGCGCATGTTGCGTAGTCCTTGCCGAACGCTTCGCCCGGCGCGAGCAAGACCCCCTTGCCGATCGCTCGGGCGAGAAGATCGGTGAGCGGGCGGGAGTCGAGGAGCTCGCGGAAATCGAGAAACAGATACGTGCCTCCTTCGGCACGCGAAAAGCGGACGTCGGCTCCGGCGAGCGCGCGTGTGGCAATGTCGCGTGCCGAGCGATACGTCGTTCGCGCCGTCGATGCCCATGTGGTGTCGGCGAGGGCAGCGAGTGCCGCGCGTTGCATCGCGACCGGGACATTGAAGACGGTGTGTACACCCATGCGCTGCGCAACGGCGACGAGGTGCTTGGGCGCGACGGCGAACCCGACACGCGCGCCTGCGAGGGCGCGGCTCTTCGAAAACGAGTAGAGCGTCACCGTCCGCTCGTGTGCCCCGGGCAGTCCGCTGATGGAGACATGAGGCGCATCGAATGCGACATCTGCATAGACTTCGTCCGCGAAGATCCAAAGATTCGCCTCGTGCGCGAATCGAGCGACTTGCTCGAGGTGCGCCCGCGTGAGGACCTTGCCATCGGGGTTGTTGGGCGTAATGAGATACACGGCGCGTGTTCTCGGCGTGAGCGCCGCGCGTAACAGTTGCCCCGCGTCGAGAGAGGGATCGGCATAGAGGCGCGAGGTGAACGGCACCTCGACGGAGCGTGCGCCACATTGGTGGAAAACACCGGGGGCGAGCGGCCAATACGGTGCACACACAAGCACCTCGTCGCCCGGATCGAGAACGCATCGGGCGGCGCAGTAGAGGGCGTGCGTTCCTCCCGCACCGAGCAGCACATCGAGAGAATTCGTGAGTTCGAAGCGTGCCGCAATCGCGGCGCGAAGCTCGGGGGTGCCTGCGGTGGCCCCGTACCGATACAGTGACGGCTCGTCCACGATGGCACCGACACGCGCACCCTCCGGCGGCGCGAGGTAGGTGTCGCCGATGTGCAATGGAATGATTTCGCCCCCCTGCCCGGTGTGCGCGGCAATATGGCGCTCGAGTTCGGCAAACACGCCGGCGCGCATCGTGCTCGCGGTATTCGAAAGGCGGGCGAAGGATTTGCTCATTTCCGAATCGGAGTCCTCAAAACAAGAATGACACCCCCACTTGGGCCGCTCCGGGATACCCCAAACGCATGGTGAGCGCGATTCGCTCCGAAAAGTAATACCGTCCGCCCGCCGCGAACACCGGATGCGGCACGGCCCTGCCGCCGAATGCGAAGCCGAGCCCGGGCTCACCAAACACCGTCCAGTGGGTCGACAGGAAAAAGTTCCACTGCATGACCACCGGCACGTCGAGCACGCCGCTCTTGCCGGGGAAGAAATCTCCGCCTACGCCGATCCCGACGTTGTTGTTGATGGACGAGACAAACCCGTTCTGAACGATGATGAAGGTGCCGCGAAAACCGAGGCCTACGGCGCCATCCTTCGAGAAGGGTCCGAAGCCCAAAAGAACATGGGGCTCGGCCTCGAAGGTGTACGTCGGATGGTCGCCAGGGTTTTTGATGATGGAATCTTCGGCGCGGACCCAGCCCGGCCACATGACGGCAAGAGCGGCACACGCGCGGAAAAGACCCCTCATGTCGCCATTCTACGGGTAAAAAGGGGGCAGCTACAGAAGGAGACACGGATGACGGCCACCAAAGCCCTTGCTTTCGCTCTGATCGTCGCGACGCCCCTTGCGTGCGGCAGGCCCACCACCCCTCCTGCCGTCGCGGCGAGCTCGGACAAGGCGCCGGCACCGCCCACCGCCCTCGAAGCCAAAACCTTTCTGGACCAGGTCGACAAGGACTTGCGAAGGCTTTGGACCCTGCGCGACCGCGCCTCGTGGGTGAGCCAAAACTTCATCACCGACGACACCGAGGCGCTCTCCGCCTTCGGTGAGGAAACGACCGCCGAATACGTGGGCAAGGCCATCATCGCCTCGCGCCGCTTCAAAAATTTGACACTTCCCGACGATCTCGCGCGCCAGTTGACCCTGCTCCGCATCGCGCAAACGGTACCCGCGCCGGCCGACTCTCAAGAGCGCTCCGAGCTCGCGCAGATCGAATCGTGGATGACCGCCGCCTACGGCAAGGGCAAATATTGCCCCAAACGTCTCAACGGCAACTGCCTCGCGCTCGACGACCTGTCGAAGACGCTCCGCACGAGTAGAAACTATGACGAGCTCCTCGATGCGTGGACGGGCTGGCACTCCATTTCGCCGCCCATGAAGGACAAATACTCTCGCTACGTGGAGTTGGGGAACAAGGGGGCCAAGGAGATTGGCTTCGCCGACATGGGCGATCTTTGGCGCGCCGGCTACGATATGCCGCCGGAGGCGTTCGAGGCCGACATCGAGCGCTTGTGGCAAGAGACCAAACCGCTCTACGACGAGCTTCACTGCTACGTACGCGCACGGCTCCGCGAAAAATACGGCAAAGACAAAGTCGCCGATCACGCGCCCATCCCGGCGCACCTTCTTGGCAACATGTGGGCCCAGGAGTGGGGCAACGTCTACGATCTCGTGGAGCCCTACAAGGGTCAGCCCAGCCTCGATGTCACCAAGAAGCTCAAGGAAAAGAAGTACGACGCGGTCAAGATGGTCAAGCTCGGAGAGGCGTTCTTCGTGTCGCTCGGCCTGGACCCGCTGCCAGCCTCGTTCTGGGACCGCTCGCTCTTCACGCGCCCGAAAGACCGCGACGTCGTGTGCCATGCGAGCGCGTGGGACCCGCAATACAGCAACGACCTTCGCATCAAGATGTGCATCCAGCAGACGGAGGAAGACCTCATCGTCATCCACCACGAGCTTGGCCACGACTACTACTTTCACCAGTACTACAAGCTTCCCATGCTCTTTCAGGGCGGCGCAAACGACGGATTCCACGAGGGCATAGGTGACACGCTCGCCCTCAGCGTCACGCCGGCGTACCTGAAAAATGTCGGCCTGTTGGATGAGGTGCCGCACAATCAAAAAGCGCTCATCAATCAGCAGATGAAGATGGCACTCGACAAGATTGCATTTTTGCCATTTGGCCTTCTGATAGACAAATGGCGTTGGGACGTATTCAGCGGCAAGACGCCGAAATCGAAATACAACGAAGCGTGGTGGGCGCTTCGAACGAAGTACCAAGGTGTCGCCGCGCCCGTAGCGCGCTCAGAAGCGGATTTCGACGCCGGCGCGAAGTATCACATTCCCGCCAGTACGCCTTACATCCGTTATTTTTTGGCGCGAATTTATCAATTTCAATTTCATCGCGCTCTCTGCAAGGCGGCTGGGCACACTGGGCCCCTCGAACAATGCTCGATTTACGGAAACAAAGAGGCAGGAAGACGGCTCATGGCGATGCCCCCGCCCGGCGCGAGAAAGCCATGGCCCGAAGCGCTCGCCACTCTCTCGGGCGAGACGAAAGCGGATGCCGCGGCGCTCATCGAGTACTTCACGCCGCTCCGATCGTGGCTGAAGGAGCAGACCAAAGGGGAAACATGCGGCTGGTGAGCGAGAGGCAGATCTCAAGACATGTCCGCCGAACGGCAGCTGGGCTCACATTCCGGGCCGTTCGGCCGCGTCGTCTTGTAGCTCACGGGTTTGGTGACGTCGACGAGCGACTCGTTGGTTTGTCCGCGCAGAACGCGCACCGTGTAGAGGTCGCCATCTTTCAAGTCTTCTTTGGCACTCGCAAGGAAGTCCACGCTGAGTGTCCCGTTGCCGGTCCCGTCGATCGAAATCCGGCAGGTGGCGTCGATCAAGCCACTGACGGAACATGCGGACTGACTGACGGTTCCGCGGGCGCATGAACCGTTCTTGCAAACGGTGACATCCAACGAATCGTTGGCGCTTCGAAACCGAAGGGAACCCTGGAAGTGAACGGTGCTGGGGCAGCTGGCGGTCGCGCAGGATGGGCTCGTGGAACACGCCGAGACGGTGAGCAAAAGAAGGAGCGAAACCCACAGGAAGAGACGCATCGAGGCACAGTCTAACAAAAAAGCTTCAAAGTCGCGTGAGTCCCATCTTGAGCGCGCGCATGACGAGATCCGCGGCGCTTTGCGGTTACGTCATCGAGCACGGGCGCATCGAGCTCGAGGGGAGCGCGGCGGGACTTTTGGCCGATTCCCGCGTTCGCAAAGCGTATCTCGGAGAGGCCGCGGTCAGCTCCCCGAGTGTGGCTCCCACGCTCGCGGGGTGATGAGACGCGCACGCCCATAGGTGAAATACGAGATCACAGCTGCCACTTCTACCAGCGGTACGGTGACGTTCTCTTGACCGCGCAAAATGGACCTAACGGGCTGCGCGATCTCGGCGAGCGAGAGGCCGGCGACCGCAACCTGATAGAGGAGCGGCTGAAAAAGATGGTGGTTCGTGCGATCGAGAACCGTCACGCGCACCGGCGTGTCCCCGCAAAGACTTAGGGCCGCGTGAGCTTCGTGACCAGAGCCGCATGCTGCGGAAAACGGGCGAGGAGCTCGTCGCGTGACGGCATTTCGAAATCGGCGAAATCGAACCCTGGTGCGACCGTGCAGCCCAACAGCGAATGGCGTTCGCCGCTCGGTACCGCCGCTTGCCAAGCACCGGAAGGCACCATGCACTGTGGTCTCTCTCCGCGCGCGATGTCGCGCCCCAGGCGCATCTCGGTGTGGGCACCCGCCTGGTCGATCCGATGGAGCGACAGCGGATCGCCATCGTAGTAGTGCCACACCTCGTCCGAGGCGACACGGTGGAGCGCCGAGAAGGTACCCGCCGGCAGGAGGAAGTAGATGGCCGTATGCGCCGCACGTGCGCCGCGAGGCAGCTCGAGACGCAGCTCGCCGCGGTGCATTTCCTTGTAAAAGCCCCCTTCGGGGTGCGGCGCGAGATCCAGCGCGTCGATGATGCGTTTCGTCTCCGGGTGCATTGGAGATGACGCTAGCATCACTGAAAAGTGCGAAGGCCTCTCCTTCACCTCGTTTCGTGCATCGTCTTGGCAACCCCGCTCGCCCACGCGCTCGACAAGCAGGGAAGCGCGCATGGTGGCTCGGTTGCTGGACCGGACGAAGGCTTCGACATCGAGGGGTCGTTTCTTTACGGGGCGGCCATCTACAACCCATCGTACGCGGCGCGGCCCGCCAATACGGGTCTTGCCCTCTTTCGCTACGCGGTTCACGCCGATTTCGACCTCATCGGGCGACGGCTCTCCATCCCTTTCGACCTGAACATGTTCACCGACCGAACGCGCACAGGGACGAAAAAGCTCATTCCGAGCGAGGGGGATGTGATTACCGGCGTGACGAGCACATGGGAGCTCGGCCCCGGCGCGCTCGAGATGGGCGCACGCGTCGAGCATGATCGAACGCTCGACGCGACCACGGAGGAGCTGCGACTTTCGCCGGACAACCAGACGTACGTGGATCTGCGCGCGCGATGGCTCTACTCCGCAGCAGCGGCCTGGCCGCGCCTCGGTGAGGCGCTCGGAAACGGCGACGTTTCCGGCTGGCTCACCTTCGGCTGGTTCACCGTGAATCCGACCTACGCCGCGCGTCCGGACAACACGGGTAGCGCGCTCTTTCGCTATGCGGCGCACTCCGAGCTTTCCATCATCGACGACCATGTCTCGTTCGGGCTCGATGCCGTGATGTTCACCGATCGTCGCAACGCCAACTTCTTCGGGCCCACCGAGATTGACTTCACCCCCGAGATCATCGGCCGTGTGCCGCCGATCGAGCTGCATCTCGCGTACGAGCGAGACATGCCTGTAGATCGAGGCGGTCTGGTGCAACATTTCGTGTACCTGCTCGCGGGCTATGAGTTCGACTTGGCGCACGACAGGCCCGCACCGCTCGAGACCCGCGGACACATCGTGAGTCCATGACCAACGGGTGAATTGGCGTGCCGAGTGCTAAAAGAAGAGGCATGCAGGTACGCTACGCCGCGCTTTTTCTTGTCCTTGCCGCATGCGGCGGGAGCGTTGCACCCGTAGTGGCGAACTACGGATTCCAGGTCACCTGTCCCGGGGGATGAGCTCACCACTCACGTCGCCGCGCGCTTTGAGCTGCCGGCAGAGCTCCAGGCCGATTCCACGGTTGGCGCGTGTCACGAGGACCCTCGACATGGGCGAGACGCTAGCACACGCGTCGATCGGTCACAGTGGTGGTAGGTATTGATTGCAGCATGACCATCTCGCTTCGCCGCGTTTGCGTGTTCACTGGCTCTCGCCCCGGCGCTCGTCCCGAATACATCGCCGGTGCCCAGGCGCTCGGCGCGGAGCTGGCAGTACGAAAGATCGGCCTCGTCTACGGAGGCGCGAGCGTTGGGCTCATGGGCGCGCTCGCGGATGCCGCCCTCGCGGCAAAGGCCGAAGTCATCGGCTGCATCCCGACCTGGCTCGTGGATCGCGAGCTCGCGCACGACAACCTCACGGACTTGAGAGTGGTCGGCACGATGCACGAGAGAAAAGCGCTCATGGCAGAGCTGTCCGACGCTTTCATCGCAATGCCGGGCGGTTTCGGCACGTTCGATGAGTTGTTCGAGATCGTCACGTGGGCGCAGATCGGTCTCCACGCCAAGCCTATTGGCCTCTTGGACGTCGCCGGCTTCTTTGCGCCCGTCACGCAGCTCTTCGAGCACGTGATCCTTGAGGGATTTGCTGCCCAGGAGCATGCCAATCTGCTCGTCCGTCGCGCGGGCCCGGCCGAGCTCTTGGACGCGCTCGCGTCCTTCACCCCGCCGCCGCTCGGGCCGAAGTGGACCGACATGCGCCGAGCGTAGTCCAACACGAAGCGCACATCTGTTCACCCCTACGCTCCTCCTGCGTTTACGCCGCTACAGTGTTCCGCTACGCTTGCAGTGTGGCGGACCCCTCGCGTACTGGAGACGTGATTGCGGGGAAATACCGCATCGAGCGTGTGCTCGGCTCGGGGGGCATGGGCCTCGTGGTCGAGGCTACGCACCTGACGCTCGACGAAAAAGTCGCCATCAAGTACCTGAAGGCGGAAGCTCTCGAGAACACTGCGGCCGTCGCCCGTTTCGCCCGCGAGGCGCGAGCTGCCGCCAGGATCAAGAGCGAGCATGTGTGCCGCGTGCTCGACGTGCTCGTGGACAACGGCATGCCGTACCTGGTCATGGAGTACCTCGAGGGGCGCGACCTCGACATGATTGTCGAGAAGGACGGGCCGCTGCCGGTCGACGATGCGATCGACTACGTCCTGCAAGCGTGCGAGGCGCTCGCCGAGGCGCACGTGGCCGGCATTGTCCACCGTGATTTGAAGCCCGCAAATCTGCACCTTTCGACGCGCGCAGACGGCTCGCCGAGAATCAAGGTATTGGACTTCGGCATCTCCAAGGTCACGCCGAAGCCCGGCTCGGCCGACGCCGCGATGACGCAGACGTCGTCGCTCCTCGGCTCGCCTCTCTACATGTCGCCCGAGCAGATGAAAGCGACCCGCGACGTCGACGCGCGCACCGACATCTGGTCGATGGGCGTCATCTTGTACGAGCTTTTGACCGCGTTGCGCCCGTTCAATGGCGAGACCATCCCGACCATTTGCGCGATGATCTTGTCGGAGCCTCCCGCGCCTCTCGGCGCGCATGTTCCGGCGGCCATCCAGCACGTCATCATGAAGTGCTTGGAAAAGCGGCCAGACGACCGTTATCAGACCATCGCGGACCTGGCCGAAGGATTGAGGCCGTTCGCCCAGGCGCGGTCGATTCTGTCGATCGATCGCGTTGTGCGCGTCATCGGCGCAAGGAGCGGCGCGATCGCGCCGGTATCCGCGCCGCGTGTTTCAGCGGCGCCCCCGCCACCGCCCTACCCGATTCAAGCGAGAGCGCAGGAGGTGTGGGGCGCGCCGACGACGGAGGCATCGGTCCAGATCCCGATTCCGCTTTCGCAGGTAGCCGGCACCCAACACGCCTTCGAAGCAAAGATCTCCGACCGCTCGCCGCGCGTGGGACGCCTCGTTTTATTTGCCGCCGTACCCCTCGTCTTCATCGGGATTGGCGCTGCGGTCGTCCTGAAGGTCACGAGCTCCCGTCCGAAGCCTCCCGACCCTGTTTCGTCCATTGCCGCATCGCCGAGTCCGAGTCCGGTTCCGAGTCCGAGTCCGAGTCCGAGTCCGAGTCCGAGTCCGAGTCCGACTCCGACTCCGACTCCGACTCCGACTCCGACTCCGACCCAAGTCTCGGTGCCGATCCCGAC
>OBEQ010839803.1_pt1 | contig 13252 bp, 16 predicted proteins | sample 1670901 | NCBI WGS metagenome assembly OBEQ01 (sample SAMEA104232315, study PRJEB22302) | groundwater metagenome | biome: forest; feature: aquifer; material: groundwater | place: USA | collected 2011-08-07 | depth 5.4 m
AGCAACAAGTAAGCAGCGGTGATCGCCAGACAAATAATAGGTACGAGCATTAAAGCCAATTATAATCTAAATGGTCGGGGTGGCCGGATTTGAACCGGCGACCTCACCGTCCCGAACGGTGCGCGCTACCACTGCGCCACACCCCGATTGACAGATCAGATTATATCACTAACTATCTATGGCAAAATTTTTAAACAACTTACGGCAAACCATCCGCGGCGCCTGGCTGGTAACCCGGCGCAGCCTGCACGTCCTACGCAGTCACCCCCAGATATTGATCTATCCCTACCTGGCGGTGGGCTTCATCTTAGTTACCTCACCTATAGTTGGTCATGTAGTGGTCGGCTTATGGCGCCACGTCGAGACGCCACGGCTGGTCGGCGAAGTCAGCCAAGCCGCGCCGCATCAGTTGCTAGCCCATCTCGGGCTGGTTGGCTTCTCAGTTTTTTACGCCTTGCTCGTGACAGCTTATTTTACCTGCATGATCTCGGCTAGCACCCTGGCCGAGCTACGCGGCCAGTCGCCATCGCTGTTTTACGGTCTCAAAACGGTGCTGCGTCGCTTCGACCGGGTGACGACTTTTGCCCTGCTGGCCGTCTTCTTTTTCCCACTTGGTGTGATCGCCCAGCGGCATAAAATGAAGAGTCTCAGGGGTGTCTGGCAAGCCATTAGCAGCTCGTTCTCGCTGAACATGACACAGCTGGCACCGGCCATCATGGCCGGCGACCGAGGCGTTTTTGCGACCATCAAACACGCCGTCGAGACCCTGGGTCAGCTGTCCAAAGAAAGCCTGGTCATCCGCATCGGCACCTTTTTAGCCATTCTGCTGCTCGGCAGCCTGAGTTTTTTGCCAAAGCTGATTGCGACTTGGCACTTCAGCAGTACCACCGCCCATGCTGTCGGCTGGATCATCACGACTTTGCTGGGCGCCGCCAGCTACATAGCGCTTAAAGTTATCAGTACGGTGGCTACGACCACACTCTACCACCAGGCCGTCAGCCGCCAAAAATAATGGTCGAGATGAACTTCCGCTTCTCGAACTGTTCAATTATATCGCAGAACAACCGTTGGTTTTCGAGCGGGCGTACCGAGACCTAGAGTACGCTTACGCTTCAACCAGGGGCGGCCTACTAGAGGAAATAGTGTTATAATAGCGCTTAGGAACACTAAATAAAGGGCATATTATGGGCAACCAAGCCGACGCAGCCGATGAAATTGGCCAACTGGCGGACACCACACCGACACCGCCACAAAATAGTGTGGCAGAACCAACCGACACTGGCGGCCAGACTACGCCACCAAATATGACCGTAACGGATAGCGACGGCAACACAGTCCGCTTGAACGAAGATGGTCAAGGTCCAAGACTGCCTGTTAGCTTAAACAGAAAGTTCTAGGATTAGGCCTCTCGAACTATGGCGTACCCCGAAGAAAAAAAACAACAATTTATAGAGTTGCGCGCCAAGGGCAACAGTTACGATGCCATCGCCAAAGCAATAGAAGTTAGTAAACCGACGCTTATAAAGTGGAGCGATGAACTATCGGAGGAGTTGGCCAACTATAAGGCCATTGAACACGAAGCGCTGCGCGAACAGTATTTGGCCAGTAAAAAGCACAGGATTATTGTTCAAGGTGAACAATTGATAGCAATGCGGAAAGAGCTGGCCAAGCGTGATTTTACAGATGTGCCGACGCACAAGCTGGTGGAATTGGTGGCCAAATTATCGGACAGTCTCGCCAGCGACGAGGAACCGATAGAACTTACGGCCGAGGGGCTAAACATGCTTAAAATCACCCATAGTTGGGTTGCCTAAAACTTTACCGAAACTTTGCCAATATAAACTTACTGTCTTGTGCTATCACCTAAGACCACAACAAATTATGAGCTTAGGTGTTGCCCCCAGATTAACGCACTGGGGTATTTCAGACCCGAAGGTCTTGCGGCCCTATGGGCGGTGGTGCTTCACGCTTCGACCGGAGACTGCTCCGCGAGGCTTTCGCGTAGGGCGCGAACCCATTCGGTGCGGCTCTCGGCACGCTCGACCTCTTCCACCTCGTGCTCGAGGTGGTAGTCGATGTCGCGCATCAGATGCGCGAGCTCCTGCTCCCTGTACTCCGAGCCGTCGAGTTTGACGGGTGGGGTGAGCGGGTAGCCGCAGTCGAACCTGATGCTCTCCTCGAGCTGCTCGAGCATAAAGCTCTTGAGGTTCTCGTGGTCGGGCGTGGGCGGCGTCCAGCGCTCGACTTGACGCTTCATCTCCTCGTAGCGGAAGTGTCGCTCGTTCTTCTCGATGAGGCTCGCGATGTACTCCGCCCGCTGCTGCTTGTAGAGCTTGCGGGCGTGCCATTCGGCCTCGGCGTCACTCCACGACAAGACCCGCCTCCGCTGCACCCGCGCCCTCAAGAGGGCCTCGGCGTGGTAGTTGCTCGGCAGGAACTGGTCGGGGATAGGCGCATCCCACGGGTCGTCACGCATCTCGATGAGCGCACCGAACGCGCGGGCGCACTGGAGCACGAAGGACCTGGAAGCTGATGTCCCTGCCTTCGTAGAGCGCTGATGTGTAACCGCTGGGCATCTCTGCCAGCCTCCTTTGTACTTGTCCCTCCGGATGAGAAACACTTTAGCTATATTAGCATAAAAACTATATAATTGCAAGTATATCAAGGGGTTATACTTTTATAATGCGGTCCATCGAAACTGAATTAAAACCTGGATTATTCTTTTCGCCAGCCATTTATATGGCTTTTTGGCAAAATGCCATTCTTAAGCGGTTTGATAAAGCCACGGTGCTAAATAGCCAAGAGCTTAAGCCCTATCGCGAGATGTGGGTGGGCGCAATTATTGCCGCATCGCAGTCGCTGAGCGGCACGAAGCACTATGTTGGTTTACCCGATGACGAGCCACCTGATATTGATGTCGTTCGGCTTTTGGATACGGATTTTAAGGGTAAAGCTAGCACTAAGATGGAGCGCCTACTGATTGAAGTAACCAGATGCAATTTTGATGCAGGCGAAACCATAGTCGGTCAAATAAAGAAAAAGAATAAGCCGGCCTATGCGGGGATGAGGCTAGCGGTTTATGTTCACGGCAACGACCGAGGAACAAAGTTTCAAGACATTTTTGATGCCCTGCAAAAGCTAAAGCCAGTGTTTTCTACCGTTTTAATAGTTGGGACCGTAGATGTAGCTGGCGGCTTGCTTTTAACCAAGGGTTACTTCGGTGTTACCGGCGTGTGGCCTAACAAGGGTCAGACCCTAGTGAATATCAACAACCGGAAAGCATTTTTTAGGCACCCCGAGGTTTTTAGAAAGTCCAGGCTCGCTACTGGCACCGAGTGGGAAGATTTAGGGTCGCTTATACTAAAGCCACCCGAATTAAAGACCTCTAAATAGCTCGGCTATGCTTACTCCGAGCTTTCTAGCGATTTTACTAAGCGTCCCTAGGCGCGCCCAGCGCTTGCCGGTTTCAATATAGGCTATGGCCACCACGCTCATACCAATATCGTGGGCTAACGCTTGCTGCGTAACACCTTTGGACTTGCGGACTTCGGCTACCCGCCGGCCGAAGGCTTGCATCAGTTTTTGTTCTTGTGGACTTGGCATAATCATAGCCTAGTTTTTATAAACAGAGAGTTACATAAACTATCTGTTTATTTTTCAATAATGTTGTGCTACTTTTACAGAGAGGAATTAAACTAGGAGTTTATAAATGAATTGGTTCAAAAAGCATAAGATTTTGACTGTAATACTTGCTTTAGTCCTGGTGGGAATAATTGCCGGTGCAGCCGGTGGCAGTAAAACCAATAATAATGGTAGTAGCGGCACCAAAGCCTCAAGCAGTGCGGCCAAGCAATACCGCTTTAACGATAGAGCCGACAAACAACCGACAGATGTTGAAGTCTTGCCGAACGAGGCCGCGACCGTCGGCGGCGTAAAAATGACCGTTACATCGGTTAATTATGCCTCCAGCCTAGGCGAGTTTCAGACCGCCGACCAGGGTAAAACTTACCTGGTGGCCAGCGTAGGGCTTGAAAATACCAGCAATAAGACCCAGAGCTATAATGAGTTTGACTTTCGCGTACAAACTGCCGGCGGCCAAGTGCTAGATGGCAACGCTACAACCGTAGACAGCCCGCTCAGTTCGGGTGATTTAGTGGCAGGCGGCAAAGTCTCCGGCAAAGTTGTATTCCAGGTGCCGGTTGAGGATGGCCACCAGTACATTATTTGGAAGCCAGGACTAGCCTCTGACCGAGCGATTGTTCAGGTAAAATAGCACTTTGGCCTAAGCAATATCCAAAACGCCGCTATCGGCTTAAAATTAGGTTATGGAACCAACCACAGGGGGCAGTAGGACGATAGATGAGCTTTACGACCTCTTAAGGCTATCAGTTGACCAATCGAAGCTCGAAAATCTTAACCACACCCTGCTCAGCTACGCCATTTATGCCCGCAAATCCACCATCGGTGACGAGCGGCAAGAGCATAGTATTGAAGACCAGATTTTTTATTGTATGGAGCGCGAGGTCAAACCCGACAAATTAAAAGTCGTCGCCACCATCAAAGAAAAAGGCTCGGCCAAAGAACCAGATATTAGGCCGCTTTTTCGCCAGCTTCTAGAGGATATTAAAAGCGGCACAATAGATGGAATTATTGCGTACGACCCCGACCGGCTGTCGCGCAATATGAAAGAGGCAGGCGAAATTATTGACCTCCTCGACAAGGGCGTAATTAAAGACCTGCGGTTTGCAACCTCAAAGTTTGAAAACAGCCCGACTGGCAAAATGCTACTCGGTATTAAGTTTGTGCTATCCAAACAGTTCTCAGAAGCCCTCAGCGAGACCGTTACAAGGGGTAATGTGCGGGCAACCGAGGAGCGTGGCGTATATTTGGGCAAGCGTGTTCACGGTTACCTTATAACTAAAGACAGGCAGCTAATGCCTGACGGAAGTAACTTCGTGACAGTCCAAAAAATGTTCGAGATGAGGCTTGGCAGCGCGTCCCAGACCACTATTGCTGCTTGGGCAAATAAGCAAGGCTACACGGTACGCTGGAAGGGCAGACCGCCAAAACCATTCAAATGGAACAAGGCCACGGTCTCCGACCTCCTGAGGGAGCCTGTGTACGCGGGGGTGCTAAAATACGGTAAAAGTGTGGTCAAACTCGGTGACCACTATGAATTTACGCCGGCCGTCAGCGTCGAAGATTTTCTAACCGTTAACAAAGCCAAAGACTTTGCCTCGGCCAAGCTAAAATCGGCCTACCAGGGCGTCAAATCAGGCTCTATAAGGGCTAATTTACTCCGAGGGATGGTTTTGTGCGGCCAGTGCGGCAAGCCAATGTCATCGGGCATCACTTCTAAGGCATTGAGCGGCGGCGTGCGGACTGAATACTATTATTACCGCTGCAATACCGAAGACTGTGCTAATCGCAATAAAAACCTTCGAGCCAAAGTGGTTATCGGTTTCGCCATTGACACGCTTAAACAGTACCTTTTTACCACCAAGGAAAATTACCAGCGGTATGTCGCCGACGCTAAAGATGATATGCAGGGTAAGAGGAGTGAGCTAAATGCTATTATCGGCGCACTCGCTAAGCAGTCGGGCGATAAAAACCTAGAGTATAAGCGAGCCAAAGAACAGGTGTTAAAAGACCCAGACGGCCTCGGCAAGCACTATAACCTCGACGAAATTAAAGCCGAGCTGGGCAGCCTCGAAAGCGATTTGCAGCTCGCCAAAACCAAGCGTGAAGAACTAAAATCCAGTGTCTTAACCTACGAAAAATATCTTGAACTGTTTAGCAATATCGGCGAGGTTTTAGAAGTTAGCGTGACTAAAAGCGTCAATATGGCGGCACTGGACGCTATTTTACGAAAATTCTTCTCGAACTGGACTGTTGAACTCAGCGACCAGCCGTCAAAACAGTGGTCAATCGCTAATTTTAACTGGCAAGAGCCGTGGAACGGCTTCGTTAAAAGTGGAAATGTAGTCCTTGGTCGGGGATGCCGGACTCGAACCGGCGACCTCGCGCTCCCAAAGCGCGCGCGCTAATCCAACTGCGCCAATCCCCGAAATAACAGATTAATTATAGCTGACCTTTTGTTGAATTATTTCTAATAGCTCGGGAAATTTTGTAAAGCGTAGGCCACTACGCGAAACGCTAAAATGTTGAGCATTTGGTATAAGCACAAACTCACCTCCCAGTTTGGTATGCAGCTCTCTGGCTTGTTTAAGCGGGCATATCGGATCATCATCAGAGTGCACGATAATAAACTTATCTACCCTTTGTCTAATCTTGGTAAAGTCAAACGGCTCAGTAAAAAGACCGGCTAGCGTGGTCCAATCTGGGTCCTCGGAAAGTTCTTTTGTGAAAGAACCGACTAAAATTGCGGTGTTGATTTTTGTCTTTTTTGGTAGAGATTGCAGTAAGGAAAGAATTTCCACTGCACCAGCTGAATGACCAATGACTAGATTCTTTTCGAAGTCCCATCCGGAATTTAACAGAAATTTAGTGCCTTGTCTGGCGCTGGGTCGATCCCACCCCGGCAAATCTGGTACCCAAACCTCCCAGCCTTGCTTCTTGAGTCCCGTTTTTACCCAATCATACCAGTTGCTGGTGTGGTCGGAGCCTTTTCCGTGTAGGACAACCGCTTTCATGCTTTCGCTCTTTATTTAGCAAACTCGATGGCGCGGGTTTCACGGATGACGTTAACTTTGATCGTCCCTGGATATTGCATCGTTGACTCGATTTTATTGGCAATGTCGCGAGCCATCTTAATGGCTTGCAGGTCGTCGATGGCTTTGGGCACCACAAAAACGCGGACTTCGCGGCCGGCGCTAATGGCGTAAGCCTTTTCGACGCCGTCGAAGCCGGTGGCGGTATTTTCCAGATCTTTCATCCGCTCGACGAAGTTCTCGGCGCTAATGTTGCGGGCGCCCGGCCGGGCGCCGCTGATGGCGTCGCCGACTCGCACAATCAAGGCTTCGACAGTCGTCGCCTCCATATCGTCGTGGTGGGCTTCGGCGGCGTGGGCCACCTCTTCCGGCGCGCCGTATTTACGCAGCATCTCGCCGGAGATGTGATGGTGCTTGCCCTCGACTTTATGGCTGAGGGCTTTGCCGATATCGTGGACCAGCGCGGCGTATTTGGCGACCTTGCTATCGGCGCCGAGTTCCTCGGCCAGCGTGCCGGCCAGCTGGGCCATTTCCACAGAGTGCTTGAGGACGTTCTGGCCGTAGCTGCTGCGGTACTTGAGCTCGCCGAGCAGCTGCAAAATTTCCTTGGGAATGCCGACGATGCCGACTTCGCGGGCGGCGTCTTCACCGGCCCGGACGATGTCTTTTTGGACCTGGGCTTGAGCCTTGGCGACGACTTCTTCAATCCGCGCCGGGTGGACCCGGCCGTCTTTGAGTAGCATTTCCATCGCCTGGCGAGCGACTTCACGCCGCACCGGATCAAAGCTGGACAACACGACCATACCCGGCGTTTCATCGACCAAAATATCGACGCCGGTGGCCCGCTGCAGGGCCTGGATGTTGCGGCCCTCCTTACCGATGATGCGGCCCTTCATCTCTTCGTCTTCGAGCTTGATGGCGCTAACCGTCCGCTCGGCAGTCACGTCCGAAGCCATCCGCTCCATAGTGGTCGTCAAAATGACCGCCGCTTGCTCCTCGGCGTCTTCTTTGGCATCGTTTTGTAGCTTGGCGACCAGACTGAGCAAGTCATTCTTAATATCGCGTTCAGTCATGGCCATTAGCTTTTCGCTAGCCTCGGCCTTGGTCAGCTTAGCGATTTTTTCGAGCTTCTCCTGCTGGTGGCTACGGATCTCGCGGATCTCGTTTTTGAGGGCCTCGACTTCGTCTTCGGCCTTGCGCAGGCTGTCGGCGCGCTTATCCAGATCGTCGAGCTTTTTATCCAAGTTCTCTTCGCGGGCCACCAGCCGCTGCTCGATTTCCTTGATCTCGGCGCGGCGCTTCTGCTCATCTTTGCGGGCCTCGTCAACGCGTCGGTCAGCATCTTCGCGGGCCTTTTTAATTACTCCTTCGGCGTCTTTTTTAGCTTTGGCGAGCTCCTTTTTAGCCTCTTCTTTGGCCTGATTGACGGCTTTGCCGGACAGGCGCCGCGAAGCGTAAACGCCACCGCCGCCGCCCACGATTAAACCCACTATTGTCAGCACAATAGTCACTACTATCATCGTTTCCTCCCCTGTTGGCTGCCCTTCAGGCGGCGGTCGTCACTATCACTTCTTTAGACCCAGCCTGCTTTTGGACAGATGTTTCAAAAATTTACAAAAATTAGGACTTCCCAAATCTCATTAGCAGAATATCCTAGTTAAATAATACAACCTCGGCGCGATTTAAGCAAAACGGCTAACTGCGAACATGAGGGCGGCGCCAGCGACCGTCAGCATCATGGTCAGGCGCGAGGGGTGCTTAGCGTGGGCTTCGGGCAAGATGTCGCTGGCGCCGATGTAGAGCAAAAAGCCAGCAAAAAAGCCCAGGTATAAAACTAGGCCGGTCTCCGACAGATGGAACAGCCGGGTGGCCAGCACGCCGAGCACCGGCGCCGCGGCGTCCAGCAGTAGCAGGCCAAAGCTCCGCCGCGGCGTATTTTTATTAGTCAGCATTAGCGTCACGGTGTTGAGGCCGTCGGTGAAGTCGTGGGCGATCACGGCGATGGCCACAGCTATGCCGACGGCGCTGCTGACCTGGAAGCCCAGGCCAATACCGACGCCGTCCAAAAAGCTATGACCAGACAGCGCCAAGGCCGAAGCTAGCCCAACTTGAGGGTGCTTATGCTCGCCGTACTCCAGCTCGTGGGCGTGGTGGATAATCAGGTTCTTCTCGATGATATGAAACAACAAAAAGCCGACTACCAGCGCCACCATGGGCACCGTCCGGCTGAGATTATTTTGGCCGACGATCCGAAAAACCTCCGGCAAAATGTCAAAGGCCACCACGCCCAGCAGCACGCCGGCCGTGAAGCCGAGAATACGGTGCAGACGATCGCGGTTTTTGAGCGCCGTCAAACCGCCGAGTAAAGTCGACACAAAAGTCGACGCTGCAAAGAGAGCTGGTAGCATTATCTTTTCTTTCGGCTAACGTTGGCCTGCGCACCGTAACTGGGTTTAACAATACGGTTGTTTTGACCCGACCGCAAGGCCGCCAGCCCCTGATCAAGCCAGTCCGAGCCGCCGGTACCGACGATCGGAATTTGCAGTGAGTAGGACAAGGCATTGGCTACGCTGGCGCCGATTCGCAAGCCGGTAAAGCTGCCCGGCCCGCTAAAAACAATCACGCCTTCGACATCACTTAGCTGTTTGCTCGCTTGTTTGAGCAGTTCATCGATTTTAGTATGGATAGTTTCGGCCAGCTGGCGATGGGCCCGCCAGCTTAAAACTGCCACCTGCTTGGCGCCGTCATAGAGATGCAGCTCGGCGGTCGGTTGATCAGTGCGGATAGCTAAGCTCAGCATTTCAGGCCTTGACCGTCTGCCAGTCGGACTCCAGTTGATCGACCAAACCGACCGCCGTGGGCGGATACTCGATTACGATCCGGCGCTGGTCAGAATCTTCAGGCAGCGGCTCGAATTTGACCACCCAGCGCTCGGCCGGCAGCCCTTTTTGCAGCTGCTTGGCCCACTCAATCACGATTATGCCTTTGGGATCGGCCAGGGCTTCGGCCAGCTGATCAGCCAGCACGCCCGGCTCACTCAATCGGTAGAAATCATAGTGGTAGAGCTTGCGGCCAGCCCGACCGTGGTAAATGCGGCTAAGCACAAAGGTCGGGCTGGCCACCGTATCGGCGCTGCCCAGGCCACGGGCCAGGCCGCGGACGAAGGTCGTCTTGCCGCCGCCCAGATCGGAAACCAGCTCAACGACCTCACCGGCGCTCAGCCGCGCCCCGAGCAATTCGCCTAATTTCTCGGTGTCGGCGGAGCTGGTGGAGACGGTTTGCCAGATCGTGGCGGTACTCATACAGGGCATATAGTACGGCCAGGCTGCCCACGCCGGCAAGCACCAGCGGGTGCAACGAGCTGGCTTTTTTGGGCGCTGGCGGTGGTGAGTTGGAGTTGGTTGCTTTTGAGCTGGTCGCTGAACTGCTCGGCGGTTTAGTAGTTGAAGTAGCCGCCAGCTTTACCGAGCCGGTGCTGGCCTTGGTGGCCGGGGCTTTTTTAGGCGCCGGCGCAGCTATTGGCGTACCGACGCTCAAGGATTGAACCGTCAACGGCTGGTTGATGACGTTAGCAGCATTGGGCGTGGTCGTCGTGCTCCAATACCAAGTGCCGTTGGCCAGCGCCCAAGCCTGGCCCTCCTTGGCCGTGCTGTAGACATCCGATTGGCTGATAACCGCGCCAAACGGATCGAGCAAGCGGGCCTGGCCACCACTGTTGGATAAGCTCAGGCCGGTGTCGATGCTCGTGAAGGCCAGCCAGCCGTTGGCCGGCAGCAGCGTACCGGCCGGGAAGTGATAATCGTGGACAGTGGTAGTGCCGACCTCGAGCGTGAAACCGGTTAGATCAAACGGCACTGCGTTCGAGTTATAGATTTCGATAAACTCGTCTTCGCTGTCGGTTTGGGGTGAGGCCGGGTTGGGCAGTAGCTCAGTGATTTGGGGCGCCGCCAGGCCGACGTCGGCCGCCGGCAGCGCCGGACCGTCAGTCTGACTGGGGCTGGGGTCGGCTGTGATGATGGTCGCCGGTGGCGGCCTGCCCGGCAGCAGCTGGTTACCAAGATTGAGCGGGCCGGGCGTAACAATGCCGGCGACCGTGACGCTCAACTGACAAGTATTACCAGGATCGACGTCGGCCTGCTGCCAGCCAAAACTCGGCGCGCTAGATGTACCTTTGTTGATGCGGTACCAGGCGCCGTTGGGATCGGCCGAGTTGCTCGGTACACCCGCAATCATGCCGGCCGCCGGATTGGCGCCGCTGCTCCAGGAAACGGCATCGCCGGCGGTTTGGGTCAGCAGTCCAGTGCTCATCCCTACCTGGACTACTTCCAAGAAACCGCCGGCATCATTCAGACTGACGGCTAATTTACTGGTGATGGCAGCGCCGCAGGTGTTGCCACCGCTGGCGCTGAGTAAAACGGTCTGGCCGGGCGCCAGGCTGGCGGCCGGCAGCTGCTGGGTTGAACTGCTGACGCCGGCCGCCAGCGGATTGACGTTATTAAAGACGTACAGCCAGTAACGGCTGAGGTCGGCAATCGCCACGTTGCTATTATTCTGCAGCATGACGAATTCGTTGCCGGTAATTTTGAGTTCTAAAAGAACCAGCCCCGGCGGCGGGGCCAGGGCTGGTGCAGGAGCGGCTGCGGTGGCGAGCTGGGGGGTTAGCTGTCTAGCCAACCCCGCTAGCATAAGAAATATTAAATAATATTTCTTCATAGTCGCTAGTTTTGCCTAGCGCCAGTCCAGTGTCAAATGCTGGTGCTTATTTTAAATTCATAATGCGATTATTTTCCGCTGCCTAAAGCACAACAACCGCCCGGACGGGCGGGCTTTTGGTGACTTTTGGTGCCAAAAGACCGATAATAAGCTCATGCTACTGATGAGCGGGAGCCTCAAGGATCAGCCGATTTTGAGTCTGCACCTGGGCGTGCCGGTCGGGCGGGCGATTGAGCCGATTATCAACCCGCATAACCTCAAAATCCTCGGCTGGTGGTGCCAGGAAAAAGGTGCCCGCGGCCGCTCCATCCTGCTGGCTGAAGAAGTCCGCGAGCGCCTCGAGCGCGGGCTGGCCGTCAATGACGAGTCGGCCTTCGCCCAACCTGATGAGCTGGCTCGCCACCGCGAAATTCTCGACATCAAGTTTGAGCTGATCGGCAAAGCCGTCAAAACCAAGCGCGGTAAACTCGGTAAGGTCAGCGATTACGCCTTCGACAGCGAAGGCTTGTTTGTCCAGAAGCTGTACGTCGCCCGCTCCTTTTTGAAAGGTTTATCCAAAGACGCTTTGATTATCGACCGCCGCCAGATCATCGAGATCACCGACGACTATATCCTGGTCCGCGACACCGATGTCAAGGCCACCGAGACCGAGCAGGAGCTGGCGCCGGCGACCGAAGCCGCGCCGGCCGCCTGACTTCATTGATTATCCTGCTACAAAATACGTCCGATCGGACGTATTTTGTAGCAATAGAAAACTTGGTCTCATCTGTATCTCTGCGTCAAAAATTGTCCGATCGGACAATTTTTGACGCAGGCCTAAACGTTACTAACGCTAGATTAGTCATCCGGTTGATCTATTGATAAAGCTTCTTTAACAGACTGCCAGGCGAAGCCCTGCCCGACCAGATAACTCTTTAGCTTCTCGGGGTCGCGGCGGTAGCGCGGCAGGCTTTGCTTTTTGGCGATCAGTGCCTTAAGGCGGTCGAGCTCATCACTTGGCTGATCGCCAACCAGCTCCTCAACCACTTCCCGATCCAAGCCTTTCTTGAACAGCTCGGCTCGGATGGCCCGGTTGCTCTTGCCCTTGCGCTGGCGCAGCTCCAGCAGCCAGCGGCCGTACTTGGTATCGTTCAGGTAGCCGCGGGTCGTAAACTCGCTGACTAAGCTGTCGATGGTCTCCGGCTCCGCTTTCTTGCGATAAAGATAGTCGCGCAGCTCGCGCGTGGAGTGCGGCCGGTTGAGCAGCCACTCCAGCGTCCGGGCCCGCAGTTTGCCGTCGGCGCTCGTTTTCTTGAGGCGCTTAACATCGGCCGGGCTCAGCTCCTGGCCACCCTTCAGCTTCTGAGCTACCAACTCATCGAGGCTTAAGCTGAAGCTGTATTTGCCGTCGACAAAAATACTCACCCGCTCCGGATTCTTAACCTGAGCTTTCAGAGCCGTAATTTTCACTGAAAGAAAATTCTACTCGGCTTTGGCGGCGGCGGTGCGGGTTTGCTCGACGATTTTCTCAAGCACCTTGGGGTTGTCGCGCAGGTACTGCTTGGCGGCCTCGCGGCCCTGGGCAATTTTCTCGCCGCCGTATTCGTACCAGGCGCCCATCTTGGTCACCACCTCGAAGTTGGTCGCCAGATCAAGGACGTCACCTTCGGTGCTGATGCCCTCGTTATACATGATGTCGAATTCAGCCTCGCGGAAGGGCGGCGCGATCTTGTTTTTGACGACTTTGACCCGCACCCGGCTGCCGATCACCGCCTCGGCGGTCTTGATCTGGGAGATGCGGCGGATGTCGAGGCGGACGCTGGAGTAGAACTTCACGGCGTTGCCGCCGGGGGTCGTTTCGGGGTTGCCGAACATGATGCGCAATTTTA
>OBEQ011461497.1_pt1 | contig 13251 bp, 15 predicted proteins | sample 1670901 | NCBI WGS metagenome assembly OBEQ01 (sample SAMEA104232315, study PRJEB22302) | groundwater metagenome | biome: forest; feature: aquifer; material: groundwater | place: USA | collected 2011-08-07 | depth 5.4 m
CGGGGTGGTGTGCATCGAAGTTGGGGGTGTGGGGTATGTGGTGCGGACCCCCTTGTTTGCACTTGCAGTGCTGCGTGAGAGCGGGCGCACTGACATTTCCCTATTTATCCACACCGCTGTGCGTGAGGACGCGATAGACCTTTTTGGCTTCCCCACCGAGGCCGAGCTGTCTTTTTTTAAACAGCTGATGAGTGTCTCGGGTATCGGCCCCAAGACGGCGCTGGGGATTATGAGCGTCGCCGATACAGCGACACTCAAGGCAGCGATAGCGCGCGGCGAAGCAAGCGCGCTTACGAAAGTATTTGGTATCGGCAAAAAAAATGCCGAGCGGCTGGTAGTCGAGCTGCGGGACAAACTTACACAACAAGAAAAAAATAACCCCTCACCGCTTGGAGCAAGCCCTGATGTCGAGGTGCTCGAAGCCCTGGTAGCTTTGGGGTATCGCGCCGAGGAGGCACGGGTGGCGCTTAAAGACAGTGCCGGTGTAGACGCGCGCGAGCGGCTAGCGGCAGCACTCAAACAACTGGGCACCCGAGCAACCGTATGAGGAGCCTCATTCCAAAAAAAATCTTAGGTTTGTACCACCTGTTGTGGGCGTACCTAGGCGCGGCTTACTACGGCTTCCCCTCAAAAAAAATCTTTGTTATTGCGGTAACTGGCACCAAAGGCAAATCAACAACCGCCGAGCTTATCCGCGCGATACTGGCAGAGGCCGGCCACACAGTTGCGCTTGCCTCGACCATCCATTTTTGCATAGGGGAAGAAATCGAGCCTAACCGATTCAAAATGACGACGCCGGGGCGGGCTTACTTGCAGAAATTTCTGCGCCGAACAGTCGACACAGGCTGCACTCACGCGGTTATCGAAATGACATCCGAGGGTGCAGTCCAACACCGCCACCGCGCCATCGAGCTCAACGCGCTTGTCTTTACCAACCTGCAACCCGAGCATATCGAGAGCCACGGCTCGATCGAAGCATACGCGCAGGCAAAACTCCTGCTGGCTCGGGCATTGGAAGGCTCGCCCAAGCGGCCGCGCTATGTGGTTGCAAACCGAGACGACCACTACGGAGAACAATTTTTAGCAGCCGAGGTAGAAGTGCGGGTGCCCTTTGGGCTCGCCGATGCCGAGCCCTACACCGCCGACGACCACTCGGTGCGCTTTGTATACAAAGGCGGAGATTTATTAACCGCACCGTTGCCAGGATTATTTAATCTCAAAAATATCCTGGGGAGTATAGCCTTGTGCGATGCAATGGGTGTCTCGCGAGCACATATAAAACGCGCGCTCGAGCATATTACACCCATTGCCGGCCGTGCCGAGCGCATCGAGCGGGGGCAGAATTTTACCGTGGTGGTCGACTACGCGCACACGCCCGACTCGTTGCGTGCACTATATGAAACCTTTGGGAATCACAAAATCATTTGCGTGCTCGGCAACACCGGCGGCGGGCGCGACCAATGGAAGCGCCCCTTGATGGGCCGAATAGCCGAGGAGCACTGTGCGCAGATTATTTTAACCAACGAGGACCCGTACGACGAAGACCCGCAAAAAATTGTCGAGGAGATGCGCGCTGGCATGCGCCGAGAACCCACAATAATACTCGATCGCCGGGCGGCGATTGCCTACGCAGTGGAGCTTGGGCAGGAAGGCGATGCCGTACTTATAACGGGCAAAGGTACCGACCCCTACATTATGGGGGCACGCGGCACCAAAGAACCCTGGAGCGACAAGGCGGTTGCCGAGGAAGAGCTGGATAAGCTGCTGCACAAAAAATCAAAAACGCAGTAATATGTACCTATGGCAGAAGCACCAGAGAGGCCCGGCCACCCCTTAGAATTAGCGCTGTTTTTGGGCGCGATACTCGTTGGGCTTGCGGTGCTTTGGTGGGCACGTGGCGGGCCCGGGCGCGCCAGCCTGCAAAGTATATTTCTCTCTGCACCACCAACCGTGCAAACCCCTAACCAATAAATAAAATGATCAACACATTCCCACAACTTTTGGTGTTTGGTTTTTTTGCTCCGACTGTGCTGCGGCTTGTTGCAGCTGGGGTGCTTTTATACGCCGCTCACTACCACTTTACGCACCGCGAGCACATAGCGCGCACACGTTTTCCCATTGTCGGTGCAGGGGCGTGGATTGTTTGGGTTGCCCTGACTGCCGAGGCGCTTGTAGGACTTGGGCTACTTTTTGGCTACTACACACAAATCGCTGCACTCGTTGGTGTAATTATCGCACTCAAGCAATTGGTCTGGGGCGGCAGATATCCGAGCTTTTTCTTTTTTCCTCGTTCAACCTCTATTTTACTTCTCATCATTATGCTGTCGCTGCTCTTAACGGGGGCCGGAGCGGTGGCACTCGACCTGCCGCTCTAATATGGAGGCAGTTGTAGTCCTCCACAACATCCGCAGCGTGCACAATGTCGGGTCGATTTTTAGGACGGCCGACGCGGCTGGCGTGAAAAAAATATTTTTGTGCGGCTACACACCCACACCAATTGACCGCTTTGGACGGCCAAGAGGTGATTTTGCCAAAGTGTCTCTCGGTGCAGAAAAAAGTGTTGCCTGGGAACAGGCTAAAACGCTCGCGTCGGTAGTTAAAAAATTAAGACAAGAAAAATATCTGATTCTCGCAATCGAGCAGAGTAAACACTCGACCTCTCTTTTTGACTATCGCCCACCAAAAAATAAACCATTTGCACTTATCTTAGGCAGTGAGGTGCGTGGGCTCTCACCAGCATCCCTAAAACATGCCGACACGGTTTTAGAAATCCCGATGCACGGCCACAAAGAGTCACTGAACGTCTCGGTTGCCGCCGGCATCGCCCTATTTACCCTGTTGCACTAGTGTCGGGAGCGTGCGGTATACTAGAGATATTAGTAAATAGTATTTTTTTGAGATGGATAAAAAACACTTTAAATGCTGGTGCTGGAAGGTGCTGTGGGGCTTGGGAGTGCTCTCATTTGTCTTTGCCTGGGTGGCGGGGATGCAAGGCCAGATATTGGGCTACCCAAATGCCGTGTGGTTTTGGAATGCGCTGGTGTTTGGCGTCTTGGCAATCCCTATAAAACTCGACTGCAGCAGTTGTGGCGTCTGTGGGGTGAAGTAAAAATTAATTGGTCTTTTGTCGTCACAAGTCGACTTTGCTCGTCAGCAAAGCCGCCCGCGACCCCAGCTCGCGGTTTTGCAAATGCAAAACATCGCTGCGCCTCGGCCAAAAGCAGAAAACCTCCCGCAAGGGAGGTATTTCTGTCTTTTGTCCGCCCTACTACACGACGTCAGAACCGCTTTCATGCTAGCACCGACGCCGCCTTTCGTCGCTGTGATTAAAAGTTGGTAACAAAGAAAAAAGCCGCCTTTGTGGAGGCGGTACCTGTACTGCTACTTTTCGTCGCGGAAATATGCTTGGGCCTTGTACATATCCACGCGATGGCCGCTTTCGGTAACGACGCCAAACCCACCTTCGGACGGTTTGGCGAGGTGGCCGCTGTTGTCGATACCCCACTTGGAGGCAATTTTTTCGATTCGACCGCCCACTTTGACATGCGTGGCTTCTCTAACGCTGAGGTTCTTCATCTTCTACCCCCTGGACTGGTTGCGATCAAAGTAAATTGCGCAGTTTCCGAGGAACTTGTCTCGCGGGAGAGATAGGGCTCGAATACTCTTCCCCTCCGGCAATGTACGTAAGAGATTGACCCAACAGCGTCGGTTGCCAGTGTTGTTAAGTTCGGTACGAAACGCAGTGCGTAGGTTCATAATTTCTTGGCGCAGTTGCCCAAGAGTCATGGCTTTGATGTCCTCGTCAATTCTTCGGCTCATGGCTTACTCCCAACAAATCCAAAATCAACATACCAAACTATTTAGAAAATGTCTGCTCCGCTAGCTGGACGATGTTCAACCCTCGCTAGTCACTTTATAAGCCGCTTGTTATAACCCAGTGATACCAAATACTCGTAAGCATTCAAAACCTCTCGTGGAATATCCTGGGCGATTTGAAAGCCTTTTACAGGATATTCTTTGATGCGCTGCAGATCGCCCACCATCGCGTGTATCCAGTGCTCGTCGTGGTTATTGGTCTCATTCGGGTAATCTTTCATCGAAATGGGTGGGGATGTCACAATAAGCTCTACATCTGGCCACCATACTTTGCCTGTCGCATATGTGCGCCGCTCCATATAGGGCTTTTGCACAGCGGTGACGATCTTGGCGTTAATTCCACGCTCATTAAGGAGCTTCGTGGCAAACTCGTAGTTTTGGCCTGTATTTTGTGATTGGTTCTCGATCAATATCGCACCCTTTGGTACGCCCATCTTGAGTGCGATGTCGGCAAACACTTCTGCCTCTGTGGACCCTGCAAACTGTTCTCTGCCTGGTTTTTGATTGTGGATATCACCAGAGCCTGAAAAGATAATAACGGGAGCCCAGCCGTCTAGGTAGAGATGGACGGCATATTCTACCACACGCGTGTCGCGATTTCCGAGCACGAAAATGACATCAGCCTTCTTTATCTTGTGGCCCATGTGCATATAATCCCAAATGGTTTTGAGTGCTTCCTCTTTTGACATTGTAAAAAGTATAACAGGTTCGAAGTCCTACTCGGGGTATCAAAAACACCTTACAAAATAAGGGGCTTTTATGTTGGTCCGCCCAGTAGGATTCGAACCTACGACCGTCTCCTTAAAAGGGAGCTGCTCTACCAACTGAGCTATGGGCGGAATTTGCACATTCTACAACGTAAGCGCAAACCGCTCAAGGAGCAGCGCGAGGTCGCCTTGGCCGCGGTGGGAGTCGTGGTAGAGCACAACGAGTTTGCGAGAGATTTCTGTTAGCTCTGCCCGCGAGTATCTGCCCGGGCGGGCGTCGCTTAACATCACCCGCACCTTCCAGTGCAACATCCCGGCCAGCGCCTCGGGCGCAACACCCGCACGCGCGGCCTCAAGGAGCGCCAACCAAAGGCGCCGGCGGTCGCGCACGGCAAACACATTGGCCAGCGCAAACACATTAAACTTTTCTTTTTGTACCTCTTTTGCAAACACCTCAATTTTTGCTCCCGCTTTTTGCAGCTGGGTAGTTGGCGCTTTGAGCAACTTTTCTTCCTCACACACAAACGTGTGGGGTGAGCGCACAAAGACCTCCGCCAAATCTAAAAACTCCTCTTGCCGTTCGCTGTTTATTGCACCAATAAGTAAAAAATTTCGTACGCCGCCAAACAGCGCCTCGGTTGAGGCGAGAGTGGTGAGCTCTTCTACACCCATCTCTTCCCACTTGAGTTCCTCCCCGTGACCTCTTTTACCAACTAATACTTTTAACATACAGAGTTTATATCGACTTCATATCACCCCAGTGTGCACCCACCTTGCCCTCGGCGCTAAACGGTATGCCGTTTCTCTCTTTTTCTGGCAGGACGCTCTCCATAATTTTTTTGATGCGCGGCGCACATTCAACCACTCTTTCATTTACAATTTCAAACACCAACTCGTCGTGCACTTGCAGCAGCAGGTGGACATCCTTCCCCAATTTTTCTTTTTCTATCCACTCACCGATTTCGACCATCGCGAGTTTTAACATATCGGCCGCCGTGCCCTGCACCGGCGCGTTTATCGCCGCGCGCTCGGCGGCAGCACGCACAAAGGGTATGGTTGATTTAATTCCCTCGACATAGCGCCGTCGGCCAAAGTGCGTCTGCGTGTAGCCAAGCCGTGCGGCATCTTGTTTAACCTCGCTCAAATAGGTTGCCAAGCGCGGGAACGCTGCAAAGTATTGGTTGTAAAAGTCTTGGGCCTCTCCGCGCGTAGTGCCCAAGGACTCGCGCAGCGCAGTGACCCCCATCCCGTAGAGGATGCCGAAGTTTATAACCTTGGCGCGGCGGCGTTGCTCGTATGAGACATCCTCGGCTCGCACACCAAACACGCGCGTTGCAACCTCGGTGTGGACATCACGGCCGCGGCGAAAGATATCAACAAGCGCCTCGTCACCCGAGAGCAGCGCTGCAACCCTCAGCTCGATTTGTGAGTAGTCGAAGGAGACTAGTTGCATCCCCGGGCTTGCGACAAAGGCGTGACGGATAGCGCGCCCCAACTCGCTTTTGATTGGGATGTTTTGCAGGTTCGGGTCCTTCGACGCCATACGCCCCGTTGCCGCACCGACTTGCACGTAGCGGGTGTGCAGACGGCTCTGCGCGTCGAGCAGGGTTGGGATAGAGTTTATATAGGTCGAGAGGAGCTTGGAGAGCTCGCGATGTGCCAAGATGTCGTCGATGATAGGATGTGCTCCTTTGAGCTTCACCAGTTCGGCCTCGCGGGTTGAGCGTTGCCCACCGGCAGTCTTCTTTTTTGCAATCAGCCCAAGCCGGTCAAACAATACCTCGCCGAGCTGTTTAGGCGAGGCGATATTAAACTCCCCGCCCGCCAGCGTGTAAATGCGCTTGGCGATATGGTCGAGCTCGGCTGTGTACTCTTTAGAGAGCTTCTCGAGAAAATTTTTGTCGACCAATACCCCGCGCGCTTCCATACCGCGCAACACCGGAGAGAGTGGTAGTTCGATCTTTTCATACACAAAAGAAAGTCCTTTGTCTTTGATTTCCACAAGCAAATGTTTGTGTGCTTCGGTAAAATCATTGCTCTCCCCCACTCGCAAAATGTCCTCGAGCTCGGGCTCGGCTATAGCAGCGTCGATGACCGAGACAGCAAGAGCAGCTTTTTTAAACTCGTCTTGGTCGACGACAAAAGAAGTTTGAGGGGGTCTGTCGAGCGCGACGGCGCGAGCACCGAGCGAATTTTCAGCAGAAAATTCGCGTGCCCCCGAAGACTTACTTGTGTCGGGGGCACTCTCCGGCGAAAGAACACTTTTAACCCGCGGCACCAGCGAGCGGAAGTCAAACTCGGCCAACATATCAAATACTTTTTGTTGCTCGGCCCCCTCGCGCCACTCTTGCTTGGGCAGAACAAAGCCAATTGGAGCATCTCGCCGAATCTCGGCCAATGTTTTGCTAAACTCGGCTTTTTCCTCCCCCTCCTGTAACTTTTTGACCATCCCCGCTGGCACGCCGGCCGCCAAGACTTTGGCAGAATCTTTTTTGAGAATTTTGTATAGGTTCTCAATTGTGCCAAACTGCGCAATCAGTACACTCGCCGTCTTCTCGCCGATACCCTTAACTCCGGGGATGTTGTCGCTTGGGTCGCCGCGCAGGCCTTTGTAGTCGGGCAAAAGTTCAGATGCAAAACCAAATTCCTCCAAAAAAAGCTTCTGATCGTACAAAATCAAATCCGCAATCCCCTTGCGCATACGGAAGACGCGCACGCGCGCACCCTCGAGGAGTTGCATCATATCCAGGTCGCCCGAAGCGATAATAACTTCTACGTTTTCTTCACTTTTTGTTTTTTCCACTATCGTACCTATCACGTCGTCGGCCTCAAAGCCCTCGCACTCGTAGCGTGGGATGCCAAACGCATCCAAGACATCGCGGCTGCGGATAATCTGGGCCACAAGCGCGTCATCGGTTTTTGCACGTTGAGCTTTGTATTGCTCAAAAGCAATATGCCTGTGGGTGGGGCCCGGCAGGTCGTAGGCAGCAACAATATAGTCGGGCCCCAGGTCGATAATGGCGCGCACGAGTATTGAAATAAGCCCGTACAACGCGCCCGTGGGTTCCCCCTTACTCGACGAGAGTTCGGGTAGCGCGTGATATGCGCGGTGCAAAATCGCGTGCATATCCAAAACCACGAGGCGTTTCCTGTCGTTCATACCACCTCAATATACCGCTCTCCTGCGGCTGCGTCTTGGGAAGAAAAGTTGAGTACGAGGTCGGGGGTTGGGAGTACGCCTTGTAGGCGCTCGGGCCACTCGACCACAACCAAATTGTTGGGGTTATCTAAAAATTCATTAGGGTTGAGTGCTGCAAATTGCTCGGGCGCGTCGAGGCGGTACGCGTCGATATGTATGAGCGTGCTGAGCCCTTTGTAGTTGATTGGGTACGACTTCATCAACACATAGGTTGGGCTTTGTACAACTTCGACCACACCCAACTGACGCGCCAGTGCTTGCGTAAAGGTTGTCTTGCCTGCACCTAAATCGCCCTGCAACGCAACTAGCGTTGCACGCGATTTATCCTGAGCAGATGCTAAGGGCCCTAATTGCGCCAACACGTTCTGTGCAAGCACATCCAAATCTGCCAGCGCTATCTTCTCCATTGAGCCAGTGTAGCAAATTACGCGCTACAATATACGTATGGTGCAATTTGCCGATGCTGAGCAAGAAAAGCGTATAGATTTTCTCAAAAAGCGCGAAGAAGAGGAGCTCGCCCAGATGCTCTCTCGCAAATACGGCGTCGAGTACATCGACCTCTCGCTGGTGGCGGTCAATTCCGACGCGCTGCGCCTGCTACCGGAGGAGCAGGCACGCGATGCCGAGGTGGCGCTGTTTGGACAAGTGGGCAAACGCTTAAGCCTTGCTGCGCGCGCACCCGAAAACCCTAAAGTAAAAGACATCAAAACAAAACTCGAGGAGCGCGGATTTACCGTGGCGGTGTTTATGACCTCGCAGGAGTCGCTTAAGCGTGCATTCGACCGCTACGCTGATATCTCCTATGCAACCGAGTCTAAGGCCGGGGTGTTTGAGCTCTCGGGCGAAGATCTGGAGGCCTTACTCGACAAAGTTGCGAGCTTAGGCGACATCGGCACATTAATACAAGAGGCTATCGTGATGAAGCGGGCGTATCGCATCACCCGTATTTTGGAAGTGATTCTTGCCGGCGGCTTGGCAACCAGATCTTCCGATATTCACTTCGAGCCAGAGGAAGGTGTGGTGCGTTTGCGCTACCGGCTCGACGGGGTGCTGGTTGATGTGCTGACATTCGACCATGAGACATATCGCCTGGTGCTCTCGCGGCTCAAACTACTCTCGGGGCTCAAGCTCAACATTGTGAGCGACGCCCAGGACGGGCGCTTTAGTGTCAAAGTAAAGGGCGAGGAAATAGAGTTGCGCACTTCGATTTTGCCGGGCAACTATGCCGAGACCTTGGTGCTGCGCATCCTCAACCCAAAATCAATCGCAGTGCCACTTGAGGAATTGGGGCTCGAGCCAAAGCTGCGCCTGCGCATCGAGAAAGAAATCACCAAACCAAACGGGATGATACTCACCACCGGCCCCACCGGAAGCGGCAAAACAACAACGCTGTACGCGTTTATGCGCAAAATAAATAGCCCGGGGAGTAAAATAATTACAATTGAGGACCCGGTCGAGTATCACCTTGAGGGCATCGTACAAACGCAGGTCGACAAAAAAAATTACACCTTTGCCGCAGGGCTGCGCAGCGCCCTGCGGCAGGACCCCGACATTATTATGGTCGGCGAGATCCGTGACGCCGAGGTGGCCGAGGTGGCTATAAACGCGGCTTTAACCGGGCACCTCGTCTTTTCGACCTTACATACCAACGACGCGGCAGGAGCCTTCCCCCGCCTTATCGACCTTGGCATTAGCGAAAAGGTGTTGAGCTCGGCGGTGAGTGTCGTGTTAGCCCAGCGCCTGGTGCGCAAACTCTGCCCCCAGTGCAAAAAAGAGCGCGCTGCAACCCCGCAAGAGCAGGCACTTGTCGACCGCTATCTTAAAGATATTGTCGACCGCACATTGGTACCAGAGAAAATAACGATGCTGTGGGAAGCAAACCCGCAAGGCTGCGCCGAGTGCCACGGCCGCGGCTACCGCGGCCGCATCAGTATTTTTGAAGCAATATTTATGGACGCCGCGATTGAGGAAATCTTGCGCAGCAAACCCAGCGAGCGAGAAATTGCCGAGGCGGCAAAGCCGCAAGCAATCCCCACTATGGAGCAAGACGGTGTGATAAAAGTCTTGCGCGGCATCACGTCTTTGGAAGAGCTCGGCCGCGTAGTCGACTTGGAGTTGGTGTAAAAAAGTGTCCTCGCAAAACACAAAACCCGCGCGGGTCAACGTTGCGCGTTGAAATGGCGGGAGTAGAGTTGAGAGGGCTTGTCCTGAGCGAGCGAAGAGAGTCGAAGGGTCAAGCAGGCGTACCTCTAAGCAATAATCTTTTTGAACCAGTCAAAAAGCGGATGACCGTCGCTGAGGATAACACTCGCAGGCGCCATTACAGCGCTGCCAGGGTGTCCTTGTGATGGCTCCAAACCCGTGGAGGCTCATTGCTTAGAGATATGCACGCTTGACGCGCGAGAGATTATAAAAATAAAAACTCCCGCAAAAAAGAGTCTACAGAGAGGTTAGCATACTATTGATTTTATGTCAAGCAAGGCGCCCGCCCCCACCAAAGAGACCTTTCTCGACCAAACTCTGCGGCCTGCCTCGTGGGGCGAGTACATCGGGCAAGATGCAATCAAAAATAATCTCCATATCTTGCTTGCAGCGGCGCGTGAGCGCGGCAACCCGCCCGAACATATCCTTTTTTATGGGCCCCCGGGGCTCGGCAAGACGACTCTGGCACATTTAATAGCCCGCGAGTTGGGCAGCTCGATGCGCTCGACCTCGGGCCCGGCCATAGAGCGCGCAGGTGACCTCGCTTCCCTCTTGAGTGGGCTCGAAGCCGGTGACATTTTGTTCATCGACGAGATACATCGGCTCTCGCGCACTATTGAGGAGATACTTTACCCGGCGATGGAGAGCGGTGTTTTGAATATTGTGATGGGCAAAGGGCCCTCAGCACGCGTGATGGACCTGCCACTGCCGCCGTTTACGTTGGTTGCGGCCACCACGCGCGTGGCCGACCTCTCGGCGCCATTGCGTAGCCGCTTTTCAGGCGGGATATTCCGCCTCGAGTTTTACTCGGAGGATGACATCGCACACATAGTCCACCGATCGGCAAAGATTTTAGGTGTGCCAGTGGAGGAAGGTGGCGTACGGGAAATAGCGCGGCGCAGTCGCGCAACACCGCGCACTGCAAACTATCTTTTAAAACGCGCTAGAGACTACGCGCAACTCAAACGTGTCCCACTCTCGGAGTCTGTGGTGGCCGAGGCATTAGCGATGCTCGAGGTGGATGAGCTTGGGCTCACGCCACTTGATAGAAAATTATTGCTCGTGTTGATTGAGCGCTTTGGCGGGGGCCCTGCCGGAGTGGGAGCGCTCGCGGCCGCGCTGGCCGAGGAACCAAATACCCTGTCGGAAGTGCACGAGCCGTTTTTGTTGCAGTTGGGGCTTATCGAGCGCACCCCGCGCGGCCGAGTGGCGACAGCCGCCGCCTACGCGCACGTGGGTAAAGTGATACCTGCCGACCTCAACGCAAAACTTTTGTAAAGAAAAACGAACGGGGTTACCGTTCGTGTTTAAAAACCGATGTCTTATCCAAACCTGACGAACACCACGAGGCCTATCGCCAAAAGGCAAAGTGCTATGAGGATGTCTCGCACGAGCGTGCGACTCCGCTGGCTCCGTTCGCGAGACATCTTTTCGTTCGCGTCCGCAAGGTCCTCTTTATAGGCCACTTTGCTCTCCACTAGTAAGCCGCGGTGCGGCAGAATATCCACAAACAATATACGCCAATTTGTATTTATTGTCAAAAAGGTTTTGCAAACAGGGCTGCACAAATCTATACTGGTGCTATGTCCGGGCATAACAAGTGGAGTAAAATCAAACACAAAAAAGCCGCAACCGACGCGCAGAAGTCGAAAATTTTTAGCAAGCTGGTGCGCTTTATCACAGTCGAGGCAAAAAAAGCCAAGGGCGACCGCAACTCCCCTGGCCTGCGTATGGCGATAGAAAAAGCGCGTGGTGAGAATATGCCGGCCGACAACATCGAACGCGCAATCGAAAAAGCCTCGGCAACCGCTGGCGACTTAGAAGCGGTCGTGTACGAGGCGTACGGCCCCGGTGGTGTCGCGCTTGTTATCGAGGGCTACACCGACAACCGCAACCGCACTGCACAAGAAATCAAATTTATCTTAAGCAAAAACAATTCTGCTCTGGCTGCACAGGGCGCGGCGATGTGGGCGTTTACCAAGGGCGAGCAAGGGCTAGTGCCAAGCACGACGGTCGACCTCGAAGACGCCGACCTCGAAAAACTTTCCAAACTTGTGGAAGAATTGGAAGAGCAAGACGACGTGAATAACGTCTACACCAATGCCGAGTAAGCTACAGCGGGTCTTGGCGTTTGACCCGGGGTTCGAGCGGCTTGGGGTCGCGGTGGTTGAGAAAACCCACTCGACTTCCTTCGATAGGACTCAGGATAAGTCGCTCGGGGCAAGCAACCGGAGAGAGATATTGCTCTACTCTGCGTGCATCCGCACTGATGCAAAAATTGCGTTTGCACAGCGCCTGCTGATATTAGGAAAAGAAGTAGAGGTGTTGATAAAAAAATGGAAGCCCGACGCGATGGCACTCGAGGATCTTTATTTTGCAAAAAATGCCAAGACCGCGATGAAGGTTGCCGAGGTGCGCGGGATGTTGGTGTATCTCGCTGCAACCCGTGGGCTTGCGCTCTTTGAGTACACACCGCTCCAAGTGAAGGTCGCGGTGACGGGCTGGGGCCACAGCGACAAGCGCGCAGTTGCTGTGATGATTCCCCGCCTTATCGCCCTGCCAAAGCGGGTACGGTTGGACGACGAGCTAGATGCGATTGCAGTTGGGCTTACGTGCTTGGCCTGCGAAGCCTAGGCTTCGCAGGCCCTCGCCTACGAGAACCTGTGCCGGTAGGCAGGAGCTTTGACAAATTGCGAGATATCCACAGGAAGTGTTTTGCACAGTTGCAAAGAACAACAGGTTTGGTACAACACTGATTGTACTGGGCTCTGCGTAATTAAAAACTAGTATTGTTGATGTATGCAAGACGAGTTTGCACCGGAAGAGTTTGCGCTCGACGAAGAGGAGGCCGAAGAGGTTGAAGGTGCGGAAGAAAAGGAAGACGAGGACGAAGAGGAAGACGAGGAAGAGTTGTAAAAAATCCCCCATTTGGGGGATTTTTTATTTAAGAGTAATTTTAAGAAATCGGTGCTTGCCGATGCGCAGTGTGTCTCCCGCTGCTATTTCGGTATCGATGCTTTCAATTTTTTTACCGCTCGACACCAAAGAAACTGCGCCTTGTTCAACCAGCCGGCGTAATTCGCTCACTGATATGTCAGTGACTATCTCGCGCAGCTTGCCAGGCGGCATAGTAGGAGCATCCTCCGGCACACCACCGTCGCTAAACGTTGCAGTAAAATCATCTTCAGCTTTTTGCGCCAACTCGGCGCTGTGGTACATCCCCACCAACTCCCGTGCCAGGCGCATTTTTGCTTCTTTGGGGTGGGC
>OBEQ011820719.1_pt1 | contig 13250 bp, 9 predicted proteins | sample 1670901 | NCBI WGS metagenome assembly OBEQ01 (sample SAMEA104232315, study PRJEB22302) | groundwater metagenome | biome: forest; feature: aquifer; material: groundwater | place: USA | collected 2011-08-07 | depth 5.4 m
CAACTTCTGTACATCTTTATCTTTCAAGAGCATATTCATCAATTCATCTGTACTCGATCTCATCTTAATCCCTTCTTCATGTTTCTGTTCTAATTCCATTGCATACTTCAAATCAAGTATTCCGCCGCATTTATTACAATGTTTACTGTCAAAAGCATTGATACAATCACATCGCACACAAATTCTTGGCAGTATTTGAGATTCTTTTTTCTTTTCTTCTGTTTTAATACCATTCATTGTTAATATTGCATCATCAACTTCCCTCCCGCTCATGTGAACATACGTTGATGGCATGTCTGAACCTTGAATCCAGCCAAAGTATTGATTCATTTGAAATTCAGTCAAATGATTTGCCATAAATGTAGCACGAGAATGTCTAAATAAATGCGGATTATATCTTTTATTAACTTCTGCTTTTCTAAATAACATTCTTAACAAGAATCTAATTGAATCATATCTTACCATCTGTTTATTATTTCTGCTGCCAATATTTATCCATAATGGCGAGTTAGGATTATTCTTATAAGGATGGTTGTTAATCCAAGTAGATAAATAAGGCGTACTGCTGATTAATCGTATTTTTCTGCTTCCTGTTTTTCCTTTTAACATAAGAACAAGTCCATATTTATCTATTGTCACATTTTTTAATGATAAACCGCCAATTTCCCCGATTCTTGCACCTGATTCCCATAATATTGAAATAAATGCTTTATCTCTTGGATGATCAGCTGACTTAATTAATTTTTGAATATCTGTTTCTGTGAGCAAATCTTCTTCTGTGGGTGTCGGTCTTTCAGTTTTGCTTATTTTAATATTAATCCAACTAACAATCTCAGGAAAATCTTTTGTTCCACAAAGCCATTTATAGAATCGTCTAATCATTATTTTATACATCTGTTTAGTATATGGTGAATAATCGCTTTTTTGCTGTATTTTACTTATGAAACATTTGATATCACTGATATCTGCTTTATCTAAATCTTTATCTAATCCTTCAGCAATCTTGGACATTACATGCATATATCTTATCAATCTTGGTTTGGAAAGATTCTCAAGAATCAAAGCTGAATTAAAATCAGATATCAATAGCTTATTTCTATCTGAAATATCTTTATTTCTCAGATATCTTATCGCAGATTGATATTGTTTGTCAAAGTTGTGTATATCCATAGCAGTACCTCTATGAAAAAGAATCTTACTTAATTAGTTTGTAATTCATTTGTAACACTGTAGAAAACCTGCGGCTTCGGAATTGAAATACAAAGCCTCAGGAGAGGATTGAACTCTCGACCTGTCGCTTACTAGGCGACCACTCGTACCGCTGAGCTACTGAGGCGAATAATAGCGGAATTTATTTGTAGAATTCGCTCGCTTTTTAAATTTTATGGAGATTTTTATTTTCAAAATTCACAAATAGCTTTATAAATAAATCCAAATTATTAACTAACAATAACAAATAATTAAATAATACGAAGGTGAACAACAATGAGTGGAAATCCAGAAAATTTGGTTTTAAAGATAGGAATAGGTACAATAGCAACAACTGATGAACAATTATTATATGCTCTTCCTCCAACAGATTTTCAAAAGATGACAATCAATGATTTGCTTCATTATGGTGTTGGCAAAGAATATAAAGGGCAATCGCAAGAATTAGCAACAGGTGTTACACGAATTTTAGCAGAGAAAAATTGGATAGGTCGTCCTAAATATCATGTTGAAATCGCAGGAAACCCTGCAAATCCGACGGACAAGGTAGAACAATATTTGGCAAATGTAGCTCTAAAGAATGGTTTTAGAAGTCTTGATATTCGAGTATCAAATGCTGATGGTGGCGGATTAGGATACACAACTCAAACAATAGATTATAAACTATAATTTTTATTTTTATTATTTTATTTGTATATTTGTATTCTTAATAAAGGGAGTGTCGAGAGCAGTTATCTGCTCTCTATAAAAATATAAAGCAGATAACTGCTCTCGACAATGGTGCCCGCTGAATGCTCCCTCAATTTACACTTGAAGAGATAATCTCAAAAGAAGAAATGGTTGTTGTAGTTGGAAATCGCTTTTATATTCCAACAACTCCAATCGCTGAACTATCGGGAAATTTTGTAAAGTTTCAACAAACAGCTTTTGCATTAGAAGAATGTGATCTATTATCTGCAGTTATCGATTTATATTTTGAAACAAATAAGGAACAAATAGAGCAGACATTACTTTCTCAATTACAAATTTCTGGAACTGATGTAAGCAGATACCATAAATATCTGCAAGAGAATAAAATATTTCATTCAGTATTGACTCTCTTTGAAGAATTAAAACCAAGAATTGGTTATTCAGCTCATCTTGAAATGGAAAATTACAAGCCATTCTCAGTGCCAGATAAAACCTATTTAATGCATAAATTCTCAACTAAACTCTCCGATCAATTTTCTAATTCAACTGCAGGATCCTCTGCCCAGCAATCATCATCTTTTTTTGAAACTCTTTTTGAAACAATTAAATTAAGAATACCTTATTTATATGACTCGATTATTTGTAATTCAGTTGTTTATTTTATAAATGAGGATAAAACAAAACTGAGCAAATCGAAAAAGAAACAAAAAATGGAAAAAGCATCACTTGCTGTTAGCATCGATGGTAAAGATTTTTATTTTAAAAAAGAAAAAAGCATTTTTTTGATGCAGGAATTATATGATGAAATAAATGCAGAAATAAAAAAAATAATTCAGGATCATCTTGCAAAGCAATCATTGGAATCACTCGAGGAAATAGCACAGCATCAAAGGTATCAATTACAAAAGAGATTTGATGAAGGAGATTTTGTTTCTCATGGACTAATATTTAAGTATCATGCTGCTGAGCAAAAAAAAAAAGATAATTCACACAACGAATGTTCTGTTCAATTTGAATTAGCATTTGTCATCCCAAACTATTTAGTTAATGTTCCAGGCAAACTGTATTACATTCAATTTGAACAAGCAGAATTAAGCACATGGTTAATTCAGAATAATAATTATGGCAGTAATCATAAAGTTTACGATTACACTCCATTGATGTATTCAAAACCAGATCAGCATCCATTAATCATTCCTAATACCTACTCAGATCATGGGCAAGTTTGTTTGCGGGAAAGTGATGCTGAACTCAAGAAAGCACGTTCATTAGGACTATTCGGTGAGTTAGGGGCAGAGTTTTTATTAACAAGAAATATTCTCTTTAATGGTGAAAATATGTTTAATGCAATTGATTGGAAAACGTTCATCAGAGGTACTTTTGATCCAAACGTTCATCGAGTAAGTAAATGGAAATATCGCTCTCAGCGTGTTTACAACCCTGAACCAAATTCATTTATCATACGGCAAAATGGTGATTCATAATGGATAAAAATAGAATCAATGCAAATGCCGACCAATCGCCATCGGAACTATTATTTCCTTCAATAAAAATAACACAGGAAGCTTTTGTTCTTACACAGCAATATATTAATGAAACAATTCGAAGTAAAGGAGTTGTTGAATGTTATATGTATGCTTTCCGTCATAAAGATGATCCAGATCATGTTATTCAAAAGATTTATTTTCCATATCAACATTGTTCAGAGGGTGGAGTTCAAGTAAATGATCTAAATCTAAGAAAAGTATTTATTGAATTCAGAAAAAAAGATTATATTCTAAGCACTTGGATTCATCAGCATTGTTACACGGAGTTAAGACCATCTGGTCCCTATTCTCCTCCGATTAATGATCGTAATTGCAACAGTAATCTACTCAATACGATTGGCACAACCAATTATAAAACCTATTATGAAAAAAGTATTAACGCAATGGAAGATCTTCTTATAAGTACAGGTCCTGACGGTAAATTAACACTTTTAGGAAAAGATGATAGCCAAATTGCTATTACTTTGGAACCAAAAAACAACTCAGCTCTTATAGAAGAATTCTTAAGAAGAACGATTGCAGCGATTGGAACTTCAATCCCTATTTATTATTCCTATATTAATTGTATAATCATGAATCCGACAATTCCTGATCCGCGTTTAAATATCAATAGAAGACTAGTTGCTGGTTTTGAAAAATTAGGTGGCAGAATTGGTATGAACATCATTGACGCATTTTCAGTTGATAAGAAAAAAGCAAGTGTAATAGCACAAGAAAAAATACCTGCTAATTTACAGCAAGATATTTACACAGATCCTTATGCAGGTGTTTTTTGGCGCAAATGGTCACACTTTTCTCCTTCAACAGATCTCCTCAATGAGCGTCAAGTGCCATTAGAAATGATTGTAGCAACAGATAAGATTTGTATTGATTATGATAAAATAAGAGCTGAAGTAAAAGAAAAGGTATTGCTAAGAGAAGTTCAATCTTCAGAATACTTTAGAATGACAATAAACGATTTGGTTAGAATCACAAATGATGACAGAAGCAAAGGTGGTTCATAAATGGCAGACAGCCGTTATTCTCGTCAAGAATTAATAGAAGGTTGGGATCAATCAAAATGGAGTAATCTTACAGCAATTGTACTCGGCGATGGATTGCTTGGTCAACAGATTTATGAAAACATTATTGCAATGGGTATTGGCAAAGCAATTATCATTGGCAATAAAAAAAGAAAAAGAATAAGCAATTTGCAGGAGAGTTATTCTGATGGCTATCTTTCAGAAGATATAATTGCTGACAGAGCTGCTCAACAAAGTATCGTTAGTTCAGCAAAACAATTTCTGAGCAGAGTAAATCCAGACGTTAGGCAGCAAGGATTACATTGGTATCTGCAGAGTAAAAGCCTATTCACTTTTATTAAAAATGCTGATATTATTTTCGATGCAACTGCTGATGATACAGTAAAAGAGCAAGTCTCTGAACATTGTAAAACAAACAAATTATTTTTAATTTCAGGAAAAGTAGGAAAATATTATGGCGCATTTTATCTTGGTACAGAAAATCAAAAAAACCTCGAGCAATTGATTGGATTAAAAAGAGAGACTGAAGAGATCATTCCAAGTATGATTATTGGTGCAATGATGGTTGAAGAAGCAAGAAAACATTTTATGCCCTATGATGAAGCAGAAACAAAAAACATTGAAACTCTTTTCAAATACGATCTTTTTTCGAAAGAAAGATTCTCATTAAGTAACATCGCATCAATTTCTTTACCTCCTCATTCTAAGTCTGAAACTACTCTGTCTGAAACTACTCTGTCTGAAACTACTCTGCCTAAAACTGCTTTACAAAACAAAAACATCCTCTGTATTGGCGCAGGTGCATTAGGAACGCCAGTAACAGCAGGACTTGTTCTGCTAGGTGCAAATAAAATAACCTTGCTTGATTACGACACCCCAAATGAATCAAATTTAGCACGACAAATATTTTATTATGATTCATTAGGAAAACCAAAATCAGAAACATTAGCAAGAAAATTATCTCAATTAAACCCAGAATTAACTATCACAGCACTCAATGCAAAGCTTGTTGCAGAAAGAGATGATCAGCACGATGCTTATGTGAAGGGATATCGATTAATCACACCGCAAGAATTGCAGGATAATAACTACGATATTATTTTCAGCTGCCTTGACAATTTTAAAGCGCGAGTCTTACTTGAACAAATAGGAATTCCTCTCGTGCATGGTGGTACAAGTTATAGCAGTACAAAAGTAGTTTTTTATCTTCCAGGTATCACGCAATCTCCTTCGCAGCAATTTCGATTTCATGATCTTGCAGAGGAAGAACTTGATCGGGACAGCTGTGATAATGTTGCAGAGCCAAGCATCATGACAACAAGCAAAATCTGTGCAGGACTAATGCTCGGCGAAGGTTTACGCTATCTTGCAGCACAAACAACTACAGAAAAGGCTGCTTTACACAATGATTGCATTAATGGCTTTCTAACGTATAATACATTTGAACCAAAACGAGCTGTTGTTATTCGAAGAGAAAATAATGGTGCTAGCCAATGAATCCAAAAACAATTGCAGATCTTGTGAGAAATACACGGTTAGATCCAACAACAGTGATTGCAATCAATCAATTAGTATCACATATTGATCTTGATGATGATATTGTTAAAAAATATCTTACTAAAATAGACTACAAAAATAAAGCAGAACCGCAGGAAAGTCTTAATAAACTTCTTGTCGTAAATGCAATCCTTAAGCAATTGAGCTATGATTCAACGCATGATTCAATAGGAGAAATTCGAGTCAAACTTGAAGCGAGAGAACCGCTTGATGAAATAATCGAATACAGCGCTTTGCTTTTAAGCAATTCTTTTTCTCGGAAGCAATACAAGAGAATCGTCAAAAAAGCAAAAAAAGATATTCAAAAAGAAATCAGAAAAAGGCAATGGGAACGAATAGCAAAAGCATTGCAGCCAAAAACTGCATTTACAAGTACGCAGTTTTATTCACGTTTAATTGCATACACTTCTGCAATTGTTCTAACAATTGGTTCGATTTATTATTTTAAATATCAAGATAATGCTTATTATCAAAGATACGGTCAATATTATGAGCAGCTGCATGAATCAAGATCAATTGATCAAGACTTAGAAAATGCAGCATTAAAATCTCGATTTAAAAGATCAATTGCAGATTCAATTGCAGAAAAAACACCTGCAAGAAATGCCATTCTCGAGCAAAAGCTTGAAACAATTGATAATATGGCTGTTTTAGTCGGAGATCCAGACAGCAAAGTAATTAATGAGGAATTATACAAGGCAAAGAAAAATGCATTTGTTGAATTTATCAAACAGAATGATAAAACATCAGAAGCAGTAAGAGCTCGATTAGAGTTAGTAAATCTCTTAGAATTAGGAGAATTACGGTTTGGATTTAATAATCAAAAACTAACCTATGCATTAGCTGCATATAACTCCGTCCAGCATCTATCGGGTTCGCTTGATGAGCAAAGCTTAGGATTAATTTACAATGTAATTTATGATACAGAAATTATCACGCAGCAAGGAAAAAAAACAGAAGCAACAAACAAAGCAACCTCTTGGCTTGAGTCTGTTGCAGAAAATAAAAATAATCTTGGAACAAATGCGCTGCGATTATTAGTTGAAATAAATACTCCCAAATCAAATGAAGAAAAAAAACCAAGGAACTATCGGTATCCTGCAGAAAATAAAGATAAGCTCAATAACTATCGTACACAATTGCTGAGCAGAACGATAAGTCCTGTTGAATACATTCAGCTTCTTCACCAAAAATTAGCTGATGAAAATAAACTTGAAATTAAAAAAGAAGATAATGCTGCAGATTTTTATCCGTACATGCAGGATTACAAAGCAATTGCATATTACAGTAATCCAGAGCAAAGGCATGAAATGTTTTTATTGCTCGGCAAAGTCTATCTGAGTTTTAAGGACTATGAAAAAGGAAATGCATATTTCGATAAAATAATTACTGAAGTAAAGGAATCTCAAAAAGTAAAGAGTGATTATGAGGGAGCTAATAACATAAAACAGAAAGCAGAAGAATTAAAAGTGTATCCAAGCTATCATCGTTTTATGGATGCTATTTTTGATTAATAATTATGGTTAAGCTTATAAATAAACTTCAATTTCTGACACATGGTGGTAGTTAATGGGAGAATCAAAACAAGCGAAATTAACAAGAGCAGTAATTATGCAAGCAGTATATAAAAAAAGAGAACTAACAAGTAAAAAGTGGAAATTAGAAACCTATTCTCTTGAAGGAATGATAAAAATCAAAGCTCGCAGTTGTCAAGCAAAAGCATTAGAATTAGGATTATCAGGTGTATCAGAAGGAATCGAATATTATACAGTACTTCCTTTTTCTGCATTACAAAAGGGTGAATCAGTTACTTTCAAAAAACCATTGCAATTGGATTATTTCAAAAACACCATTTATGATGCAGAAGGAAACTGGGTTTTAGAAGACAAGTCATTTGCAGCAGCAAATCAATTTTTCTATCAAAATTTAATGAGAATAATCAGTGATAATCTTTCTGATATCGTAGGAGATAAAAGTTCTCTTCAAAGCCTAACTGAAGTTCTTAAAAGAAGAGATCTTCGTTTTGGCATTGATCATGTTTCATATGGATTTCCAACCAACTATCTCAATTCATTATTATCACGGTATACACGAGTGGATAATCAAACAAATCATGGCATCATATTAACAAAAGCAAGAACATATTCAGTTCAATTCAAACAAGAAGAACCAATGCAAAATAAACTTGATCGTTTTAGAATCGGTGATAGCGGTGGATCAATGGGCGGTGGATTAAGTAGTTGTGTTGTTATACCTTCTTCATGCAGATATGGTATTGGTGCTTATACACGGTAAAGATGTTAAAAAGAATTTAGCTCATTTAATATTTTAATTATTTTTTCAATATTTTTTTTATTCTTTTCGTAAAATGAAAACTCAATTTGCTCCCCATAATAATCAAGTCTATTTCGAAGATAACTCATTTGTGCAATTAGGTACGCTTCTGCTTCATACTCTTTATAATTTTTGTAAAAATAGCTGATTAAACATTGGTGATTTTTAGATCGTAATCCTTTCTGGAGCAGCAAAGCAGTTAATAATTCCTTAATGACTTCATAATATCCCTCAATTACAAAAGAGATATTTTGGGGTGAAACTTCAATTTTAATCACGAAATGATATCGTTGTTTAGCTGTTTCAAGTAATGATTTTATTTTTGAAGGATCTCGTTCTATATTTTTCAAAAAATTATTTTCACATTCCCTCCAATCCATAAAATCAATCATAGTATAAACCTCATTTTACCGTAAAATATCCTTGCAATTTTATTCCATTGATCACATTATTGAACAAATTATTTGGTAATTCCTTAATATCTTTATGGATAAATAGTTGTATCGGATGGCCTAATTTTTTTTCAAATTCTTTTAAATCTGACTCTTTTTTTTCTTTTGAAGTTTCAATAAAAATATCAATATCACTCTCCTTCTCATATTCTCCTTTACGGATGCTTCCAAAAAGAATTATTGCAGAAGGTGCATATATCTTCTCAAGGTAATCAAGGAGTCCAGAAAGATGGAGTTGTTCAATTATAAAAAAAGTTTTGATAAATTTAGTATATGCGCTAGGAATTAATCTGTTTTTTTGATCAATCAGTTTTTTCTCTTTAATTTGCATTATATATCTTTGTACACTAGTGGTAGGCATTTTTGTTTTTATTGCAATTTCACGAATAGTAAAACTTTGGGTGGGATATTCAAAGAGCAATCTCAAAATCTTGTTCCATTTTCGGTTTAATTGTTCCATATTTGGTACTTGTGTGCCATAAGTGGTATATATATTTTTCTATTTCTTGGGCTAATCTTTTTTTCCGTACTCTACAATCGTATCATTTCTCTCTACAAGATCAATCAAATATAGCAAAATATATAAACTACCTGTCCCAAAAACCATCTTGTTGGATTGATCAAAAGTAAATCATGAAGTAATAATGGAAATTATAACATGATTATAGGCATTATAAACTAGAATTTAGTATAAATTAGTAAACTACTGAAAGGTAGGTTTTGAAGTATGGAGTTGGAAGAAAAAGGGGGTAGTGTTAGTGCTCTCTCTTCAGTAAATGCTCGTAATACTGAATATAATAAATATGATTCAGTGGAGAACAAAGAGTATTTAAGAAGAAGTACTAACAAAAGAGAAAGTAATAATCTTGTTAGTTCGAAAACTAAAACTAATTCTCAAATTATTTTTCAAAATACAAACGCAAAAAAAATACAAAAGAAAGCGCCACACAAAAAAGTGCAGCACAAAAAAGCGCAAGTCACATTCTTCATTATACTTGGCGCTGTTATTCTTGCAATGATTATTGCAGGCTATTATTTTATGCAGCACAAATCAGAATCAATAAGTACGAAAGCAAATGCAGCAAATCTTGAAGGAATTAAACCAGTGCAAACATTTGTCGAGCAATGCTTGTATGACACTACACTCAAAGCAACATTCTTAGCAGCAGTACAAGGTGGTTCAATTGCATTAGCAAAACCGTACACAACAACAGAAACAGGAGCAAAAGTAGTCTACGGTATTGCAGTAACAAATAATCCAAAGAGTAATGACATTCAAAACAAAGAGCGAGTTAAAACACTGCCAACAACAAAAGAAATGGAAGCAGATATCGCTGCCTACATCGACGTGAACCTCGCAAACTGTATCGGCAATTTCTCGTCATTCGCATACAATATTACCTCCGAGAAACCAACTGCAACAGTAACAGTAGCAGACGACAAAGTAATTGCAAACCTCAAATTTCCAATTATAATTAACAATGCTGGAAGCAACAAAATCATTGACCAATTCCAAGCGCAAATACCATTACGTCTTGGTCATTTACAGGCAATAGCAAGTGCTATACTTGATGACCAATTAAAGAATAGCAATTGGCTCAATCTTGATGCATACCAAAAGTACGACGTGAAAGTAGATTTCTCACCAATCAACGAAGATACAATTATGTTAGTAATTAGTGACGGAGTAAATGTAAATTCAAATGCAAACTCAAACAAAAATCAAAATACAAATGCAGAACTCGTCTTCCTCACACCATTGCAATTCATCGTCAACAAAGCACCAGTCTTAACAATCGACAGCAGTTTTGTAATTAAAGACGCGCAATCATTCACGACAAAAGTATTAGTTGCAGATGAAAGCCCAGCAACAGTCAAACTCACTGATGATTCAATTTTATTTTCCATAGAGCAAGACGGCACAATTAGTTTCACACCTGAAGTCCCAGGAGAATATTTCACAACAATCACTGCAGAAGACGATAAAGGTGCAATAACAAAAAAAACAATCAAGTTTACAATAGTAACGTAAATTCACAATAGTAAATTAAACAGTACAAAAATAAAAAAGAGAAATAGTAAAGATGAGAAAAAAGAGGTTTAGTATTTATCACTTGAAGAAATTCAAGATGTGGAAGAAATCAGTCTGCCTTAGTTTTATCTATCTTATGATCTCTTCAGTTTTTGTCGTCGCGTTAAACGCAGCTGAACCAAATGATCAATTGAATTACAATGATGCTGCAACGTACAATAATCCTACATTCTGGACAAGTGGAAAAGCAGATTATGCAAACATCCAATGGAATCTCGTTAATTTTAATTCAATTCCATACAGTGTAATCGACAAAAATACATTTTATGAAGGTTTGCCTGCAGATCAAATTGGAAAAATCCCTGCAAAAGAAGTTGATGTAACGTTAGTCAAAGATAAAAAAATGCTCACTGCATCGCAATTAGCCTACTCGTCAAACCTCGAGAAAGTGGGCGATTTATCAAAAGCAAATATCGGTGCAGTAAACGATGCATTAGCAACGCGATATAGTTTAACTGGCGTTCAATTTGTATTTGCAGTTGGTGTTACATTATTAAACAACAAATTAACAATCGCTCAAAATTGCCCAAGCAATGATCCAGTTGCTCCAGCAGTAAAGTGTTCAATTGATCTTGATCCCGAAAAATTAAAAGATTCAGTTATTTCAGCAACACCAAAAACAATCAAGGGGGTAGCATACAATGCGTTTCTCGTCTGTAAGAAAGGTTCAAGCGAATGCATTGCTGTAAAGGGTACAACAGAGTTATCCATGGATGAATCGGGAAATCTTAAAATCTCCTCCGGAAATAATAAAAAAACGCAAACAATCAACAAAGGTGAAGTTGGTGTTTTGAGAGATGCACAAGGAAATACATTTGTGATCATGAATGACGGCTCAAGTATAACAGTCAATGGTTACAAAGTAGATGCATTCGGTACAAATAAAGAAACAGAAGTAACAATCAAACAAAATCAATTAATCATTGATGGTGCAGCAGAAATAAATGGAAAAGGATTAGCAGCAACCATTCAAGCAGAAGGAAAAGCAACATTGAGCTTCGATAAAGAAGATAACACAGGAAGTATCATTGCAGTCGAAGCAGAAAATGCAGAAATGAAATTTGGAGAAGACACTCTCTCTGGAAAGTTTGATGCAGAAATATCTTATAAACAATCAAACAATCAAGGAGGATCAAACAATCAACCGCAAGTTGATACAGCAACTCTCCATGCAGGAACAAATGACGGCGATAGCTTCTTCAAATTAGACGGCAAGAAAAAAGTTGAAACATTTCAAGGAAAAGATGTTACAGTAACAATGCAAGATGGTACATTCAAAGATAATGCATTAAATCTAGCATCATATATCCACTTCAGAGAAGGAAAGAAAGTTTTAGAAGAAACAGTTGCAGAATTATTTAAAACAGAAAATCCAGATGACAAAAAGAAAGCAGCTGAATTATTGCAAGAGAAATATCAAGAGCTTTATTGTGGCGGTGAATCTTCACCTGCATGCACTGCAAAATTTAAAACTTCACCATTCAATTGCAATTCTGAATCCTCCTGCACAAAAGGATTCGACAAAGAATTGGCAAAATTTGACATTATCAAAAAAGGAATTGAAAAACAGCAAGTATTCTTATTGCGTGACGGTTCACAGCAAGTTGGTTATGGTATTGTAAAAGTTGAATCAACAGATAAACAAACGCAGAAAGAATATGTGAAAGATAAAGATGGAAAATTATCACAAAAAGATTTCTCTGCAGATATCAAATCAATTGTCGAGCAAAACGATGCAGATACAATTATCTTTTACGAAAGCAAAGATCCAAAAAACAAGCCAACAATTTTAATTGACAATGCAGCAACTGCTGGCAATGGTGCAAAAGAAGATTTTGCAACAATCAAAACAGGCCAAGCAGTATTCAACCGAGATGGAACACCAGTAACAGATGCAGGAGAATTTTATATCACAACACAATACAGTCGAGACAAGCAAGGATTGGTTGAAACAAATGTTGACGTGCAAGATATCTTAGCATTAAACAATTTTGTCATGCAAAAATTAAAAGAGAAAAATCCTCAGCTTGAAAATAATGATGCAAACCGAAAGAAAATTGCAGAAGACTATTTCTTCGTCGGTGGTGCAAACATTAAACCAGTTTCAGATGGCGGAAGAAAAGCATATTTAACAGTGGGCAATGATTTCACGCAAGCAACACTCAACTATGTTTCTGAAAATACAGACGAGAAAACTGGAAAGCTAAATAATCCTGATACAACTGCAGTTGTAGGATTAAACGTATTCACAGATAAAATAAAAGAATTCAGTTTCGGAAGAGCAGAAGCAGCAGGAAAGCTTGATATTTTACGGCAAGAAGTTGCAGCAATTGCAGATCGTTGTAAA